>Ga0102899_1000146_pt1 | contig 31118 bp, 24 predicted proteins | sample Colrivmeta1555B3_FD_78455 | JGI IMG/M metagenome (GOLD analysis project Ga0102899, IMG submission 78455) | Estuarine microbial communities from the Columbia River estuary - metaG 1555B-3 | ecosystem: Environmental > Aquatic > Marine > Intertidal zone > Estuary | place: USA: Columbia River... | reverse complement strand
GAATTCGTTGTTTACTTATTGTAGATGTGAAGATAATCGGAACATCATTGAAAGGTGCCAATTGCTCTCTCACTTTTTCTTCATACTCGCTCATTGTTTTGTGGTCTTTCTCTACTAAATCCCACTTATTCACAAGAACAACAACTCCTTTCGAATTTTTTTCAATGATGTAAAAAATGTGTAAGTCCTGCTTTTGAATTCCTTCTTCTGCATCGATCATGAAAATACATACATCTGAATTTTCAATAGATCTTACAGAACGTAAAACTGAGTAATATTCAATGTCTTCAGTAACTTTTGCTTTTTTTCTAATTCCTGCCGTATCGATCAACATGAAATCAAATCCAAACAATTTAAAACGTGTATTTATAGCATCTCTCGTGGTTCCAGAAATATTTGTAACGATATTTCTTTCTTCACCCGTTAATGCGTTTACCAAAGATGATTTCCCAACGTTTGGTTTCCCAACAATAGAGATATGAGGTAATCCTTCATTTTCAAGAATGGCAACATCTTCTTTGTCAAAATTCTTTACAAGATCATCTAATAAATCCCCTGTTCCTGAACCATTTGCAGCAGATAAGTCATAAACATCACCTAATCCTAAAGACCAAAATTCAGATGAAAGACCAAATCTTCCTGTATTGTCAACCTTATTGGCAACGATAAATATTTTCTTTTTTGATTTGCGTAAAAGTTTAGCAACAACTTCATCTAAATCAACAATTCCGGTTGTTACGTCTAATACGAAAATGATCACATTGGCTTCATCAATGGCAATTTCTACTTGCTTTCTGATTTCACCTTCAAAAATATCCTCAGACCCTTGAACGTATCCTCCTGTATCAATCACAGAAAAATCAACACCATTCCACTCACCACGACCGTACAAACGATCACGAGTAACTCCACTTATCTCTTTTACAATGGCTTTGTTTGATTCTGTTAATCGATTAAACAGCGTTGATTTCCCAACATTTGGTCTTCCAACAATTGCAACTATATTTCCCATAATTCACACTAAATAGCTCCGAGGGTTCAGAACATTTTATTTAATAACCGTACTTTTTTAATTTTTGCGATGACTGACGCCAGTCCTTATCAACTTTTACAAATGTTTGTAAAAACACCTTGTTTTCAATGAATTTCTCCATTTCAATTCGAGCTTCTTTACCAATTCGTTTAAGCATTTCTCCGCCTTTACCAATGATAATTCCCTTTTGGGAATTACGTTCAACAATAATCAAAGCTCTTATTCGAACGATGTCTTCCTCCTCAATGTATTCCTCAATTTCTATTTGAGTAGAATAAGGTATTTCTTTTTGGCAATGAATAAAAACCTTTTCGCGAATGATCTCACTGATAAAAAAGCGCATTGGTCTATCAGAAATTGCATCTTTGTCAAAATATGGAGGACTTTCAGGAATCAATTTCATTATTTCTTCCCAAACTCCGTCAATGTTGAAACCATGTAAGGCAGAAATAGGAAAAACGTTGGCATTAGGCAATCTTTCAGCCCAATAATCTAACTTTTCTTTCACCTTAGCCTGATCTGATATGTCCATTTTGTTGACCAAACAAATAACTGGAATCTTAAGTTTTTGAATGCGTTCTAATGTTTCTTTGTGATTCATTTCAGTCTCTTTCGTGTCTGTTATGAATAATAAAACATCTGCATCTTGGATGGAAGTATTTACATACTCCATCATGTTTTCATGAAGCTTATACGCTGCATTTACAACTCCTGGAGTGTCTGAAAATACGATTTGATAATCATCGGTATTAAAAATGCCTAAAATTCTATGTCGTGTTGTTTGTGCTTTTGCAGTAACGATGGATAATTTCTCTCCCATCAATTTGTTCATCAATGTTGATTTACCAACATTTGGGCTTCCTACAATATTTACAAAACCTGATTTATGTGCCATACTTTCTTTAATCGAATGCAAAGAAACACAAAATTGCTATAACTCTATGGTTTATTGTTGTATAATAAAAAAGGGAATCTTTCGATTCCCTCTAAATTTTAATCCTTTTTCTTTTCGATAATTGGAACTTCAACTTCTTTCTCTTCCTCAATTTTCATCGATTTAGACTCAGTATTGTTTTTAACTGTTCCACCTGGTCGCTTTCTATTACTTTCAGTAGCAGCTGGCGCAGGAACCTCTTTTGTTGACTTCTTTTCTATTTCAACTGCTGTATTTTCAACAGACTTCTCTTTTTCTTTTACTACTTGAGTAGAAGTAGTTTTTTGTTGTGCGCTTGCGCCAAAACTAAATAAGGCAACAGCAACCAAAATTAAAGTAGTTTTCATTTGATTCTTTTTATTTAAATGTACTAAATTTTTATCAAGAATAATACCAAGTTATTGATTTACACCTTCTAAGTACAATAAAAAGGCATATTCTTTTGCGATTTCTTTGTATCGTGCAAATCGACCTGAAGCTCCTCCATGACCTACATCCATGTTGCAATCCATGATGAGTATGTTATCATCCGTTTTGTAATCTCTTAACTTGGCAATCCATTTTGCAGGTTCCCAATATTGAACTTGACTATCCCAGTATCCTGTAGTGATTAGAATGTTTGGATAATCCATTTTCGCGACATTGTCATACGGACTATACGATTTAATGTAGTCATAATATTCTTTGTCTTTTGGATTTCCCCATTCATCAAATTCACCTGTTGTTAAAGGAATAGATTCGTCCAACATTGTTGATACAACATCCACAAATGGAACTTGAGCAATAACTCCTTTCCATAATTTTGGAGCCATGTTTAAAACTGCCCCCATTAACAATCCTCCAGCGCTTCCTCCCTGCGCATAAAGGTGTTCAGAAGATGTGTAGTTTTCTTGTACAAGGTATTCACCACAGTCGATGAAGTCGTTAAATGTATTTTTCTTCGTTAAGAGTTTACCATCCTCATACCAATGGCGTCCCATGTCTTGACCTCCACGAATATGAGCAATTGCATAAACAAATCCACGATCTAACAAACTGAGTCTAACCGATGAAAAGTAAGGGTCAATTGTTGCTCCGTAAGAACCATATGCGTATAAAAGCAAAGGGGCATTTCCGTCTTTAACTAATCCTTTTTTGTAAACAATTGAAACAGGAACTTTCGCTCCATCACGTGCTGTAATGAAAATTCTTTCAGAGACATAATTTTCTGTTTTAAAATTTTCATCAAGTACTTCTTGTTGCTTCAAAAGTTTTTGAGAATGATTGTTCATGTTAAAATCATAAACAGAATATGGTGTTGTTAATGAGGAGTATGAATACCTGAAAAGTTCAGTGTTAAACTCTGGATTAGCATGTGAGCCTGCAGTGTAAGTAGGGTCGTTAAACTCAATGTAATGTTCTGAATTGTCTTTCCAATTAATAATTCTTAGTTCATTCAATCCAGCTTTTCTTTCAGATACAACGTAATAATTACTAAATATGTCAATGCCTTCAAGAAGGACGTCTTCTCTATGTGGTATCACTTCTTCCCAATTTTCTTTCTGCGTATTTTCAACAGAAGTCTTCATTAATCGGAAGTTTTTAGCCTCCCAATTAGTTACAATGTAGAATGAACCTTCAAAATGATCGATTGAATATTCGTGATTTCTTTCTCTAGCTTGTAAAATTTTAAATTCCCCAGACGGATTGTTTGCATCAAGGAATTGGTATTCTGTTGAAAGAGTTTGACCAGAACCAATCATGATGAAAGCAGATGATTTTGTTTTATATACAAAACAATTAAACGTTTCGTCTTTTTCTTCAAAGACTAAAACATCCTCTTTTTGATCTGTTCCAAGAATGTGCTTGTAAATTTGATACGACCGAAGTGTAACAGGATCGTTTTTTGTGTAGAAAATTGTTTTATTATCGTTTGCCCAAGTAGCACCTCCAGTTGTGTTTTCAATTTTATCGCTTAAAATTTCTCCAGTAGTCAAGTTTTTAAAATGAAGCGTGTATTGTCTTCTACTAACCTTATCGACACTATAAGCAAGGATTCCATTGTTTGAACTTATGTTTTCTGATCCTACAGCAAAATAATCATGCCCTTTTGCCATTTGAGGAATGTTCAACATGATTTCTTCTTTTTCGCTACCAACTTTTTTTCTACAACTTAAGTGGTAGTCTTCCCCTTTTTCAAAGCGTGTGTAATAAATATATCCATTCTTTTGAACCGGAACAGAAGATTCATCCTCCTTAATTCTTGCTTTTATTTCATTAAAAAGGGTGTTTTGTAATGTTTCTGTTGGCTTTAATACTTCTTCTAGATAGTTATTCTCGGCCTCTAAATAAGCAATGACTTCTTTTGTTTGATCATCTTTTTCTTCAGCATTTTTTTGATCATCGGAGAGTCTCATCCAGAAATAATCATCAACTCTTGTATCATTGTGAGTTGTAATTTCAAAAGGTACTTTTTTTGCTTTAGGAGGTGTCATCTGGGTGTTTTTAGTACTTGTACAGCTTGTAATTATACTAGCTGACATTAATAATAAGGAGATTTGTTTCATTTAGTTTTTGTTTAGGATGGAAATATAGTTATTAAAAATAAATGAATCTTAAATTGAAAATGGATTACATAAAAAAGCCTTTCCAATTGGAAAGGCTTTTGAGTCATAAGGTGTGTTATTGATATATCAATTTAAAAGCGCATTATTTTTTTGCTAACAACTGAAAAATCAAATGGAACAACTATCTCCTCCTTCTCTTAAACCAGCTTTTTTCAGAATTTTTTCAAGTAAACACCATTTGGTGATGCTAGATTGTAGTAGGTTAATACCTACAAAAATGGTAAATAAGAAAAAGTAATTATTAACGAAGTATCCGAGAGTTACTGATAATAGAACAAATGTTCCCGCGATTAATTTTATGGTGTCATTTATTGTCATCTGTATTCTTTGTTATGTTGATTACAAAGTTGATGAGATAAAAAACTTTAGCGTGTAACTCAGGATACATTGGGAAATAAAAAAGCCTTCCCAAATTTGGAAAGGCTTTTTCTTAGTAGCGGGGACAGGACTCGAACCTATGACCTTCGGGTTATGAGCCCGACGAGCTACCAACTGCTCCACCCCGCGATATATTCTAAAACGATACACTGTCTTAGCGAGGGCAAAGATACGACATCTTTATTGATTAACAAGTATTTTAGATAATTTTTCTTTGTTACCTTTGCATCGAGTAGCATTATACCTAAAAAAAAGACATGAAAATAGTTCAATGGACGTCGATTATATCACTTTTATTATTCGTAGGATACGCTTGTGATTCAGGTGTTAAGAGTGAGGTGAATGAGAATGACAGCAGTGTTTCGTCAAGACCTTTACCTGAAAATGATGAGGCAGAAAAATATGTATACGAACTAGATAATAAAGAACTTCAAGTAGGGAACAGCCTATACTATTCAAAGGAAGACGGCTCTATGGTTGAAGTGGAAATTTTCGCAAATGATAGTAGCCAGGTAGTAAAAATGGTTGAAGAGTACACTAAAGGTAGTTCTGGTAGTATTGAGCGAAATATTTTCTATTATAAAGACAATCGTAAATATGTAACAAAAGAATATTTTGAGTCAAAAGCAGGTGAATCAACCAATTTCGTTGAAAGAGTGACTTATTATGACAATAAAGGAAAGGCGAAGGTTTCTAAAATGAGAATAGCGTTGTATGAAGATCTCCTAGAAAATGAATCGTTTAAAGTAATTACGGCAAAAGATTGTTCGGATAAGCGAGCATACAAAGTACTGAACCAAGTAGATGAGTTTGAAACAACTTTTCAAGGGTTTGTTCAGGTTGAACATTTAACGTATTTGATTGTGGGAGAAAACAAACGAGATGGGTATAGTTCAAGCCTTATTGTTCAGGAAAAAACACCTCTTATCCAAAAGTTGTTAAGCAATGAAAAAGCCATGCTTGGAAAACCACTTGTTGTAGAATACGAAAAACACATCGGAGAAATGGGCTTTGAATTTCAAGCATTATTGTCTGTTGATTTCAAATAATACTCCTTCCAACACGTATTAACTACCATTTAACATTTTTCACTTTTTAAGTGAATTGTCCTTCTTATTTTTGATGATTAGAAAATTAATAAAATGAAAATACTTCAATTATTTCTATTGTTTTTTGCGCTTAATTTCGGTTCCGATGTAATGGCTCAAGAAATGAATGTTAAAGGAACGGTTTATGATTCAACAGGAACAAAACCACTTCTAAACACAATGGTAATGGCAGTAAGAGTGAAAGATTCTTTACTGTTAGGCTTTACACGTTCTGATGAGAAAGGAATGTTTGAACTAAAAGGATTCGAAGCGGATACTTTTTCGTTGATTCTTGATCATCCAAGTTTTGATGAAAAAACATATTATATTTTCGGTCACAAAGAGAACTTTGAAATTACGATACCTTCGATTATCATGCCTACGAAGTCGCAAGAAATAGAAGAGGTTGTGATTTATGCCTACAAAGACCCTATTTATTACAAAGGTGATACACTTGTTTACATCGCTGATTCATTCAAGGTAGCGGAAAATGCAGTTGTTGAAGACTTGCTAAAAAAATTGCCTGGATTAAGTGTTGATAAGGATGGGAAAATCACATCTCAAGGTCAAGAAATTAATAAAGTACTTGTTGATGGAGACGAGTTCTTTGGGTCTGATCCAACCATTGCAACAAAAAATTTAGGGGCTGACGGGGTTCAGACAGTTGAGGTATACGAAAAGGATAATGATGAAGGTATTGGCGGTGACGGAGAGAAAATAAAAGTCCTCGATTTAAAGCTTAAAGATGACGCGAAGAAAGGTTATTTCGGTAGAGTCTCCGGAGCAACAGATTTTGCATTAACACCAATCGATGGAGAAATAGGAACGAATCCTTTTTATGAAGGGGAGTTGTTACTTAATAAGTTTAGCGGAAGTCAAAAAATATCTGTTTTTGCCTTGGGTTCAAATACGCCAAGATCAAATTTCGGTTGGGGTGATTTAAATAAATTTGGTTTAGACAATGAATCTTCTGGCGGTAACCGTTGGGATGGTGGTAATACATCTAATACAAGCGGAGTTCCTCAAACCTTAAAAGCAGGAGTTTATTATTCAGACAAATTTGGAAAGAAAAAACAAACGAAATTCGGGTTTAATTATTCGTATTACAATGATAAATTAGACGCAACTTCAGCAAGTCAATCACAGTACTTCTTAACGGATACTTCTTATGTTACTGATGATTCAACACATAATTACACAGCCAATGAATCACATAAAATCAATTTCAATTTATTTACTCAAATTGATTCGTTAACTTCATTTGAATTGAAGCCTTCCCTTTCTGTGGATCAAGGCCTTTCAGACAATTCAGACATCAGTGGTTTCTTTGGTAGTGATGGTGTTCAATCGTTAGGTACAACAATTCGAAATGTGAATGATTCTAAAGGGTATTCTGTTAATGGGATGGCTCGTTTGAATCGTAAATTTATGAAGAAGCGTCGAGAGATTGAATTTAGATATGACCTCAGTCATAATAGCAATCAAACAGATGGAACACTTCTTTCTAATTCAAATTTTCTCTTGAACCCATTGTTAAATGATACAATTGACCAAAAGAAAACAAACGACAATGGAGGTACAAGTCATTATGGTACGATAACGTATATTGAACCAATTGCTAAACGAATGAAAATCGAATTTGATTATTTGTTCGAGCACGGTTACTCAGATCAAAACAAAGAGACGTTTGATTCAAATACTGGAAATTACGACCTTCTTAGACAAGATTTATCAAATGTATTTAACAATACAAGACAACAACATAGAGGAGGTGTAAACTTCGTTTTTGAACCTAAAAAACATACGTTTGAAATTGGAGGAAGATTGAGAAACATTGATATTAAAAATGTTAATGAAATTACTGATACTACAATCAATCAAAATTTCACGAACTTTTTACCAAGCTTCAGGTACCAATTTAAGCCTAGTATGAGTAAAAGATTCAATTTAAATTATCGAACAAGTTCACAACAACCTTCTATAAATGATTTACAGCCGGTTCCGGATAATACGAATCCAAATAGAATAAAAGCTGGTAATCCTGATTTGAAACCGAATTATTCGCATAGTGTGAATGTAATGTTTAATACTTGGAATGCTTTAACTGGAAGATACATCTGGTCTGGTGCAACATTTAATTATACAGACAATGATTTTGCGTCGTCAACCGATTATGATAGTTACGGAAGAACGATTTCAAGCACTGTAAATGTTGACGGTAATTCCTTCCTTTCAGTTTATAGTGGTGCAGGTTTCCCATTCTTTGATAGAAAGTTGGAAATTGAACCAGGATTAAATGGAACGTATAGCCGATACACAAATGTGATTTTAGGTGAGAACAATATAACAGACAATTTTGCAGTAACTCCAAATTTAGGGATTGACTTAAATTGGGATTCATTAGAAATTAACCTTTCTGGAAGTTACTCTTTCAATAACGCAGTTAGTTCATTGAGTTCTTCTTCAAGTGCAACGTATTCAATCCAGAATTACGGTGTTGGATTTGAATGGAAATTACCTCATGGATTTGGAATTGGTAGTGATATGAACTATACGAAAAATTCTCAACCAGGTGATGGATTTTACGATACAGAATTCTTCATTTTAAATGCAGAAGTAAGTAAGAAGTTTTTGAAAACTCAGAATTTGCAAATTGCCATTATTGGGAATGATATTTTGAACCAAAACATCAATGCGGCAAGAGTAATTAATGGAAACATTATTACAGACAATAGAACAACAATTATATCTCGCTACTTCCTACTGAAAGCGACATTAAGATTTAACAATAGAAAAACAAAAGAAGATGATTTCAACGGTTGGCATTAAAAATATCCTTGTTTTAGCGATTGCCTTTTTAACTTTTTCAGTTAATTCTCAGGTAACTAATGCTAAAATTGTTTTTGAACGAAAAACCAATTTGGAGAAGATGTTCAAAGATAATCCAAGAGTAAAACCTTTTTTAAAAGAGGGGGTTAAATACAAGATTGAGAATTTCAATTTATACATAAATGACTCATGTTCTGTTTTCTTGCCAATAGAAAGTGACGAGCCAGAGCAAGGATTTATGAAATATTTGACATCACATAATAAAGTGTATCAAAACTTTAACCAGGATAATAAATTGGTTATTATGGACATGTGGGGCCAAGAAACATATTTGCAAGATTCTATATCTGTTCGACAATGGAAAGTAACTGAAAGTAAAAGAAAAATTGGAGGTTATTTGTGTACAAAAGCAATTTGGGAAATGGATGACTCTACCCGTATTTATGCTTGGTTTAGTCCTGACATTGTTCTTTCAACAGGTCCAGAAGGATTTGGTGGCTTACCTGGAACAATACTTGGTTTGGCTACTGAAAACGGTACAATTATTTATTTTGCGAAAGAGGTTGTTGTTGAGCAGGCTCCAGAAGGAATTTTAACAGCATCAACAAAAGGCAAAGATGTTTATACGGTGGCTGAATTGAAAAAATTGTTAACCGAAAAAATGGGGCAGTGGGTAAAGCCGAAAGATTTAGACGCCATGTTTAGTTGGCTTTAATCTTTTATTGCTTTTACTTCTATTCGATTTTCAAAAGGATGATAAAGTAGGCATGTTGGCTCCTCTAAGATGCCATAACACTCTTCTACAATTTCTACTTTAACATCGATCAAATCGCCAGTAGAAAACTGATTGATTTTATCTTTGTTGCAGACATAAGATTCAGCTCCACTTTTATTTTTTAAGTAGGTGCCTGAACAGTCTCGAACTACTTCCATCGAAACAAATTCTTTACTGCAAGAACTTAGCAGGATAAGTATTGAAACAAGGCTTCGATTAATCGATTTATTCATTCTCAGCAATAACTTCTTTTACCTCAGGTAAATGTTGCTTGAGTAGGTTCTCGATTCCTCCTTTTAGCGTTGCTGTGCTTGAAGGACATCCAGCACATGAACCTCTTAAAACGACCGTTACAACACCGTCTTCATACCCTCTGTAGTCAATTGCACCACCGTCATTTGCTACTGCTGGCTGTACAAATTCCGCCAATAAATCTTGAATTGCTTGATCGTATTCAGATTCGGCATATACTTTTTTAGGAGTTTCTCCCTCGGTTGGTATGTCGTTGTTTTTAGGGGGCATTTGTACTAAAACGTCTTTCCCTTCGCTAATCCAACTCTTAACAAATTCTCTTAATTCCATGGTAATGAAATCCCAAGAAAGGTTGTCTGTTTTGGTAATTGTTACAAAGTTTGATGCTATGAATACACCTTTTACAAAAGGTAAATTAAACAATTCTTCAGCCAATGGCGAATATCCTTTTGCTTGTTTTAACGATTGGAATTCTACTGAGTCACCGGTTCCAAGCAGGTGCTTGTTTGCAACAAATTTCATTGTTGATGGATTCGGTGTCATCTCTGCGTAAACTGTAACGGGTATATTCATTTTATCAATCTTTGCTGTAAAATTAATGGAAAGATTTCAAGAATAGGTTGTTTTGTTATTTTAATTCTAAGTTTAAAAAAGTTACTTTTAGTGTGTGAAAAGTCTAACATCTATATTTCTGGTTTTTTTTTCAACGATATTATTCGTTGGAAATATTGGTGTAAATGTGTTTAAGCATATTTGCTCAGAAGATGGTGTAACAATTTCATACCTCGTAAATTCTAACAATCACTGTGCAGAAGAAGAGGTAGAAGAAGAGGTAGAAGAAGAGGTTCATGCATGTTGCGAATCAAAAGAAAAAAAAGATGATTGCTGCAATGATGAGGTTGCATATGTTAACTTGCAATTGGACATTGAATTTTCTGAATTAACTGATTTTTCTTTTCCAACGTACAATTTTGTTGAAATAGGACACTTATTTCCAATTGAATATTCAATCTTTAGGGGTGAAACTTTCTTTTCATCGTTAAACCCGCCTCCATTAGAACTTCGGAGAAGGTTATCACAAATACAGGTCTATCAAATTTGATTTAAATAGTGCTATTCAGAAATGAGTAAGTATGTACTATTTAAATTATATAATAATGAAAAACATATTGATTGTTGGCTTTATAACTGTGTTCTATAACATAGGATTAAGTCAAGTAAAAGGAGTTGTTCTTGGCTCCAATAATAAAACACAAGAACCAATTTATGGTGCGAAAGTGAGGTTGTTAAATAGCCAAACTGGAGCAATAACAAATGAAGAAGGTAAGTTTGAATTAATTTTACCAAAAGAGTTGCCTGATACAATGGTGTTTACGGCAATGGGATATTATTCTGATACAGTAATCGTTAATAAGGACGATCGATTTATCTCTTTTAAAGTAATCTTGTATTCAGATCTTATTCTACCTGAAATGGTTGTAACCTACAAAAAAGGGACCCATGGAATTTCAAGATTAAAAACCTTACAAGTTGAAGAAATAGGTGCTGGTGAATTAAGAAAAGCAGCATGTTGCAACTTGTCAGAGTCTTTTGAAACGAATGCTTCTGTAGATGTGAATATAACAGATGCGGTTTCTGGCGCTAAGAAAATTCAAATGATGGGGTTAGATGGTGTTTATACCCAACTTCAACTCGAAAACATTCCATACTTAAGAGGATTAGAGAGTGCCTTTGGATTAAATTCTATGCCTGGAACTTGGATAGAGTCCATTCAAATAACGAAAGGATCTGGTACTGTTGTAAATGGGTACGAGTCAATGGCCGGCCTTGTCAACATGGAGCTGAAAAAACCAGAATCTATGGAGGCTTTATATTTGAACGGTTATGTAAACGCCATGGGACGATCAGAATTAAATTTTAATTCGGGTTTTAAATTGAATAAGAAATGGTCTAGTGGTTGGTTTGCTCATGGTAGTGTTAATCCGATGGAAATAGATCGAAATAACGACAAGTTTAATGATGTCCCTACAGGAGTTAATGCTTCAGTATTTAATCGATACCATTATCATGGTAAGAAAATGGAAGCTCAATTTGGTGCAAATGCATACATTGATCAAAAGCAGGGTGGACAAATCAACCGTGGAAAATTAGTAAATCCATACAAGGTTGATGTAGATTCTAAGCACGTTGATGCATTTGCAAAAACGGGTTTCTTTTTAAAAAAACCAGGTCATTCTATCGGTGTTGTTTACAATGCTAAATACCATGAAATTGATGCTTTATTTGGTCAAAGAAGCTTTAAGGGGGTTGAGAAACGAGGTTATGTGAATGCAATTTTAGATGGTTATTTTGGTACAACCTTGCATAAATATAAGTTTGGGATTAATGGAGTCTATATCGATATCGCTCAAAAACTTGATACAATAACAGATAATAGACTTGAAATAGTGCCAGGTGTTTTTGGTGAATACAATTATTCGGGAATTAGACTTTCGGCTGTTGTTGGTGCAAGATTAGATTATCACAATCTGTTCAAAGAACAATTCTCACCAAGATTGCACTTGAAATATTTGTTGACAGAAACTATGGATGCCCGATTTACAGTGGGTAGAGGTTGGAGAGTGCCGAATTACATGATTGACAATATTTCATTAATGGCTACTTCAAGGAATTGGATTTCACCAGACACGGTTAAACCTGAAGTTTCTTGGAATATTGGAGGGAGTCTTTTTAAAGAGTTTGAAATTCTAAGTAAGAAAGTTACGCTTTCTTTAGACTTTTACTATACAAAATTTGAAAATCAATTGGTTGTCGATCGAGATATAAGTACAACGGCAATAAAATTTGTTAACCTAAATAACAAGTCTTTTTCAAACAGCTTTCAAGCTGAGTTTAGTTTAAACGTATCTAAATCAGTTGATGTTCGATTGGCATATAAGTATTTGGATGTAAAATCGGAATTTGGCGGAAAAATTCAACAGAAGGTAATGGTTCCAAATCATAGAGGATTTGTGAATTTCGGATACAAATCAAGAAATAAAAAATGGGAATATGACATAACCATGTCTATTTTTGGTGAGTCTAGATTACCTGTAACATTGCTTCAGGATAGTACATTAACAACTGTAAATAAAAGTGAGGTTTATCCAATGTTAAGTTCGCAGATAACGTATAATCATAAAAAATGGGAGTTTTATCTGGGTGGTGAAAACCTAGCCAATTACACCCAGAAGAATCCAATTATAGATGCGGCAAGTCCATTTAGCAATCGCTTTGATGCAACGCGCATTTGGGCACCCGTAATGGGAGTAAATGTTTATGCTGGAATTAGGTTTTCAATCAAGCAGAAAAAAGAAGAAGAGTAGTAAAGGGCACGATTTGTGTTCAATAATTATTAATTTAAAAGAAAAAAACATGAGAAATTTATTTTTAATACTAACAATAGTGCTTGGGTCAATGATGTCGATGGCACAATCAAAGTCAAAAGTTGTAGAGATTCAAACATCTGCAGAATGTGGAACATGTAAAGATAAAATTGAAAGTACATTAAATTATACTGCAGGGATAAAGTTTGCTGAATTGAACCTTTTAACTAAAAAGGTGAAAGTGAAATATATTCCATCTAAAATTTCAATTGAAAAAATCAGACACATCATTTCAGAAACAGGATATGATGCGGATAAAGTTAAAGCGAATCCGGAATCGGTTCAGAAACTACCAAAATGTTGTCAACCCGGCGGAATGAAGAAACATTAAAATAAAAAAGAGCGATTAGAAATAATCGCTCTTTTTTATTTTCGACAGGGATATTTACCTTAATTTTATTCTATGATGTATCCTAAGCATGTCTTTTTTTTGCTGTTACTTTTTTTGAGTACATCATTTGTTTATTCCCAAAACACTCAATCTTTAAAAGTTGATTTCTTCCCGAAAAACAAACAAGTAAATAGATTGGATGAGTTTACTAAAATGGAATGGAGAAATTATTATGAATTAGTTACTTTAAAGGATTCTTCTTTGTATCGAGTTCCATTTATTGCTACTGAAATGGGTCGCTCAGTTGAGGTTTTGTTTGCATTTCAAGGAAAAGCTCCAATAAATTTATCCGAGTTAAAGTTTAAATTAAATGATCATGTAATTTACCTTAATCCAACATTTTTCGGTCTTGATTCCGGATATATTAAATTGCCAGGAAAAACAAAAAATTATTCCTTAAAAGCATACTATCGAAATGGACTTGTTGGTCAGATAAACATTGAAGTTTATCAACCAAAAACTGTTCAGATATCTTTAATTCCAACGGTTGTAACCGAAGTAAACACTGATGATGTACATGCATATTTAGATTCTGTGTATTTCGGTACAGGTGTCAATTTTATTGTAAAGAAAGAGAAGCCATTTTCTTATGAGCAGGATGCAGAATTTTTCGCAAATCCAAGTCCAGATTTCGATCGTTATACCGACCAAATGAAAGAATTGAGGGACGCCTATTTTTCTGACAAGAATGACATAAACAAAGATGCTTATCACTTTTTTATCATTCCGGGTTTTGTAAACGATAAACTCAATGGTTTTATGGTAAGGAATAAGGCTATTGGTTTCGTTAAGTCAAATGAATCGTTAAATCATTCCATTGCTCAATCTCTTGGTAGAGGAATGGGTGCTTTAGAGTCTTCTTGGGAACATTTAGGTCCAACAAGAGGTTCAACAGATAATCTTCTAGACAATCAGGGAGGAACGAGGTTACTTCAGTTTCAATGGCAAAGTATACAGGCAAATTGTAGCAGTGTTTCATACTATGACGATTATGAAGATGTAAGAACGAATAATGGATTTGTTGCCTTTTTTGTTTGGGAAGAGGATGCAAATGGTAACATTGTTTTAAAAGACAATAATTTTTTTAAATCTATAACACGACCATTTAAGCGGAATAATTTTTCAATTCATTTAGAGGTAACAAATGTTTTATATTATCCAATTTTCTATTTTAAATCAATTCCGATAAACGCACTACATTTCATTGTTTTAATAGGTGTTTTTATCCTATTCAAGCGATTTGTTTGGAAAAAAATCAGGCAATTAAAATTCCCTTATTACGGCAGTTTTATTGTGAAGTTATTCCTTAATTTATTCACTTTTATTCTTGGAGTTGCTTTGTTTTATGGGATAACTTTAATGATTGATTACGGTTATCAATCTTACCGAATCTCAGATGGTGAAATAAAAGAATTGAATAACTATTCCACTACTCAAGTAGTTCGTGAACTAAGAAATCAACAGGATTTTGCAAGTAATGGATTGAATGAATTGAAATCTCAATTATTAATTAAGAAAAAAGAGAAGTGGTATTTAAAGAGAAAAAGTAATGTTCTTTATTTTCAAGTGGATTCTACCTCCGAAAACACTCTTGCTATAAAATATTTATATTCGGATGATTCCTTGAAAATAACCAGTAAGCGTTATTACGAAAAAGCATCAAGTCATTACATTGTCTTAAATTATAATGATAAAAAGGGTTCTCTTGCCAATCAAAAAGTATACAATCATCTTGGAACAGACTTAACGGATAAATTAGAATTAAAGGATCCTGCGAAGCGAATTTTACTTTTCGTTAATGGATATAGACCAACTTCTTTGGGTAGGACTTTTGAAGAAAATTTTAGTGATGTGTTACAAAAAGGGGTAGAATACCCTAATTCTACCAACATGATATATGGTTTTGACAGGTATGAATATTGGAGACCTTGGAATGAAATTGATCTTCAATTTTCGGCAAGAATTAATCCTGCAGAGACTTTTTACGCTGATGGTCATTTTTCTGTCTCCACTTCAAATCATAGAAGTTTAATTAATTTCTCTACGCTATCTTCAGTCTATCCAAAACGATGCGAAAATCAAAATTTCCACATTTGTCAGAAGACAAAAAATAGGGGATGGTCAGTTTTTAAAGGAGAAGATGGAGAGCCAACAGTCAACTTATTTAATTTAAATTCAAACAAGAAGGGATTTCAATTGAGGAGGGAAAACGGAAAAATTGCAGGACGTAATTTATTGCAGATGTTGAATGAATTGCCGAATTCGTCAGAGAACGACACGCTTTTCATTGTTGCACATAGCATGGGATTTGCTTATTCTCTTGGTATAACAGATGTTTTAAAAGGGAAAATTGTTTTTGGAGGTTATTATATTGTTGCGGCAGAAAATGCTTCAGAGGGACAAGTGAATGCAAATGAATGGAATGAAGTATGGCAATATGGAGGTAATTTTCAATTGAATAAATTCGATGCACCTTGCCTGTTAGATGGTGTTGCACCTCAGACTAGAGTTTCTGGATTGAAAAAAGCACACCAAGTTTTTATACCTGAAAACCTTTACAATAGACAAGGTTTTTTCGATTCACATTTCATAGGATATTATTCCTGGATTTTCAATATAAAAGAACGGTCTCGGGGTTATATTAGACAACGATAGATTTGAATGTCAATTGTTCATGGTGCAATACAATTAATTTTATTACTTTCGCATCTCGAATATTTAAAGAAAAAGATATGTCATATTTGTTTACATCTGAATCAGTTTCAGAAGGACATCCAGATAAAGTTTCAGATCAAATCTCTGATGCGTTAATTGATAACTTCATGGCTTTTGATCCACAATCAAAAGTAGCTTGCGAAACTTTGGTAACTACCGGTCAGGTTGTACTTGCAGGAGAAGTTAAAACGAATACGTATTTAGACGTTCAGTCTATTGCTCGTGAAACGATTAAAAAAATCGGATACACGAAGTCTGAGTATATGTTTGATGCAAGTTCTTGTGGTATTTTATCTGCTATCCATGATCAATCTGAAGACATTAATCAAGGGGTAGAAAGAACAAATCCTGAAGATCAAGGTGCAGGTGACCAAGGAATGATGTTCGGTTATGCTACAAAGGAAACTGAAAATTATATGCCATTAGCTTTAGATTTGGCACACAAAATTTTACAAGAATTATCAAACATTCGTAATAACGAGCCTGAGTTAATTGGTTATTTAAGACCAGATGCTAAGTCTCAAGTTACAATTGAATATTCTGATGACAATGTTCCTCAAAGAATTGATACAATCGTTGTTTCAACACAACACGATGATTTTGCTTCAGAAGAAGCAATGTTGGCTAAGATTAAAGCTGACATCGTAAATATCGTAATTCAAAGAGTTAAGGCTAAATTACCTCAAAAATTACAAGCGTTATTTACGGATGATATTAAATATCACATTAATCCAACTGGTATTTTTGTTATAGGTGGACCTCATGGGGATACTGGATTAACAGGAAGAAAAATTATTGTTGATACTTATGGTGGAAAAGGAGCTCACGGTGGTGGTGCTTTTTCTGGAAAAGATCCATCTAAAGTTGATAGATCTGCGGCATATGCAACAAGACATATTGCTAAAAACATGGTTGCTGCTGGTTTATGCGATGAGGTTTTAGTTCAAGTTTCTTATGCAATTGGAGTTGCTGAGCCTTGTGGTCTGTTTGTTGACACATACGGAACTTCAAAAGTTGACATGAAAGATGGAGACATGGCTAAAAAGATTTCTGAAATTTTTGACATGAGACCTTACTTTATTGAGCAACGTTTAAAATTGAGAAATCCAATTTATTCTGAAACTGCTGCTTATGGTCACATGGGTCGTAAAAATGAAGTAGTTACTAAGTCATTTAAAGCTCCAGATGGAACAGAAGTAACGAAAGAAGTAGAATTGTTTACTTGGGAAAAATTAGATTATGTAGATGTGGTTAAATCTGCATTTGGATTGTAATAAATTATTTTTGTTTAAAGCCCGTGCTTATTGTACGGGCTTTTTTTTTGAGTTCCTATGATCGATCAAAAACTATTTAATAGAGTAGAGAAGCATTTAAAACGAGATGTTTGGAATGCTTGGCAAACTTATAATTTAATCGAGAATAATGATAAGGTGATGGTCTGTTTGTCTGGCGGTAAAGACAGTTATACCATGTTAGATATGCTTTTACATTATCAAAAAGAGTCAGAAATAAAATTCGAAATAATAGCGGTTAATTTAGATCAGAAGCAGCCGGGGTTTCCAGAGGATGTATTGCCAAATTATTTGTCTCAATTAGGTGTAAACTTCAAAATAATGGAGCGTGATACATATAGTGTGGTTACGGCAAAAATTGAAGCAGGAAAAACAATGTGTAGTTTATGTTCTCGATTGAGAAGAGGAAATCTGTATACCTTGGCAACTGAAATTGGAGCCACGAAAATTGCATTGGGTCATCATCGAAACGATTTACTAGAAACGTTTTTCATGAATTTGTTCAACGGAGCTAAGATTGAAACAATGCCAGTGAAGTACAAAACAGATAATGGTGAACACATTGTTATCAGGCCTCTTGCATTTTGTAAAGAAGAAGAAATTGAAGTGTATTCTAAAGGTAAAGATTATCCTATTATACCATGTACTTTATGCGGTTCTCAAGAAAATATGATGCGTAAAAAAGTGAAAAAAATGTTGGCTGATTGGGAAGCTGAATTCCCAGGAAGATCTTCTTCAATTTTTAATGCAATGACTTCAATTGAACCAAGTCATATGTTGGATACCAAGCTGTTTAATTTTACAGAAATGGGTTAAGCAGGTTTGTATTTAACTTGCATTCCATGCAGAAAATTTCTTAGAAATTGGTCTTTGCACAAACGGTAATGCTTGTGACTTGTATTTCTGAATAAGGCACTTATTTCGTGTTTACTTACTTTAAAATCAACAAGTTCTAATATTTCAATGATGTCTTCATCCGTTAGTTTCAGTGCAATTTTTAATTTTCTGAAAATTAAATTATTGTTGAGTGTTTTTTCAGCGATTGGTTGCTCACCTTCTTTTTTTCCTCTTTTTTCATTGATGAATCCGTTCAAAAAGACAGCAAGCTGTTTATCATAAATTCCTTTAAAGGCTTCATCATCATCTCTTTTTAGCCAATCACTTAATTCGGCTCTTGTAATTTCTTGACCTCCAGATTGGAAAATAGCCATCATTTTGTCGTCGTTATAGTCAAAAGTATAACGCACTCTTCTTAAAACATCGTTGTTATTCATTGATACAAAGTTAGAAAAGATTAAATTCTTTTAGGGATATTATTCTTCAATAAATTCATTCTCTATTTCATCATCTTCTCCAGGTAATTCTAATGCTTTTACGGATTGAATGGCGCTACCAGCAATGCCTTTTATTGAGCCATACATGTCTATTGTATTCGAAATAACTTTTTCAATTTGTTTATCTCTTTGCTTCCAAATTCGTTGCATTGATCTTTTTTCCGATTCAAGATCAGATTTCATTTGAGAAAATCCTTCCACAATCGCCTCAACTTGCATTCTGAAAGTATTACTTGTTAAGAAGTCATACAGCATATGCATTTTATCGCCTTTACCTTCTTGTGATGCAACGGCAAGATTTAATTTTACAATCGATTCTCGAAGTACAGCGGAAAGACCTTTAAATTCTTCGTAAGTACAAATCCAAACGCCATCTTTTAAACCCATTCGTTCAAAATCAGAAGGCATAGCCTCCGTAACAAGGACACCAATATCAGCTCCTTTTTCACGCATGTCAGCTTTAAATTTCTCTATCCAACTCGGCTGAAAGTCTTTTGTTCTTTTGCTTTCGTAATAGATTTTACCACAATTTTGCAATGTTCTTGTGTTCACAATTTGAATACAGTCGCCACCACGAGCACCTTTTTTTATTTCCTCAATTGTGTCTAATGGGAACTTCGTTTCTAACCATTCTTCAATCGCCAATTCTTGAACTTCCCCTTGCAATTGCATCGAACCTTGTTCCTGCTTCCGCTTCATTTCTTCGGTTAGTTTTTTCTGATCTTCTAGTTGTTTTTGAAGTTCTTTAAATCGAAGTTCATTTTTATCTTCTTCTAACTTGCGAATTTTATCTTTCTCAAGAATTAATAGCTCATTAAGTTTTTTAGCAGCTTCTGCTTCAGCAGCTTCTTTTAGCTCACCTTTTTCTCGTTTTAATTTTTCAATTTCAGCTTTTGAGCGGTTTAATTCTTTAACCTTTTCACTTTGTTCGTTAAGCTCTTTTTGCAAAGCTTGAAATTGTTCAGATTGTTCTTCGGCTAGTTTTTGTTTGATTTTCGTCTCTAAAAGAGAACGTTCCTCTTTTATTTTTTTTTCAAATCGATCTTGAAACAATTCATTTTCTTGTTTTTTGGCAATTTCAAATGCCTCTCGGTCTTTTTTTAACTGTAAAAAAAGGTCTTCCTGTATTTTTTTATCATTTGCTAATTGAGCCTGATATTTCTGTTTGATTTCATCTTCTAATTGGTGAGCCAAGATGTCTTGTACATCTATTGAAGTCCCACAACTAGGACATTTTACTTGATTGTCATTTTTCATATCACTTCTACAATTAGGATAACATCTTAAAAAAGACGTTTACATAAAGGTAACAAAGATTAAAAGAAAAAACAGTGTCTAATCGGTTGAATTCGTCAAAATATGAGTGGATGAAAAAAGAGTAGTGTAATAGTACACTACTGCTTTATCGCATTGATTAAAAAGGCAATTCCTATAATTATTGGCAACAAAACAATCCAACCCCAAACGTATTTAAACTTTATTTTTTTTGGTACACATTCATTAACCAATCGAATGTTTGAATCAGTTTCTTTTGCTTTTAAACGGGTATTGCATGCTGAACATGTTTTGTAGATTTTTCTACCTGTTGGTAAGATGGATAATCCATACAAGTTAAAATAACTTTGTTCAACTTTATAAATAGGTTTAGATTTTGCCGAACAGATTAAGCAAGATTCATCTAATAGACTTGTATAACTCCCAACATCGTCAAATTTTGTTCCCCAAGAAATCATTGTTTTTTATTGTCCGTGATAAGCTCTAAATTCTTTACTCTTTCCTTTGCCTTTTGCCATAACAGAAGACCAATTAGCACCACCTGTACTCATTCTTAAAGTATGTTTGCCTAGGAAGCCTCTAAATTTAAACGACTTTTTATCTTCTATTCTGTGAACATACTTATCGTCGTCTTCCAAAAGTGCAATGAATGATTTTTCAAGATCAGAAACAGTGTCTGAATTTTTGATAAGATTTTTCACTCCTTCTTCGATGCTAACTCCTTCAAAATATTTATGTGTTTTGATTGTGTTTAGAATTACAAACATTCCAACAGTTTTTTTAGGAATGTAAAAAACATAATCTTTCGTAGAAACTAAACAAACATCAACATTTTTCATCGGTTGTTTAGAGTTAAGCATTAATCCACTATCGTAGTATACGTAGTCTTGGTTCTCAATAAGTTTCATAGTAATGGTTTTTATAGTTTCTAAATGTATAATTTTCTTCGAACAGTTAATAGTTTTTTTTTCTCACAAAAAGGGTTTATCTTCGATTTTCATAAAAATAGATGAAGCTAATAGTTTTGATTTTTACCATGTGTTTTGGGCTGGCTTCTGCTCAAAATTATACCGTTGGAACTCCTGTTTTAGATACACTCTGTCAATTTACTTACTATTCACCAGGTCACTGCATTTCAAACAATGTCCCGCTTAACTTTGATTTTGGGATAGACACCGATAATTTGGATAATTTATTTGATGTTTCAGGAGTGAATTTAGAACTACATGTCCTCGAAGTAAATGTTCCAGGAGGCAATGTTGTTGACACTGTGACAGGGCAGGAAATGTTCCCTGGTTTAGTACTTCCTTTTGAAGATACATCTTATATCTTGGTTTTTTCTACAATTGGGTCCATTAAATATGCTTTAATTGCCAGTGGCACTCCGACGCAATATTGTGAATCTTATCCTTGCAATGAGTTCTATTCTATCGTTACTTTAGGGGAGTGTTGGAATGGTGCTATAATTGATCATTATCCACAAAGTGGTTTCTGTAATGTGCTGCAATATCCTGAAACAACCATCGAGGTAACAGAATGCGAAAGTTATTTGTGGAATTCTAATAACGAAACCTATACGTTAAGTGATATATATACTGATACATTACAAACTGTGGAGGGTTGTGATTCTATTGTTCATTTAGACCTTACCATTTACACTATTAATTCGAGTATTAGTACTACAATCGTTGATGGAGACATTGTGTTGAAAGCTGATGAAGCGGGGTTGCAATATCAGTGGGTTGATTGCCTGGATGAGCATTCTTTTATTTTGAATGAAACGAGTCAGTCATTCACCCCTATTGTAAGTGGAAGTTACGCTGTGCAAATTAGTGATAATGGTTGTGTTTTTGAAAGTGATTGTGAAGTGGTAGATATCGCTTCGGTTGGAATGAATGAACTTAATAACATTTCTATTTTTCCAAACCCAAACAATGGTTCTTTTACCCTGTTTACCAACTCCAACTTGCCTTTAAATGTTCGTATTATAGATGCTTTAGGGAAAATAGTATTTCAAAAATTCGACCTTGTTCAAGAAGCAACCATTGAATTAGAGGCAAAGACTGGAGTTTATTTTGTGCTTATCCAACAAAATGATGTGATAATCCGCCAGAAATTAGTGGTAAGGTAAAAAAGTTTCAAACGTTTTTCTATAAATTTCCTAGATGTGTTAATTCTTTTTTATCTAAAGAAAAAGAGACTATCTTCGTGGTCAAATTAAAAATAGTTTATATGAGTAAGTTGAAATTAATAGTCTTGATTTTTGCGGTGTATTCAGGAGAGTTGTTAGCTCAAAATTACAATAGACCAAGTCCTCTGGATGAGTTTAAATATGAGTTTCAAAAATACGATGGACTTATTCAAAACAAATACTATTTATTTGCGCCTTTTAAATTTTCTGGTCTAGATCAAGCTCTTTTTAGAAAGGGTATGTTGGTGGTAGATGAAGATGGTTACATTGCTTGGTATACAGATTTTCATAAATCTAATTTTGATTTTAAGTACTTACCAAGTGATGGAGAATATGTGTTCACAAGGAGATTAGCAAATGGTCCGAAAGTTTATCATTATGAAATGAATGAATCATTTGAATTGCTTGACTCAATTACAACTGTAAATGGAGTTAAAGGAGACATTCATGAATTCCAAATATTCCCGAATGGTAATCGTTGTGTTTTGGCAACAAAAGACTCTTTGATGGATTTATCCGGGATGTTAATTAGTGGTGTTCCTGGGTCAGCTTCTACAACGGTTATTGCATGTGTCATTCAAGAGTTCGATCCAGCAGGGAACCTTGTTTTTGAATGGAATTCCTTAGATCATATTTCTCCAGATCATTATTCATTAGATTTAGTTTATAACGCGAATTCATTTGATTATGTCCATGCAAACGCAATAGAACGTGATACGGATGGCAACCTAATAGTTTCGTTAAGAGCAGCAAGTATGGCATGTAAAATTGATCATGTTACTGGGGATGTTATCTGGAAACTTGGTGGTAATCAATCTGATTTTACATTTACGAATGATACTGGGTTTTACGGTCAGCATGATGTTCGTAGAACTGCAGCAGGAACAATTTCTGTTTATGACAATGATTACCCAAACAATGTTGCAGCTAGAGGTGTTGAATATTCTTTAGATATGACAGCAATGACAGCGACAAGAGTCTATCAAAGTGATTATCTATTTCAATTCGATGCTCGAGCACTTGGTAGTTATGGTGTTTTAGATAACGGCTATCGTTTATTAGGTTGGGGTAATGTAAATAGACCCGCACCAAGTATCACTTTGCATGATTCGAATGATGATATCGCGGCTGAATTTTTCATGAAGGATACAATGGTTTCGTACAGGGCCTATTTTCAGGAATTACCAAATTTCCCTGTTCGCCCTGAAATTCAATGTAATCCAAATGGAAATGATATTGAATTGAGTCTAAATGGATCGCATTCAAGCTATTTATGGTCAAACGGAGCAACAACTCCAACAATTATCGTTTCAGCACCAGGAGTCTACCAGTGCTGGGTTAACCAAGGAATTGGAATGTTAGGTTCTTTGCCATATGAAGTATCCTTTACTAGTACTTGCGCGTTGGGAATAGATGAAAAAACAATTGATGATCAAGAGGTTGTTGGTTATTTTGATTTAATGGGACGTCAATTAAAATCTGAGCCAACAAATCAAGTTTATATCGTTAGATATAGAAATGGTCAGTCGGAGAAGAGATTTAAATAGTGTATCCTTATCACAATAAAATAAAGAGCAGAATCAAGAGTCAAGAGTTAGTTCGCTACGAATATGTTGAGCGGTACAAAAAGATCTCGCCCTGTCTGCTTTTACATTTTGATACAGAGCCATTTGTTAGACCAATTCGAGAGCATCGTTTTGAAGAGTATGAAGCCTTTTTTAAAGAGATGTCAATCGAAATAAGATCAACTTAATTTTATAAATAAAACACCCTCATAATTAACTAATTATGAGGGTGTTTCGTTAGTGGTGTAATTGTGTTTCTGAATCAGTTTAAGGAACAACTATTTGCCTGTAAAATTAATAGATAGTACTGCATTCGACCCCCTTAAAGTTTGTCCAGATGGGTTTTTTCTTATATCTGTCAAACCACCACTAAAACGCAGTTCAGGAGAGATGTAAAAATGATTAACATCTATTTCTAATCCAAAACCAAAGTCTGCAGCGAGGGCTAATTTTGTGTCGTAAGCAACCCCATTATAATTTTCTTTTAGAGGCGTTCTAAAATTTGGGCCAAAATTGGCGTAAGGTTGTACTTTGCCATAGCTTGCTTTAAACCTATGCTTAAAATGAAGCATTAGATCAATATTGTGGGGATCTACTCTATAGGTAATGTCGTTTTCAGTTATTTTTCCATAATTAAAAGACAATTCTGATTTGGGTGAAATGGACCATCTTTTTGAGATTGGAAACTCAGCAAATACCCCAATTCTGAAACCTGGCGCGTTTATTATCTGCAGTTCGTCCACAGCATTAGAATTGTATATGGCAGATTGATTTAAGCCAACATTAAACCCGAATAATGGTCTGTATTTGGCTGCTGTGTCACATTCTTGCGCATATAGTACGCCTGCAGAAATTAATGCTAAAAGCATAGAACTTATTTTTCTCATCTTGTAGGAATTTAGGATTAATAAGTAGAGTTATTTCTATGCGCAATGGATTACAGTATAACTGCTTAACGGAAATGAGAATTTTATATTGTTTGTACAATAAAAAAAGCCTCCCTTAAAAAAGGGAGGCTTTAGTACTCGAGGCGGGACTTGAACCCGCACGCCCCAAAGAGCACAGGATTTTAAGTCCGGCGTGTCTACCAATTCCACCACTCGAGCATTTGATTTATCGGACAGATAAATCAGGTAGTATTTTCTGAGCGGTCAAAGAAAAAATCGATCTTTTTTCTTAATCCAACTCAACATTACATTGAGCGGGAGACGGGATTCGAACCCGCGACCCCAACCTTGGCAAGGTTGTGCTCTACCAACTGAGCTACTCTCGCTTATTTCAATTTTATTGATACATCGTTCTGTATCGGGCGACAAATATATCAAGTATTTCCAAATTACGAAATAATAAAGTGAAATATTTTATCATCCACCTGTTAATTTTTTTATTTCGTTCAATTTCATCAATGCTTCAACAGGTGTAAGTGTATTAATATCAATGCTTACCAGTTCTTCCCTTATCTGTTCAAGGACCGGATCATTTAATTGGAAAAAACTTAATTGCATGTCAGAAAGATCTGGTTTAGACGCGATTTTCTTCTTTTTTCCTTGTTTATCAGAAAATTCATGCGATTTTTCTAACTGAGTCAACATGTCTGAAGCACGATTTAAAACTTCTATTGGCATTCCTGCTAATTTTGCAACATGGATCCCAAACGAGTGCTCACTACCTCCTTCAACGAGCTTTCTTAAAAACAAAATCTTCTTCCCGACTTCTTTTACAGAAACATTGAAGTTTTTGATGCGTTCAAAACGATTCGTCATCTCATTTAGCTCATGATAATGTGTTGCGAACAACGTTTTTCCTTTCATTTTTGGATGGTCATGAATAAATTCAGCGATTGCCCATGCAATTGAAATTCCATCGTAAGTACTCGTTCCTCGTCCAATCTCATCTAAAAGTATCAATGAACGATTTGAGAGGTTATTCAAAATGCTCGAAGTTTCATTCATTTCAACCATAAACGTTGATTCTCCGCTTGAGATATTGTCAGAAGCCCCAACTCTCGTGAAAACTTTATCAACGAGTCCTAATGTTGCTTTTGAAGCTGGCACAAAAGAACCCATTTGAGCCATTAATGAGATTAAGGCAGTTTGGCGTAGCAATGCACTTTTACCAGACATGTTAGGTCCTGTAATCATCATTATTTGTTGACGGTCATTATCTAAAAACACGTCGTTTGAAACGTATTCTTCGCCAATTTTTAGTTGTTTTTCAATTACTGGATGCCTTCCATTTTTAATGTCGATTGCAAACGATTCGTTCATTGTTGGTTTAACGTAGTCATTTTGTGCTGCAATTTCTGCAAAAGATAAAAGACAGTCTAGTTGAGAGATTAAATGTGCATTGTATTGGATAGGTTGCGTATAATCAGCCATTTGATATACAAGATCTTGGAAAAGTCTAGCTTCAATTGCGTAAATTTTCTCTTCTGCACCTAAAATTTTAGATTCGTATTCTTTTAACTCTTCGGTAATATAGCGTTCAGCACTAACCAACGTTTGTTTTCGAATCCATTCTTCTGGAACTTTGTCTTTATGAGTGTTTCTAACTTCGATGTAATATCCAAAAACGTTATTAAAGCTAATTTTTAAACTTGTAATTCCTGTTCGCTCAATTTCTCTTTGCTGTATTTGATTTAAAAAATCTTTACCAGAAAAAGCAATTGCTCTTAATTCATCAAGTTCTTTGTCAACTCCATCGTTTATTACTTTTCCTTTACCAATTTGAATTGCTGGATCTTCATGAAGTGTATTTTTAATCGTTTCTAAAAGTGCTTCACACGGATTAATTTGAGTCGATATTCTTTTTAAAACAGATGAGTTCTGGCTAGCAACTAATTCTTTGATTGGATCCAATTGCACAAGTGTTCTTTTTAATTGAACAATTTCACGTGGATTTATTTTTCCAACTGCAACTTTTGAAATTAATCGCTCCAAGTCATTGATGTCTTTTAAACGCTCCCCAAGTTGAAATCCAACTTCGTTGTCATTGTAAAAAGATTCAACAGCTTCTAGTCTTTCCTGAATAGGTTTTAAGTCCTTTAAAGGAAGCACAAGCCATCTTTTCATCATTCTACCTCCCATAGGCGTCTTGGTGCTGTCCAAGACATCAATCAAAGTAGTTGCATTTTCATGAGGAGATGAAATCAATTCTAAATTCCGAATTGTAAAACGATCTAACCATACATAACGTTCTTCTTCGATGCGAGAAATTGAAGTTATATGACCTAAACGATCGTGTTGATTTTCAGAAAGATAATGTACAATTGCACCTGCAGCAATGATGGCTGCTTCAAGGGGTTCAATTCCAAATCCCTTCAAAGATTTAGTTCCAAATTGTTTGTTTAAATTCTCAAAAGCATAATCTGAAGTATAAATCCAATCTTCTAAACGGAAGGAATAATAGCGATTGCTAAAAAGTTGATCAAAATCTGCAGACTGTCTTTTGTTGTATATTATTTCTGTTGGCTCAAAGCCTTGTATTAGTTTTTCAACGTATTCTTTTGTGCCTTGTGCTACCATAAATTCACCGGTAGAAACATCTAAAAAGGAGACACCAGTAACGTTTTTGTCGAAATAAATGGAACAAAGGAAATTGTTTTTCTTCGTATCTAAAACTTGATCATTAAAAGAAACTCCCGGCGTAACTAATTCTGTAACACCTCTTTTAACAATTGTTTTGGTCATTTTCGGATCTTCCAATTGGTCGCAAATAGCTACTCGCTGTCCGGCCCTAACCAGTTTTGGTAAATAGGTGTCCATGCTGTGGTGAGGAAATCCTGCCAGTTCAATTTCTGAAGATGATCCTGCGCCTCGCTTTGTTAATACGATTCCTAGAATTTTGGATGCTATTATGGCATCTTGACCAAATGTTTCGTAGAAATCTCCAACTCTGAATAAAAGTAATGCTTGTGGGTGTTTTGCCTTTATCTGATTGTATTGTTTCATCAGTGGCGTTTCCTTTTTTTCTTTTAATACCTTTGCTTTCGTCAAGTTGATTGATTTAATTTACATGTAAAAATAAACGTGTAGTGTGAAGACTCAAAATTTACGTGCATGTTGTTATCCACAATAATGAATAAGAAGTTAAAATTATGGGAACTTGATCGAGTTTCTGAGGAAGAATTTAAAAAGCAGGATAAGTTTCCAATTGTAGTGATTCTAAATGATATTCGTTCTCTTACGAACGTCGGGTCCTTCTTTAGAACCTGTGATGCTTTTAATGTTGAAAAATTATACCTGTGTGGAATAACTGCAACTCCTCCTCATCGAGAAATCCAAAAAACGGCACTTGGTGCAACTGAAACTGTAGCTTGGGAATATCGTGAGTCTATTTCAGAACTTGTTTCAGAATTGAAACTGGATGGCTTTTCCATTTGCAGTGTAGAACAAACAGAAAAAACAACTTTGCTGCAAGATGTTGCTGATTTGCCTAATGGGAAATATGCTTTGGTTTTGGGTAATGAAGTTAATGGAGTGGATCAAGATGTAATTGATGAGTCAGAACACATCATTGAAATTCCGCAATTTGGTACAAAGCACAGTTTAAATGTGTCTGTTTGTGCAGGAATTGTGATGTGGGAATTTGCGAAAAAAAACATTTAATAAAAACGAACTTTAGATTTCTATAAATAATCCTGAGATTTGTCATGATTACTTAATTAAGAGTTTTGTAAATTTGCACATAAAATAATGGAAATGATAAAAACAGATATAATAATAATTGGTGCAGGCCCTGTTGGTCTTTTTACAATTTTTGAAGCTGGATTACTGAAATTAAGATGTCATTTAATTGACTCTTTACCACAAGCGGGTGGACAGTGTTCTGAAATTTATCCTAAGAAGCCTATTTACGACATCCCTGGATTTCCATCTATTTTAGCAGGTGAACTGATTGATAATTTAATGGAACAAGCAGCTCCTTTTCAACCTGGGTTTACGCTAGGTGAAGCTGCCGTTAGTATTGATAAAATTGATGATAATAAGTTTGTTGTTACTACAGACAAAGGAACGCAACATGAAGCTCCAATTGTTATGATTGCCGGAGGATTGGGTGTTTTTGAGCCTAGAAAACCACCTATTTCTAATCTTGAAGATTTTGAAGATAAAGGAGTTGAGTACATCATTAAGGATCCAGAGTTTTACAAAGGGAAAAGATGTGTAATTGCTGGAGGTGGAGATTCTGCTTTAGATTGGGCCATCTTCTTAACTGAAAAAAATATCGCTAGTGAAGTAACACTTGTGCACAGAAGTGCTTCGTTTAGAGGTCATTTAGATTCTGTGCAAAAAGTAATTGATTTAGCAGAAACTGGAAAAATTAATTTAGTTACTGAGGCAGAGGTGACTGGTATTTCTGGAAATGGTGTTCTGAAAAATGTAACCATTTCGCACAAAACGAATGGTGAAATGATTCAGGAAGCAGATCATTTTATTCCTTTATTTGGTTTAAAGCCTAGTTTAGGTCCAATTGGAAATTGGGGATTAGAAATTGAAAAGAATGCAATTAAAGTAGATACCCTAGATTATTCAACAAATATTCCTGGTATTTATGCAATTGGAGACGTTAATACGTATCCAAACAAATTGAAGTTAATTTTATGTGGTTTTCATGAGGGTACATTAGCTGTTCAATCTGCATTTGCAAGAATTTATCCTGAAAAGAAGAATGTATTAAAATATACAACCGTAAATGGAGTCAATGGGTTTTAATTGAATTCAAAACATCATTAAAAAGGAGCTTTTTAGCTCCTTTTTTTATAACCATTTGTCTCAAATTATAGCTTTTAAAGGCTATACGGAAGATGGTAACAACTCTTTCTTAACCATTCACCACATCAGCTTTGAGATTCTTTCGAATAAACTTACTATACACTATTTTGGTATAGAATTAACTTAATTTATCGAAACAGATGCGTTTTATATTTACTGCACTATTGAGCTTTTTAGTAATAAATGTCTTTGGGCAAATTACAATAGATAATACAACTTATTCTACAACTCAGCTTGTTGATGGAGTTCTTATTTCAAACGGTAGCGGAACTGCGGTTTCAAATGTGCAATACCAGGGAGTCTATAATAGTTCTAATAGATATCAAGTTGGCTATTTCTCGACAGCAGGAACTACAAATACTCAGATGGGATTTGCAAGTGGGGTTGTGCTTTCTACTGGGAATACGGTTGGTATCCCTCTAACTCTTGGGGTGCATCCAGGTTCAGTTAGTCAGTTATCTACTGGCTATACATCATGCACAACTGGCGAAGTAAGAGAATCTGGAACTTGTCCCACAATTATTAATGATCTTAATGTTTTAGTAGGTTCTGTAAATTATTTTAATGCCTCAATCCTCGAATTTGATTTTGTTCCAGTTTCAAATACTGTTTCATTTAGGTATATTTTTGCTTCGGAAGAATATAAGGATAACTCTGGGTTTATTAATTATCAGTGCTCTTCTTACAATGATAAATTTGGGTTTTTAATTAGTGGACCAGGCATTTCTGGTGGTGAAGGGTACACCAATGATGCTAGAAATATTGCAAGATTAGCAAACGGATCAGAAGTTGGAATTAATTCTGTAAATGATGGAATAGTAGGTTCAAGTGGAGGGGCTCCATCAGCATCAAATTGTTCAGGCGAAAATCCAAATTGGATTCAAAATGTATCAACCTCTGAGTTCTTAGGACTTATTGATGGCACTCAATTTAATGGAAATACAATAATCCTTGTAGCAGAGCAGTCAGGATTAACTCCAGGTCAAACTTATCATATTAAATTAATGATTGCTGATGCAAATGATACTGGTTATGATAGTGCCGTTTATATAGAAGAAGCAAGTTTTGTCACAACAGCTCCTTGCACTCCTCCTTCTGCACCAACGGGATCAGTTACTGCACAACCTTCGTGCTTAACTGCAACTGGAGAAATTACAATAACAGCACCAGTTGGCGCTGATTATCAATATTCAATCAATGGCACAACGTATCAAACAGGTACAGTCTTTAGCGGTTTATCTCCAGCGACTTATTCAGTAACGGT
>Ga0102899_1000138_pt1 | contig 32315 bp, 25 predicted proteins | sample Colrivmeta1555B3_FD_78455 | JGI IMG/M metagenome (GOLD analysis project Ga0102899, IMG submission 78455) | Estuarine microbial communities from the Columbia River estuary - metaG 1555B-3 | ecosystem: Environmental > Aquatic > Marine > Intertidal zone > Estuary | place: USA: Columbia River... | reverse complement strand
CCACTTGTTCTACTTCAGGAAAAGTCATCAAAATCTTTTCAATTTGCGTTGTTGTTTCAACTGTTTTAGTGAGTGAAGTCCCTGTTTTAAGCAACGGTTGAATAACCAAATCGCCTTCATCTAGTGTTGGGACAAATTCTCCCCCCATTCGGCCAAAAAGAATAAACACAATGACTAATAAAAGTCCTGCTCCACCCAAAACAAGGGCTTTTTTTCTTAAAGCCCATAGAATAACAGGCTTGTATGCACGACCAATGAAGTTTACTAGTCGAGTTGAAATATTCTTTTTATCGGGATTTGTTGGTTTCAAAAACAGAGAGGCCATCACAGGAACATAGGTTAAACACAGTAACATGGCGCCGATTAGGGCAAAACAGAAGACCAAAGCCATGGGTTTAAACATTTTCCCTTCTACATTCACTAGGGATAGAATAGGTATGAAAACGATTATGATAATAATTTGCCCAAAAATGGCTGAACGCATCATTTTGGATGTCCCCAAAAAGGTTACTTTATCAATAAATCCTTGCTTTTCTTCCTTTGGCAATTTATTAATTGCGAGTCTTTCAGAAGTTATTTTAAACGCGATAAATTCAACAATAATAACAGCACCGTCAATAATTATCCCAAAATCGATTGCACCTAAACTCATCAGGTTTGCATCAACTCCAAAAATGTACATGAGGGTTAAAGCAAAAAACAAGCACAATGGAATTACAGAAGCAACAACAAGTCCAGATCGAAGGTTTCCTAGCAATAATACCACGACAAATATTACAATCAAACATCCGAGTATTAAGTTTTCACTTACTGTAAAAGTTGTTTTAGCGATTAATTCACTTCGTTCTAAAAATCCATTAATGCGAACACCTTCAGGCAATGAATTTTGCATTTCCTCAACTCTAACTTTTACTGCATCAATCACTTTTTTGGAATCTGCACCCTTAAGCATCATTACTTGTCCTAGCACCTTTTCACCTTCACCATTACCTGTAATTGCGCCAAAACGATTAGCAGCACCAAAAACAACATCTGCAATGTTTTTTATGTAGATGGGTTGATTCTCTCTTGTTGTAACAACAATGTTTTGAATATCCTCAATAGAGCTAGCTAATCCTTCACCTCTAATAAAATAACTTTCATTGCCTTTTTCAATATATCCTCCTCCTGCAACACTGTTGTTGGCTTCCAGGGCATCGAACACTTCGGTAATTGAGATATTCATTGCCCGTAAACGATTAGGATCAATAGCAACTTCATATTGCTTTAGGTACCCTCCCCACGTGTTTACTTCAACAACGCCCGGAATACCAGATAGTTGTCTCTTCACAATCCAATCTTGAATTGTTCTTAAATCCGTGACAGAATACTGGTCTTTAAATTCAGGATCAACATCAAGAACATATTGGTAAATTTCTCCGAGTCCGGTTGTAACGGGTCCCATGAATGGAGTTCCAAATCCTGCAGGAATTTTTTCTTCAGCACTTTTAATTTTTTCGGCAATTAATTGTCTTGGCAGGTATGTTCCGATTTCTTCATCAAAAACGATGGTTACTACCGATAAACCAAACTTAGAAACAGATCGAATTTCTTTAACGTTTGGTAAATTCGCCATTTCAAGCTCTACGGGAGTGGTCAAGAATTTTTCGACATCTTGAGTAGCTAAATTACGAGAAGTAGTAATTACCTGAACTTGATTATCTGTAATATCTGGAACGGCTCCTATTGGAATATTCATTAATGAATAAACACCTGAACCAATAATTAAACTAGTGAATAGTAAAACAATTAACTTGTTACGAATACTATAATTGATGATTCTTTCAAACATTTGATTATTGAGTTAAAATGTCAACAGTCAAATTTAAGGCTAACGGGAATTGTTAAAGAAAAACATCCCTTAAGATTGTCTTAAGATTAATTAAAAGTCACCTCTATGGTTGTTCCTTCGCCATATTTACTTGAGATATGAATTTTTCCGTTTGAAATGGCAATTGCCTTTTTCACAATGGAAAGTCCTAATCCAGCTCCTTTAATTTCCTTATGACTTAGAGCATCTGACCTAAAAAAGGGGGTGTAAATGTTTTGCAAATCAGCTTCTTTTATACCAATTCCATGGTCTTTAATAATACACGTAATGCTGTTTGAACCTCCCGTAATTAACACTTCAATTTTGCCGTTTTGGTGAGAGTATTTAATAGCGTTACTAAGCAAATTATCGAGAATTAAGTGAGAGTTAAAAGCGTTTATTGGTAGGTCTGTCTTTCCTTTTTTATCGGTAATTAATTCGATGTTTTTTTCTAAAATTGAAGGGGTCCTTTGAATTACAATTTGATCAACAACATCTTCAAGGATTGATGTTGCTCCGTCGTTGAGATTTGTTTCGGAATCAAATCGCGCTAAAATCAAAAGTTGTTCCGTCATATCGGTCATTCTATCTAACTCAGTCAGACAATAATTGATTTTATCTTTGTATTCAGCAGCCGACCTTTCTTTTCGATTCAAAACTTCTAATGTTCCTCGGATTACAGATATGGGAGTTCTAAGTTCGTGTGACGCGTCCGAAGTAAATTGTTTTTCTCTTTCTAATGCTTGTTCTAATCGATCTAACAACGAATTTATGGAACTAGATAAGTTAAATAATTCATCCTCGTTTTGCGGCAATTCAATACGTTCGTTCAAATTGTTCCGAGTAATTCTATCGGCAGTATTCGTGATTAAAACAACGGGAGAGATACTTTTACCAGCCAAAAAAGAAGAAATAAAGAATAAACCAATTAGCACCAAAGGGAAAAGAAAAAGAAGTGTATTTCTTAGGTCTTCAAGTACCATTAGAGAACCATCCAACGACATTGCTGCAATGATATACCCATTTATTTTTCCATTTTCTTCAACAGGAATTTGAACTTGACGAACTAATCTGTTATTCAAATTTGTATTTATATGATCTCCATACTTATGCTGTTTTATAAAAGGCAGTTGATTTGACTTTAAATTAGGTGATTTATCCATCACCTTTCCTGAAATATTTGTCAGTTGAATAAAGACTGGGTTAACTTGCACTTCTCGATGTTCATTCTCTTCCCATTCATCTTTATTGATAAATTTTACGCCATTTTTTGAGAAAAGAATTTCTTTGGTATGTTTGTTTGCTTCAAAAGATAAATCGTTGTCAATGTTTTGATATACAGTTTTTTGAACGATGAAATAAACAACTCCAAAAACGATAGCCACCACTAATGCGGTCGCTAAAATAAAGTGTAATGCTACACGTTTTTTAAAACTTAGGCTCATACTTCTTTCGCTATATATCCAACACCTCTAACCGTTTGTATGTAGTTATTCTTATCTGTGATGTTTAATTTCTTACGCAAAGAATTAATAAAAACATCAATTACACTCGTATTGTAATCAAAGTGAATATCCCACACTAATTCAATAATTTCTTTGCGAGTGCATACTTTTCCTTTGTTTCTAACGAGCAATTCTAACAATGCAAATTCTTTTTGAGTAAGGCTTATTTCCTTCCCTTCTACAAATACAGTTAATGTATTTAAATTCAAGGTAATTTGCCCAATAGAAAGTTCCTTAAGCTCTTGTGATTTACTTCTTAATTGAACATTTATTCTTTCCAAAAGTTCTTCAAAGTGAAACGGCTTTTTGACATAATCGTTCGCTCCCATTTTTAAGCCTAAAATGGTTTCTTGAACGGTATCTTTTGCAGTAAGAAAAATGACAGGTGTTTCTTTATACTTCTCTCGAAATTGAGTGCAAATTTCAATTCCACTTTTCACAGGAAGCATCCAATCTAAAAGAAGTAAATCATATTTTCCAGTGAGGGCTTTTTCCAAACCTTCATCGCCAGAGTTTGCAACATCAACAGTAAAAGACTCTTCTTCTAACCCTTGTTTTAGGAAATTAGCAATGCCTGTTTCATCTTCTACGATCAAAATTCTCATGGTACAAAGATTGGATTAAAAACAATTTTAAAGAAATATGTAATCTTAAATTTTGCTTAAGATGTGTATATCTGAACTATTGACTTAATAAGTCATAAAATATAATTATGACAAGAATCAAATGGTCTTAACGATAAACTTCAAGTTTTATAGAGTGGAGTGGAACTCTCCAAATTGAGAAATCCGTTCTTAATTAATCAACTTATTTTCTTGAATAAACATAAGTCATAAAAATTTGTCCAAAAGACGAATTTAAACTTAATGATTCTGGAGATTGATCAACTAGAGAAAAATCCATTTTAGTTTTTTTACCGTTCATTTCAACATCAAATACCATGTCTCCTGATTCTTCATTTAGCGTGTATGTTCCAGTCCATTTATTTGTGCTTCCATTACCGGATGGATGTGGAAAAATACGTTCAAAAGTACCGTCTTCATTTAATGTCAAAGTTGTATTGTTGAGTGTTCGTTTTTTTGAATCATTGATATAAGCTTCATCTTGTTTTGTTAAAACTTTTCCGTCAGTAACCGGAATCATGTCCGTTAGAACATAAACACCATGAATTCCTTTCTCTTCTTCGACCTCTTCAACTATTACTTCTTCAGATGAGGTGTTTTTATCTTGATTACTTGGTTTTTCAGTCGTTTCATTATTACAGCTTCCTAGAATAAACGCAACTAAAACAGCTCCAAATACAATTTCTTTTTTCATAATTTTCAATATAGTCGTTTTCAATAAGTTGAATAAAATAACTAAGTAACACTTTAGCTACGATAGAGTTTAATTCATTTACTAACCAACTCGTTTAAGTTTTTTAAATTAGAAACAAATCAATAAAATTCCAAATTAAAAGCCGTAAAACACAATGCATTAAAAAAGACCCAACACAAGTTGAGCCTTTTTGTTTTGTGACTTTAGGGATAAAGTAAAACTTTTACGCAAGAAAGGAGACTTTAAAAGTCTCCTTTCAATCTATAATTAAGCTATCATTGTTTAATCAGTCAAACACTTTCAATTAAGTTTCCTGAACTACTATTTATTCTTAAAACATATAAAACTAACCCTAGATTACTATGTGGAACCTTCAGAGAAAGGTGTTCAACTTTTTCAAGATAACTATTATAGCTTCGTTAAGATCTTCTTGTGTTAATTGAATACACATTGGTATAAGTTGTTAATGAACTCACAGTTAAACCACTAACAGACCAAGAATAACTATATTCAGCGCACCCTCCTTGAAATGAACCGAATAAAGCGGCGTAACTTAGAAGAGGTATGTAACCATAATATGCAGTTTGTTCTTCGTCTGAATCGGCAACTACTTGAGTTGGTTCTAGAGGGGGGCGTTCACATTAGCAGAACATTGCCACCCATTTCTTACAACTATACTATAAGTTTCAACGAAATAACTTGTTTCAATTATATTTTTGCAAACCTACTAGATCATATGTTCGAAAAATTACCATAACCAGCAGACATGCTTGAATTTTATGATTAGGAAGAGTTATTATTTGGACACGGTGTTTTTACTTGAAAATTTACAGAAAGTAAAAAAAGTCCAATTCTAAATATATAAATGCTTTTCATGTTAAAATTTTTTCAGGTTCGCAATTACATCACAAACTAAAACCCAAAATATCAAAATACTGATTTACAGCTGTTTATGATTTTTCTTTATTGAAATTATTCTCTAAAGGAGAATCCCTTAATCAATTTGGGACAAGAAAAAGAGTGGCTTTCTGTAAGTTATTCACTTAAAAAACAGCTAAATATTCAGCCGAAACAGCTAAATGCTAATTAAACTATGCTTACATATGTAATAATATTAATTTAAGGGTATATGGAAAAATTATCAGTAATTATTGCAGAAGATGATAAATGGTATGCTCAATTTATTAAGCATGCAATTGAATTAACAGGCGATCACGATATTAAAATAGTCGGTACAGCTAAGGAAATGCTTCAGAGTATTTCATCATCGACTGATATTGTAACATTAGATTTTAATTTACCAGATGAAAAAGGTGGAGAAGTCCTTGATAAAATCAAATCAAAAAATCACACTTTAGAAGTAATTGTTATCTCAGGTCAAGAAGACGTGCAAACCGCTATTAATCTGTTAAATAAAGGAGCATTTGATTATGTAGTAAAAAACGATGAAGCTAGAAATCGAATAGTACAAGCCTTAAGATCAATCGAGAAAAATAAAGTGTTGAAAAAACAGATTACTCATTTAGAAAATGAAGTGCGAATCAAGTATGATTTCAAAGATACAATTATCAGTAATTCCAAAAAATTTGACAAGGTGTATGAGTTGATACATAAGGCAGCCGAGTCTAATATTAATGTGTCAATTTATGGGAAAACAGGAACGGGTAAAGAATTGGTTGCAAAAGCAATTCATTATAACTCAAAAAGAGCCAAACACCCATTTGTTGCAGTTAACTTAACATCCCTTTCTGATTCTCTTCTTGAAAGTGAACTTTTTGGATTTGTTAAAGGGGCTTTTACTGGAGCAACTCAAGACAGAAGGGGTAAGTTTGAAGAAGCAGGCCAGGGGACAATTTTTCTAGACGAAATTGCTGAAATAAATGAAACCGTGCAAGTTAAGTTGTTAAGGGTGTTACAAGAGCTAGAAATAAGTAAAGTCGGTTCAAATAAAATAGTATCGCTTCGATGCAGAATAATTTGTGCAACAAATAAAGATTTGGCAGAGGAAGTAAGAAAAGGAAATTTTAGGCAAGATTTATTTTATCGCTTGATGGGACTTCCAATAAATTTACCAAGACTTATTGAAAGAGATAATGATATTTTAGTTCTTTCAAAACATTTTTCTGCTGATTTTGCAAAGAAGAACAATACTAAATTATATTCATTAAGTGATCGGGCCATAACAAAGTTGAACAATTATCATTACCCAGGAAATGTTAGAGAATTAAAATCAATAATTGATTTAGCCTGTGTTTTGTCTAGTGGAGAAATGATTGATCAAGATGATATAGTTTTCAATGATTTGTCAGATGATTTTTCTGCATTTGAATTTAAAAATCAAACGCTAAAGCAACATAACAAAAGTCTCATTGAAGGCATGCTAAACAAACACAACAATAATGTTAGGCTTGTTGCTGAAAAACTAGGTATAGGCAAATCAACAATTTACAGAATAATAAAATAGACATGAAAGGGATAATTTTTACAGAGTTTCTTGAAATGGTAGAAAAAGATTACGGTTTTGAGGTTTTAAATAGACTTATTGATAATTCAAACTTACCTTCTTCTGGCGTTTATTCCGGAGTTGGAACATATGATTACAAAGAATTTACTTCATTATTGCTTGGCCTTTCAGAGGTGTTGGATTTGGATCCTAATCGATTATTAAAAAAATTTGGATATCATGTATTTGAAACTTTCCGAAGTAATTACAGCGTTTTTTTTGAAAACGTTAACCATCCATTTCAGCTGTTAGAGCAAGTAGACTCGCACGTGCACAAAGAAGTTTTAAAGCTTTATCCAGATGCTCAATTACCAAAATTCAATACGGTGAGAAGGGCGGAAAATAAAATGGATATGTTATATGATTCAACAAGAAGAATGGAGTATTTTGCTCTAGGTTTAATTGAGGCAAGCTTAAGTCATTTTAAAAAGGAATTTTCTATAGAAATGACTGAGGAGATCGACGGGAAAGTGCTCTTTAAAATTGAATTAAAATGAAAGAAAATGCTGCCGAAATATTAAAGACATTAATGAGAGAGAGACTGGCGAGAAAGGAGTCAGAACGGATCTTAGAATTAAAAAGTCTCGAAATATATGAGCAGAAATTAGAGATTGATTTACTGCGGAAGAAACTAGATTTAGAAATAAATCGAAAATATTTACAAATCAATAAAACTCAGAGTATACAACAAGAGGTTTTTGAAGCACATCCGTTTTCAATTTTGATTTATTCCATAGAAACATTAAGGATTTTAAATGTTAATCAAACAGCGGTATTAAATTATGGCTATAGTAAGGAAGAGTTTAGTCAAATGGACATAACCAATCTACACGATCCAAAAGATAGGTTAATGATTACTAAACACATCGAATTAGTCAAGAAAGGTACTAGTAAAGTAAAAAAGTGGTCTCATATAAAAAAAAACGGCGATGTTGCAATTGTTAAGATAACCGGCGTTACAATTGAGTTTGAAAATGAACCTGCTAGAATTGTTGTAGTCGAAGACATAACTGAACTTATTGAACTGGAAAAGAAGAACGAAAACCATGAAAAAAGGTATATCTCCTTAATTGATAAATCAAGTGATTTAATATTTGGAATGCAGCCTGATGGTTTATTTCTCTTTGCAAATGATATGACGTGTCAGTTAACAGGATATACCGAAACAGATCTTCTAAAGAAAAATTTTAGTGAATTAATTCGTCCAGATTATCAAAGGCGAGTTGTGAATTTTTACAAATTTCAACTTGAAAGTAAGACAGAGACGACATATACTGAGTTTCCAATTGTTTCGAGGGAAGGAGAAGAAATCTGGTTGGGTCAAAGTGTAAATATATCTAAAAATAAAGATGAAAAATTTGAGATTTCCGCTATAGCAAGAGTTATAACAGAAAAAAAGGCGTTTGAAAAAGCTTTACTCCGTAGTGAAGATAAATTCCGTTCTATTATTGAAAATATGGAGTTGGGATTATTAGAAACAAATCGAGATGGTGTTATAGTTAAAGCGTATAAAAGTTTTTGCAAAATTGTTGGGTATGAAGCAGAAGAATTAGAAGGAACAAACGGGAGGGTTCTTTTGGATGACATTGGATTAAAAGTCATGACTGAGCAACGATTGAATAGAGTTAAGGGAGAAACTGGTGTTTATGAAATCCAGCTTGTTTGTAAGGATGGATTTCGTAAATGGGTGATGGTCAGTGGTGCTCCTTTTTATGATCAGAACAACAGGGTTATGGGTTCTATTGGTATCCATCTTGATATCACAGAAAGAAAAAATATTGAAGATAAATTAACGGAAGCTAAAAATATTGCTGAAAGTTCCTTGAAAGCCAAGGATCTCTTTTTAGCAAATATAAGTCACGAAATCAGAACACCTTTAAATGCGATTATTGGTCTTTCGGAAGTTTTAGCGAAAAGTCAGCTAGAACTCAGTCAAAACAAGATGATTAATGAAGTTTCCATTGCTTCAAGAAACCTGCTTGGATTGATTGATGACCTACTTCTCTTATCAAAAGTAGCCTCAAAACATGTTCAATTAGATCCAGGAATTCATTCAATTAAAAAAGTATTGCAAGATACAGCTATGATGTTTTCCAATGGTGCAAAGGAAAAAGGCATTGACTTTGAATTTCAAATAGACATTGATGAAGATGTTTTTCACGAGTTTGACAAACTAAGATTCATTCAGATCATACAAAACTTATTGTCGAATGCGATTAAATTTACATCAAATGGATTTGTAAAATTAAGGGCGAGTACGACTAATGAAAAGAATGAAATTAAAATTGTAATTGAGGATTCGGGAATTGGTATTCCAGAAAATGAACTTGATAAAATCTTTCAAGGCTTTATTCAAGGGAGTAATAATGACCCAAATCTTTTTGGTGGCACAGGTTTAGGCTTGTCAATTGTAAAAAGTATAGTTCAGGCAATGGATGGAACAGTAAAAGCACACAACCTCAAAAATGGCACTTGTTTTACTTTGAATTTTTCTTTTCCGATAAAGGAACAGCCTTGTGAAAATATAAACTCTGAATCTAGTACCTACGATATAGATGATCTGAAGGGAATCCGTGTGTTAGTTGCCGAAGATAATGCTGTTAATCAATTGGTTATAAGTGAGATATTAACTAAATGGGAGGTTGATTATGTGATAGTTAAAAATGGTTTAGAAGCTGTTGAATTAATAAGACACAAGTTTTTTGACGTCGTTTTAATGGATATTAGAATGCCCATAATGAATGGTGTCGATGCAGCAATAGCCATTAGAAATGATCAACAAAATTATAAGGTTAGGATCATTGCATTAACTGCAAACAATCCAAAAGAAGGGGATGATACGTATTGGGAAGCAGGAATTAATAATCTTTTAATTAAACCGTTTATCCAAAATGACCTGTTAACCATACTAGTCGAAAATTACAAGACAAAACTCGAAAGCTTAAAAAACAGAATTTTATCATTTACACAAAATGATTTTAAATTCGCCAATACTTTGCGAATTATTTTCATCGAGGATACCGAGAAAAGAATCTCTGTTTTAAAAAAGGCAGCGATTGAAGGAAATTTGCAATTAATTAGCGATGTTGCTCATAACATGAAGCCATCTTTACAGCAATTAGCAAGCATTAAAATCCAAGAATTAAATTTTCAATTGGAAAATATTGAATTCAGTGAAGATGTTATCAGTGATAAAATTGATACACTTGAATTACATTTAAAGATTCTTATTGAAGACTTAAAAGAGTTGTCATTTTAAGACCATAACCCCCAAAATGGGACAACTCTACAAATGGAGTCTTCGGAAAACCAATTATAGCATAAATCAAGTAAATTGGAATAAATTTTGGCATCTATTTTCCAAATTAAAAGCTATGAAAAATATTATCAAAATATTTATTCTTGACGACGATCGATATTATGGTCATTTTCTCAAGAATTCATTGAAAAATGACAAATATGACATCAGATATTTTCAGAATGAAAATGAATGTCTTAATTGTTTGACTGAGAACCCAGACATATTAATTCTAGATCATATACTAGAATACACAACTGGCTTAGAGGTTTTGGACGAAGTTCAACGTCAAAGTCAAAGAAAGATAAACGTAATTTACTTGTCAGCTCAAGAGCATGTGCATATTGCCATAAAGGCAATGGCTGAAGGTGCAATCACATACATCGAAAAAACTGGTAATGCAACTGAAACTATTAATCAAGCAATAGAGAACATAATAAAACTCACCAAAAATTTTACTGTCAATCTAAAATTGCAAGAGTTTCGTAAACAACATCTTTAAACATGTGACTTTTTCGGCTTAATTTTTACAGACAATTTTCAAATTAATAATAAAGAAAGGTTAAAATTATTGCCATTAAAGAAGATAAATCAAATTAATTATCTTCTATGTAAATACTTCTAAAAATGAAATTGTTACACAGAAATTGATTGTTAAATAGAATTATAAAAATTCTCTTATGAAAGATTTAAATATACATGTAATTGGTGAACAAAAAGCTTTTAAAGTATTTCTCTCTCTGAAGAAAAAATATAAAAACAAGCTTTTTTTTCACAAAGAAAGCGAAGTATACAGATCAAATTTGACGCTATTTAAAGCTCCTTCTATTTTTATAATTGAAGAGTCATCTGAGTCTATGAAAATAATTACTCTATTAGAAAATATTATTGGATGTCATATTATATATCTATCCAACAGGAAAGGGTTTGGACATATCTTTAGTTTAATAAAAAAAGGAGTTAATGATTATATTTTTAAAGATTCGTACTTGTATTACTCTGTGCATCAGTCAATAACAAAACTTAGAAAACGTGAACTCAAAAAAGACGTTTTTTTGGATTCATGTAATTTAAAAACATTACACCCAGTGAAATATAAGTTGCTAAACTTAGTTTACCCCTTCGTTTCTTATTCACATAATCAATCGCACTTACAATAAATAAAATTTTAGCTGAGAGAAAAATTCATCTGTCAACAATTCAAACTTACAGCCAACCTCGTTGAATATCAGGAGCACAAAAAAACCCAGAAACCCTATGGAATCTGGGTGTTTGTGACCCCGGCAGGATTTTTTCAAGATCCTAGTTTATTGGGATCAATCCAAGCATAAAATCCTGCTTTACTATGTAAAGTTGTGTTTTTTATTTTCATCTTCATGAAAGTGAACTTTCCTTTGTTGTAAATAAAAAATCCCAGTCACTTTGTGACCAGGATTTGTTTTTGTGACCCCGGCAGGATTCTAACCTGCGACCGCTGGAGCCGAAATCCAGTGCTCTATACAGCTGAGCTACGGAGCCGAAATTTACTTGTCAATGACCTCTTTTTGAAGCTGCAAATTGACAAGCGAATCCAAAGGTACAAATTCAATTTACCTCTACAACATTTAAGACTAATTTTACTTATTGCTGCTAGGATTCCTGTTTCGTCCGAAATATATTTTCCTTAATTTATCAAAGAGGTTTAATTTTATCTTTTTAATACGATAAATTATCATGTTTAAATTCAGTCTTATTCTTTTTTTGCAATTGATGTTTAGTCTTGTTGTATTCGCACAACAAACAGATCGCGACATCAATGAAGAAAACATCTCGTTTTATACTGAAAAGTATGATGCTTGTTCTTCAATCGAGGAAATGGAAGCATTGAGAGTGGAAACGACAAAATTAAGTTTACTGAATGATATCGCTTACGCTAAAGCAATCATAAGACGCGGAGAAGGTAAAAAAGCCTTGATAATTTTAGCTGATTTGAGTAGTCAAGCTTTAAGCTCGTCAAACTATGTCAAAGGCGAATATTACGGTGCCATGGGAAGTTTGAGTTATTCTTCCGAAAATCCAGAAGAAGCTATTAAATACTATAAAAAAAGTGTTTTTTATCTAAGAAAAACAGCGAATAAGGGTGATTTACAATCAAAATATACAAGTCTTGGTATGACTTATACTGCATTAAAAAAATACGATGACGCTAACTGTTTTTATAAAAAGGCAATTGGATTGAAAGCGCATGGAAGTATAAAAAACAATTTGTACTTGGAGTTAAATATGGCATTAACTAAAAGCTCAATGGGGATACTTGCAGAAGCGAAAGCCCATTTTATGGAGGCGCTAATATTGTTTAAAAATGCGCCTGATAAATATGCGGAGATAAGAACGATTGGAAATCTAGGGGACATTTATGTAAAACAAGATTCACTAAAAATTGCAGAAGAATACTATCTCAAAGGGCTTAAAATGGCTCAGGAAAACGGGTTTGAATTGGGGAGGGTTCGTTTTCACAACAGTCTTGCAACATTGTATAAAAACTGGAATAATTTAGCTTTAGCTTACAAGCATCAAGTTGCTTATGATAGCTTAAGAAATGAGTTGGATTTAAGTAATATCGCTAAAGAAACAGCTGAATTAGAGAAGCAATATGAATTAAGCATCACCAAAATTGAACTAAAAACCCAAAAGGAACGTACGCTTATAATTACTGCTTTTTCAATTTTATTATTCTGTTTGGTTTGGTTTCTATTCTATCAATGGAAGGTTTTGAAGCGAAAAAACAGCGTGTTAATTAGAAATGCAGCGAAATTAAATTTAGCACCTAAAGAAGAAAAACTGTTAAAGTCTGAGCAGTTAAAAATTATAGAATCACTTGAAAAATTGATAATTACAGATCAGTACTATCAAAATGAAAATATCACGCTCGATCGTGTTGCTAAGAAGCTAAATACAAATAGAACGTATCTTTCTGAAGCAGTTAATGAATCGTATTCCATTGGTTTTAGTAAATGGTTAAATCAGATACGAATCAAAGAATCAATCAAATTATTGTCACACCCCGAAAATGATAAATATTCCATCGAAGGGATTTCAAAAATGGTTGGTTTTTCTTCCATTTCGGCGTTTAATTTAAATTTTAAATCGATTACAGGGTTGGCTCCTTCGTACTACCGAAAGAACAGGTTAAACCCTAGTAAATCAACCTAATAAAACCCCCATTTAGACTGCCAAATTGATAAATCTGGCCTATTATTGGTCTTTGGGAGGTGTTTTTACACGTAGTTTTGAATCAAAGTTCTGGTTAGTGAACCGAGCATTAATTTTAATTAAAAAATTCAAACTATGAAATTTAGAAAGCTGTTTCTCCTTTTGATAATTGCAACAAGTTTTAAAAGTATCGGTCAGTCTTGTTATGAGGTTGTTGGATATTATCCTAGCTGGCAATGGTACGATCGAAATAAATTGGTTAATCCTCAAACAATAGATTATTCGAAGTATACGATTCTTAACTATGCCTTTTTAAAACCTGAAGTAGATGGATCGATAAGCCTATTCGATTCTTGGGCAGATGAAAATTTACTTTTAGGTCAAAATGACTGGGTAAACGGTGGTTATGTGCCAAATACTTCGTTGATTTCAAATGCTCATATGAATGGTGTAAAAGTATTACCATCAATAGGTGGATGGACCTTGTCTAATAATTTTCCTGGTATTGCTGCAGACCCTACAAAAAGAGCAACTTTCGCTCAGGCTTGTGTCGACTTAATTCAAACTTACGGTTTTGATGGTATTGATTTAGATTGGGAATATCCTGGTTTTGCTGATCATGGAGGAACTCCTCAAGATTTTCAAAATTTTGCATTGTTACTACAAGCGGTCCGAACTGCAATTGACAATTATGGTTCATCTATTGGAAAACCAATGTTATTAACTGCTGCTGTTGGTGCAGCAGCTGATAAAATGGACGATGTCGATTGGGCAAATGTTGAACTTTTGTTAGATATTATCAATTTGATGAGTTATGATTTTTTTGGTACATGGGATTCTGAAACAAACCACAACTCTCCTCTTTTTGCTCCTTCTTCTGGTGATCAATCTTTCAATGTTGCTGCTTCTGTTGAACGTTTGATAAATGTTTATGGAGTAAATCCAGATAAAATTACTGCAGGCATTGCTTTTTATGGTCGGTCAACCAAAACAGTGTCAACTCCTGGTTTACATGTGCCAATTACAGGTCTAGCGGATAACATTACTTTCGCTGCTGATGAAGGCACACCTTTGTATTACAATTTATTACAAAGTTTGAATTTGTTTACAGAGAATTGGGACTCATCTGCCGAAGTGCCATATTTAACAGGAAATAATGGATTAAATACGTTTGTTTCGTATGATAATGAAGCTTCAATTGCGCTTAAAGCTCAATATATTGTTGAGCAAAGCTTGAGGGGTGCAATTGTATGGGAAATTACGGGAGATTATATTGAAACCTTTCCAGGCTCAGGAGTAATAGCAGAAACGCCGTTGATTGATGAATTAAATGATGTTTTATGCAACTACACACCAAACGGGTCGAGTGCGGGCATAGAAGAAGAGCTGATAAGAGACTTGCTTATTTATCCTAATCCAACCTCTGGCATTGTAAAAATAAAAGCGGAGGATGGTGCACAAGGAAAAATAATCATCTCTAATTTAGTAGGTGAATGTATTAAGTCATTTGAAGTGAATTCGTCAGAATTTTCAATCGATCTTAATAGTTTTCCAGCAGGGAGCTATGTTGTTACATTTAACACGATAAATGGGGAATCAACATCAAGGCTAGTTCAGAAGTATTAATTTATGATCAAAACATGTAGAGCTATAAATAAATGGCTCTACATGTATAAAATGAATCAAGAATCGGCTTATTTTCTTGCCATTGCAATTAATTCAAATAAATTTGATGTTAATTCGTTTAAAGCATAGAATATAAAAATGATGCGATTAATAATATTTTTTCTTTTCCTTTCTTTTGGATCAATTGGACAAATAGGCACCGGGCAATGGCGACTTCATATTCCTGCAAAAAACGCAATAGATGTTGTCGCTTTTTCAGACCGTGTTTATGGTGCTTATCAAAATGGGGTTACAGAATATAACTATAGCTCAAATGAATTGAGTATTTGGGACGCTGTCACGGGCTTAAATGATATAACGGTGTCGTGTTTAGGTCATTCTAGTGCAACAAATGCTGTTTTTATTGGTTATGAAAATGGAAATATTGATAAAATTAAAGACAATACAGTTACAAATATTCCAGCAATAAAACTAGCTCAAATACAAGGCTCCAAGGTGATTCATGAAATCGTTGAATACAATGGTTATATGTACTTTGCTACTGGTTTTGCTATTGTAAAAATCGATCCAATTAAAAACGAGGTTAAAGACACTTATTATCCAACAAACGGCAATGAGTCGATTTTAGACTTGGCTTTCATGGGTGATAGTATTTTTGCTTTAACTTCGGATAGGTTATACAAAGGTAATTTGAATAACATCGCCTTGGCTGATCCAACTCAATGGGCAGTTGACGCTCGTGTCCCAATTCTTGCGGCAAATAGTTATTCTGAATTGGAGGAAATCAACAATGAATTATTCTTTGTTTTAAAAGTGGATGGGTATGGACTGGACACCTTATATAAATTGACTACAAATTCGTATGAATCAACAATTTCAGAAACTTTTGAAATGGAAATTGAAGCGTTGGAAAATGTCAATGATAAAATTTCAGTTTGTTTTTATGATGGTATTTTGTTTTATAACCAAGACTATTCTCGGTTTGGCGGGTTAACAGGATATTCTAGCGCACGTCCGTTGGCAGTTGATTTTGCAGACGATTTATATTGGGTGGCTGATGGTCAAAATGGATTGATGAAATTTACGAATTCAACGAATTATCAAAAAGTTGAAATTTCAGGACCACCTAAAAATTCTTATTATGCAATGGATTGGGCTAATGATAAGTTAGCAGTTGCTGGCGGTGGGTTATCTTCTGTTTTTACAACATTTAATTCTTCTGGGGTTTATTTGTTTGAAAATGAATCCTGGCAGTTGAAAGACATGGGTAACATGAGTCTATGGACTGAAAAACCAATCTGGGACATTATATCTGTAGCAATCAACCCAAACGATAAAGATCAGATTGCAGTTGGAAGTTATTCTGAAATTCCACTTTCTATTTTTGACGCTTCAGGGCAAGTGGTTGATACGCTAACACCTTATAATTCAAATTTAGAAAATACATCTTTAAGTAATGGTTGGTCAATTGTTTCTGGTTTGGAATATGATGAATCTGGAAATTTATGGGTAATTAACGGCTATACAAATCAGCCACTAAAAGTTTATACAAGTAACAAGCAGTGGGTAAATTATGACTTGGGGATTGCTTCTAAGAATAAATTTGTTCGAGAATTGGTGATAGATTATAATAAACATAAATGGTTTGCTGTTAAGGACAATGGACTTTTTGGCTTTAATGATAATGGAACGATAGAAAATACAAGCGACGATACGTACATAAATTTAAATACAGGTTCAGCAACTGGAGCATTGCCATCTAATGAGGTTACAGCCATTGCTGTTGATTTTGATAACGAAATTTGGATAGGAACAGATAATGGTTTTGCTGTCTTATATAATTCAGAATCTGCTGTGACAGGTGCATCTAATAATATTAACGCCCAAAGAATTAAACTTGAGTTTGAAGGGAATGTTGAGTATGTTTTGGGTGCTACAAATATTACGGATATTGTTGTGGACGGAGCAAATAGAAAGTGGTTTGGTACCGCTAATTCAGGTATAATATTGCTTTCTCCAGATGGGTTAGAAATTATAGAACACCATACCATCGACAACTCTCCACTTATATCTAATGCAATTTTGGACCTGGAACTTGACCAAAATACCGGCGAATTATTCATTATTACAGATCAAGGATTAATTTCATATAGAACTGATGCTACATACGAGGACTCAGAGTATGAAAATGTTCAAGTTTTTCCAAATCCAGCGAGACCTGAATTTGATGGGCCGATTACTATACAAGGAATTCGCTATAATTCGGATGTTAAAATAACGGATATTTCAGGGCGCCTAGTCTATAAAACGTCATCAAATGGAGGAACAGCAACGTGGAACGGGAGGTCTTTAAATGGGGATAAGGTAGCCACCGGTGTTTATCTTATTTGGACTGCTGCAAATGAAGGAAAGGGAAGAAAAGTAGGAAAGGTTCTTATCGTCAATGATTAGCCAATGAAGTTAGTCGATGAAGCAATTTTTTTATTTCGAACAAATTACTCTGATACAAGTTTAATAGCAACCTATTATACAAAAGAACATGGCTTGCAGAAGTTTATGTTTAAAGGAGGGAAGAAAAAAAGTGCAGTATTATTCCCTTTATCAATAGCTGAAATCACTTTTTACGGAAGGCATGAAAGTAGTTTAAAAAATATCACCAATGCTGTTCCTGCACTACCTCTTTCTTTCCAATTTGATCCAGTTCGTTCGATGGTTGCCTTTTTTATTGCAGAAGTTGTTCGAAAGTGTATGATTGAAAGTGATAAGGATTTAAGTTTGTTCGAGTTTTTGAAAAATCAAATTTCAAAATTGGATGTAACAGAAAACCTAATAGTTTTCCCAATTGAATTCATGCTTTTTTTTGCAAACCAAATAGGTATCATGCCCTTTATTGAAACAGGAAATCAAACAGAATTTCAATTTTCGGAAGGAAAAATCACGCTTGGAAACACCATCAAAGAAGACGATAAAGGAATTGAATTACTTACCGAAATTATTCAAAACAAAACAATTAATATCGGAGATTATTCAAAACATGCACGCCAAAACGCACTAGAATTAATGATAAAACATTACGAATACCATGTTCCCAAGATTGGGGAATTTGAAACGTATGCGATTGTAAAAGAAGTATTGGCTTAATTATTTTCTAGCCTCTTTAATAAAAACCCTTGTCAAGTTAATACTCTCCATAGGATTTGCCTCAAAGTCTCTAACTCTTGCGTTTAGCATTACAATGTGGTCATTTGTTAAAATCGGCATTACGGCTGCTTCATCTATTACAATTTGATCACATTTAGCTAATAATAGAGCTCTTTTATCTGAATCAGACTCACTTAATGCCTGCTCATAAATTTGATCAAAAGTTGCATTATGAAAGTTAAATGAATTCATTGAACTAGAGTTATGCTTCACGCGTCCAGTGTAAAACAAAGCAAGGAAATTTTCAGCATCCGGATAATCCGCAATCCAACCTGATCTCCAAATTTTAGCTTTGCCAGATGCAATTGCGTTTTCTCTTTCTGCCAATGAACAAAGCTTGATGTTTAATGTTACGTTCAAATTAGCTTTTAACTGAGATGCAACAGCCTTACAAAACTTATGTACAGCAGATCCTTCTAAAGCATTAACATAAAAATCTAAAGCTGGAAAGTCAGCACCATTTGCATGTCCCGCTTCCTTCATTAAACTTTGCGCTTTTTGAACATTGTATGTATGCCCCTTAACTGACTCATTTGGATAATTATTCATTGTTGGAACAAAACCATTTGTGGCAGCCCAACCTTCACCTTCTAACCATTCATCAACAATTACATTTCTATCAATAGCAAGATTGAATGCTTTTCTAACACGAGCATCCTTAAATTCATCACTCTCACATGCCATACCAATGTACATAACACTTAGAGAAGATTCAGAGTCGACTTTGTGTTTAACATTTTTTCCATCCTGAGCATCTTGAAGAGACCCAAGTATGTGCTCAATTTCCTCAACAGGCAATTGAAGTACCATGTCGATTTGTTCTTTTCTAAAAGCTAATAATTCACTTTTTTTATCCTTAGAGTATGTAAGTGTAATTTTTCCTAAAAATGGCAATTGGTTACCGAACTCATCTTTTTGCCAATAATTTGGGTTACGAATTAATTCTATTTTGTCATTTTCAAATGTTGCTAACTGGAAAGGTCCAGAACCAACAGGGTGTTTTTCTATGTCATCACCATATTTATCGAATGCTTCTCTAGGAGAAACACCAAGACTTCCATGAGTAAGGATTGATTCAAACCCAGCAAATGAATTAACCAATGTTATTTCTATTGTGTAATCATCAATAATTTTTACACCAGAAACTCCTGATTTTGGTAAAGAAGTTGTTGATTTTTCAAAAAATTCTTTCGCACCCTTAATTTTATTTATCAGCAAATAAGAAATTTGATTCTTTTTTAAACCAGAACATGCGATGTCAAGTGTGAACTTCACATCTTCAGCATTTAATTCATGTCCTTCTTCAGAGAAACAATCGTCGTTGTGGAATTTAATTCCTTTTCGAATCTTAAGCGTATACACTTTCGCGTCATCACTAACTGTCCAGCTTTCAGCAACTCCCGGACTAACATCAAAAGTTTTTGGGTTGATTGTTAAAATTGGCTCAAAAATTTGAGAGATAATTCTATTTGAGTATAAATCAGTGTTATAAGTAGGGAAAAGTGTTTTAATTTTTTCAGATGACATGAATTTAAATTCACCGCCGTATTTTTTACCACCCTTAGCAACTAAATCTTCAACATTTTGTTCAGAACCTGAACATGAAGAGATTAGAAGAGCAGCTAAAGCAAATACTGAAATAAGAAGAACACGCATAGATTTGATTTTATAGTAAAGCAAAGATAAAAAAAACATCAATAAATAGCAGATTTAATATCCTACTTTGTTTCTAACCCGTTTAAGAACAGAATTTGCAATCGATTTTGCCTTGATAGCACCTATTTTTAGGGCATCTTCTATTTCTTGTGGGTGTTCCATTAAATGGTTGTATCGTTGGCGTTCCTTGGAATATTTTTCAACAATCAGTTCAAAAAGTGCTTGTTTAGCATGACCGTAACCATATCCTCCATTAATGTAGTTTGAACGCATTGTTTCAATTTGATCTTTCGCTGCTAACAAAGAATACAATGCAAAAGCATTACATGAGTCGGGATCTTTCGGCTCTTCTAATTCTTTTGAATCTGTCTCTATCGACATGATTTGTTTTCGCAGGGCTTTGTCGTTAAGAAAAATATTGATAAAATTATTTCTCGATTTACTCATTTTATGGCCATCAGTTCCCGGAATTAATTGCGTTTCTTCTTGAATTTTATCTTGCGGCACAACAAACGTTTCTCCCATTTTATTATTGAATCGAGATGCGACATCTCGTGTCATCTCTAAATGTTGAAGTTGATCTTTTCCTACAGGAACGATTTCTGCATCATAAAGTAAAATGTCTGCAGCCATTAGCATTGGATAGGTAAACAACCCGGCATTTACATCTTCCAATCTGTCTTGTTTGTCCTTAAAACTATGTGCTAATTGTAATCTAGAAAAGGGATAAAAGCAACTTAAATACCAAGAAAGTTCTGCAACTTCTGGAATGTCACTTTGGCGGTAAAAAACAGTTTTTGAAGTGTCTAAACCAAAAGCAAGCCATGTTGCAGCTGTTGATAATGTATTTGTTCTTAGTTCATTACCATCTTTGATTTGTGTCAAAGAATGTAGATCGGCAATAAATAGAAAGGACTCGTTATTATCACTTTTCGACATTTCAATCGCGGGAATTATTGCCCCTAATAAATTTCCTAAATGTGGAGTGCCTGTACTTTGAACTCCCGTTAATATCCGCGCCATAAATTGTTTTTAATTCATTGCGAATTTAAGGATTTTTCCAATATTGATTGTTCTTTGTCATCGATGCATTTATTTCCTATTTTTGAATTCGATGAAACAGGTAGCAGGAATATTTGGCTTTCTATGGAAAGTATATGTTGGTGTCATATTTATGATATTGGCACTTTTCTTTTACCCCATCATTTTTCCATTTTTATATTCAGATAAAAATAGAAAAAGAGCATTTAATATTTTTGTAATTTGGAGTTGGGCCTTTAGAATTTTTGGAGGCTATTTTGTGAAAAGAGTTAAGACTTCTAAATTACCAAAGGGGCCATATCTTGTTGTGGCAAATCATGCCTCTTACCTAGACATTTTTTTAATGTTTTCGCTTTTACCAAGGTCTCCTTTTCTGTTTTTAGGTAAGAGCGAAATTTTGAAATACCCAATTATCAAGGCTTACTTTAGACGTATGAATATTCCTGTTTTCAGGGATAATAAGTTGAAAGCTGCGAAATCTATCGTTCAATCAATCAATTCAGCTAAAAATGGATGGTCCATTGTAATTTTTCCAGAAGGCGGTATTCCGGATGATAATAATCCAAAAATGATTCCATTTAAAAATGGTGCATTTCAAATTGCTAAGGCGGCAAAACTTCCAATTGTACCTATTTCTTTTACAAATAATTACAAATTATTTTCTGACCCCTCGTTTATTTTAGGTCCAGCAAGACCGGGTATCAGCAATGTTTATATTCATGATTATATTTCGAGTGAAGAAGTGGCGAAAAGTGATTTAGAAACGTTGAATAAAAAATGTTTTAAAATAATTAATGAGCCAATTTTAAAAACACATCCGCATTTAGCTCAATAGTATTACCTTTGTAATCGATTATGGAAATAACAAACGATTTAATTGATCATATAGCACACTTATCTCGACTTCAATTTGAAGGAGATAAAAAGGATGCTATTCGAAATGATTTGGGAAGAATCATCAATTTTATGGAGAAACTTCAGGAGGTTGACACAGAAAATGTTGAACCACTTATTTTTATGACAGACGAGATCAATCGTTTGAGAGAAGACGTTCCAGTTGTTACAATAAATCAGAAGGAAGCATTAAAAAATGCGCCAAGAAAAGATTCAGACTACATTAGAATTCCTAAAGTTTTAAATAAGAAATAAGAATCAATATCGGTATTTCGATTTAGAATAGTCAGGAACAAATTTTTCTGATTCTAAAGCTGGAAATTTAGGATCCATATTTTTTAATTCTTCAACAAGTATTTTCGCCGCAGAATATAATTTAACCCAATTGTGGTTGCATGGTATAATGTGCCAAGGAATTGTATCACAAGTGTTTAATATTGATTCATAAACGCTCATAAATTCATCCCAATGGGCTCGTGTCTCCCAATCGCCATCACTGTGTTTCCAATGTTTTTCTGCTGTATTAATTCTTTCGAGTAATTTTTCTTCTTGTTTCTCTTTACCTACATTCAGATAACACTTTATTATTCTAGTTCCGTTTGCCTCTAGATGCTCTTCAAAAGCGTTGATTTGAGCGTATCTTTTCTTTATTTCTGAATCATCAATATAACCGTAAACGGAAGGAACTAATATGTCTTCATAATGTGAACGATTAAAAACGGTAATCATTCCTTTTGCAGGAGTGCATTTGTGAATTCGCCATAAAAAATCGTGAGCAAATTCCTCATCTGTTGGTTTTTTGAAAGAATGGACATTTACCCAAGAAGGACTTACCTTTTGAAATAATGAACGTGTTAGTCCATCTTTACCAGAAGCATCCATACCTTGTAGTACAATTAGAACACTTTGTTTTCCTTCCGCGTAAAGTCTTTTACTGTATTCATAAACATCATCTAAAAGTTTTTTAGTTTCTTTTTTAATGTCTTCTTTGTTCCATTCGCTGTTACCCTCAGGATTGTGTTGTTCAAGCTTTATCATTGCTATTTTAATATAATGTATACAGGTAAATGGTCTGAATATCCGCCATAATACCTTCTTCCTCCGTAGGTAGAATTTGGTTTTTTATTCCCGTCGCGTTGTGTGAATAACAATTCTTCGTTATCCAGTATAAAACCATTTCTTTTCTCTATTCCTATTTTGTTAGATCCATCATAAATCGATTGTGAAACAATGATTTGGTCTAATACAGCCCAATCATTCATGTAAACACTTGTTCCCAAATCATTTTCATTATCGTCGTAAAACAGGTTGATTAAATCTCCATCGTTTGCATATCCAGATTCTTTTGCTTTTAATATTTTTTCTAAGCTTCTGTCATCTGGGTGATCATTGAAGTCTCCAAGAACAAGGATGTTAGCCTTTGGGTCAACAGCTGTTATCTCATCAATTTTAGCCCGTAAAATTGTTGCTGCTCTTTCCCTTTTGTGCGATGTTTCTGCTTTTCCTTCTCTTCTTGACGACCAATGGTTGACAAAAACATGTGTTATAACTCCACCCATCATTTCTCCTTTTACATAAAGAATGTCTCTGGTATTAAATGCAGGATTGTAATCCAAAGTAATGGGTATGTTTTCACTATCAATTACTTTAAATACTTTTTTATCGTAGAGTAAAGCGCAATCAATTCCTCTTCGGTCGGGAGATTCAAAATGAATAATGCCCATTGATTGATTTTTAAAAATGTCTTGTTTCACTAAATCATTTAGAACATTGTAGTTTTCAATTTCTGCGAGTCCAACCAATACTGGTTTTTCTTGGATAAAAGAAAGTGCGTCAGAAATTCTTCCAAGCTTTTTTTGATAGCGTTCATCATCCCATTCATATTCACCAAAGGGAGTAAACTGTTCATCATCCTTACCGGGGTCGTGCTTTGTGTCGAACAGATTTTCTACATTATAAAAAACGACAGATCTTCCTGTAAACTCATTCATTTGAAAATTGTTGGAATTAATTTCATTATTTAAATCAGTACAGCTAATCGCAATGAAACATATGGATAGGATGAAGAGGTATTTTCTCATTTGATACCTAAAACGCCTAATAGACCTCTTGTGATTTTACCAATTAGCCCTCCGCCTCTTGATGTTGTCGCACCTTTGGTAATACCATCAGAAACATTTCTCCATAATCGTTCACGTTCACGTTCCTTTTTCTTATCGGCGGCAATTTGCTCCTTTTTCAACCTTGCAATTTCTCTTTCTTCGTCTCTAATTCTTTTAGCCTCTTCCTTTTTGAGGTTTGCAAGTTCAATATTTCTAGCCTTTTCTTCTTTTTCACGAATTAATTCTTCCGCTTTTTCTTGTTCTAAATTGGCTTTTTCATTTTGCTCTACAGTTTGTGCTTTATTGATTTTTCCAGTGAGAATTTCATAAGCACTATCTCGATCAATTTCTTCGTTATATTTTGTTACTAAATCAGAGTTTTTAACCAATACAGCAACTTCTTCGTTCGTAAGAATGTCCATTCGTGTTAATGGTGCTCTACAAACGGTTGCAGCTAAAGGAGTGGGAATACCTTTTTCATTTAAGGCGGTTATGATGGCTTCTCCAATTCCAAGCTGCGTAATTAAATTCTCAGTTTCATAGAATTCAGATATTGGGTAATTTTCGGATGCTTTTTTTATTGCTTTTCGATCTTTTTCCGTAAAAGCTCTTAATGCATGTTGTACTTTTAAACCTAATTGAGCCAATATTTCATCTGGAACATCAATAGGGTTTTGAGTACAGAAAAAGATGCCGATTCCTTTTGAACGAATTAGTTTTACAATCACCTCTAATTGATCAAGTAAAGCAGTTGTAGCTTCTTCAAAGACTAGATGAGCTTCGTCAATAAATATGCATAATTTTGGTTTATCGCTATCTCCTTCTTCCGGAAAGGATGCATAAATTTCGGCCAATAAACTCAGCATGAATGTTGAGAATAATTTGGGTTTACTTTGAATATCCATTAATCGAACGATGGAAATAATACCATTACCATTTGAATCCCTTCTAATTAAATCATTAGGCTCAAAAGAACGTTCACCAAAAAATGTTTCAGCGCCTTGTTGTTCAAGTTCAATAACTTTTCGCATGATGGTATTTACCGTTGCAGAAGCAACTTGACCGTATTCTTCAGCAATTATTTCCTTCCCTTCATTGGCAACATATTGCAATACCTTTCTTAAATCTTTAAGATCAATTAATGGTAAATTTTGGGTGTCGCAAAAAACAAAAATCAATGATATAACACTACTTTGGGTGTCATTTAATCCGAGAATTTTTGATAATAAAACAGGGCCAAATTCTGTTACTGTAGCTTTTAACTTTACACCATCTCCATCAGAAAGCGTCATTAATTCTACAGGCATCGGCATCGGATCGTATGGCAAATCAATTGCAGAATGTCTTTTTGTAATAAAATCATTGCTTGTTCCTGATGCAGCCAACCCGCTTAAATCACCTTTTATATCCATTAAAAGGGAGGGAATTCCCTTTAGCGATAATTGTTCAGCGATAACTTGAAGGGATTTTGTTTTTCCTGTTCCAGTAGCCCCTGAAATTAATCCATGACGATTAAGTGTTTTAAGTGGGACTTTAACATGAGTTCCAGCAATAGGCTCTCCATCTAACATTGCTCCACCAAGCGTTATTGAGTCTCCCTTAAAAGTATACCCACTATTGATAACGTCCTTAAACGTAGCTGCTTTTGACATTTGAAATTTTATTATTTACCAAAAAACTTTTTAAACAGGCCTGAAATTCCTGAACTTGCTGATTTTCCTCCGCCTTTTTTATTGCCTGAATTATCTCCATCAAACATGTCGGTAATGTTTCCTAATAAACCTGCAATTCCTCCCTCATCATTTTTACCGTCAGCAGATAATTTGGAGGTAACTTGACTAAGAATTCCCGGCATTGCCCCCTTTACCTGACTAGCGATACTTTCTGGAAGTCCAACTTTTTTAATCAAACCATCTAAGAAGTCATTTTCAATTTCAGCAGCCATTACATTGTCATCGTCTGAGTTTGGGTTTTCCGACAACAAACTAGAAACTTTTTTTGGGTCTTTTGAAAATTTAGATTTGATAGTATTTACAGCTTGATCTGCCACTGATTTTGCCTGTTCATCACTAACTCCTGCTTTTTTTAAGAGTCCTTGAATTGTTTCATTTTTCAAAATATCATTTACGTCAATCATTCTTTTGTTTTAAATTAAAATTTCCAATCAAATTTATTTATTGCTTTTACACAAGATACTAATAAATCGATACTTCCTTGAATATCATCTTTATTGGCCATTTCTATTACTTGATGTAAGTGTCTCGTTGGAATAGAAACCGCACCTGCGATTGACCCTCCTTCGGTCATTCGTTGTATTCCTGCAGTGTCAGTTCCACCAGCGGTTAAAATTTCGGGTTGCCATTTTATATTATTAGCATTCGCAGTTTGCTTCATAAATTCAACCATTCGATAATCACAAATAGTGGATGCATCCATAATTTTTATTGCTGTTCCTTCGCCAAGTTTAGTTATCATTTCATGCGGAGCAGCACCTGGGAGATCAAATGCGATAGTAGTATCTAATCCAAATCCGAAATCTGGATTAATTTTTAGAGAAGACACATTCGCTCCTCTAATTCCAACTTCTTCTTGCACTGTGAAAACAGCATATAAATCGTATGGAATTGACTTCCCTTTTAATTCTTTTAAGCATTCAATGAGAATAAAAACTGCTAATCGGTTGTCTAATGATTTCCCGTTAACACAGTTACCCATTTCAATAAACTCTCTTTCTCTCGTAATTGGCGTTCCAATTTCAACCAGCTCCTTTACTTCTTCGGCAGTTAAACCTGTATCAATAAAATAATCAGAAAGCTTTGCAACTTTATTTCGCTCATCAGCAGTCATTACATGGATTGGTTTAGAGGCCATTACACCAATAACATCCTTTTTCCCATGAATAATTACTCTTTGAGCTGTTAACGTTTTAGGGTCAAAACCGCCTAAGGTGTGAAATCTGATAAATCCGTTATCATCAATGTGAGTAACAATGAATCCGATTTCATCCATATGTGCTCCGATCATAACTTTTTTACTCTCATCCCCTCTTTTTATGGCATATACATTGCCCATATTGTCAACTTCCACTTCGTCAACCAAATCTTTAATTTCATCTAAAACCAAGGATCTTACTTTCTGTTCAAAACCTGGAGCACCTGGAGTAGTGCATATTTTTTTTAATAACTCTATGTTTAATGCCATCTTTTAAATTTGAAGAATCCTAAGATAATCATTTTTAGAAACATTAAATTTGTGTCATGAAACGAATCGTATTTATCGGCGTAATTTTTATTGTTGGTGTAACAATAGGGTATCAATTTATTAAACCAAAAGAAAAAAAATTGCCTTTCATTAACCCGGTAGATGTTAATTCGGAAATGGTCGACTCTTCTTTATTAAGGGTTGGTTATGGCCATAAAATAGGACGTTTTGAGTTTAGAAACCAGAACAACAAATTGGTCACGGATAGTGATGTGAAAAATAAAATTTACGTGGCTGAATATTTTTTTACAACATGTAAATCCATTTGTCCTATAATGAATAGTCAAATGAAACGTGTTCAAGAGAAATTCAGTAATAATGCAGATTTTAAAATTTTGAGTTTTACGGTAGATCCAGAAACCGACACCGTTGCACAAATGAAAAGATATGCAAAAGAGCACGGTGCTAATGATAATCAATGGTATTTTTTAACTGGAGAAAAAAAGGCATTGTACGAACTTGCGAGACAATCCTTTTTTGTTTTGAAGCCTGCCGAAGCTCAAAATTTAGGTGATGCAGGAAGCGATTTTATTCACACTAACAATTTTGTTCTTGTTGATCGAAAAGGAAGAATTCGTGGTTATTATGACGGAACTTCTCAAAAGGAGGTTTCAAATCTAATTCGCGATATAAATAAACTATTTCAGGAAGATTAGTCTTTCGAATTTAAATCTCCTAGGATTTTATTTACATCTTCTTCGGTCGAAGTCAGTTTGTTCTTACAAATTTCAATTAATTCGGCTGCTCGCTTAACTTTAACACTTAATTCATCAACAGAGATTTCACCGTCTTCTATTTCACGAACAATATTTTGAAGCTCTTCATAAGCCTCAGTATAATCAATTTTCATTTTGTTTAATTTTAATTATTTCTGACTCATATTTTGAATCGTAAGTTTGAGTTACAATTACATCTCCAACCTTAATTTGTTGGTTCTTATTAAGTGTTTTTCCATTAAAGGTAGATATCGAATATCCCCTTTTTAAAATATTTACTGGGCTTAATATGTTTAATTTTTGATCTAAATGGTTTAATTGAACTTTGGAGTTGTTCAAATTTATTCGAATAAGATTAGGCAATTTGTGAACTATTGTATCAATTTCAGAAAACCGTGTTTTAATCAGTCTTCTACTTCCTTCATTAATCGACTGTATGGTATTTGTCATGAATTGTTTTTCTTGAAAAAAGACAAATTTAGTAGATGCATTGATCTTTACTTTTAAAGCTTTTAATTCATTTTTTTCGAAAGTAATTCGTTTTATTGTTGATGAATCAAACTTTTCAATCGTGTGCGACAAATCAATTTTTTCGGCCTTTAAATATGCCATTACTTGATTTTGAATTTTTGAAAAGATACCGGTAAGCTCTAAATCAAACGTTCGAAAGGCATGAATTAATGTTTCAGCTAATTCGGTTGGAGTTATCGCGTTCCTGTAGGCAATCATCTCTGCAACTGTTAGGTTTGTTGAATGTCCAATCCCCGTCAGAATTGGCAATGGAAAACTAGCTATTTCTGCACAAAGTGAATAGTTGTTGTAGCACGAAAGTCCGACTTCACCACCGCCACCTCGAACAATTACAACTGCATCGTATTTTGAGATGTTTTCTGATATTATTTTTAGTTGACTAATTATGGAATTTGCCGCATTGTCTCCCTGTAAGTATGCAGAAAACAAATGCGTTGATATTTGATAACCATATTGATTTCTCTGCAGAACCTGCATAAAATCGGAATACCCTTTGCTGGATTCAGCCGAAATAACAGCAATGTTTTTTGGTAGGAGCGGGAACTCTAACGATTGGTTTTTATTGAGAAGGTTATTCTTCTTCAATTTCTCAAGGGTCTGAAGTCTTTCTCTCTGTAATTCTCCTAATGAATAATTTGGGTCAATGTCTAGAATTTGAAGACTCATTCCATACGTTTCATGAAAAACGATTTTCACATTTAAAAGAAGGGTTGTATCCTCTTTGAGGGGTTCTTTTGCAATTGTTAAGAAGCGTTGGTTAATTCGATCAAAATTATGTTTCCATATACTTCCCGAAATTTGCGCAACAATTTTACCGTCTTGTTTTTCAAGTAGTTCCGGAAAACAATGACCACTGCCAAATTGATTCAATTTGTGCATTTCTGCTTTGACCCAATAGGTTTTTTGATACCTTTCTTCAATCGTCTTTCTAATAGAAGAGACGACTTGCTTTAAACTGAAAATATTGGATTGTTCAATCATTACAGCCAAGGATTATCGATATGAACAATATGAATTGACTTTATAAATACTTTTTGTCCGTTTCTATTCCAAAAACTGAACGTTATTTCGTCGTTAATTTTTAACTCAGGAGGCAGCATGACGGTGAATAGTGCCGTACCATCAGAATTTAATTGCTGTTCAAGATTTTCACCAATCCAAAGTTTTTCACTTGCATTATTTAACACATCTTGCCCATCTCTTTTTGCAGTAAAGGTAGCTGTCAATTCTCCCTGCTTTGCAATCTCAGCTTCAATAAATATGTTGAAATAACCGCTAATGAAGCTGTTTTTAATTGTACAATCTGGTCCATAAATATTGGCAGAATCTAATTGGTATTTTTTATTGAAGAACTGATTTTCAGTAAAATTCCATTTTCCTGTTCTGAAGTCACTCCCGAACTTGGCGATGGATTTTCGCGTATCAATTTGAATGCCTTTTTTATTTTTATGTAGTAAAAAGACTCCCCAGTTTTCGCCTGCAGCATAATCAATGATGTTTGGGTAAAATTCACGACAAGTTTCAAAAATATTTGGAAGCGTTAATCGAGAGGAGTAGCCAACAATGCAGTATTCACTCGTCTCTCCAACTAATTTATTTCGAACCGTAATATGATCGCTAAATTCCAGAACACTCATATTGAAATCAATGGAATCCCCAATCTGTGCGGCATAAAAATTAAGGTAATTCGGGTTACTCACATTGATATAAACGGGTACATCATCACCATATTTTTTAGACCATGCTACTAATTTTTCTGCAGGCTCTTTAAAAAGACCAAAGTGGATGTTTTGGAAGAGTTTTGTTTCATAAATTGTAGAAAATGAAAGGGTCAGCGTAAGGATGATTAACTGAGCTCTAAATGAAGTGGGATTGCTATTCCGGAATCCCGAACTAATAAATAAAAATAAGAAGGGCAATGGAAATAACATTACCGGAAACTTTAAAATGGGTGAGCTAATGTAAGTGAAGATTAATCCAACAATAAATATTCCGAGAAACCAAAATAAGAACAGTAAATGAAATCTATTTCTTGACTTTTCTTTTTGTTGAAATTTTGTCCATAGAATAAGGGTTGTGAGTGTAATTATAACGAATAAGCTACTATTAAATGCGTAATATAAAAATTCAAGCAACCAATAGTTACTAGGCTTTCCAAGCCATTGCAGTCCACCGTCAATAGTAAGGTGGTAAATTGTGATTGATAAATGTGGTAAAAATAGGAGTATGGACAATGTACCAGCAGCCAAGTATGGCAATATGGTTTCTCTTTTTAGGAAGAACAATCCGGTTAAACTTATAAACCCAACGAACATAAAAGCAAAATAATGGGTGTACATTGCGGCAGTAATTGACAACGATAAACCAAGGCTAATAAGCCATTTATTGTCTTGTTTTTCAAAAAGTAGCTTAAGTAAATAATGGGCAGAAAGTAATGAGAATAGTAATCCAGGGCTGTAAGGACGAGCAAATTCAGTATTTAAAATTGTAAAAAACAGCAAACTCATGAGCGTTGCAGCAATTAAACCCGATTGTTTAGAAATCCACTTTGCTCCAATGCGATAAATCAACCAGATTGATAGGGTGCCCATGATAACGAAAGGGAATCTCATCGCAAACTCGTTAAAACCGAAAAGCTTAGACCAATAAGTTTCAAACAATTGAACACCAGCTGGATGCATGTCACCCTTCATTACGGCTTTCTCAAACAGCACGTCAAAAGTGTTAAATTGTATTCTATTAATTGCGCTTAATTCATCGTTTGAGTAACCATGAATCAAAGAAGAGAATAAACGGAATATTAGACCAAAAAGGAGAATTAGGCTTATTTCAATATTGTTCTTGATTTGATTTATCATGGTTAATTGAAAGAGCTCCTTTTATCTAGTTTGTATTAATCAAATTTAAAGAAATTGTTAATAGTTAAGGTGATACTCGTCTTCAATTTTTTAAATTTGTGAAAAACTAAAAACAAAATGTTGGACATTAACACATACGATTTTTCAGGTAAAAGAGCATTAATTCGCGTTGACTTCAATGTTCCTCGTGATAAAGAAACGCAAAAAGTTTCAGACGACACAAGGATTCGAATGGCTGCACCGACAATATTACACGTGTTGAAGTCTGGAGGATCTGTGGTTTTAATTTCCCATTTAGGGAGGCCTTCAATGGGTTATGATAAAAATTTATCACTAGAAGGAATTGTTGATCATACGTCGAAAGTTTTAGGGGTTCCTGTAAAGTTTGGAGGAGATTGTATTAGCGATGGAGCTAAATCTTTAAGTAAAGATTTAAAACCAGGAGAAGTTTTAATGTTAGACAATGTTCGTTTTTACAAGCAAGAAACAATGGGAGATGAAACTTTTGCTAAACAACTTGCAGAACATGGAGACGTATACGTTAATGATGCATTTGGAACAGCTCATAGAGCGCATGCAAGTACAACTATTGTGGCGAAGTTTTTTCCAAATGACAAAATGTTTGGTTTTTTAATCAACAGCGAGATTGAAAGTGTAAATAAAGTTTTAAATAGTACTTCAAAACCATTAACGGCTATTGTTGGTGGTGCAAAAGTGTCTTCTAAAATCACCATTATTGAACGTTTATTAGACAAAGTTGACAAT
>Ga0102899_1000131_pt1 | contig 33292 bp, 32 predicted proteins | sample Colrivmeta1555B3_FD_78455 | JGI IMG/M metagenome (GOLD analysis project Ga0102899, IMG submission 78455) | Estuarine microbial communities from the Columbia River estuary - metaG 1555B-3 | ecosystem: Environmental > Aquatic > Marine > Intertidal zone > Estuary | place: USA: Columbia River... | reverse complement strand
CTTTTAATTCTTTTATCATATTTTCAGCTTCTTTCACACAAACTTGAAACAAACAGGATGAAAAATCATTTAATATTTCAATGTAAATCCCTCCCAGACCACAAAGGATTACATGGTTTGAATCTCCTTCTTTTTGAACTCCAACAAACAATTCAAGTCCCGTAAGCATCGGTTGAATTAAAACTGCTTCGGCATTTTCGATTTTCATTAACTCTAAAAAATGGTGTTTAGCATCATCGATATTTAACACATTTAGAATTACACCGCCGAGTTCTGTTTTATGAAGAGGTCCTACAACTTTCATTACAATTGGAAATTGAATACTTAACAATGCTTCTTCGAGTTCTTCTTCGGCACTTACATAAATTTCTTGAATAGAAGGAATTGTTGCAGCATCCATTATTTCTTTAACAGCTGAATTAGAAAGGAAACCGTTTTCATTTGATTCAATAATTTTACGAATTTTCACTACATCCATTTCGAAATCAATCTTGAAAGATTCAAACGGTTTTTTGGTGTTGTAAACTGCTGAAAGTGCTCTTCCAAGAACAACTTCATCTGGAAAATTGATATGCCCCTTCGCTATAAAATCATTTATTTCTTTGTTCGCATTAATAATAGAAGGTAAAACGGGGAAAATAGGTTTTTTGCAAATTTCTAATTTAACACTTAATACATCGTAAACATTTGCAACATCAAATAATCCAGGACTTCCAAATACTACAACCATCGCATCTATATGATCAAATTTGTGCTCACAATAATCTATTATAATGCCTAGTTGTTCTGCTGTTCCGGTTGCTAAAAAATCGATAGGGTTCGATACTGAGGATCCAGGGTGTAAGTAGCCTAATAATTTATTTGAATTTTCATCGTTGATTTCCGGAACTTGTAAACCTCCTTCGTTCAGTGTGTCTGTTAACATTACAGCTGATCCACCGGCATGCGTTATTACAGCGATGTTTTTGCCTGTAAGTTTTTTGTAGTAAAAAATGGATGCAACGCTGAGTAGTTCTTCTCGACTACTGCAATATACAATCCCAGCTTTTTTAAAGATTGCTCTAACAAAAACATCTGAGCTAGACAAAGCCCCAGTATGCGACTGTGCTGCTCGACTTCCATCTTCAGATTTCCCAGATTTAATGGCAGCAATTCGGACTCCTTTTTTGATTAATGATTTAGCGTGTTTGATGAGTTTGCTAATATCTTTGATTGTTTCAATGTATAATAATTTGATTTTTGAATCTGTCTGCTCGTCATAGTTTAAATCCATATATTCAAGAACATCTTCAGCTGATATTTGTGCTGCGTTCCCAACAGAGAATACATTATTAAATTTGAGACCTAATGGTATGCCTGCCTCCATTAAAAACACAGCTGTAGCGCCCGAACTTGAGATTAAATCACATCCATTTTTAGCTTTAACGGGTATCGGTGTAGTGAAAATTCCGTTATAATTTTCATTTAAAAATCCGATACAGTTTGGGCCTATTAAGCAGGCATTGTGTTTGTTTATTATTTCAGTAATAACATCTTCTATTTTTTTACCAGCGATACCGGCCTCAGAAAAACCTGCTGAAAGTATAATGAATGCCTTCGTTCTTTTTTGTTCTAGCAATACTCGTATTACATCTAAGCATTTAGTAGCAGGAATTGCAATTATTGCACATTCAATGTTTGGCAATTCTAAAACAGATTCATAACACTTAAGTCCTTGAACAATACTCTCTTTTGGATTAACGACTGATAAATCTCCAGAATAATTTCCAGTTATAATATTATTCAAAATTTTCCCGCCGGGTTTACTTAGATTATTGGACCCGCCCACAACAACAATACTTTTTGGACGAATAAGAGAGTTATTTATCATAAATGAAAGTTTTGTAAAAGTAAAACTGCTCTATATTTTAAGTTATGATATTGCTCATGTATACGCCGAACCATTCGTGCTGAAGGAATGCATGGTTTGGCATGATTTGAATCATTCATTCATCTCATATTCTATTATAAGTTTGACGAAATTATTAACGTGCTTGATAGAAAATTGCAAAATAGAATTGTAATCCTGATTTTGGTTGTTTTGGTCTGTATTTATAACGGATTCTTATATTTTAATAAAAACTCATCCACAACCACCTTTATGAGTAAATCATCCATAAATGGTGAAGACTTATGGCAGAAGAATAATTGTGCTGCATGTCACCAATTGTATGGTTTAGGGGGCTATTTAGGTCCAGATTTGACAAATATCATAAGTGACACCCTAAAGGGAGATAAATATGTAGCAGCATTCTTAAATAGTGGAACTAAATCAATGCCTAAATTTCATTTTTCTGAAAGAGAGAAAGAGGAAATAGTTGCTTTTTTAACTCATGTTGATAAAACTGGGTTCTACCCAAATAAAAATGCTCGCATCAGAAAAGATGGATGGGTTGAAATAGAATATAAATAGACTATATGAAACGTGATTTTTCATTATTATTCATCCTTCTAGGACTAATAGCTTTAGTTATAGGTGTGTTATTTGGGCTGTTAATTTCAATGGTGTATATTTTCCCAGGTTTCTTTAAGGACATTGTACCATTTAATCAATTACGGCCAATGCATACTAGTTTTGTGATTTCTTGGATTATTTTAACAGCAATAGGAGGGATATACTATTACATCCAGCATGAAGAAAAGTTGCAATTGTTTTCCAGAGAATTAGCAAAATGGCATTTCGCAATTTATTTTGCAGTAGCTCTAATTATTCCTTTTTCGCTATTGACAAATAAAATGGGAGGGCGTGAATATCTTGAATTTACACCAGTTTTAATACTTCCGATATTAATGGGGTGGGTTTTCTTTGGAATTAATTATTACAAAACTCTTTTTAAAAGTGTTAAAAATTGGCCAGCATATTATTGGATGTGGGGAATTGGGATTGCATTTATGATTTTTCATTTATCTGAGTCAAATTTTTGGATGTTTGATTCTTTCCGAAAAGATTTTATAAAAGATATTTCTGTTCAATGGAAATCATATGGTTCTTTTGTTGGAAGTTGGAATATGTTGGTTTATGGAACGGCATTGTATTTAATGTCAAAAATTAAGGATGATGTGAAAATAGCAAGAGGTAGAACCACCTTCTTTTTTATGTTTTTAGGTCTTACTAATTTAATGTTTGGTTGGGCTCATCATACTTATATTATTCCAACTCAACCCTGGATAAGATATGTAGCCTATGCAATAAGCATGACAGAATGGATAATTTTTATAAAAATTGTTTGGTCATGGCGAAAATCTTTAAGTAAATCGGATAAAACTACTAACTCAATGGCTTATAGATTCATTTTAGCAAGCGATTTCTGGGTGTTTTTGAATTTGGTGATGGCGCTTTTTATGTCCATTCCATCGGTTAATTATTATACGCATGGAACTCATATAACTGTTGCTCATTCTATGGGGACTACAATTGGAATAAATACAATGATTTTATTTGCATCGGTTAGTTTTATTTTAAGCCGATCAAAAGCGAGCTGTAAAAATAACCAAGTGTTTCAGAAGTTTTCATTTTATTTTTTAAATGGATCACTCTTCATTTTTTGGTTGATGTTAATCGTATTAGGATTATTAAAAATTGACGCAGGCAATGCGGCAGCTGGCAGTGCGTCTTTGTTGGAAAGTCAAGCAATTTATTATATCGTATTCGTATTTACGGGATTGCTGTTATTTATTTCAATTTTATTGATTGCAATTCCTATGATTTATCGTTTAGAACCTATTTGCACGACATTGTTGTATCCAAAAACAATACAGGATGAAATAGACTTTATTGAAGAGGCGGAGAATTAACTATCCGTAAATGCTAATTCGTTCAATTTCTTTTCGGAAGGTACAATGATATCTTTGTTTGATAATTGAATCATTCCTTCTTTTTGTAGCTGAGCCAAAGACCTGATTACAGATTCATAGGTTGTACCTACCATTTCAGAGATTTCCTTACGTGTTAATGTATAAGCAAGTGTTTTTGAATCGTTTGCAAATCCGAATGCATTAATGTTCTTAATTAAGGCTTGTGCAACCAGGTTTTTTACAGGATATTGATTTGACATAGTTTCTGAATTACACAATTCATTCGCGAAAAACATCATCATAAAAAAGGCAAATTCAGGATTTGTTTTAACCGTTTGATTGAAAATATCCAAAGGCATAAATAGCGCTTTTGTATCGTCTAGAGCGACAGCAGAAATTGTGTATTTAAACTCTCCTCCAATTCCACGATGTCCGACAATATCATTATTCGAAGCTAAACGAATTACACGATTTTTATCTTTTGAGATTGGCTTAACAATTTTAACTTTTCCACTTTCGAGAATGAATACACCCTTTACTTCCTCGTTAACATCGAAAAGTAAATCATTCTTTTTAAAATCAAAAAATGTACTATGAAAATAAATAAATTCTTGAGATTCTTTTGAGCAATATTTATTTATTAATGTATTCATTTCTATCCACCAATTGTAGTCATCGATCTATTTGGGTGCGCATTTACTGATTCATCCGAAAAATCTATCATACCACCTCTTTCTTTGTGTTTTTCTTTAATAGCCTGACGAATTAACCCTTCAACTGATTCATTATTTCGATAAGCCTTTAATAAGTCAGCTTCATCGCTTGAAAACAAACAGTTTTTAATTTTTCCATCAGCGGTTAATCTAATTCGATTACATGTATCGCAAAATGGATTTGTAACCGAACTAATAATAGCAAAAGTACCAACACTATTTAATAAACGAAAATTTCTTGCAGTATCATTTTTATGATCTTCAATTTTAAGATAGGAGTTAGCTCCTAGTTTTTCATCAATTTCATTGAGGATTGCCTTGTAAGACACTTTTTTATCCCAATTCCAATTATTGCCATCAAAAGGCATGAATTCAATGAATCGGACATGAATCCGTTTCTTCTTAGTGAGATTTACAAAGTCAATTATTTCATCATCATTTACACCTTTAATGACAACGACATTTAGTTTTACATGGAAATCATTTTGGATGAGAAGTTCAATGTTATCTATAATTTTTTTAAAATAATTTCTCCGTGAAATATTGTCGAATCTTTCTTCAATTAATGAATCTAAACTAACGTTAATCGATTTAACACCGGATTCTTTCAAAACATCAATAAAACGATCAATAACTACTGCATTGGTGGTTATTGCTAGTTCAATTGGGAGCTTACTCAATTCTCGAATAATAAATTCAGCATTTTTTTTAATTAAGGGTTCTCCACCTGTTAGTCTAATTTTTTTTATTCCTAGGTCTACAAATGTTTTCGCAATCGCTAATAATTCTTCTGAAGACATAAATTCCTTTTTATCTCTTAATTGAATGCCTTCCTCAGGCATACAATAAAAGCATCTAAGATTACATCTTTCAGTAAGGGATATGCGCAAATAATCATGCGTTCTCCCGAATTTATCAACAATATTTGTAGTGTTAACCATCTTTTAAAGTGAATCAAGTTCTTCGGTTGACATTAGCTGCATGGCAAGGGGAAATAATGTTTCATCTTCCCTAAAGATATGTAATCTTATTAATTCTGCTAATTCTCTTCCATTATTATAGGCTAAATCAAACGTTATTCCTTTAGATTCAAGATCTCTCAATCTAGAAGCTAACCCTAACAAGTTAAACGATAAAGTTGCTAATTGAATGAAAGAATGATGATCGTCTTCCATTAAATTTATTGCAGTATTAGGCTCCTTTCCTTCTCCATGCTCACCAGATTCAATAAGGCGTTCATGTAATATTCTGAAGAAGTCTTTTTCTTCTTTAGTGTTGTGAGGAACGATGTGATTGTCGAAATATTTAAAAAAAGTATTGAATTTCTCACTAATTTCTATTGTAAACAGAAAGCCGCTTTCTTTGAATGTAAGCAGAGTTTTATCGAATTCATCAACTTTGGTAATCACTTCTTTATGCTCATCCATTAAGCTTTTAATGAATGGATGCATGGCATCATAATCGGCACCAATAACTCTAGATGTATCGTAAGCCTCGGGTGGGTCCATCGGAGAATATTCTTCGATATTATCATCTTTCTCCACCGTTCTTCTTATTGGATCTTCTTCTTTGAGTTTCTTTTTATGGTTTTTTGTCTCTGAATCGACTTTTCCAACTCTTTTACCTGACGTTTTATCTATAATTTTCATGCTTTTATTTCACCGTTATATTCTTTTGTAAAGTACGGTATATGAATCGTGTCGTAAAATGATATGAATCATATTTTAATGAAAAAGTGCAGCACCTAAATGCTGCACTAACTTTAACTAAAACTAAATTGTGTAGTTGGTTTGTTGTTTATTTAGTTAAAAATGTTGGCTTGAAAATAACCATAACATAAGCCCAGTTGTTGATTTGATCAACTCTACCTTTTCCAGCATCAGGGCCAGTTGTATAGGTGACTCCTTTCAAAGTTGCTAATGTTTCTGTTGCTAACATGTGTGAGTATCCAGCTTTAACACTGACACTTTTGTTAATCTTAGTTCCAATAGATAAATCGAATTCTGTTCCTAACATTGGATTCATTGCTTTTATGTTTCCATTAGTCGCTAATTCTACTTGGTCTAAAACATCATTTGCTGCTAAGAATAAGTGTGTAGCAAGTCCGAAAGTCCAGTCTTCTTTTTTGTAATTTAATTTTAAATATGCATCTTGAAGACCAACGTTTCCATGAGCTGAACCCACGTAGAAGTAATCCATAAATCCATTAAATTTATGATTTGTTCCAAAAAATGGAGTAAAAGAATGTGCTTTTTCAGAATAAGCAACAGTTGTGTCTGTTTGAGAAGTACCAGATTGCATTTCAAACCCAATCCCTGCACTGAAATTATCTGACACTTTATAGTTCGCTTCAAGTCCAACTAAATATGCAGACAGTGGTGTAACTGGTGTAACTTTTGGACTCCCCATTTGATAATAACCATTAAGAGCGAAGTTTAATTTATCAAATTTAAAATTTGTATGTGTACCAATTGTTTGCGTATAGTTAATTGCTTTATGAGGGTTTCCATCAGTATTAATTACATTAACTTGTTGCCCTAAATTCATGAATAATAAACTCATGTTTATTTGTTGCGTTAAATCTGTATTAAACCAAACTGTTTGCATGTCCCTGTAACTGTTTGCAAGGTTATAATCAGTACCAACTAAAGCATATTTCTCTTGGTTAAATGCTAAAATCACGTCTAGTTTTGTTTTTTCAGTATTGTATTGAAGCACTGCAGCATCATGACTTCTAGCTTGCATTAACCAATCAACATTACCTAAAATACGATCATCATCATATTTTAATTCTTGTCTACCGAGTTTTAACCCTAGCTTTTCGTTGAATTTTGCTTTTGCCCATGCTTCATGTACAGAAAGAAAACCATCCGTTGTATTTAATTGAGCTGTAGATCCCCATGTTCTAACATCTTGTGCGGAGAAAAAGAAGTCGAAATCTTCCATTTTGTAACTCGCAATAATTCTAGTTCTTTGTGATACAGAAAATGCGGATGCTTGATTCGTGTCCGCAACACTTTTATATCCGTGGTTATATTCAGCACGAGGGATAAGTTGACCGCTTAATGTGAATTGGCCAAAACAAGATGTGCCAATAATCACTGCGGCACCTGTTAAAATTAATTTGTTTAAACTTTTCATAACAATTTATTTGTTGATTTTAAATGTGGAACAAGCTTTTGTTTTAGCGCTTGCTCCAATATTTTCTGTGATATAAATTAAATCAAGGATTGTCGAATTCTCTCTTTGGTCCTTGGTAGTACCACCAGTTGAGAATTAAGCAAATTCCATAGTAAACAGCAAATCCATAAAGAGCAACTTCAGCAGTTCCATTTTGAATTTGTTGTCCGAATACTTTTGGAATAATGAATGCACCATAAGCAGCAATGGCAGCAGTCCAGCCTAAAACAGGTCCAGCTTTTTCTTTGCTAAATATGTATGGAATACTTCTAAATGTAGAACCATTTCCAATTCCTGTTGTAATGAATAACACCATGAAACATCCAAAGAATGGCCACCAGTATACTTCAGGAGAACTAGCAGCTTTAGCTTGAACTATAAAATATGCAACTGAAAGGGCAGCAATGATTTGGAAAATAGTACTCCACATCGTTACTTTCGCTCCACTGTTAACCTTGTCAGATAAAATACCACCTAAAGGTCGAACTAATGCGCCAAGAGCTGGTCCAATAAATACCCATAACATGAAGTTTGGGGCATTAGGATTAATGTATTCTGGGTTTGAAGCATCTGTGTAGACAAAAATATCTTGACATAATTTTGGGAATGCAGCAGAGAACCCAATAAATGAACCAAACGTCATTGTATATATAATTGTCATAATCCAATTATGTTTGTCTCCAAGAATTGAAAATTGTTTATTCAAATTCGCCTTCATTTCTGTGGGCGTTGCATACTTCATTAGTAAAACAGCAGTAATAATAACAAGAGGTAAAACAACCCACATGTTAAGTTTTAAACCGATTAGCAAATAACCTCCTAGGCCAGCAGCGATTAGTCCTAATAATACCATAAATGCCGTTTTACCTAAACCTTGAGAAGTGTTTGGTAGGCTTGGGGTTCCCGTAACGACATTATTCATTCCTATAAAGGCAGCAATCGCAGCAATCGCAATTAATGGAACCCAAACCCAACCAGCATTTTGAACACCAGCAAGTGGTCCGCCACCTTCAACGCCTGCAGAAGATCCTACAACGCCAAAAAATGCAATTCCGACTACGAATGGTATTAGTTTTTGCATAACTGCAACACCTAAATTTCCAATTCCAGCATTCATTCCTAAAGCAAATCCTTGATTCTTTTTAGGATAAAAGAAGCTAATGTTACTCATTGAAGATGAGAAGTTACCTCCACCAAATCCAGAAAGTAATGCCATTACAGCAAAAAACATGTAGGACGTATTTAAATCACCCAAAGCAATCCCTGTTCCGATAGCAGGAATGATTAATAGTAACGTTGTTAAGAAAATTACATTTCTACCTCCACCTAATGAAATTAGAAATGAGTTCGGTAAACGTAATGTTGCACCAGCTAAACCAGCAATAGCAGGTAAAGTGTAATACAGGTTGTTAACTTCTTCAAGAGCAGCATTGTATTCTGGAGAACCTGGAGTGAAGCCATCGGTCATTCCAAAATTATAGCCAAAGTCTTTCATGTATTTAATAATTACTCCCCACATGATCCAAACTGCGAATCCGAGTAATAATGCAGGAATTGAAATCCACAAATTCTTAGTGGCTATTTTTTTTCCTGTGGACTTCCAAAAACCTTCGTCTTCAACGTCCCACTTTTCGATGTTTACACTCATAATTTTAATTTTAATTTATGGTTATTTTACGCTACTTCTAATTCAGTTTCGTCTTCCTCACCAAATGATCCTTTTGGTTCTTTAAGTAAGAAATAACAAGCGACTACACTTATAGCTGCACCTACTGATAAAATAAAGAAGAATGATTTATAATCGACTTGAGTTAATATGAACAAGTATGCCACAGCACCTACATTACCATATGCTCCTGCCATCCCTGCAATTCTTCCAGTTAAATCTTTTTTAATTGATGGTATCATTGCAAAAGTTGCTCCTTCAGCCCCTTGAACAAACATAGAACAGAACATTGTGATGATTACTGAAACAACAATCCACCAAGCACCGTCAAACATTGGAGCTAAAATTGTTTTTCCATCTGCTCCAGTTCCAATTGATTTTGAAATTAACCCCATCAAAAAGAAACCAAGAGTAATTCCTATCATGTACATTAACATTGTTTTTTTACGGGACCCCATTTTATCAGAAAGATAACCTCCCAATGGTCGAGCGAATAAATTAACGAAAGCAAATGACATTGCGATTACACCAGCCATTTGTGGGGTGAAATTAAAGATTCCTTCAAAAAACATCGGCAACATTGAAACGACTGCTAATTCAGCTCCAAAATTTGCGAAATACGTTGTGTTTAATGCCGCAACACTGCTAAATGGATATTTTTCTTCTTCTGGAATCCCTGCTTTAAGGCGAGGGATATTGAATTTAAGAATTGAGAACGCTTTATAGATGTAAAAAACGCCTAGGATAGCCCAGATAATATAAAGAATGTCTTTGTTAAACATGTTTTTATATGTTCTAACAACATTTCCGTCTGCATAAAATCCATTTATTCCTTGACCTTTATAAACCGATTTTAATTCTTCTGCTGTGTATTTTTTCTTAATGGCTAGGCCATTGTATTGCTTTTGAAGTGTTGTTTTGTCAATTTTAATTTTCAATTTTCCCTTACGGTATACTTCTCCACGAGATGCTAATAATAAACTGGCGTCAATTTTTGAATTTACTATAGTATCTTGCTTTTGCGAGTATGAAATATAGGATGTTTTATCATTTTTCGCATATAATCTTAATTCATCTCCCTTTTCATAAAAATTATTAATTCCACCTTTTGTTAAAACTTGAACTGCATCTACGTTTTTAAATGAAGTTACTGAGATTGTATTCGTTTTAGCTGAATTAAATTCTTCTGCAATTATTTGTTGTTTTTGTAAGTTACTTGCTAGCAGACCAAGTGCCGCATATAATGGAATCGTCCAAAAAAGAGAACTTAGAAGACCAGCATAGGATGAAACTGGTAAAACACTTGTAACTTTTTTATTTTTATTTTGAATCGGCTCTTTTCCTGTAGGGAAGTCTTTTACTTTAAAATAATAGAAAACACCATATAAAGCAGTAACGATACTACTTATTGCCATCGACCATCTCCATCCAAACTCACCACCTATAATAGAAAGCCCAATGATGGGAATTAAACCAGCAGCAGCAGCAGAACCAAAATTCCCCCATCCTGCATAAAACCCCTCAGCTCTGCCAATATATTTTGGCGGAAACCAGTTGTCGGTCATTTTTATACCAATTACGAAACCAGCACCAATAGAACTCAAAAGTAACCTAGAAATAACTAATTGCATAAATGAGTTTCCAAATGCGAACATAAGCCCTGGAATTAAAGTGACAACCATTAATCCAGAAAAAACGACTCTAGGACCATGTTTATCTACTAATGCACCAATTACAATTCTGGCAGGAATAGTTAAAGCTACATTACAAAGTAAAAGTGACTTGAAATTTGACGCGTCTAAAAAGCTAAATGAATCTACCATTGCTGTTTTTAATGGCGCCATATTGAACCAAACAAAAAACGTCAAGAAGAACGCTATCCATGTATAATGCAAAACACGAACACGTTCTTGCGACCAATCAAACAATCGAAATTTATCTTCAGAACTCATAATGTATATTGTTAGTAATTATTCTGTAAAATTAAGACCAACAATCCTATGTTTAAATGAGCTGAACAGTACTTTTATGTGATTTAAATCATGTTTATTGAATGATTTCGATTAAATACCTTTAAGATAGATTCATAGCTATTGAAAATGGGAATAAATCAAAAGAATTATAGTAAAAAGTAACTTAAAATTATTAAGTATGATTTTAATCATAAATGAAGATGTCTTTATCTCCTAACTTAGCGGTTAATTATTAAAAGAATATAATTATGGAAACAATGGATATGATAATTTTAATACTTCAAATTGGGGTAAGCAGTGTCTTCTTGTATTTTGGTATGTTAAAAGTCGTTTGGCCAATCGAAAAAATTGCAAAAAAGGTGACTTGGGCTTTCGACCATTCTTTGAAAAGAATTCGATTATTTGGAGTCATTGAAGTTATAGGTGCTCTTGGATTATTATTACCTTATCGTTTAGACATACTTCCTATCTTAACTCCAATGGCCGCTACGGGTTTGGCAATGATGATGGCGGGAGCAGGAGCCGTACATTTAAGAAGAGATGAATTGAAAATGATTTTGCTTAATATATTCATCATGTTTTTACTTGCAGGAATAGGTTTTCATACTTTGTTGGATATTTTTAATGTTGAAATGTAATAGTATAAATTATTAGATGATGAGAGAGCTTATGAAAGACACTGTTGAGAGCAGTCAATTGGTTGAAGAAACGTTTAAATTTTGGTTGAATGACAATCAACATATACGTTCGCCATTTCCAAATTACATTCATACAGACCTAAAGAGATCTGCAACTAATGGTTTTTTTAATTGGGCTAATGGATTAAATGAGAAAGCGAAGGATGAATTGAATGATGAAGCAATCGGTGAGAAATTTGAGGAAATAATTTTTGAATGTGCAACTGAATTGGTGAAAACGGAAGATGAGAGAATCACTATTCTTTATCCGTTTCTTCCAAGAATAGGAGATGAATTAAGTAATGAATCGAATGAAAAAAGTAATATTGTTGACCGAAATTTAACAAAGGAGGGTGATAATAATTATTTGGAAGTAAATTGTGAAAATAATATTTCTAAAGAAAAATGGAAAACATCCTTTCCATTACCTTTATAGTTAAATAATCAATATTTAATTCGTTTTAAGAGCACATCTTCATTGTAGATGTGCTCTTCTTTTATAGACCCATTAATGTCGTATTCAATATGTTTACCATTTATTTTGTTGTTTACGTATTCACTTGTTGTTAAAAGCACGCCATCTGCACTGTAACTTGACCAAATTCCTTCTCTTTCGCCTTGAATAAAATTACCTGAAAGTTGAATCTGACCATTTTCATAATACCAATTCCACAATCCTTCATTTAGAGAATTTTCTAACTGACCGCTTCTTTTAATTTGTCCATTATCGTAGTACAAACTTTCTTCATTAGTGGCTGTGAAATTATAAATTGCCCAAAATACTACAAGTATAATTACAATTATTTTATGAGAACTTATAGCCATATTTACTCGTGTCGAGCACCTTTAAATATTCGGAAAATATGTAAAATAGAAGGGAAAATTGCGTCCATGGATTCGGAAGCCCCTTTTGTAGAACCCGGAAGGGTTAAAATAAGACTTTCATCTTTTGTTCCTGCTACGGATCTAGATAACATTGAATAAGGCGTTCTTTCTTGACCGTGATTTCTAATTGCTTCTGAGACACCTGGGATTTCACGATCAATCAGCGGTAATATTGCCTCTGGGGTTACATCTCTTTTTGACAGGCCAGTACCACCAGTGAATATGATTAGATCTGTTTTTTCTTCTGTGTTTTCAATTAACCTCTTTTGAATAGCTTCTATTTCATCTGGAATAATAACGTATTGTGCAATCTCAACATTACATGCTTCTAGTTTTGCAATGATTGCTTTTCCTGCGGAATCTTCTTTTTGACCAGCAGAAATAGTGTCAGAACAAACAATAACAGCTGCACGAAGATCCTTTCTAAATTTGTCTTTAAAATCAGATTTTCCACCACGTTTTTCTACCAAACGAACATTTTTGATTTCAATTCCTTTGTCAATTGGTTTTAACATGTCGTACATCGTAATTGCAATTACACTAGCTCCATGCATGGCTTCAACTTCAACACCTGTTCTGTAAATTGTTTTTACTTCAATCAATATCTTTATTTGAAGTCCATTCACTTCATATTTTACAGCAGTATATTCTACTGGAAGTGGATGACAATCGGGTATCATGTCAGATGTCTTTTTCACAGCAAATAATCCTGCTGTTTTAGCCATTTCGAAAACATTTCCTTTTGGAACTTTGTTATTTAATACGGCGTCTATCGTATCTTGTGAACTTACTTCAACAATTGCTTGTGCGATAGCTGTTCTAAGCGACGTGTTTTTATGTGTTATATCTACCATTCTACTTGTTTATTTTCCATGTGTAAGATTCATCCTCAAAAAGTTCTTTTCCGAAAATTGGCGCTTTTAATTTAATTTCTTCTACTATAAATTCAATCGCCTTTTGAACAGGCTTTCTGTGTTTAGAGGATGCGAAAACAAACAGACAGATTTCACCAGATTCAACTACACCAATACTATGATATATGTGCATACAAGTTAAATCAAATTGAGCAAACGCAGCTTCTCTAATTTCTTCAAAGACTTTGTTTGCGATATCCATGTGAGCTGAATATTCGATTGCCATAACTTCTTTTTCATCTATTATGTCTTGCCTAACTTGCCCTAGAAATATTTGATGGGCTCCAATTGCTTTTTTTGTTTGGTGCTTAGCAATCGATTCACCAATAAATTGAGATTTAATTGCCCCTTCTTTAAAACAGTTTTTCATATTTTCAGTTTTTTAAAAATGGTAAAATCCCATTTTTAAGATTTTTAAGATTTTTATAATTGTGATTTTTTTTAAGATGTTGCAGTGCAGCAGCACTTCTCTTTCCACTTGCACAAATAAGTAAAACTGGTTGATTCATTTCAATTTCGGAATGCCTTAATTCGAGCTCCGAATAAGGGATGTTCAAATGATTTATCGTTAATTTCACTCCTTCGTTTACTTCTCTTAAATCAATTATTTGATTAAAGTTTTGTTCGATATCTGCGATGGAATTCGCATTAAAGTCGTTTAATTCGCAAAATTCAATTGAAATTGATCTAGAAATGATTGATTCTTTGGTCATTTCATCAGTTGGTAATTTTGTCTTTCGAGTGATACGAAAAGTTCTCGTTTCAGATGTAAGTGCATTAAAACACAATAATTGGCCAGATAAATTATGAGTAGTTCTTAATATTAATTTTAATGTTTCGTTTGCTTGGAAACTTCCAATTATTCCAGGTAAAATTCCTAAAACCCCAATTTCGGAGCAGTTTGGAACTTCTTCAGTTTGCGGTGGAGTAGGGAACAAACATCTATATGTTGGTCCTGAATTATAATTGAAAACGGAAACTTGTCCTTCGAATTTATAGATTGATGCAAATATCCATGACTTGTTTAATAATACACAAGTATCATTAATTAGATACCTCGTATCAAAATTATCACAGCAATCAACTATTAAATCATATTGAGAAATTATGTCAAATGAATTGCTTGGCAATAAACCATCAAGATATGTTGCTATTTCTATATTCGGATTGATATCCACCAACTTTTCTTTCGCGATTATTGCTTTCTTTTTGCCAATGGAAGAATAGCCAAATAATACTTGACGATGTAAATTTGTATGATCAACGTGATCAAAATCAACGATGCCAATATGCCCAACACCAGCAGCTGCAAGATATAATAAAACAGGACAACCAAGCCCACCTGCGCCAACAACAAGTACTTTTGCATTTTTTAAGCGTTCTTGACCTTCCTTACCTATTTCAGGAAGGATCAATTGTCTTTGGTAATGTTTTAATTCGTTTTCAGTTAGCATAAACTATGTTTATCCACCGGCAAATGGTGGAAGTAAAGAAATTTCGTTTGGGATCGAGTTTCTATTAATTGTTTCAGTAAATTCAGTATCTAGCGCTATCTTATAATTTATTTTTAGCAAAGCTGGGTATTTATGGTTGAAAATGGACCTTAAATCAAGTTCGTTTGATTCATTAAAATTTAATTCAAAATTCTCATCTGATATTCCGATTAAATCAGCAATAAGCCCATAATAATTAACTTTGATTTTCATCGAGCTCAAGTTTAGTATTTATATTTCTGAAAATTTTGTCAGGTTTTTTATCAAAGTTAATTGATTTTGCACTCAATTTATTTAGTAAATCACCAAGTTTTAATTCATTTTTATTAAGTGCATTTGTAAAATGAATTGCATCTTTTTTATAATATATTCCAATTAATGGATGTGTTCGGTTTTTGTGTTTGGCAATGGTAATAGTACCATTGGCGTTATCAATTAACTCTTTGAATATGCTTGAATCTAAATTTGGTGTATCACAACTAACGATTATGTTTTTTTCTGTAGTTGTATGTGTTAAGGCTGTGTGAATTCCACCAATGGGTCCTTTTTCTTTTACCAAATCTGAAATAATAGGAAGTCCAAATTGTTGATATTTTTGATTTTGAGTAACAATGACTATGGGTAAATTAAGCTTCTCTAAACAGTTAATTATTGACTGAATCATAGGTTCACCTTTAAAAAAGGTAAGACCTTTATCAGTCCCCATTCTTGAAGATTTGCCCCCAGCCAAAATAAAAGCAGTCATGTTCATTATTACAAGTTAATCGTTTTCATTTTTTCATTAAAAAAGGCTCCGCATTCTTCCGTTAATTCTTCGAAGAGCTTAATAGCTTCCAATCCTTTCTTGCTTACAATTGCTCCACCACCTCCAATTCCACCTGTTTTCCGTTTTACTAAATCGGATGAACTTTCATTATTCATTGAGTTTACAAGTTCCCATGCTTTTTTGTAAGACATTTTCATTTCTTTCGCAGCTTTAGAAATTGAACCATGTTCTTTAATTTGTTTTAACAAACGAATTCTACCTTCGCCCAAATAAGTTCCTGATTTTGTTGTAATCCAAATTCGACTTTTTAATTGATATTTACTCATTTGTTCAATATTCTTCCGTTATATTTTACGATAAATAACGATCAAAAATAGTAATCAAATAAAAGTCTAAATATGATTCAGCTCATACTAAGCAAAATCAATTCAAAACGAAGACCGGAACAAGGTCGTTTTTCCCCCAAAACTCTCTTCCTTCTTCGAGATAAATTAAACAGTTAGTTTCAGCAAAAGAGCTAAGCATTGCCGAACTTTGGGCATCAAGAATTTCAACTGTATCGTTTGAGAAATAACCTTTTAGCAAGTGTGATAAATTGACCGTTTTGGAATATTCTTTATTTAATTTAAAACTATTTATCGTCAGCGTTTTATTATTATGCCCCATCATTGCGTAGATTGCAGAGGTTACATAAATATAAAAGCTAGATAAAGCTGCCGCGGGATTTCCAGGTAAACCAAAAATAAGGGTTTTATTGAATTTGCCAAAAAAGAGCGGTTTACCAGGTTTTTGCTTTACTTTATAGAAAATTGTTTCTGTATCCAGTTCATTTAATGCTTTTCCAACAAAATCGTAATCACCAACGGAAATACCACCAGTTGTTATAAGAATGTCACAGTTAGAAATTGCTTTCTTTATGGTTTTTTTAGTTGCGTTAAAATCATCATTAATAGTTAATATTTTAGCTGAAATCCCCAAATTTAACAAAGCAGCTTTTAATGTGTATGAATTAGATTCGTAAATCGAGCCCAAGGGTAATGGTTGACCTGGGGTTGTTAGTTCGTTGCCAGTTGTGATAATTGTAATGTTTGGCTTTTTGTATACTTTAACATGTGTAATTCCTAGTCCATATAAAAAGCCAATTAAGCCAGCGTTTAGTTTCGTGCCTTTTTTAGCGGCTACATCTTGCTCTTTAATTTGCTCTCCTTTCAATCTAATATTTGAGTTTATTTTGATTTCTTCAGTGATCTCAATTGAGTTTCGAGATCTAACAACAGATTCCTGCTTCACAACAGCGAAAGCGCTTTCTGGGACCATTGCTCCTGTAAATATGCGAATAGCTTCGTTTTTTTTGAGTTCTATATTTTCAGAGGAATCACCAGCTTTTACTTCGTTTATAACTGAAATATTGTCTGTGTCATCAGATCCAACTGCATATCCATCCATTGCTGATTGGTTAAAAGGAGGCATATTAATTGGAGATTTGATGTCAGTTGCCAATGTGTACATCAATGATTGATCAAGTTCAATTTCAATAATCTCATTTAGACTAACATTTTCTTGAATTAAATAAAGGGCCTCTTGTACACTTACCATCTTTTTTTTATTACAAATGTATTCTTATTTAACGATATAATAAATATGATATATGTCATAAAAAAATCTAATTTTAGGATTAGTCTAAACTAGAAAATAGATGTAAATTTGATTATAATTAAATGATTTCTTATGAAAAGAGGAGCTGTAAAAATACCTGATAAATGTTCTGAATGCGGCCATAAAGAGGGTGTTATATGTAAAATTGCAGATATCGAAAAAGATATTTTAAGTGAAAAGAAAGGGTCAAATTATTATAAAAAGGGCCAAGTTATATTTTATGAGGGAAATCATTCAAATGGCTTGTACTGTATTTATAAAGGAAAGGTGAAAATTTCCAAATTAGGCGAAGATGGGAAGGAGCAAATAGTACGATTTGCGAAAGAAAATGACATTTTAGGATATCGTTCAATGTTGAGTAAGGAGCCATATCATGGAACAGCAACTGCAATGGAAGATTGTTATGTTTGTATGGTGTCTAAGGATCGATTTAATCAGGTTTTAGAGCAAGATGCGAAATTGTCGATGAATGTTATTCAACTTCTTTCGAAAGATTTGCGGAATGCAGAACAGTTGTTAATTGATGTTGCACAGAAAAGTGTTAAAGAAAGAATAGCAGAATCAATAATTAAGCTTGAAAGAACATTTGGATTAAAGGAAGACGGAAAAACGTTGGATGTCATTTTAACACGTTCGGAACTAGCTGACATGGCTGCAACCACCACAGAAACTGCAATTAGAACATTGGCTCAGCTAACAGAGGAAGCATTGATTTCTTTAAATGGAAAAGCAATCTTAATAGAAAACAAGTCTCAGCTAATCAATATCGCAGGTATTTATGATTGATGTCTAAAAGTGTATTGATGTGAATCATAGTTTTTTCATTTGTCACCTTTTATTTTTATTTCATCAAATTATCGAATGAAAATGGAAGAGTTAAATATAGACATTAAGTCTTTTTTTAAAGACCTAGCTTGTGAATATATTCATGTTTGTAAATCAGATTATTTATTTAAGCAAGGGGAAGGAGGAGTAGCAATCTATTTTATTAATGAGGGTGCAGTAAAAATAATTAAAGGCAAATCAGTTCTATGGATAGCAGAAAAAAATGAGTTAATCGGAATTTCATCTTTTTTTGAAAGTCAAGGTGACTTCAAGTTTTCTGCTCAGGCTTGTGAAGAATTGGACGCAATTAGGATTGAGCCAGATAAATTTAAAGAGCTATTAAGTGCTAATCCCGCTTTTGGAATTAAGATTATTAATATGCTTTGCGAAAGAATTAAAATGACAAATGAACGTTTAAGAAATGTTTTAAATCAATCTTCAAAATCAAGACTTATTTCCGAAATAGTAAGCATTTCTAAAAGAACAAGTTCCTTGAAAATTGAAATTTCAACGGATGAACTTTCTCAATTAATTGGAATATCAAAACGATTGACAAGATCTATACTAATGGATTTAGAAAAAAAGATGTTAGTCCTTCGCTCTAAAAATAGCCTGACGATTCAAGATTTGAAAGGACTCAATTTTACTGCCAATAACTCTTAAGTTAATTTTTTCAGCGCCTCTCGTTTTGCTAATCCATCTAAATTAGTTTGAATCACAAAGTTTAACACTTCATTTGGTGCAGTTTTAGCGTATTGTCTTAGGCTCCATCCAATAGCTTTTTGAATGAAAAAATCTTTGTTTGGATAATGATGGATAACCAAACTTTTCAAAAGCTCAAAATCTAATTTGTCTTTATATTTTAACTGAAATATAAGTGTAGATCGGTTCAACCATAAATTATCTCTTTCACTAAAATCACTTATTATTTTTATTTTTTGATCTGGAAATTTGATTAGGTATTTACCTAATGTGTCAGCTGCAATTAAATCAACGGTATCCCACCAAGATTTTGATGTAATAAGCCCCTCAATTTCGTGGATATCTGAAAAAGAAAAAAAGTCAGCTTTTTTCTTTTTTAATAATTCTATAGCTACATATTGATATTCCCTCTGGTCTAAATTCCATAAATGATGGATGAGGTCCCAGAAGTTAACATTTGAATTTTTTGTTTCTAACAACCATTCTTTTATCAATTCATTTCTTAATGGCGCTTTTATGCCATAGTAACAAAATTTGTTCTTCATGTAGGCACTCATTTTAGAAGCGCTTAATGGGTTGGCGTTCTTTTCAAAGGAGTTCTTTAGGGAAGAAACAATTTCTATCATTATTGATAAGGATTCATTAATTCATAGCAAAAATAGGAGAAGTCTTTCTTGTACTTTAGAAAAACTTCTCCAATAAACTTGTAATTTCTTTTCAAATAAAACTGCTGATTCCTAGGGTTTTGACTAAAAGTGTCAAGCCGAATAGAGTTGTAATCATTTTTCCAAGCATGTTCTTCTCCAAACGCCATTAATTTTTGGGCAATCCCTTTTCCTTGATGCTTTGGTTTTACAGCGAGTCTATGAACTACGATGCTTCTATGTAAAGCACTCGTTAACCAATTTAATTCTTGGTATTCATCGTCTTGCGTTTCATTTAAGACGATAATTCCTAAAATTTCATTTTCAACTTTAAATGTGAACAATGTTCCAGATGAAATGTCATTTTCTATAATGGATTTCGCAGGGTAATTTTCATCCCATTGATCTATTCCTTGTTCACGTAAGTTTTTAGCGCATGCTTTGGTAAGTTGAATTATTTCATCAACTTCCGACAATTGTCCGCGGCTTATCATATTATTTGATCACTCCTAACTCCTTACCAACTTTGATAAAAGCATTGGCCGCTTTGTCTAAATCGGCAAGACTGTGTGCTGCAGAGATTTGTGTACGAATTCTAGCTTGTCCTTTTCCAACAACAGGGTAAAAGAATCCAATGGCATAAATTCCTTCTTTCAACAACATGTCTGCAAATTTTTGAGACAACGCTGCATCATATAACATGATTGGTACAATTGGAGAATCTCCTGGTTTAATATCAAAACCAGCAGCGATAATTTTATCTTTAAAATACTTCGTATTCGATTCTAGTTTGTCTCTTAATTCAGTAGTTGCAGAAAGAATGTCAAAAACTTTGTTTGATGCACCTACAATGCTAGGTGCTAAAGAATTAGAAAATAAATAAGGACGAGATTTTTGGCGCAACATATCGATAATTTCTTTTTTACCGGTAGTGTATCCACCCATTGCCCCTCCAAGTGCTTTTCCTAATGTCCCAGTAATGATATCAACTTTATCTAAAACACCGCAGTGTTCTGGAACTCCACGCCCTGTTTTTCCAATAAACCCGGCAGAATGACATTCATCTGTCATTACTAAAGCATCGTATTTTTCTGCAAGAGCACAAATTTCATCCATTTTTGCAATATCACCGTCCATAGAGAAAACACCATCAGTAACAATAATTCTAAAACGTTGCTCTTGTGCAGCTATTAGTTGACTTTCTAAATCAGCCATGTCAGAGTGCTTGTAACGGTATCTTTGTGCTTTACATAATCGAACTCCATCAATAATTGACGCATGATTTAATTCGTCAGATATAATTGCATCTTCTGCTCCAAATAATGGTTCAAATACACCTCCGTTAGCATCAAATGCCGCAGCATATAGAATTGTGTCTTCAGTTCCATAAAACTTAGCAATTTTTTGCTCTAATTCTTTATGAATATCTTGAGTCCCACATATAAAACGCACGGAAGACATTCCAAAACCATGTGTATCTAATGTTTCTTTGGCTGCTTGAATAACATCTGGATGAGAAGACAAACCAAGATAATTGTTTGCGCACATAATTACAACATCTTCTCCTGTAGCAACATGTACATTAGCGCCTTGTGGAGTTGTAATAATTCTTTCTCTTTTATATATTCCAGCTTCTTCAATTGATTTTAATTCATCTTGAAGATATGATTTCATTTTTCCGTACATGCCTATTAATTTTAATTTTTCACAATATAAGAATTCTCTATCTGAAGGAGTATCGCTTTAGGATAATTCGTCCATTAATTGATTGAATCTGTTTTTTAATTCGTTTAATTCAGCTTCTACTTTCGCAAGCCTTTCTTCAAGATTGATATTCGGAAATGTTTCATTTTCCATCAAATGATCATTCATGTTGTCTAGTAGTTCAGGGTCTTTAAATAGGTGAGTGTATCGACCTTCTTTCTGTCCTGTTATTTTTGGAAGTTGTTTTACGAATGGAAATTCATAACTCATTAATTGATTTAATGTAGCAACAACTTCGGAGATGCTTTCATATTCGTGAAGTCGGCCAGAGTTCGAATTAATTTCGCCAGCAGTTAAGTCGCCCCGTAGAAACAATAAACATAATACAGAAACTTCAGCAGGGTCGATTGGGTATTTAACAGCAAGGGTGTGTCTGTATTTCAACGTTCTTCCATCACCAATAACATTGGCAATTAATTGTTTCTTTTTTAAACTATCAAGCGCCAAAATAACAGTTTCATTATCAAATGAAACAACAGGGTTTCTGGATGATTTTTGATTGCAAGCCGTTACTAATCCATTTAAAGTCATTGGATAGTAATCAGGGGTAGTTTTGCTCTTTTCAATAAGTGCACCTAGTATTCTTATTTCTTCAAAGTTTAATTGTGAAATTTCGTTCATGCTTAAGTTTTAAATTGATAAAAAGAGAATAATGTAGCAATTTATGCTAAAAATTCCACTTCAAATTTCGATTGTTGAGAATCGCAAAAGAAACTTTCCATGTTGGAGTGGGGTCAATTTTATTCCCATCAGAAAGAACACCATAGATTCCTATTCTAAGTCTACGTTTCGAGAGTTTAAAATTTCGTTCTAATCCTCCTAATAACTCGAAGTGTTGCCAATTGAACTCAGGCACGTATAAAACCCCAGTTCCTGCAACGAGTCCAATACCTGTCTTTTTCATGAATGGAATTTTATTTATGATAGAACCATTGTCATGATGTACAAAATGACCTTCGTAATAGATTTTTTGAGTTGGCAGTGTTGAATCTAATCCTTGAAATGAATGTAAAGGGTTTGAAAACCAAATAGGATCACTTCTACGATGGTATTTTTGATCGGCATCTTTTAATGACTTTGTATTGAGAAAAAATCCGGTTTTAGCATGGTAACTAGATGTGCCTAGTGTTCCAATTTTAAAAGTTTGAATAATTCCCCCCATGACATAATCATGGTCAACGTCACTTCCGAAGATTTTGTTTATTCCCTTTTCATAAGCAACATAAAACGTCGGCCATTTAGAACCTAAAATTACTTTACGATTTGGCTCGCGCATGTATTTTTGACCTGGTGTATATTTAAATGTAAGGTCCATTATGAATGCTTGGTATGGCTGAAATGAAGAAGGGTCGTTATTTGGAAGGATACTATCGGCTACCTTTAAAAACTTGTATCCTTTCAAACTCCGTCTTTCAGCAAAACTTAAGGTCGATTCAAAATAAAATCCATTAAAAACTTCATATTCATTTCCAACTGTCAAATCTGTTGTTTCAATAAAATTGTCACGTTTATAGATTTGAGTAATTGCATCGTAACCTCTAATCACATCAAAATCGTGTGAAAATCCGCCTGTAAAAGTCCCGAAATGAAAGGGATTATAACGATAAGCCCAATTTGTACTACCTTTTATGTCCGAGTTTAAAAAACCAATAGAAGCTTCTGAGTAAGCATCTAAGGTTCTTTCATTTTCCCACTTTTTAAAGTAGAAAAAGCCAGGAGAAACCCTTGGTCCTGCAATGTAAATAGGACGAGCTGTTCCTGCAATTGAGTTTATTGTCCATTGTGTTTTTTTAGCTCTATTCCTATGATCAATCCCCCACCACAATACTTTTAAAGCGGTAACTTTATTAAAAATAGCATCAATAGAATCTGTATATTCTTTTCTATTTTGATAATCTGCGATGCTATCTTTTGTAATAATAAACTGTTTTTCTTCTTCGCTTAATTCAACTTTTCGTGTTGAACTCCAAAATGAGGTGTCTTTATCGTACGCTTCTTTTTCTGTCGCTGAAAGCTCATTGCCAAAAAACTTTTCTGGAAAGTTTGGACTGAAATTATATTCATCAAACTTAGCAAGTGTGTTACATGTGGATGATTCATCTTTGTATTTAACTCCATAATCTAGTTTTTGGAGAGTCAACACACACATTGAGTCACCAGGGTGATCAAATTCTTGGTAAATGTTGAAGAAATCGTAAACCAATAGATTTCCTTTCTCTAGTTGCAAATCTAACTTCTGGATAAGCCATAAAGAATCAATGACATAAATATATCCTTCTAAAGTTGTCGTGGCAGTTCCCCTTGGGATGATTTTAATTTTATGAATTAAGCGCCCTTTTTCTTCGTACTGTTCTTCAAGTCTGTATTTATAAGATAGAATACCAGGACCTGAAATAGGGGAACTTATTGGAGTTTGATGAAGGTCATCTAAAAAAAGCAAGTTTTCAAAAAAGTTAAAGTTAGATTTAACAGTGGTAGTGTAATATAAAAGATTTCGTTTGTTTCCTCTTTGTTCGTAGGCATTTCTAACTTCTTTAACCTTATTGTTCCCGCCATAGTTTCTGATGAGATCTACTTCGCACAGATTCATGCTGTTGGCGATTCGATCTGTTTCTCTTTTTTCATCTGCGAATGGATCTTCAATTCCTTGAGGATCTGTATTTTCTTTCTCTTCTTTTTTTAATTCTTTTTCTGTTTTCTCTTTCCGATCAATTTTCTCTGATGCTTTGATGTAGGCATGAACAATATGAGGTCGATTCCATGGATTTATGCTGTCTCTTTTTTCGACAACTTTTAGCATTATATCTCTTCCTGGATTCGATTTTTTAGCGGAAACACTAACGTCTTCAATCTCTTGAATTGAAAGTGGAAAAAGAGTCATGTCTTTTACTACAGTTTCTTCTGCTATTGTTACATATCCTTCTCTCGAATCATAACCTGTAGCATTAAATACAAGGAAGTATTCTCCAGGGAATAGACGCATTTCGTAGTACCCGTCAATGTCAGCGATGGTTCTTAACTCTGTAGCGTTTTTAACAAATATTTTTGCTGAAGGAATTGGGTATCCTTGCTCATCAGTTATGTTTCCTTTTAATAATTCTTGCGCAGAAGCTGATAAAGCAAAGCAAAGAAGAATTAGGGAAAGAAAAAACCGAGTTTGAATCATTAATTGTATGACTTAGTGGGCAATAAAAAGTTACATTAAATTACTTTATTTCTATCACATTTTTAGCTCAATTGTGATGAGTAATAAGAAATGATTGAGCAATTCTAGTATTAATGGATAAACGGCTTCTTTTTTTAATCTTTATTTTGCTCTGAAAGATATTTAAGGTGTTTTTCCATGCGCTTCATCATCCATCTTCTAACGATAAACATAAGAATCGCTAGGCCTGAAAAAAGGTAATAATAATTCCAAATTTTAAAACCTTCTTTAAAACCCATTACAGTAACTACGATGAATATTAAAATCCCAGCAACTAGCCAGAAATAAAGCATTATTTTATTGTACAATCCCATTGTTCGATTTTTTGCAAAGTTAACTATTCTTCATCAAAGTCAAATTTCCCAACAGGCTTTGATATTTTATATTTATTAAATGATTGAGTTGTAGAAATACCATGTCCTCTTCCGGTAATTCCTTTCCCTTCTGTCTTTATGAGCACGTATTTATCTGTAAAGATTGTACTGTCCTTTTGGTTCCAAAACAATTCCTCGGTTTCTAGGCGTTGCTTCTTCTTGTAATTGAAAAGAACTACTGAGTCCTTAACAGAAACTTTACCAGTAGCAAAATTGATTTCCCCGTATTGAGCTGTCATTGTGGAAGTGATTTCGCCATCTATGGAATAAAAATCAACTTGTAAACCGTTTTTAAGTTTTGTTAAATGTTCAGGCTTCGAGTATGTTTCAGCAAGTTTTGCAAAAATTTTTATTTGAGGATAACCAGAGTCATTGTACAATACTTTTAAGTTATGAGTGACATCATCAGGAGATTTAGGGTCGTAAGTGACCTTTTGAATGGCGTCTAAATCATTCTCACAACTAAATAAAAAGATACCTGCTATGAAAAACACAGCAGGTATCAAGTAATTTTTAAATGTCTTTGTATTCGTCATTCTTAGTTACAAGGACTAACCGAAATACCGTAACAAGTTAAGCTAACAGAAGCAGGGTTTCCATTTTGAAAACAATCATCTGCAGATGGGTATCTTGCTTTGTATCTTCCAATAGCACCTCCGTCAGAAGCACCTAGTGCAGCACCTTGTTGAAGTAATTGAACAGCATAGATGTTGTTACAACTTCTTTCAAAAGTAGAGCTTCCACAGTTGTTTGCATTCTGTCCAACAGATTGTCCAGCAATTATAAGTGCTTTACCTTTGTGCTCTCCAGAGACAGACATTGCTGTGCTGTAAGCTGCAGAATAAGAACCTTGAGAGAATTGTGCTCTAGCAATTTCGTATTGAATTTCTTGTTTTGTAGCCTCATCTGGCGCAAATTCTTTTGCATCACGTAACGCTGAAATTGCAGCACCATAGTTTTTGTTCGATACAAGAACTTTTACTTTCATCATTTTAGCATCAAAACTTGTTGGATCAATTGCAATTAAAGTGTCAACCAATTGCATGAATTCTTTTGAATCCGTACATTCTTTCGTTTCTAAAAGATTCAAGAAGTTTTTAACTGTTACTGTTTTAACCTCTTTGTCTTGAGGTAAAGAAGACATAAAACCTTTTAATTCAGGTAAGATGTCATCACAAGATCGAACGATATAATTAAAATATGTTGTTAAGTTTTCACTTGCCTTTGCCGACATATTAGCCTCAGTAATCAATTTTGATAAAGAGAAGTACTCAGTAATCAAACGTTTTTTCAATTCAGCTTTTTTCTCTGCAGGAGCAGCATACCACATTGAATACAAGTTGTAATAGTGGTAAGAAACATATGCTTCGTTAGTGTTAACACCTTGAGCAGCGATACCTCTTACGAAAAATTTGTCAGCCTCAACATTGTTAGGTTTTGTACCTTGTAATAAATAAGAACCTCTAATTAAATCATCAGCAGTATCGTAAGCGCCTGCTTTATCCGCTCTATCATATGCACCATTTAACGTGTCAGTGTAAGCAGTTTTTCTAGCGGCATCAGTTTCGTTATTGATGGCGTTTCTTAAACTTCCAATTAAACGAGCATAATTTGCAGCATCGTATCCACCACAAAGAGTTTCTCCTTTAATGTAATACATTGAAGCTCCTTGGTAGTTATTCACTTTTAATTCCTCACCAGCAAGAAAACGCATGCGCAAACACTCCTTATCTTCTTCTTGTCCGAAAGAGCTAAATCCTGCGATTAATGCTACACCTAATATTAAATTTCCTAGTTTCATTTTATTATTTGTTTAGTTCAGTTTTGTTTTTCGGAACCACTTTTCATTCGAGCCAGGGGCAATTGAAATTCCAAAGTTAATTCCGTAATATGTTTCATTCAATGATTGACTATCATTTGTTCCTCTTTTACCATATGCAAATCCAAAGTTAATGGATGAAAGAGATTTCTGAATTACAATCGGTATACCAATTCCAAATGTTGTGCCAAAATCTTTCACTTGGGTATTGTTGTAAACGTTTGGAAGCGTATATGAGTAGAAACCAGCTCTATACTTCATTCTGTGATAAAATTTTGACGTTACTGCATTCGTTATTACTTGTGTTTCTGGTGAATATTGAATTCCAAACGTAATTCTTGAAGTTGCATTGAAATTATTCCCTGTTGAATCAAAAGTTGAATTGTATTTTAACCAATCAGTTGTATTGTAAGTTCCATGGAAAGATAATTCTGAGTTAAGATTCTTGTCGTCATTTCTTGTTGCCCCAAAACTCCACTTGTAATTAAGACCTATTGTAGTTGATGGAGCCATTGAAACAAATCCATCACGACTTAAAAAATTAAGTGTATCATATACATTTGGATTGTTAACATTCGATGAATAGTACAAACCACTTTCGCTAATAGCTTTAAGTTTTTGAAGAGGATCTAAAGTAGCGCTTAGCGTTAACTGGTGCCATTCATTAAATTGGTGAGATAAATATGTTCCAAATTCATAATGGATAGATTTAATTCGGATGGATTCAATACCAACCCCTCCAGAAAGAATAGAGCTACTTCCAACAATTCCACTTTTACGTGTATTTACAGTTTCACCATATAAATACCCCAAGTTACCACCAACAGCTAATCGTGTGTTTTTAAGTTTAATTAGGTCTGATGAAAATCCAAGAAATACTTCATTAATTCCACCTTCGCCTGAATAGTTATATTTAATAGAGTCCGTCCCGATTGTTGTTCCTCCTATAAAATCATATCCTCTTCTGCTATATGGCTTTAATCCAAAAGTAAGTCCGAAATGATTTGACAAAGAAAATCCAAGTGCAAAATGTTGAATTGAAGTTATTGAACTGCTTGAAGAAATAGTCCCTTCTTGATAGTTCGAAATTCGAGAGGATAAACCAAAAGAAAAAATTGGCTGTCCTTTAGCCATTAAATTATAGGATGCAGGATTGTAAAAGTTTAAGATGGAAGAGTCCAACATTGTAATTGTACTATTTCCAATTCCAATTGCAGTTGCATGATCCATACCTCCAATTTCGCCAATTCCACTTGAGCTGTATGGCGAATTAATACCAGGTTGCGCAAAAGAAGCGAAGCTCAAAAGAACTATAGAAAGAAGTGTGCAAAGTCTACGCATTGTATTTATAAATTTCAAATATTCCCTTTAGGGTAAGATTTTTGTCTGCAAAGATGTCAAATTTTCTATCTAATTCAAAGTAATCAGCGTCGCCACCTGTCACAAAAAAAGTTAAGTCCTCAAATTTTTCATGATATTGCGCCATAAACCCTAATAATTCATTGTGAATTCCATTAATTACGCCTGATTGAATACTTTCTTGGGTTGTCGTTCCAACCAATTCACAGCTGGTTGTAGATTCAAGTAGAGGGAGTTTTCCCGTGTAATCATTTAAAGATTTATACCTTAATTTAATGCCAGGAGATATTGACCCTCCAAAGTAATTTCCTTGATTGTCTGCAATGTCAAACTTGATGCAAGTCCCGATATCAATCACGACACCATATTTCGTTTTTAGTAGTGGAACAATAGCAGAAACATTCGCTAATCGATCAATTCCTAAGGTTTGAGGAGTTTCATACCCCATTTTGACTGGATGTATAGAATGAGATGTGATATTAATGGCCTTTGGAAAGAGTTCCATTAATATTTTTGTGTCTAAATCACTTAAAACGGATGATATTGCAACATCAGAATAATTTAATTTAGTTAAATGTTCTTTTAATGATTCAATCTCCGTATATCGAAATCTTTCAATGCTTTTTAATTGATTATCAATGAATAGGGCGACTTTTACGGAAGTGTTTCCAGCGTCAATAATTAAAGTATTTTTTAATTCTGTCATAGTACAAAGATAAATAACGAAAAAAAATACGATTGCGTATTGAATAATAAAAAAAGGTTTATATCTTTGCCCCCACCAATAAGGATGGTGATATAGCTCAGTTGGTAGAGCAATGGACTGAAAATCCATGTGTCGCTGGTTCGATCCCGGCTATCACCACAAAAGTCTCATTAGAATTTCTAATGAGACTTTTTTTATTTCTATTGCTGAATAATTTTACCTGTATATAGCACAGAATTAGCGTTGGAAATTTGATAAATGTAAGTTCCCTTTGCTAAGTCCAGCGTGCTTAATTGGACACTGTTTTTGCCCTTCTCAAGTGTTTCAAGTCTTTTTTGAAGATGAATTCTACCTGTTAAATCAATTACTTGAATATGTATTTCATCTTGTTCGAAAAGGGTAAATCCAATATTAATTTGATCTGTGTGATTTGGGTTAGGCCATGCAATATGGTATTGAGGTTCTTCTTTTACATTTTCAACCGAAAGATCACAAACACCAGGTAAATTATTGTCCATCCATATAGAACGCTGTGCAATGTAGTTTTTGAAAAAATCTAAGTCTTCTTGATACGTTTGACCAACAAATCCATTCCAATTGACATAAACGCCAATAATAGGCCATTTTTGAAAGTTCCTTATTCTTGCATCAGCTAAGTGATTAGAAATAGAATCAATGTAATTATTAATCGTTGACGTTTTTAATGGTCCTTCACGGAGTTCTTGCCATCGGCATTTTAAACTGTTTGCGTATGCCGGATCTGAAAGTAATTTTTCCCACCAAAAGGGGATTGAAGTAGTGAAATTACATATTTCATCAAAATTGTATTGCCATCCAGTTGTAATGTCAGCATCACAATAATCTGCATTTCCATAGGAAAGGTTAAAATCCCACATCGGACCAGCAACCAATTTCGAATTCCAATTTAAACTGTTTTTATCTTTATGCATAAACGAACTAGATCTGTATCCATCAACCGTTCTTCCTAATTCTTGAAGAATAAAAAAGTCCTGAAATGACTGCCTGTCAATGTACTTTGGATAACCATTTATTGGATCTGCAAATTGTGCACTATTCATAACAGATTCAAATTCATTAATTAATCCTTCCATATAATTCACTTGCGAAACATGCATTTCGTCAAATTCCGGATCGTGAAATTGAAAAACAACCTCATTGTTGTAGTTTGATGTCCAAGAATAACCTACCTCTCCAGTTAGCTTATCTACTTTAACAATGTAACCTCCTGTTAATGTATCGTCCCACAAATTTGGCGTGTGTAAACTTTCAATATTAACGCGTCCATTATCCCTTTTTATTCTTTCCATTAAGATGTAAATGCCACGATAATCATTGTTTACAATCAATTCACAGTAACGCGTGTTTGATGCATAATGACCCATTTTTCGGGCTAAATCATACGTCAATACATTTCGAATCATTGTTTTGTCAGGATATGGCCCATTCAGTATCCAATCATTTTCAGGTGGCATTCCTAAGAGTGCCGCTTGCAGGTTGTTCCCAAGAGCATCTTGTGTTTCAAAACCATACCCTTTTTTAGGATATTGCTGTGAGGTAGACCCTCTGATTTCTATTTCAATACGACCATCATAATTGGTAAATGGGTCATTGATGTTATTTGTGTTTCCAAAACCATTGTCAATTACCCCCATATGAGCAATAACCCTTGGGTCATCAACTATAGGGACTCCATTTTCAGTATTAATGATAATGATGGGTAAATTCGAATTTGTTAAAGTTTGGGCGTTTAACAAATTGCACCAAATTACCCAGGATATTAAGTGTAGTAAATTTTTCATGCTCGAATAAAGATACATTGATTTTAGAAATTTCTTTGAAAAATGTTTTAAAGACGTAACTTTGTGGTAGTTCATTCAAATAAACTTATGAAGAAAGGTGGAGGGATAAGGCCCTATGAAACCTTGGCAACCTGCTCAAACGAGAAAGGTGCCAAATCCAAGCGTTAAAGCAAAGATAAGTTCGATTTCCACCTTCCTTCATAATAATATTAAATAAAAAAAAGTGAAGGATATTAGATCGATTTTAAAGGAGAAAATTTTAATTCTAGATGGAGCAATGGGTACGATGATCCAGCGCTATAATCTTACGGAAGAAGATTTTCGAAAAGGATGGTTTGAAGGAAGTGAAAAGCCATTGCAAGGAAATAATGACCTGTTATCATTAACTAGACCGGATATTATCAAAGCAATTCATGCAGCATACTTTGAAGCTGGAGCTGATATTGCTGAAACCAATACTTTCTCTGGAACAACAATCGCACAAGCTGACTATGGTTTGGAAGCGTCCGTTTATGATATCAATTACCATAGTGCTAAAATAGCAAAAGAAGTAGCTGAAGAGTTCTCAAAAAAAACACCAAATAAACCTCGTTTTGTTGCTGGATCCATCGGTCCAACGAATCGTACTGCATCTATTTCTCCAGATGTTAATGATCCTGGTTTTAGAGGGATTACTTTTGATGAGTTGGTTAAGGCTTACAAGGAGCAAACCAATGCATTAATGGATGGAGGAGTCGATCTTTTATTGGTTGAAACTGTTTTTGACACATTAAATGCAAAGGCTGCTTTATTCGGAATCAACGAGGTTTTTGAAGAAAGAGGAGAAGAATTACCAATCATGGTTTCAGGCACGATAACGGATCAAAGTGGTCGTACTTTAACAGGGCAAACAACAGAGGCCTTTTTGATTTCTGTTTCTCATATGAATTTATTGTCTGTTGGACTTAATTGTGCATTAGGAGCATCAATGATGCGACCTTATTTACAAGTGCTAGATAAAAAATCCCAGTTTGGTGTAAGTGCCCATCCAAATGCAGGGCTTCCAAATGAATTTGGGGAATACGACGAGACGCCTGAATTGATGGCGGTTCAGATAGAAGAGTTTTTAAAAGATGGATTGGTGAATATTATTGGTGGTTGTTGTGGAACTACTCCTGAACATATCGCTGCGATCTATCAATTAACGAAAGATTATTCACCTAGAAAAATTGATTAATATGTATAAAGTGAATAGTCTTCAATTATCAGGTTTAGAACCACTTATCTTAACAGGTGAAACTAATTTTATAAATATTGGTGAAAGAACGAATGTAACCGGTTCAAGAAAATTTTTAAGATTAATTAAAGATGAATTGTACGATGAAGCTTTAAGTGTCGCTCGTGAACAGGTTGAAGGTGGTGCTCAAATTATTGACATCAACATGGATGAAGGTATGATTGACGGGAAGGAAGCGATGGTTAAATTTTTGAATTTAATTGCTGCTGAACCAGATATCGCAAGAGTACCCATCATGATTGATAGTTCAAAGTGGGAAATTATTGAGGCAGGACTAAAGTGTATCCAAGGAAAAGGAGTGGTAAATTCAATATCCTTGAAAGAAGGGGAGGATGTATTCCTTGCTCAAGCAAAAAAAATTAAAAATTACGGAGCAGCTGTTGTTGTAATGGCTTTTGATGAAAAAGGTCAGGCCGATAATTATGAAAGACGAATTGAAATTTGTGAAAGATCCTATCGACTTCTTGTGGATGAGGTTAATTTTAATCCACATGATATCATATTTGATCCAAATATTTTTCCAGTTGCGACTGGGATGGAGGAACACAATAACAATGCATTAGACTTTTTCAATGCCACAAAATGGATTCGAGAAAATTTACCAGGAGCAAATGTGAGTGGTGGTGTTTCAAATGTTTCTTTTTCTTTTCGCGGGAATGATAAAGTGAGGGAAGCAATGCATTCAGCATTTCTTTACCACGCGATTCAAAAAGGAATGAACATGGGGATCGTCAATCCTTCTATGCTGGAAATATATGATGATATTGAGCCAGAGCTTTTGTTGAGGGTAGAAGATGTCTTGTTGAATAGAAGAGAAGATGCAACCGAGCGTTTGTTGGATTTTGCCGATTCTGTGAAAGGAGAAGCTAAAACAAGAGTGATCGATTTAAAATGGAGAGAAAACTCAGTTTCAGAGAGAATTTCATACGCTTTGGTAAAAGGAAATTCTGATTTTATTGAAATTGACGTGGAAGAAGCACGAACTAATTTTGAGAGACCTATACAAGTTATTGAAGGGCCATTGATGGATGGAATGAACGT
>Ga0102899_1000123_pt1 | contig 34446 bp, 23 predicted proteins | sample Colrivmeta1555B3_FD_78455 | JGI IMG/M metagenome (GOLD analysis project Ga0102899, IMG submission 78455) | Estuarine microbial communities from the Columbia River estuary - metaG 1555B-3 | ecosystem: Environmental > Aquatic > Marine > Intertidal zone > Estuary | place: USA: Columbia River... | reverse complement strand
TCCCACTAATTATTTTAATTGATGAAGGCTCTGCAAGTGCCAGCGAAATCGTAGCAGGAACAATTCAGGATTTAGATAGAGGGATTATTATTGGGAATACTTCTTATGGGAAAGGTTTGGTTCAAAGGACATTCGATATGGATTATGGATCAAAAATAAAATTAACAATCGCTAAATATTATACGCCTTCAGGCAGATGTGTTCAAAGGCTTGAGTATTACGATAAAGATGAAGGATCAAAACCATTCGAAATTGCAGATTCACTTGTTAAAAAGTTTAAGACTCAAAATGGACGAGATGTGATAGATGGCCGAGGAATTGAACCTGACGTGGCTGTGGACTTAAAAGAATACAGTCGCTTGACAGCAACAATTTTTAGAGAAAACTTGGTTTTTAATTACGCCACAGAATTTTACAACAAAAATCAAACGATTAGTCCTGCAGATAAATTTGAATTAAACGATGAAATGTATACTGAATTCAAAGATTACGTTTTAAAACATGAATTCACGTATTCAACTGCATCTGAAGAAATGCTGAAAAAGATGAAAGAAACAGCAGAAGACGAAGGTTTTTTCAACGAATCAGAAGCAGAATACAACGCTCTTTTAGAAAAGGTTGTTCCATCAAAAGAAAGAGACCTAGAAAAGTTTAAACCGGAAATTAAAAGAATGTTGGAAAATGAAATTATTTCCCGGTACTATTTCCAACGAGGTAGAGCTGTACATGCTTTTAAGGATGACTTAAACATATCTAAATCCATTGAAATTCTAAATGATTTGAAATCATACAATACTATTTTAGGTAAGTAAGCGTTTACAGAGCAAGCTACTTAATTATGTTAAAACGATTCTTCGGAGAACGCATTCACGACCAACTACATTTGTTGGGTGTTTCAGTCTTATGTATTGGAATACCTCTAAATAAAGTAGTGATGTCAATCTCTATGCTTTTCTTAGTACTAAATCTACTTTTAGAAAAAGAGTTTAAAACATATACTAACAATTTAAAAAAGAACAAGCTTTTTCTTTTAATCTTGTTCTTTTTCGGATTACATATAATAAGCTTTTTATGGTCGTCCAATACTTCCTATGCATTACACGATCTAAAAGTTAAACTTCCACTTTTAATTATTGGTATCGTTTTATCGGCTAAGCCGATAACAAACCAAGAAAGACTAAAGTTTATTCTAAATTGTTTCTTGTCAAGTTTAACATTTACTTCCCTAATTAATTATTTAAGTTATACTGGAATTATATTTCAATTTGAATATGATGACATAAGAGGAATGTCCTTGTTTACTTCTCATGTGCGATTTGGCCTTCTGATTTCCTTTGGTGTTGCTGTGGTTTTTTATCATTTACATTTATATAAGAAACACCGCCTAATTTTTACAGCAATCGCAATTTGGTTCTGTTACTACACATATTACAGTCAAGTTTTGTCAGGAGTAATCACGTTGCTTGGAATTATTTTTATAACCCTTTTCTTAATTATTTGGAAACACAATAAACTAATAGCATCACTCTTTTCAATAATTACCACTAGTGTAACTATTTGGTTTGTATTTTGGTTGTTAACACCTGTGACACTTGATGCGAAACAATATGAAAATCTACCAGAATTAACGGTTGAAGGAAATCCATATTCTCATTGTTTAGATTACATAGACCCAGAAACCAAAGGTCCAATCCAAGCTTTTATTTCGAAAGTTGAAATTGAAAGAGAATGGGTAAAAAAGTCTCAAATATCCATTGATAGCTTTGACGTTAAAAAGCAACCTATTGAACAAACCTTAATAAGATACTTAACCGCATCAGGTTATAGAAAAGACGCCCAAGGAGTGAGGAAATTATCATTAGAGGATGTGAAAAACATTGAAAATGGACATACTAGTCCAAACTTTAACGGGGTTTTGGCAAGAATTTACAGCGTTCAATACCAAATAAGCAACAACGGTGATCCAAATGGTCATTCTCTTCTGGAGCGTCTTGAATATTGGCAAAATGGCTGGACTATTGCAAAGAACAATTTTTGGCTTGGTGTTGGAGCTGGAGACGTTCAAGATGCATTCAATAAACAATATGTTAATTCTAAATCTAAGCTAAAAACAGAAAACAGAAACAGAGCTCACAATTCTTATCTAACCACATTTATCACTTTTGGGATTATTGGTTTGATTTACTTCCTTTATTTTCATCTGTATTTCATTAGACAATCAATTGTAACCAAAAACTATCTGGGAATTCTATTTATCATAACCATACTTCTTTCTTACCTAACTGAAGACACACTAGAAACGCAAACTGGAATAACCTTTTTTGCCTTCTTCTTATTCTTAACGCCACTATTAAATCAAGGATTGATGTTAAGCAAAACTAAATGATTACAAAGTATTTAGTAGCTTTGTGAAAATTTTCTACCGTGCGTTTCGAATTAACCAAAGAATATTTAGAAAAAATTGAAGTTGCAATTGAGCGACAAGATAATGAATGGTTAATAAACACACTAAAAGAGCTCCACGACGCTGATATCGCGAGCATTATTGACGAATTAGAATTTGAAGATGGTGCGTACTTGTTTGAGCTACTTGACGATGAAACTCAAGGAGATGTACTTGTTGAGATTGACGATGATGTTCGAGATCACATTATTAGTACATATTCTTCCAAAGAAATTGCTGAACAAATAGAGAATTTGGATTCTGATGATGCCGCAGACATTATTGCAGACCTTCCAAAAAACCAAATTGCAGAAGTAATTTCTCATATCCAAGATAATGAGGCTGCAGAAGACATTGTAGATCTACTAAACTATGCAGAAGATAGTGCTGGGGGTCTAATGCAAAAGGAGTTTATCAGGGCAAAATTAGACTGGCCGGTTAACCGATGTATTATTGAATTAAGACGTCAAGCAGAAGATGTTGAAAAAGTGTATACCATTTATGTAGTTGATGATGAGGATCGATTGGTTGGATTACTATCTCTAAAAAGTCTACTGTTTGCGAGCCAAAAAACGAAAATATCCGACTTATACGTAAATAAAAACATGATCTCCGTAAAAACAAGCGACGACAATGAAGATGTTGCACGAATTATGGAAAAATACGATCTTGTTTCCGTACCTGTAATTAATTTACAAAACAAACTCGTTGGTAGAATTACGATTGATGATGTCGTTGACGTTATTAAGGAAGAAGCAGATAAAGATTTTCAATTAGCATCTGGTATTTCTGAAAAAATTGAAGCAAATGCGACCGTCTGGAAAATATCTAGAGCGCGTCTACCTTGGCTGTTAATTGGTATGTTGGGCGGGATCCTAGGAGCACAAGTGATTTCTGGATTTGAAGGTGGAATTAGTGAAGTTCCTGCTTTGGCTTTTTTCATCCCATTAATTACTGCAATGGGTGGTAATGTAGGGGTTCAATCTTCTGCAATCGTGGTTCAATCTTTGGCCAAAGGAAATGACATGTTCGGTTCTATCTTTAAAAAACTTGCCAAAGAAGCTTTGGTAGGACTTGTAAATGGACTCTTCTTAGCAATTGTTATATACGGTATTGCCTATGTTTTTGGGAACCCTGCTCTTGGATTAGTCGTTAGCTTATCTTTGTTAACAGTCATATTTTTCGCCGCAATTTTCGGGACGCTTATACCGTTACTACTTGATAAATGGAAAATTGATCCAGCGCTAGCAACAGGTCCTTTCGTAACCACATTAAATGACGTTTTAGGATTGTTCATATACTTTACCATTGGTATTCTAATATTAGGCATCTAAAATGAAGGTAGTTTTCTTAGATACCGTACACCCAATTTTAAATGAAGAACTTACAGCTAATGGGTATAACTGTATCGATGCGTCAGCAAAATCAATGGAACAGTGTGTTGACCTTTTGAAAGATGCCATTGGTATTGTTATAAGATCTAGATTCTCATTAGATAAAAATATATTAGATCACTGTAAAAATTTAAAATTCATTGCTCGCTCTGGCGCTGGCATGGAGAACATTGATATTGACTACTGTAATTCTCGAAATATAACACTTTACAATGCACCTGAAGGAAACCGGAATGCTGTCGCAGAACATGCTTTAGGAATGCTTTTATCCTTATTCAACAACCTAAACAAAGGAGATTCAGAAATCCGAAATGGGACTTGGGACAGAGAAGGAAATAGAGGAATTGAACTTGACGGTAAAACAATCGGTATTATAGGATACGGTAATAATGGATCGGCTTTCATTAAAAAACTTTCTGGGTTTGATGTTGAAATCCTAGTTTATGATAAGTATAAAAGTGGCTTCTCAAACAATCAAATAAAAGAAGCAACTTTGTCGGAAATACAAGAAAAAGCAACTGTTTTAAGTTTTCATATACCTCAAAATGAAGAAACCATTTATTTTGGTAATTCCTCTTTTTTTGATGGATTTTTAAATAACTTCTACCTTATCAATCTATCGCGAGGAAAAATTATTAAAACTGCAGATCTTGTAGCTGCAATAAAATCCACAAAAATTCTCGGTGCTTGTTTGGATGTTTTAGAATATGAAAAATCAAGTTTTGAATCTTTTTTTGAACAAGAAATCACACCAGACTTTGAATATTTACTCCAATCAGAAAAGGTGATTCTATCTCCACACGTTGGAGGCTGGACAAAGGAAAGCTATTATAAATTAAGTAAGGTTTTATCGGATAAAATTTTAGCCAACTCTTAAAAGGTTGCCATAATAAAGCTTTTTACCTGTATTGGTTTTCATCCACAACTCTGTAACTTCAAATTTACGGTTTGGAAAAACCTTGTAAGCAACTGTATAAAGTTGTTTCGCCTCAATTTTTGGCGAATAAGTATTAACGATTAACTTCCCTTTAGGATTTAATAACAAATTAGCACCTTTTAAAAGCTCGTCTAATTTATCTTCAAGTTTCCACTTTTCATTTTTTGCACCAATCCCCCATGCAGGAGGATCCATTACAATTGCGTCAAACTTTTCATTTCTTTTAACTAACCTGCTCACAAATTTTAAGGCATCTTCATGCACCCATTTAATATCATTAAGATTAGAAAGATTTGCGTTTTCTGCAGCCCAGGTAATCAATTGTTTTACAGAATCAACATGATATGTTTCCGCTCCATTTTCTCTGGCCACACAAGACATTGCACCAGTGTATGCGAAAAAGTTTATAAATCGACTATCACTCTTTAGTCCCTTTTTTATAAACTCCCAATTAATTTTTTGCTCAGGAAATAAACCAACATGTTTGAATTTTGTTAGCTCAAGTTTAAACTTCAAAGAATCCCATTCTATAGTCCAAGAATCCTTTGCTTCAGCTTTTAACTTTTTCCATTTTCCTGTTTGACCTTTCCCTTGAATAAATTCCCAATGGGCTATTTTATTCCATTCATCAAAAGGCAATCCTGATTTGAAGTAAGCTTGAACTTCTGGCCGTATCGTAATAATATCACCCCAACGCTCTAGTTTTTTCCCCCCACCAGCATCAATTAATTCATATTGATCCCAACCAGAAGTATACGTTTGAGTAATTTCTGACATTAACGTCGAGGTTGCTTCTTACGCCCTCCCATCATTTGAGACATTCTCATTTGATTTTTAGAAGGGGCTACTTGTAACTGCTTTTGCATCTGGCTTATTTGTTCCTTCATCATTCCAGAACTATCAAGCTTTTTAGCTTCAGCAAGTAGAGAAACTGCCTCTGGTCTACGACCTGTTTGAGCACAAATTCCAGCCAAATGCATTCTTGCGACTGCATTATCTTGACCCGTTCTTAATCCAAGTGTTATCGCTTTTCGAAGCATTTGTTCACTTTTAGCAAACCCTAACTCTTGCGTATTTAAAACCGCCTTAAGGAACAATACATATGCATGCTGTTTCTTAGGTAAAAACTGAGGTGCAGTGATTTTATTAATGTACTTTTTTGCCTTTTCAGTATCCCCTAATCTCATTTGATTAAGTGCCAAAACCATGTTCTCATTTCTAAAAAAAGAAAAACCAACGATTACTAATGGTAAGATCATTGTTAAACCCCATCCCCAAGACCCGCTTGCGAATAAATAAATTGTTAACCCTAAAATTGAGGCTGCGATTAAACAGCGAATAATAAACTTTATCATAATTATTTAATTGTTGCGATGCATTTAAGTTCTATTGCAATAGGTGTTGGTAGTGAATTGATTTCGACTGTAGTTCTGCAAGGAAGATTATCTTTGAAGTATTCAGCATAAATTTTGTTGTACTCAACAAAGTCTCTTTTCATATTAACAAGAAAAACAGTCACGTCCACTAATTGATCCCAACTAGAACCTGATTCTTCTAAAATTATTTTCACATTATCAAAAACACTCTTGCATTGAGCAGCGAAATCAAACTCAATAAAATTGCCATTTTTATCTAATTTTAAACCTGGAACATCTGAATCAATTTCATTTGATCCTGCAATTCTAGGTCCAACACCTGATAAAAACAATAAGTCACCAACACGTCTTGCATGCGGATATAAGCCTACTGGTTTTGGTGCTTTATTCGTCGAAATTCGATTTTCAGTTGACATAAATGTTAATTTCTTGCAAATATAGTTAGTATAAAAAGATTTAGAAAGGTTTAATGGATTTATGGTACTAAATTTGCACTAAGAATTGTAAACTTACATCTTATGAAACTAATGAAATTGCTATGCGCAATGACCCTATTTCTTTCACTAACGAGCTGCATCGAAATCATTGATGACCTCTCTATTTCTGGTGATGGAAGTGGTACATTTAAATACCACATTAATTTAAGTTCGAGCAAAATTAAAATTAACTCAATTCTAGCTTTAGATAGTTTGGATGGCAAAAAAGTACCTTCCATTGCCGAGATTCAAAGTAGAGCAGATAAAATTGTAAAGCAATTAAAAGAACAAAATGGAATTACAAATGTTGTTTTTGATGCTAATTATACAGACTTCATATTCAAGGTGACATGTGATTTTAACAATTTAAATCAACTGCAATCAGCAATTGTAAATGTAATTAAGTCTGAGAGTAAAGAAAAAGAGATGCCGGAATTAAATCATACTTGGGTTTCTTTCAGTCAAAACACATTGAAAAGATCTGTTCCTCAAATCACAATTAAGAAAGCCCAATCTATCAATAAAAATGACAGTGATTTACTAAAACAAGGTTCCTACACTTCAATTACGCGTTTCGAAAAAGAAATAGAGCGAATTGAGAACGAAAATGCGAATCTTTCCAAAAACAAAAAAGCAGTAATGATACGCACCGACCCGTATTCATTAACTCAAAACCCACATTTGTTAGACAACATGATTTATCTTGTTAAAACTACCAACTAGCAGCCTTAATTTTTTGTAACTTTGACCTAATAATAAATATCCCTAACACGGATTAAAGTAACTTCATGAAATCACTTCTTACATCACTAGCCATTTTCACAGCAATTTCAGGATTCTCACAACTTTCTGAAGATTTAATTCCAAAACAAGCTGTGTCTGTTTTCAGCTTGAATAATATTAATTTATTACAGAAAATTTCACTGGACGACTTAGTGAAATACGAATTCATGGAAGAAGTTCAGCAAGAATTATTCGATGGTTCTACACGTGGTAAAACAATTAAAGATCTAGGGATTAATTTTGATCAAAAGCTTAATGTTTTTAATGGTATTGGCGAAAATTATGAAGTAACAGGTTTGACATTTGGGGTGGATGACAGAAACAAGCTGTTTGATATTTTTGATGATTACACACCGATGAAGAGTAATTATCCAGGAGTTGATTTTTACATCTCTTATTTCAACAGAATTGCAATTTCAGGGAACATCGGAATTTTATACCGTGTTACTCCAAACATTGAAATCGTTGATAAAATAACTGATTCCATTTGGTACGCTCGTGGTAACGAATATCCATTTTACAACTATTGGGATGATTACGACTACAGGTATGACGATGAAGAATACATTGAGTATGAAGGGGAAGAGTATTACGAAGAAGAAGAAATCGAATATTTGGAAGAAGAAGAGTACAATTTAACAGATGAAATGGAAATAGAAGAAAACACTTCTGCTCCAAAATTGTTTGATGAAATGCCAGAAGCTACTGACGATCCGAACACTAAAAATTATTATGAATTAAGAGATTCTATTGACATGGTTTTGCAAGAATTATATCTTGTAGAATTTAGCAATGAATTATTCATTAATCAAAACAATTTAATCAAAAATGCCCCTGATTTTAGAAAGCAATTGAGTCATGACACAGAAGGGATTTTTTACACCGATAACTCAAGAAATTTTGGAGAAAACAGTGCGTTTTACAAAATGAAACGTTACTACCCACAATTGTTTACTGATATAAAAGAATTATATACTGGAAACATAATGATGGGTGATCTTAAAATTGAAAATGAAGCGATTGTTCTAGATTTAGATGTTAAATATGGAGAGAAATTAGGTTCTATTTACCAAAAATTGACAGATACAAAATTTGACAAAAATGTATTAAAATACATCCCAGAAAACAACAGTGGTTTCTTTACTTACAATGTAAATCTGCGTGAAGCATATGAGCAATCACTTAATGTTATCAAGCCAATTTTAGAAAACGAATCAAATAGAAATATTTCAGCCAACTTATTGGCACTTGAAATCTTTGATGAATTTGTAAATAAAGATGCTCTTTTTGACACTTATAAAGGAAGCATGTTTGGGGTTTACTCTGGAATTCGAAAAGTGAAAACCGAAAAATTAATCTTTGATTATGATGAAGAAACATTTGACTATACAGAGGAATGGGTAGAGTCTATGGAAGATATGCCAATTTTTACGTTAGGGTTTTCTACAGATAGAAATGATATTCCAAGCAATATCATGAAACGTCTTTCTAAAATGACTGATAAATTTCAAAATAAAGGTGACTATTGGTTAATCGAGGATGGTATGTTTAATTCTGTACCTATGTATTTGATCATGCAAAACAATCTTTTCATTGTTACTAACGATGAAGATTTAGCAGTTAATAATGCAAAAGGATACGGTTCTGCTAGTCTTTCTAAAAGCAAAGCTAAATTTGCACAAAAAAGTGGTGTTATGTATGCTTATTCTGACCTTGGAAAGGCTATAGAAACGTTGCCAAGAGAATTGTTCTCACAACAGGAAAATGAAATGCTAGACGTTTTAAGAGGTAAAAGTGGTAAAGTAACTTTGACTTCTTCTGCTACGACTAAAGCTTCTACAGCGTTTAAATTGAATTACAATTTCAATGGTGATTTCACGAATTCTGGAACTTATATTTTAGATTTAATAAACAGCTTGTACGTACTATCAAAATAGTCTAGAATTAACAATGTATAGGCAATTATCCTTCATTTTTTTATTAGCAGGAGCACTTACTGCATTATTGGTATTTAGACCTTGGGAAGCATTTAAAGAAAAGCCCCCCAGATTTTACGATCGATTACCTGATGCTGATATTATAGGGAAATGCTCCATATTAGATCTATCTAGATCTTTTAATGCTAGTTTATATCATTATAAAATTCCTTTTAGAGAGTTCTTGTCTCATGAATTTATTTTAAGTCAGGGTAAAACATTTGGAGTTGATGTTCAGCGACCAGCATACTTTTTCATGAATCAAGAAAAGTTTGAATTTTCTGATTTTGGAACTTTGCTTATGGTTACAGATAGTAGTAAAATATCAACTGGTCTTGATAAGTTATCAAAATTTGTTGCCTTAAAAGACACCATTATAAACGATCAGCGGGTTTCAATGAATCGAAAACAAAACGTTTATTTTTCATATGGGTCAAACTGGTTATTAATTTATCATGGAGACAAGTTTACTCAAACTTTATCCCATGTTGTAAATGCGAAGCATAATGAAATACCTCCTAAATGGCGCGACTATCTTAATAATCATCTAAAAACAAAATCGTCAATTTCTGTTTATGCTTCATTCAAAGAACTTCATGATTATGGTGTAAGCTCATTAAATGCTACCATTTCCAATGATTCTAATTCAGTAACGATTAATGCTTCTCTTTACCAAAAAGATACGATAGCTTTTAAATTAAAAAATAAAGGTTTCGCATTTAAAAAAGGTAGTGAAACTGAAAACTTTGTGAATTTCAATCTTGATGTTGAACGGCTTAAAAAAAGTCCAAATGACCCATTATACAAGTTTCTTGTTTCACTCGGTAAAAAAATAAGTTTCCCGACAAAAGAATTGATAAATGCCTGGACTGGTGACCTGAGTTTCCGCCAAGGCGGTATGCAAAGTATTCAGGAAAAATACATCGAGTCTGAACTAGATGATGATTTTAATATTACTGAAGTTGTTAAATACAAATCCGTTCAAGTTCCTGCATTTAGCCTTTATCTATCCTTAAATAATAAAGGGCAAATATTCCTAAATAAATTATTTCAAAAAGGAATTTTGACAAACGATGGGTCTAAATATCGAATTTTATTTTCACCACCACTTGGAATGAAATTTAATGACTCTACACTTATTTTTCATACCTCCACTTTTTCCCCAAAAATGGTGCAAGACTCCATTAATTCTGCTGTTTGGTCACAGAAGAACACCAAATACGAGTTTTATATAGATGCCGCCAAAACAAAATCCATTCACGGTAGAATCAAGATTCCACTTGATCAATTTGTTAAAAATATCTTGCCGAAACAATAATTAGCATTATCAACATTCTTTCGTATACAACTTACTCCAATATTTGGCTTAGTTTTTAGTGATTTTTAAGTATCTTAAATGAAAAACGAGCCTATGTCACAGAAAAAACAAAAGGTTTTTGTTCTAGACACTTCAGTGTTATTACACGACCACCAGTCAATCAACTCATTCACTACAGCGAATGTAGCGATTCCAATCACAGTACTAGAAGAATTAGATAAATTCAAATTAGGAAACGATACTAAGAATTTTTCTGCAAGAGAAGTTATTCGATTTATTGATAAACTTTCGGGCACTTCAGGACTTCAAAATTGGATTTCATTAGGTGCAGGCTTAGGTGACTTTAAAATTATTATGCAAACTAAACCTGACGGGATTGATGCTGAAAACATCTACGCTAAAGGTAAAAATGACCATAAGATTATTAATTCAGCATTAGTCCTTCAAGAAACGGAGCCTCAATTTGATGTTGTTTTAATCACCAAAGACATTAATTTAAGAATAAAGGCGAAAGCGCTTGGCTTAAGAGCTGAAGACTACGAAACAGGCAAAGTTAATTCTGCTGATACTGAACCCGCTAGTGTGACAACGATAGAGAATATAGACGCTGAAGTTATTCGCTCAATATTTACTAAAGGTAAAATTGATGAGGATGGTATACTTGGAGAACAAAAAGCTCCAAATAGTTACTATATCCTTAAAAATGGCAAAACATCATCACTTGCGGTCTATAATCCAGTAACATTTCAAATAGAGCGCATTGAAAAAGAGTTTGTATACGGGATCAAACCAAAAAATGCAGAGCAGGCATTCGCCTTAAATGCATTGATGAATGACAATATTAAATTAGTAGCATTACAAGGTGTCGCAGGTACAGGTAAAACTCTTCTGGCCTTAGCATCCGCCTTAGAACAACACAAAAACTATTCTCAAATAATCTTGGCAAGACCTATTGTGCCATTATCAAATAAAGAAATAGGCTTTCTACCTGGAGATGCAAATGAAAAAATAAGCCCCTACATGGAGCCTCTCTGGGATAATTTAAAATTTATTAAGTCGCAATTTGGTGAGAATGAAAAAAAGCACAAAGCAATTCAAGAGCTAGAAGACAGTGGAAAATTTGTTATTACCCCGTTAGCATTCATTAGAGGGCGGAGTTTGTCCAACATCATGTTCATCATTGATGAAGCTCAAAATCTAACTCCACATGAAGTAAAAACGATAATTACACGTGCCGGTGAAAATACTAAAATAGTCTTTACAGGAGATGTGAATCAGATTGATACCCCCTATTTGGATGAGAACAGTAATGGACTAGCCTATTTAGTAGACAAATTAAAGGGACAACCCTTGTTTTCATATGTAAAACTTGAAAGAGGAGAACGATCTGAACTTGCGAATCTCGCGAATGATCTTTTGTAACTAATTAAAAAATAAGCGGCCATTGACCCAATTATCGTCTATGGTCGCATTTTTATAATTATAGAAATCGATTGCCAATTTATTCCAATTAAGTATTTGCCAATCCATTCTGCGTACTTGTCTATCCTTAGCCGTTTGAACGACTTGATCAAATAATTTTGATCCAACTTTTAACGATCTATATTTTTCTTGAACATATAAATCTTCCAGGTATAAGCAAGCGCCATTCCAAGTTGAATAAGAGGTGTAAAACAAAGCGAAGCCAACTATCTGACCATCTAGCTCGGCAACATAGGCTTCACACAACTTTCTCTTAAAAAGATCTTCAGCAAGATTTTCAGCTGTATTAAAAACTGCATCTGGCTCATTTTCGTATTCAGCCAGTTCCTTTACTAGCTTAATAATTGAATGTTCATCACCCGGTTTTGCGATTCTTATTTCCATTAATTAACACCAGCTAAATTAAATCTAAGTCTTATTCCTGTACTTAAATTTCCTGTCGGATATGATGTAGCAATTTTTGGAGTATTTAAAGTTTGATCGTAATACAATTGCAATGTTAAATACTTCGTCATATTATAATCAGCTGAAGCCTTAATTGAAACTACTTTCTGTCCAGCAGTTGCCTGATTCGTATTCTCTACTACCTTTCTAATCACTGTTAAATTATCTCTAAAAGATAAATCAAAACGCACATTTAAATCACTCGCAGGAACTCTGTCAAACGGAAGTTTAACCTTGCTGAATTTGTATCCTGTTCCAATCACCCACTCGCTACCCAACACTTCAGTTACTTGATTGTTATTCATAGATAGCGTTGCGTTGCGATCCTTTTTATATTCAAACTTAGTTATTAAACCTTGTTCCTTAATATTCCACGTCGCATCGAAACCAATCAATGGAGAAAATCTTTCAGAAATTACGACATTCTGTACTTGCATTGATGCGATGAAGTTGTTGTTCAAGTCACGTGCCACTGCATTTCCATTTACATCAAATGCTGCATTCAGATTTGACTGCATACCAGAAACACTTACTGTTGAGCTATATGCATGTCGAACAACGAAGTTCTTCACATACTTCTGCATGAATGGGAACTTTTTCAAACCGTTGTAATTAACAGACCAGTTAGGTAAAGGCACATTTTTAACTGCATCAACATTTTTTTCATTCACCTTTCTATCGGTGTAAGATGTTAAGAATGCCCCCATAACAACTTCCTGTTGCGTTCCACCATAACCATTATAATAACCAGAACTTAATGCGTTTGAATTACTATTTGCAGAACCCAACAATTGTGAAACTGCTGCACGATTAGATAATAATTGATCAAACACGCTTGACTTATATTCTTTACCAATTAGCGAGAATGCAGAATTTAAGGAAACATTAGAATACGTTAATGTGCTCATATCTACTCTAGACTGATCTTCAAATTGCTGCGTAGACTCATTCCAACGGTAGAATTCACTTGAGTTCTTAGAGTATGTTTTTGTTAGAGAAAGCTCAACACTTAAATCTTTCATTGGCTCCAATGTTGCTCTCAAGCTAGAATTAACACTATGTGTGGTTGTAAACTGCTTATTAAGGTCTTCGTTTCTTACTAACCAATCATTAGAATTTGCTAGACCTGCTACACTGTATCCATTTTCACGGCCAAAGACATCATACCCTTGCTTACCAAATACAAATCCAGATAATTGTGTATTAAAATTACCATTATGTCCAAGTACCCCTACATTTTGATTATAACCTGGCAACAATGTTCCATCTGTAACAGCATAAGTTCCAGATACGTTCCTAACACTCATAAACAACCGTGCAAAGAAACCAGCTATAGGGTGTACTTTCCCTTCACGTTTTTTCTCTCTTTCTTCTTTTTTCTCTTTACGCTTTTTTTGTCTTAATTCTTTTTTGGTCATTTCTGACTCAGGTTTCTCTGGCTCTTCAATTACAATTGGGATTGACGAATCCTTTCCTTTACTATCTTCACCATCTGAAATGTTCGATCTCGTAGAGCGAGAAGTAGTAGCACTACCTCTTGACCCTCTACCATCATTATTCACTTTCTTCAAATAAGGTACTTTATTATAAAGGGAAGTGAAATTAGCTTGTCCAGTAACATTAATGTTGCGAGAGTTTTGAATTATGTTTCCAAATTCACTTTGACCAAGTGGAGATCTTTGCCAATTATATGTTCCTGTATATTTTACATTTCCTGAAATCCAATCTGTTACAGGAATCTTATCAAACGGAAGAGAATAATTCAATGTATAATTATGAGAGTAATCCATTCCTTTACCGAAGGTACTCATCTGGTTTCTAACTGAATCTTTAAATTCTGTATAACCGATATTTAATTTTTTATCAACCTGGCCATTCGCCTCTTCAAAAATTGAGCGATTATTTGCAGCAAAAGTCAATTTTAATTTTTTGGTTAGATCGTAACCTAAATTATACGTCCTATTCCAATTGAATTGTTTAACGTAAACCGGTGCAAACTCATAATCTGGAACGATATTGTTTCGAATTTGACGTTCATTATATGATCGCATCATACTGTTTGTAAACGCAATATTTTTGGGCATTAAATAGAAATTTGCATCTCTAATCAAAGCAAGCCATTTTGACTTTTTTAAGAATTTTATTTCATCAAACGGTGTTATTGACTTTGGACTAAACGAGTAGGCATAATTTAAACCACCTGTCCATGTTTTTGTACGATTATAATTTGTATTAAAATCTCGTTTCAAGTCCTCAGAGTATGAATAATTACCCGTCCAATTTGAAATACTTAATACGTTTGGTTTTGCCCCTGCTTTTAACTCCTTTCTTACCCCAGTAAAATTATAAGACTTCCTTTCAGTAAAATCCTGACCCAATTTGGCTCTCTCTCTTCTTGTAGCCGCATCGTAATCATTCAATTTAACATCTGGGTTAAATGGATCATATTCTGGATTAATAAGACCCAATGAATACCCATAGAAAAACGGCAATGATACTTTAGCTTTTTTACCAAAAAACTGGCCAAGTTGAACATTTGTATTCATGTCAAAACCAATTCTTTCATCTCTTTGGCGCTCTTGAACACGACTTTCTACAGAACCCCAATTTAATCCTGAATAATTCCCAGACATATTTACATTCGCAAAATCAGCCAATTGAACTTGCAATTGTGCTGTAGCAGCCGAACCTCCTTCACTTACAAAGTCTGTTAAACGCAATTCATTTACCCAAATAATAGCACATTTCGAAAGGCCGTCTTCATTCCAAGAGTCATTATCATGAGAGTTTTTATGCGGATTTCTCACACCAATCATTACCGTTCTTAATCCTTGTAAATTAGGACTTCCTTTTACTTTGATTAATCGATTTGAATTTTTAGGATCTAATTTTTCGTATTCAATCACATATGAAACTGCAGAATTCCCACTTGAAATTTGAGCGTTTCGATCAACTTTTAAGCCAAGTAAATCATCAAAAACGATTTCAATATTATTTTCATCTGGCCATATCTCTGTATCAACAGTTGATCCCCAAGCTGTTGTTTTTAATGGCAATTCATACTCATAATAGTTATCCGTAAAATCTGTCCCTAACCTTACAAACAATGTAACATCTTCATCTGCCAATGGTTTAGATTTCATCACTTCCTCGGCGTGCACGAACATTTTTAACTTTTTGTATGATCGAACATCGAATTGTACATTTTTATATGCACCACGTGCATCACCATCTGCTAAATCACAAACCTCTAATGTTAACGATTGTTCATTTAACTGTCTTTGGAATGTTTGAGATGGATCGACCTCTCTAATAATTCCTGGCGGAATTTCATATTTTATCGGACTTCTTTGATCATTTTCTTCAACGTTAACAGCCCCAATATTAAATGTTGTCAAATTAGGATCAAGTGTAATACCTTCACCTGGCTCTGTTAAATCTTCAAAATACCTTCTCCACTCACCTCTAATAAATTCAAGTCTAGCAAAACGCAACACCACTTCCTCGTCAAAATCTTTAAGGAACATTCTCATAAATCGAATAGAACGGAAATCATTTATTCCATTAATTCTTTTTTCAAAATCACGCACAGGAACTTTAAACTGATACCATTTTTCCGTTTTATTACCATTTTGATAAGTTTGAACATTCGTAATGAAATTCGTTCCTACCTGCATATCCGAAGGACGTAATGAAATTTTATATTGAAAATAGCTTTCCGTTTCAGATAAGTTGTTGTCTTGATTGATATCCTCAATATCTGGTGAATTCGTAGCTTGAGTTGGGTATCCTTCTTTATTCAAATTAACAGAAGCTTCAGTTGTTGCTGAATTTCCTTCGTGTCCATTGTATTTTTTGTAACGTTGAAGAATGCTCAACTGATCGATATCGTATTGGTCATTTCTATAGAACGTGTAATCATCTCCAGAAGGATCGGCGATCATTCTAGCTTTTATATCAGAATTAATTGTTGGATTATTTTGAACCCAATTAACATAATCGGCAAAATGAATTTTTTCATCCGTATTATTCCATCCGTCTAAACCGATATCTTGATTTACTCTTGATTCAGGATCATTATCAAATGCATTTACTACTACTTGCTGCGTCGAAACTCTTGCCCAATTAGTAGTGTCCAAATTATCATCAATGACTGTTCCTGTTGGTGGCAATCCATTTTCAAAACTCTTACGAGAATCGGGTAAAATATCTTCTGAAATGTTCCCTAAATTAAAATATAAGTCCCCACCGTTGTGATTTGCATTCGGATTAACATTTTCAGCATCCTCATTAAATGGATCTAGGACCCAAAATTGAATGTATTCAATGTTTGATTGCTCAAAATCATTGGTTGTCAATGACCTCATAATACCACCCCAACGAGATTCTGGATTTGTAAAGGTACCATCACTGTCTACAGTTGCAGTTGTATCATAATTGTATATACCTCGTTCTTTTGGATAATATGCTAACTCAAGAATTGGCACATTAGGAATTGAACCATATTGCTGTTGCAGATTTGGAAAGATATCAGTTTGATTTACCAATCTCATTCTACTATCAGCCAGCTGAGAAGGGTTATCAATTATGTGTTGCGGTGTTAAATTATTGCTTTGATAAAATAGTGGATCAATAATGTACCATGCTAATTTTGATCTTTTAAAACCTGCTGTTAAATTCTTATTTGCTGCTTCGGGAAATAAATCTGTTTGTCCTTGTGGAACTGAAGCTAATTTCCAAGAAGTGATTGAACGTAAATCAATGGAACTTTGTGAGCCTTCAAAGTCATCGACATAAGAAGTTCCGTCCTTATTAATCGCACGTGGAGACCCAGGAATCAGGTGTGCAAACTCTCCTGAAAATGAGACTGTTGATTTTGCCTTCGTAGAGATTATTGGTAAATAATCGACCAATTTTGTTAAGAAAGGTACATCTGTTTTGTACTGAAGATCAACACCTAAAATATTGTTTTTAAATGGCTCACTGCCGATGTCGACCTTTTGAGTGACTGGTCTTTCCATCATTCTCATCCAAGTACCACCTACATTCAATCTATCACCAAATCGATGACTTATTCTTGTTCCTATCAATGATTTTGCTTGAAATCCAAATACAGAATTGCTCTCGATAGAAATTTTAATTGGTGTATTTGATTCTAAAATTCCTGTATTTAGAATTTTAACACGACCGAGGTTATAATCAACAGTATAATCAACTCCTTCTGTTAACTTAATTCCTCCAGCAGTTACTGAAACTGCTCCTTCTGGAACATTTAGCGCATTTAAAGGAATATCAGAACTAATTGAAGATTGGTACTCCCCTTTTAATGTAAATCTATTCTTGCTTGGTATTTGTTGTGCCGCAGTTTTTGTAGAATCGTATAATTCAGTAAACGCAACTTGATCTATCAGAACATCAGCAATCCCTGCTCCCTGTAATTTACTTCTAAGTGTTTGACCAAATGGCTCAACTGTAGAAAAATATACACGCCCATTTCTTGTGTTTATTGTTCCTGCATTTTCAGCTCTATTACCATTAAATGCAATTGGAACAAAATCAAAAACTCCATCAGAAAATGGCTGATACATTTGATTAATCTTATCCATTTCTAGTAAGGTGACAATTTGTTTATCATCAACACCAGGCATTGGGAAGAAAGGAATTAAAAGAGATGTTTCTGGATTATTATAAAGAAGGTCTATTCTAAAGCCTTGTTGGTCTACTTGGTAAGCACCAATTGAATAAACATTTTTCATCATTAAATCCCAAACTTTGTTTTTAGGATTTGTAATTGTCGGCTTCAATAATTTCATTAACAAGGCATTTTGCCCATCTATTCCATCCGTTGAAAATTCTCCTACTTGATATGTTTCTCCTCTGTAAGTATACTCATATGCTACCCCAAGAACCTCATCATTATTCAAAGGTTGATTTAAGGAAATGAAACCCAATTGCGCATTGTAACTAAATTCTTGCTCTGTAAGTTTTCTTGCATTTTCAACTTTCTCATAATGAATTGCCTGTTGGAAAGGCCCAGGAGCTGTAACTTGCGCACTTAAACCAGAAACAGCATTTGCAAAAGACCTTACCAATGGCTGAGCAGAAGCCCAAGAATACAATCCGTTCGCATCATTATCTGGCAACTCCAAAGCACTATATGTACCAGGATTACCTTCACAATTTTCAGCTTTAGCTTCACCTAAATCTGAAAAAGCAATAATATTTCTTGTGTTTTCAATACTGTTTGTTCTATTTGTTAACCAAACCTCAATCCTTGTAATATTGATTGTTGTATTCGGGATTGGTAAAGTTGACATAGCTTCATCATAATGGTCTCTGTGATACATGTTGATGTAGTAATGCCTATTTGCTTCATAATTGTCGGCTTCCAATTCAAATTTTTGAACTTGTGCTTTTCCGGTGATGTTAATTTCTTGTCTTTTTCCTTTAGAAGATGCAGCTATTAAGTCAACTGTTGTTCTTCCAAATTTCATTTGAGTGTGCGCACCAAAAAGCGTTTGAGACCCTCTAATTAAAGATGTAGGCAATGGCATTGAAACATTCCCTAACTCAATCTTCTGCATGATTTGATCTTCATTACCAGTATATTCTAGTTTTGAGATATTATCAAAATCAAAAGCTGCTTGTGTATTATAACTTGTACCAATTTTTAATTTAGTTCCAATTTGACCTACAAGATTCAATTGTATTTGTTGCTGAAAGTCGAAACGCGTAATTCTTCTTTGCTTTACAGGCAAGATAGGATTATCATAACGAGAAGAGTTTACACCGAATGATAGCTCAACACTTCCTTGCGGGCGAATTGTGATTTGATCTGATCCGAAAAAATTTTCAAATGCCTTACTCTCAATTTTTATTGGAAATTCAAATGGTTGATTTTCTGCTGTTTGTTCGTCAATTTTATCTTTCCAATTATCACGAATTGATTTTTGACGCTCATACTCCAAATACTCTTCAAAGGTCATCATTGAAGGATTTCGATAATTCATGTCAGTTGCCCCAATTGTTTCCTTGAACACATATGTTCCTGTTATAGGATCATATACAATTGTTTGCTCAATGGATGATGGATCTCCCAAATCGAAACTTTGGGTTTGAGTTTCAGTCGGATCGTATTGATTATTAATAGGAAACTGCAAGGTCGTGTCCTGTGCTAAGGAACTGTACCAGAAAAGCATACACATTAATGTATATACCAGTTTCATTTGTATTAATTTAAAAAAATTCAAACTATAAAATTTTCAATGCCTTTTTAATCAATTCTTCGACAGACTCTTCACCTGTACTAATTTTATCTATCGCCTTTTCAGCAGATTTCTTGTCAAAACCTAAGGAGACCAATGCAGTTAACGCATCAAATCGATTCGTATTGTTTGAAGAGAAGATATTTTCATTTGAAAACGTCATTTTTAACATTTTGTCCTTCAAATCAATAATTACCCTTTGAGCTGTTTTTGCACCAATTCCTTTAATACTTTGAATTGTCTTAACATCCTCTGATTGAATTGCTGCTGCTATTTCATCAGGAATCATGGATGAAAGCATGATCATAGCAGTATTAGGACCAATTCCTGAAACAGAAATTAAATGCATAAACATTTCTCTTTCAATCTTCTCAGAAAACCCATACAATATTTGGGCATCTTCACGCACAATCAACTTTGTAAACACCTTGATGCTTTCTTCAGAACCAATTGCACTAAAAGTATTTAATGAAATTTGAACTAAATAACCAACTCCTCCACAATCAATTACTATTTCGGTAGGATGTTTTTCTATTAATCTTCCTTGAAGCTGCGCTATCATTTTTATTTGTTTTGAGCGTCTACCACCGCGACTTTAACCATATTGATAATTTCACGCACAGAAGACCCCATTTGCAATACGTGTATAGATTTTCTTAAACCTACTAACACTGGTCCAATAGCATCCCCTTCTGTCATTTCTTGTAATAATTTATACGAAATATTACCGGAAGACAAGTTTGGGAAAATCAATGTATTAACCTTTTTATTAGCTAGGGTTGAGAATGAAAACTTTTCTGTCATTAACGCATTATTTAATGCGAAATTTGCCTGCACTTCTCCATCAACAATTAAATTAGGATCATTTTCCTTAATCAATTTAACTGCTTCTGACATTTTAATTGCATCATCACCAGCCGCTGAGCCAAAATTAGAATAACTAAGTAATGCTACGCGAGGAGTTACCTTAAACTTTCGAATCGTTTTGGCAACATTGGAGGTGATTTCAGCAATTTGCTCTGCCGTTGGATTCATATTGATTGTTGTATCTGCAAGAAACAACGGCCCTCTTTTTGTATTTAAAATGTACATTCCCGCTAAGGTTGATATTCCTTTTTGCATTCCAACAGTTTGAATTGCAGGCCTGACAACATCCCTATAATTTCTTGTTATTCCTGTTATCATCGCATCCGCATCACCCATCTCAACCATCATTGCGCCAAAATGATTCCTTTCACGCATAATTTGAATAGCTTCAAACTCTGTAGTACCTTTTCTGTTACGTTTTTCGAAAAAAGCTTTTCCAAACGTCTCTCTTCGATCTCGTTCTTCATCAGATTTAGGATCAATAATCTCCACATCAGGAAATTCAAAAGCGTATTCTTCAATCAAATTTTCAATGATTTTTGCTTTTCCGAGAAGAATTGGAATAGCTACCCCTTCTTCACTTGCAGTTTGAGCCGCCTTTAATATTTTAATGTTATCCGCTTCAGCAAACACAACTCTTTTTGGAGAGTTTTGAGCCTTTTCAGTGATGTTTCTAATTAACTTATTGTCTAAACCTAATCGGTTTAACAATTCCATTTCATATGCTTCCCAATCTGTTATTGGATGTTTTGCCACTCCGGAATCCATCGCTGCTTTTGCAACAGCAGGAGCCACGGTAGAAATCAATCTAGGGTCCAATGGTTTTGGAATAATTTGTTCTCGACCAAATTGAATGTTTTTCTCACCATATGCCTCAATTACTTCCTCAGGAATCGTCTCCTTAGCCAAGGAAGCAATTGCCTTAACTGCAGCCAATTTCATCTCTTCATTTATTGTAGTTGCTCTAACATCCAAAGCTCCTCTAAATATAAATGGAAAACCTAATACATTATTTACTTGATTAGGATGATCAGACCGTCCTGTGGCCATGATAATGTCCTTTCGAACAGAAGTGGCATCTTTATAAGAGATTTCAGGTTCCGGATTAGCAAGAGCAAAAACAATTGGGTCTTTGGCCATTACTTTAATCATCTCTTTTTTAACCAATCCACCTCTAGATAAACCTAAAAATACATCTGCTTTTTTAAATGCCTCTTCAAACTTAACCTCCTTCTTATGTTTGGCAAAAAAGGCTTTACTTTCATCTAAACCGTCTCTTCCCGCCCAAATCAATCCTTTAGAATCAAACATAAATATGTTTTCAACCTTTACTCCAAGAGCATGATATAGTTTAGCACAAGAAAGAGCAGAGGCTCCGGCACCAGAGACAACAACTTTAACTTTTTCAATCTTTTTCTTAGCTAATTCCAGTGCATTTAATAGAGCTGCTGATGAAATAATTGCAGTACCATGCTGATCATCATGCATTACAGGAATATCTAACTCCTCTTTTAATCTTCTTTCAATTTCAAATGCTTCAGGCGCTTTTATATCTTCTAGATTAATCCCTCCAAAAGTTGGTGCAATTGCTTTAACAGTTTGAATAAATAACTCTGGATCATTTGCATCAACTTCAATATCAAAAACATCAATGTCAGCAAATATTTTAAAAAGTAAACCTTTCCCTTCCATTACAGGCTTAGATGCTTCAGGACCGATATCACCAAGTCCTAATACTGATGTTCCATTTGAGATAACAGCAACAAGATTTCCTTTACTTGTATATTTATATACATCGTCAATATTTTCTGCAATTTTCATGCAAGGCTCTGCCACACCCGGAGAATAAGCTAATGAAAGATCCAATTGAGAAGCATAGGGCTTCGTTGGGATAACTTCTATTTTACCCGGTCTTCCGGATGAATGATAATCTAATGCGTCTTGTTTTCTAATTTTCGCCATAAGGGAGATTTGAAGCCCATAAAGGTACGAAAATCAGTCAACAATACAGGTTTTATGGAATAAAAAAAGGGGGACTCAAACGAGCCCCCCTTAATTATGTATTATCTAAAATTATTTGATAACTACTTTTTCAACTGAAACTCCAGCATCAGAATTTACACGTACTGTATAAACACCTGCAGCAAGAGATGAAGTTTTAACTTCAACTTTAGTTTGACCATTAGTTATTAATTCAGAAGAAACAACTTGTCCTTTCATATCAACAACACTAACAACAACATCATTAGAGTTCGCATTAGCTAACTCAACAGTGAAATCACCAGCAGTTGGATTTGGATAAACTGTAAACTGACCAGCAACTTGCTCTTCAATACTTGCAGAAGATTGGAAAATATTAATGTTATCTAAAAATAAGTTGTTTCCAAATGCAGAAGTAGCTCTGAAACGGATAACAACATCATTTGTGTTATCGTAAGCTGATAAATCTACAGTGTTAGAAGCCCAATCAGAAGCAGCAGAAGGAACATACGCAGTAGTTGAAGCTGGCAATGTCATAAGGTTTGTACCTGCTTTATCAAATACAGTTGCCCAAGTTGCACCACAATCTGTAGATACTTGAACTTGTAATTTATCATTTTCAGCTTGGTATTGACGGTAAGCGTGATCAAAAGTCAATGAAGAATTAGTAGCTAAATTAACTTTTTGCATAACTAAATCCATCACTCCTGACTGAATGTCATAAAATCTGATTCTGATACTTCTGTTTGAAGCAGCAAATCCTCCAATTGCTCCGTAGTTAAATGTAGGACCATCTAAAACTCCAAATGCACTTGGTGCAATCGTAGCTGGAGCATCAAAAATTGCAGTCGTTAAATCACGAGAATATCCTGAAGTTAATGGAGCCGTTTCCATTCCTTCAGAAACTGGAGCAGCAACACCAGCAGCATTTAACTTGTTGTAAACTTCATCATCCATTGCAACAGCTGCAGGGCTAGACCAATCTTGACCACCATTTACAGAAACAATTGAATAAGATACTGTACTTGAACCTGGGTTCAAAGAAGTTGCAGGGAAAGTAATTGTAGTTGAATTACCATTAGTTAAAGTACCAGTAAACGTTTGTTGAACTGGAGCACCACCATCAATTGAATATTCAGCAACAACTTCAGTTACATCTGTAGCATCATTGTTTGTGAAAGAAATTGAAGGAGTAATTGAATAATCACAATATCCTGAACCAGCAACTGAAGTAGAAGCAGCAGCAACATTAATTAAACCTGGAATTGGAACAATTGCAGACTTAGCAGCTTGCTCAACTAATTTAGTAGAACTGTTTTGGATATATGCAGCAAAAGCAACTTGACTTTTATCTCTTAAATACGAAGGTAAAGAAGTGATGTTAAAGCTGAAAGTTGTTGTAGCACCAGCATTGATAGGTCCTAAAGCAGTACCAGTTGTAGCATTTGCTGCACCAGTTGAAGCGTTATACATTTGACGCATTACATAATAGAAGTCTGTTTCACCGTTAGTTCCTGGAGGTGTTGAATAAGAAATATGATTTTCAACCATAGTTACATAAATCTTATCAGCACTTGAAACTGTAGCTCCTGTTGTATTAGTAACATTCACATTCACAGTAATATCATTTGCAGTATTCCAAACGTGGTCTACAGTTACAGCATAAGCTGTAGTTTGAGCAGCCATATTATTTAAAGTAGTAGTCGTAACAGCAGTATTAGGCGATGCAGTAGCTCCACCATTTAAACTACAATCTGGAACTCCAGAAACGCTATAATAAGAAACTCTAGCATCAGGCCCAATAGGAAAATCATTGTACATAGGGTCAAAACCAGGCCAAGAAACTTGATGAGTAACTTTTACATAGTTCGCTGAACCAAAATTGTCCAATGTAGTATACATTGTTGGATTTTGAGAAGCACAAGGTCCACATGAAGCTTGAGTGAAATGCTCAATGAACGGAGTTCTTTGAACTTGCGCGTTTAGGCTTGTTGCCCCAACTATCGCAAAAATTGTAAGTAATCTTTTTTTCATATCTAATATTGTTTATGAGACCAATTTACAAAAAACCAAAATGGTTCGTCAAAAAATACAAAAGCACAAAACTGACATTATTGATATCCTAAAACTCCTATTAACCTTTTTAGAAAAACAGGAATCACACAAAAAGCTACTTAAATGAGTGATAATTAGTGGAAACAAATATTTTAATCTGTGAATTCTACAAAGACCTACCCGTCAACTAAAACGTTTAATAAATTAGAAAAAAAGATAAAACAAGGAAACGAAAATCACTTTTTCTTCTTTGCCTTTAAAGATTCTTTTACATAATTTTCAATTGCACCTGTCATTGAAGGCGCATTTGGTTGTGGAGCATGCAAATCTAATCTAAGCTTATTTTTAACAATTGCATTTGCAGTCGTTGGACCAAAGGCAGCTATAATCGTATCGTTTTGTTTAAAGTCAGGATAATTCTTTAACAATGATTCAATTCCTCCAGGACTATAAAAAACCAACATATCATAATAGACATTTTCCAAATCTGACAAATCTGAAGCAACTGTTCTATAGAGAATTGCTTTGGTAAACGTAAGGTCATTTTCTTCCAATGCCATCGGTATTCTATCACGCAATATATCAGTACACGGCAATAAAAAAGTTTCTTTTTTATGTTTTTTTAGAACGTCTGCTAAATCTTCAATTGTTTGTTTACCGAAAAATATCTTTCTTTTTCTATAAGCAACATATTTTTGAAGGTATAATGCAACTGCTTCAGAAATACAAAAATATTTCATCGTATCAGGCACCTCAAACCTCATTTCTTCTGCAATTCTAAAAAAATGGTCTGCTGCAGTTTTAGAAGTAAGTATAATTGCTGTTTGAGCAGATAAGTCAATTTTTTGCTTTCTGAATTCCTGAGCTTCTACCCCTTCTACGTGAATAAACGATCTAAAATCAATTGTTAGATTGTATTTTTCAGCAAGATCAAAGTATGGTGACTTCTTACCCTCAGGTTTAGGTTGTGAAACAAGTATAGTTTTGATAGCCAATGTTCTAAATTTAATAATCAAAAAATCATTCAAATTCCCATTACAAAATAATATACTATTAGTAGCGGCAGAATTTCAAACGTGCAAAGATATAAAATTATATAAAACCAACTTGCGCCTTTTTGTAAAACAAAATAGACCCCTTTAATTAACCTCCACAATTGCTCTATTACCAATGTCCAAATAACGAACTGAGTCAATTCAAAATTTAGATTATCATACAAATTCCATAAAAGGCATACACCAAAAAAGATGACTCCCAAAATTTCAGCGCCAAGAATTTTCATTAATACTAGTTCTTTAAAGAAATCCTTTTCGCCCGTAATAAACCCTGTAAAAAAAAGACAGCCTAAATGCCATGAAAAGACCACAAATGATATCGTAAGAATTAAGGGTGAAAAAGAAAGGTCATCTTTTCCATTAGAGAAAAAAATGAACCAAATTATTACAGTCGAACAAATAAAATAATTGAGTATTAATAAAATATTGGATCTACTTAAAATTTTAATTTCCTCTCTCACAAACGATTTCAACCCTGCAACTTTAATGGAGGCCAATAATAACGACGAATAAATATTCGGTCTTGCAAGTCTTGCAACAGATAATAAAACAAAACAAAAAAACAGCATCCCACCAAAAATCAACCCAAATGAATCGTTTCTCAACGGGAGGCTAGGCGGAATATCTATTAATGGCAAACTGATAAAACTCATGAATTAAAAATCGATCAAGTATATAAATGAATTGCAAAGATACTTCTTGATATTGAGAATAATTTAACAAGGAAGAAAAATATAGTTAAATTTGTATCTCAAAACAAATTCTTATGAAGACTGATTTATATGTGCATCCTGATTACTTTAACATGGATGATTTGCTTTCAGAAGAGCACAAACTTGTCCGTGATGCTGCTAGAGCATGGGTAAAAAAGGAAGTTTCGCCTATTATTGATGAGCATTATGAAAACGCAACATTCCCAAAACACATTTTGCCTGGACTAGGTGAAATAGGTGCTTTCGGACCTTATATACCTGAAGAATATGGTGGGCCAGGGCTTGACCAAATATCTTACGGTTTAATTATGCAAGAATTAGAAAGATGTGATTCAGGTCTTCGTTCAACAGCATCAGTTCAAAGCTCTTTAGTTATGTATCCAATTTGGAAATATGGTAACGAAGAGCAAAAACAAAAATATTTACCAAAACTTGCTACAGGTGAGATGATTGGTTGTTTCGGTTTAACTGAACCTGATTATGGATCTAATCCAGGTGGAATGATCACTAACTTCAAAGATGCTGGAGATCACGTAATATTGAATGGTGCAAAAATGTGGATTTCTAATGCTCCCTTTACCGATATAGCTGTGGTTTGGGCAAAAGACGAAAGCGGAAGAATTCATGGATTAGTTGTTGAAAGAGGAATGGAAGGATTTTCAACTCCTGAGATGCACGGAAAACTTTCATTAAGAGCATCTGCAACTGGAGAGTTAATTTTTGTTGATGTAAAAGTTCCTAAAGCAAATATACTTCCTCTGAAATCAGGTTTAGGGGCACCATTAGGATGTTTAGATTCAGCTCGATTTGGTATTGCTTGGGGTGCTTTAGGTGCTGCAATGGATTGCTATGATCAAGCTTTAAGATATTCAAAAGAAAGAACTCAGTTTGGTCAGCCAATTGGTGGTTTTCAGTTAATTCAAAAGAAACTTGCTGAAATGATTACAGAAATCACAAAAGCACAACTTTTAACATTGCGTTTAGGCCAATTGCGTAACGAAGGTAGAGCTACTTCAGCTCAAATTTCAATGGCAAAAAGAAATAATTGTGAAATCGCATTAAACATAGCGAGAGAGGCAAGACAAATTCATGGTGCGATGGGAATTACAAGTGAATACTCTATGATGAGACACATGGCGAATTTAGAGTCAGTGTTAACTTATGAAGGTACTCACGACATTCATTTATTGATTACAGGAATGGATGTGACTGGAATCCCAGCATTTACAAGAGAAAATAAGTAATTTATTACGATTTACTATATAGGGCGACATTGTCGCCCTTTTTTTATTCCTTGATTTTACTCATAACAAAAGAACTTTGAACATTACTGATATATGGTATCGCTGCAAGTTTAAACTTTAGAAAGTTTTCATACTCGCTCATTCCATTTACTTCAATAATCAATGCATAATCGTAATCACCTGCAATGTGATAGCAAGAAGCAACCTCAGGTAAATCAACAACATTCTTTTCAAAAATTTGAAGTAATTCTAGGTTGTGCTCTTTCAATGAAACTTGACAAAAAACCTGTAAGTTTTTTCCTAACTTCTCTTTATCAACCTTAATTGTATACGATTGAATGTAACCCAACTTTTCCAAACGCTTAATTCGTTCATAAGTTGGCGTGATAGTAAGTCCAACCTGAAGAGCAATCTCTTTATTTCCCAATTTAGAATTTTCCAAAAGAATTTCTAAAATCGCTTCGTCAATTTTATCCAGTGCCATGGTCTAGTTTTTTTTTCTATCAAAGATGAATTATAATGCAATATACAGAATTTTATACTTATGATTGGAAGAATAACGGAATAATTTTCCACACATAAACACTCAAGAAGAAAATTTTATACGTTTGAAAAAAAGACACTATGGATTATAAAAATATGCGCCCAGAAAGTTTGATGATGAGTTATGGTTATAAACCATCTTTATCAGAAGGATCTTTAAAATGTCCAATATTTCAAACTTCTACATTTGTATTTAACAATGCGATGGAAGGGAAAAAATTCTTCGAAATCGCCTACGGGTTAAGAGAAAAAGACGAAGGAGAAGAACTTGGATTAATCTATAGTCGTTTAAACAACCCTGATTTAGAAATTTTAGAAAATCGTTTATGTCTATGGGATGGAGCTGAGGATTGTGCCGTATTTGAAAGCGGTATGTCAGCTATTTCTACTGCTATGATGGAATTTATGTCTCCAGGGGATCTTTTACTTTATAGTAAACCTGTATATGGTGGAACGGACCATTTTATCAATCATTTCTTAAAAAAATTAAACATCACAAGTGTTGGATTTAGAGCAGGAGAATCAAAAGAAACGATAATTGAAAGAGTTGAAGCAACTGGTTTAGCGAATAAATTGAGAATGATTCATATTGAAACACCAGCCAACCCAACGAACGCTGTAATTGATATTGAATTATGTGCTGAAATTAAAAATCATTTCCAAAAAGAAGAGCAAATTGTATTATCGGTAGACAATACATACATGGGGCCATTATGGCAACATCCATTAAAACACGGCGCAGATATCGTTTTATATTCAGCAACAAAATACATTGGAGGTCACTCAGACGTAATAGCAGGAGCTTGTCTTGGTTCAAAAGAATTAATGGGAAGAGTTAAAGGATTAAGAACTTTCCTTGGAAACATGGCAGGACCATGGACTGGATGGTTGTTGATGCGAAGCTTAGAGACTTTAAAGGTGAGAATGGATCAGCAGGCGACTAATGCTCAAAAGGTTGCGGAATTTTTAAATAATCATCCAAGTGTTGAAGAGGTGTATTATTTAGGTAACACAGCTAAAAATGGATCTGAAGCCGATAAAAAAGTAATTGCAAAACAATTTGAATCTTATGGTGCTATGATTGCATTTGACATCAAAGGAGGAGAAAAAGAAGCTTTTCAATTTCTAGACAATCTTAAATTGATAAAATTAGCAGTTTCATTAGGTGGTACAGAAAGCTTAGCTGAACATCCTCAAACAATGACACATGCAGATGTTGATCCAGAAGATAAAAAAGCAATGAATATTACAGAAAAACTAGTTCGTTTATCTATTGGTGTTGAAAATTACAACGATATTATTGCAGATATCAATCAAGCCTTAAAATAGGATGTAAAAAATAAAGAAAAGCGCTTTAAGAAAAGCGCTTTTCTTTTAAATGTTCGGTCGTATATCTTTAACATTTAGCTGTAAGGTTTCCCTGTCTCTCCAACGATTTACCTCCAGCGTATACACCACATCAAAGGGAACGCCTGAAGCTACAAAATCCATTTTGTCGGCCAAATTAAATCCTATAGCTTCCAATTTAACATCATTGTTTGGCTGCATCATTTGAAGTTTTAAATGAGCATCTTTCAGCAACCGAACATCATCACTGAAAACATTTTCAGAAATAAAAACAGGCTTCATGTTTCCAGGACCGTGTGGTTCAAATTGAGCTAAAATCCTTTTTAATTTTGGCAAGCGCATTCGGTTTTCTTCGGTAGTAAAAATCTCATCAAAACTAAGAGCGATATCAATTTGTTGTTCCTCAACTTTTTGCTCTTTTTTGATACTTTTCTCAACGAACGAATTAAACTTTTCTTTAAATTCCTCTAAATTTTCTTCCTTTAAGGAAAGTCCAGCTGCATGAGTATGTCCTCCAAATTGTTCTAACAAATCGGAACAATGATCAATTGCATCATATAAATTAAATCCTTCAACAGACCTGGCTGAACCAGTAATCAAGCCATTCGATTTTGTTAAAACAATTGTAGGCCGATAGTGTTTTTCAATAAGTCTTGAAGCAACAATCCCAACTACACCTTTGTGCCAATCGGGATTGTAAACAATGGTGCATGATTTTGAATCAAACTTAGTATCTTCCTCAATTATTGTAAGTGCATCTTTCGTTATTTGTTGATCCAACTCCCTTCGCAAGGTGTTATCTTCATTTATAGCTTCTGCTAATTCATTTATTTCTTGTACATTTTCTGAAATCATCAATTGCACAGCAAATCTACCAGAACGGAGTCTTCCGGCCGCATTTATTCTTGGTGCAATCGTAAAAATAACATCCGTTAGTGTAACAGGAAATTGACGGTTTGCAAGAATTAAGAGTTCTTTAAACGCAATGCGAGGAGATTCATTCAACAATTTTAAACCATGATAGCATAGTATTCTATTTTCACCCGTAACATCTACAATATCCGCACCGATGCTTAGAGCAAGAAGATCGAGTTGTGAATACAATTCGTCATAACTCCATTTTTCTTTGACGCAAAGTCCTTGCAATAATTTAAAGCCAACCCCACAACCAGACAACTCTTTAAATGGGTAATTACAATCAATCCGTTTAGGGTCTAAAACAATTGCATTCGGCAATTCTTCTCCAGGCGTATGGTGATCACAAACAATGAAATCCATTTCAAGATCTCGTGCATATTGAATAAGCTCATTTGATTTAATGCCGCAGTCTAAAGAAACAATGATATCAAACTTATTTTCCTTTGCATAATCAATTCCTTTTTTACTTAATCCATAACCCTCTGTATATCGATCTGGAATATAAAAATCAACTTCAATTTTATTCTTCAAAAATGCATACATTAAAGCAACAGCCGTTGTTCCATCAACATCATAATCTCCAAAAAGTAATATTTTTTCCGATTTCTCAATAGCCACAGCAAGGCGGTCAACCGCTGTGATCATATCCTTCATTAAAAAGGGGTCGTGCAAATCGTTTAAATCTGGTCTAAAAAAAGTCTGAGCATCTTCGAAAGAAGTGATGTTTCTTTGTAAGAGAAGTTCTGCTACAACTCTATCTATTTTTAATTTTGAACGTAATTCTTCAACACTTGTACTGTCAATCGAATTCTTAACACGCCATCTTTTTTGCATAATTTTTGCTTTAGGTAGTTAGGTAATGTAAATTTAGACATCCTTATTTATTAAGTTATGAAAATATTTGGTTTAATAGCAACTCTAATTTTGTCCTTTTCTTCTTTCGGTCAGAAATCTTACTACTTTTCTGAACCTGTTTTTTCTACTACAGGAAAAATGAATTCAATTCCAGAAAAACTGCATGGAAACTACAAGGGCGATAAGCCAGGATGGAGCATTGAAATAAATGAGAAAGGTATTTATGCCGTATCAACAACCGTTTCATCGATAAGCAAGGAAACTTTGCGTGAATCTTCCAAATACAAAGTAAAAGACGATTTCTTATTTGGCGTTCTTGAAAATGACTCTGTTCCGTGTGTATTTGAAAATGACCGTTATTATTTCGGCATTAGAAACAAAGATTTATTGATTGGTACAGGAAGTTTAAACGTCTTAACAAAAGACAAGACAGATAACACATATTACTTGAATGTTTCTGAAAATGGATATTATACTCCCATGAAATTGGTTTTTTCAAGAAAAATGCTTGAAATATTTTATTTCGACTACGACTACGAAACCAGTATTTTTGATTCAGTTAAAAATCAAAAAACCATAAAAACAAAATTTCACGATTTAGTTATTTTATCGCCTACGAATGATGAAACAAATGACTTGATATTCAAGAATGTATTCGGTTTACCAAGAACGTTGACGCTTTCTAAATAATTAAGGAAGCTTGATACAATTTAAGTTCTTCCCAAGTGTACTTCTCTCCGACTTGTTCTTTTAGAGGAGAAAGTGATGCTTCGTGATAATCATCAAAAATATCTGAAAGTTCATTCATTGTTTTGCTATCCATCACATCTTTAAGGTCAATTTTTTCCTGGCGAATTAATCGTGTACAATGGGTGTAGATGGTTTTTATTCCTAATTGTCTCGCTTTGGCAATATCTTCAATAGACCCACCTTCTTTAATCATAGAAAGAGTAATGTCGTAAGTCGACTCCTTTTTGACATTTTTATCTTTCTTTTTAGTTGCTTTGGTTTTAATTTGGATAAAATCTGTATCGAAATCAAAAGATGAATTAGCAATTCTAAGTTCATTTTTAACCATTTCGATTTTAGCAACTTTATAATTTCGAATAGATTCAGTCCAAATCTTTCTTTTAGTTAACACTTCTCCATCTGCCAGAATTTCACAGATAACTTTTGCCTTTTTCAAAGCAAGAATAACGTCTGTTGAAATTAAATCAAGCTCTTCTAGCTCTTCATTATACTGTTTCGTATTCCTTTTTTGTTGCAATTCACCCATCTTCTTTAGGCAAGAATAAACAACCCCATCCAGTGGTTTATAAAAGTAGTTATATGCAGCGTCCACCCTTTCCGCAACATGTTTTAGGTCAATTTGTTTTTCAAGAAACAGTCGGTTTAATTGATTTCTAAATTTACGTGATGGCTCAATGGTGCTATTTAAAATTTGGACCTGCTGGGTTATCCAAGTTAAATTTTGACCTTTTAATGATTTTGATCCATGATGATTATACGACTTTTCATGTACCTTCCATGCGTTAAATAAATGAAGCCAATCGAACGCCTTGGTCAGCACATTGTATAAATAATTTCGAGTTGCATCCGTTAAATGGCCTTCTAAATCATCTTCAGACTGTTTAACCTTGGTGTATTCAATTACATTTTGATCATTCGATAATCCGTTAGGATTGATATTATTCAAAAGAATTAACCCTTCCAGTGAGCGAAGCCGTGATAAAGCAACATACGCCTGACCCGGAACAAATACCTTTGAAACATCAACAATTGCCTTTTCAAATGTTAACCCTTGGCTTTTATGGACCGTAATTGCCCAAGCCAGCTTTAATGGATGAAGCACAAATGTCCCTAATACTGTTTCTTCAACTTCACCAGTTGAGGCATTTAAAGAATATTTAATATTATTCCATTCATATCTATCGACTGTTATCGTCTTCTTTTCTTCCGGAAAATTAACCCTAATTTCATCATCATCAAACGAAACGACTTTACCCATCTTACCATTGTAAAATTCCTTTTCAGATGAAATATCGTTTTTAATAAACATGACTTGAGCACCAATTTTTAATTCAAGCTCTCTTTCAATAGGAAATAAATGTTCAGGAAAATCTCCTGTGATTTCTGCTTCAAATTTCCTACTCTTGGTCTCAAGTTTTGCTAATTCAACAAGATTAATCTTATCAGCATCATGATTGTGAGTTGTTAATGTAATATACCCTTCTTTAGAACCAATTTTAGTATCAACTTTCGCATTTAACAATTCAATTTGTTCTTCATTGATAGTGTTGTTTCGAAGATTATTAAGTAGCTCAATAAAAACCTGATTCTCTTGTCGGTAAACCTTTTCCAATTCGATGTAAAGAGGTGGTTTTTCCTGAATTACCTTCGCGTAGAAGAAAAACATTCCTTGATAAAATTTTCTCAAATGCATCCATTCATCATTCTTCACAACAGGAGGTAATTGAAACAAATCTCCAATAAATAGAACTTGAACACCACCAAACGGTTGATTCGCGTCTCTAACATTTCGAAAAGTCCAATCCATCGCATCTAATAAGTCTGCTCTAAGCATACTCACCTCATCAATAATTAGCAGTTCTAAATTTCGGATAATAGCCTTGCGTTTGGCATTCATTTTAAAATGTCTTTTTAAAGACATTTTAGTTTCAAGCTTAGTTCTGCCGTATAGATCACCGTCGTAATCAAATTCCGGAATAAAGGCCCCAAAGGGCAGTTGAAAAAACGAATGTATGGTAACTCCACCCGCATTTAGTGCTGCAATCCCTGTAGGAGCCACGATTACGCAACGCTTATGAGTTGCCTTGACAATTTTTTGAAGTAAAGTTGTTTTACCTGTACCAGCCTTTCCAGTTAAAAAAATAAACTGATCTGTTTGATTTACAAATTGCTCTACAAAATTGCTGATACTGTTTGATTCAGCTTCAAATTCTTCTTTCATTTAC
>Ga0102899_1000121_pt1 | contig 34791 bp, 33 predicted proteins | sample Colrivmeta1555B3_FD_78455 | JGI IMG/M metagenome (GOLD analysis project Ga0102899, IMG submission 78455) | Estuarine microbial communities from the Columbia River estuary - metaG 1555B-3 | ecosystem: Environmental > Aquatic > Marine > Intertidal zone > Estuary | place: USA: Columbia River... | reverse complement strand
TGAATGCTTTGACAATTCAAATTTTCAGGGAACAAATGCCGTATCTGCATGTGTTGTTTTTCGGAACGGAAAACCATTTAAAAAGGACTATCGTCACTTCAATATTAAAACGGTTGATGGTCCGGATGATTTTGCGTCTATGGAAGAAGCAGTATTTAGGCGGTATAAGCGAATGCTTGATGAAAACCAATCGCTGCCTCAGCTTATCGTGATTGATGGAGGAAAGGGGCAGTTAAGCGCTTCCTTAAAAGCCTTGGAATCTTTAAACTTAAGGGGTAAAATTGCAATTGTTGGAATTGCAAAAAGACTTGAAGAAATCTTCTTTCCAGGAGATTCACACCCTATTTATATTGATAAACGTTCGGAAAGTTTGCGAGTAATCCAATACATGAGAAATGAGGCCCATCGGTTTGGTATTACACATCATAGAAACAAAAGAAGTAAAGGAGCTATTCAGTCCGAATTAACCGAAATTCCGGGTGTTGGTGAAAAAACACTTACGGCTTTAATTCGCAGATTTAAGTCAATTTCTGGGGTTAAGCGGGCTAGTTTTGATGAATTAAAAGAAGAAGTTGGTCAAGCCAAAGCAATAATTATTCAGGCTTATTTCAAGCAAGATTAAGTACAAAGTTTGCATATTTATTTTGCTCCAAAACAGCATTATAACTAGTCTTCATTGTACTTCTTTTTAAATCTAATTCAGCCATTGCCTGCTCCACCATTTCTGCAAAATTATCGAAGTTATAATAAAAACTAGCGTCATTCATTTCTTCAATGTTCTGATATGCTTCGTGAATAAGCATAGGGGTGGAATATCCAAAAGAAACTGTCATTGCACCAGAAATTTGATTGTTAAAGTATTGCTCGGAACTTGGTGTTTCTGGATGAACTAAGGGCAAAATGAACATTGATTTCTGCAGCTGCTCATTAAACAACTGGTGAGAAACAAAACTATCGTAAAACTGAACTTTATCTAATAGCCCATTTCTTTGAAGATCAAAAATAAATTCATGCATTACTTCCGATTTTGGATCACTTTTCCCTAAAAAGACATATTTTAAATTTTGATCCTTTAACTGACTTGCTAACCAAATAAATCCTTGTAAATCTTTTCTCCTCGTTTCAACACCGCCAATTATTGTTATTTGTTTGTTGATTAATTCTTCATTATTAATGGAGGTTTTATAAAAATCTATTGGATAAAAACATCCCAATTTTGCTTTTGATTTTGACTTCACTTTTTCCATTAAAAATTCACTTAAAAAAAGATACTTTTTAATTTTTAATGAAATTAGTTTCTGAGTAAAACTTCCTTCTAGTTTTCTTGTGGTATGTAATATCCCAATAAACTCAATCTTACTAAAGAGCGCTAAAAAGCACAAGCTTTTTATTTCCTTTCCTTGCGCTGTATTAAGAACGACTTTCGTTGGATTTATTCTTTTGATTTTCTTCCAAATTGATTTGATTGTTGCTCTTTTATGGTCTTTTAACCTTCTTGAGTCAATGACGATTATTTCTGAACAGAATTCTTCAAAATGCTGATTACGATGACTTATTTCTTCGTTTACAATGAGAGTTACCTGAACACCATTCTTTTTTAGCGCGATTAATTGTGTATATAAACACTCATCATGAGACCCACCGATTTCGATAATTACTACTTTTTCTATTGATGCTGTCATGAGGATATTAACAATTTATTATTGGAAAGCTTTTTGCTTTACAAATAAACAAAAAAGATACTATCCTATTTTTACATCACATGAAAATCATTGCATTCCTGTTTATAATTTTTAGTTTAGGTTCAACCCTCTTTGCACAGCGAAAAGATATTGTTGTTGTTGTTGATGCTGGGCATGGTGGAAATGACCCTGGCCATCTTTCAGGAAATGTTAAATCATTACCTGAAAAAGACTTAAATTTAAAAATATCCAATCTTGTTGGAGGATATATAGAACAATACTTACAACATGTAAGAGTAATCTATACCAGAAATGATGATCGTTATGTTTCTTTAAATGACCGAGTAGAAAAAGCAAATAATGCGGGGGCAGATTATTTTATTAGTATCCACTGTAATGGAAATGAACGAACCTCTGTACATGGAACAGAATCACACGTGCATTCCATGAGTTTAAAAAATTCTGTTTCATTAGCGCGTTCTATGGAACATCAGTTTTCTGCTCGTGCAGGCCGAAAATCAAGGGGAGTTAAGGATGAAAGCGATCTACAACACTCTTTACAGGTTTTAAAGTTTACACAAATGACAAGTGTTTTGATAGAGTGTGGATTTATTACCAACCCAAACGAAGCCCGTTACCTAAACTCAACCTATGGACAGGAAATAATTGCATCAGCTATTTTTAGAGGGTTTAGAACAGAATTAGAAAAAACATACCCTCAAACAGCTTTTAGAAAAAGTTCAACAACGGTAAGTAATATTTCAAAAAGTAATTATACTATTCAAATTGCCTCTTCTATAAATGAAATTAACACATCAGATTATCAATTTAGAAAATTAAATGAAGATGTTAAGAGAGTTAAGTTAAATACTACAAACGCTTATAAATACATCTATGTGGTTGGTGAATTTGAAAATATTTCTGAAGCAAAAATAAAATTAGAACAGGTTAAAAATAAGGGGTTTAAGGACGCTATTATCATTAAGCAGACGAATTAATCATTTTTTTTATCGAAAAGTTTAATTTTTCTTGCTAAAAAATAAATACTTTATATATATTTGCAATCGCTTTTCAGCAATGAAGCATTCTCCCTTAGCTCAGTTGGTTAGAGCATCTGACTGTTAATCAGAGGGTCCTTGGTTCGAGCCCAAGAGGGAGAGCAAAATAAACCCAGATAATCTTTGATTGTCTGGGTTTTTGCTTTAATTCTAGGTTTGTTTTGTTTCTGGCATGAGATTTGAAATAGTGTGTTTAACAAACACTAAAACTCAAAGCCATGAAAAAAGAAAATAAAAATCCACAAAAGAACATTGCTCTTAATTTAATGTTGTCAGCCTCTATTGAAGACTATATTAACTACATTAAATCGATGTCTCTTTTAAAGGCATAAAACAAGAATCGGCTTTGCGCCGATTTTTTTATTGACAAATGTTTCACAAACCAAAATATTTTAAATCTTTGTTAGGTGGTAAATATTGTACAAGCAGATAATTCCCGATATTCTAATGAGCAAATAATTCATGCTTATGAATTACTTATTGCTGCGTATGCAGAAACCGAAGATAAAATATGGGGTAAAAACTACATACGAATTCCTTTCACAGAGTTTCAAGGTTTGATTGCTAAGGGAGAGATCTATTTTGCCTTAATCCAAGATGAAATTGTAGGAAGTATTCATATATACAAATTACACCCTTCCGTTTTAACTTTTAGTTTATTAAATGCTAACCCAATATACAAGGGTTTAGGAATAGGAAAAGCACTCATTTCTGAAGTAGAAAAAATAGCAAAACAAACCAACGCAAAAAAGATAGTTCTAGAAATACTTCAGCCAGAAAACTTTACCATACCTTTTAAGGAAACCTTGGCGGCTTGGTATGTTCGAAACGGCTTTAACTTTACAACATTTTCTACTTTCCTATCATTAAAACCATCCGCTCAAGAAAAGGCAAAAAACTTAATTACACCAGCACATTTTGCTTGTTATGAAAAACTTATAAATTAAATATTTCATAAATATTGTCTTTAATTTTTTCACTAATAGAATCTGTAGGTAGATCATTGTCATCTGTTCCAAAAGGGTCTTCTATTTCTTCCGCCAAAACTTCCATTGAAACCAAAACATAAAACACGAATGTTGCAATCAAAGCGGCATAATATCCAAAAATTGTAACAAAAGCTAGTGGGAGTGTAGTAACATAAATGAAAATAAATTTCTTTAGGAACAAACTGTAAGAAAATGGAATCGGTGTGTTTCTTATTCGTTCGCAAGCTCCCAAACTATCAAGGAAAGCGTTCATGTTTTGGTTTAAAATAAAAAACTCTTGTTCAGAAATTTTTCCTTGTTTTTTTAATTCAACAACCTTTTTGAAAATCAATTGACTGATAGCATTTGGCACATGTTTTTTTGATTGAAGTTCTTGAAATTCTTCTTCAGATAAATCAAGTTCATCAAAATTTACACCCTTTCTTAGATTTTCTTTTGAGGAAAAAATGAAGTTTGGTATCATTCTTTGAAAATATCGTTTATCGACATCCTCCTCGAGAATTACTGAAAGTTTAATTGCTAAATTTCTAGAGTCGTTTACAAACGAACCCCATTTTTTTCTTCCTTCCCACCATCTGTCGTAAGCAGTATTCGTTCTAAATACTAGAAGTAATGAAATCACAAAACCAATTAAAGAATATAGCGATATTAGCTTTTCTAACACGACTGCATTCGGAAAGTATTGCATTATAACAAATGCTATTAAAAGTGTGAACCCGCCTATGTAAAGCAGCTCTTTCCACAACATTTTTAATGTATCACTCTTGTGAATTGCAAAAATCAATTTGAACCAACTTTTAGGATTGTATTTTATCATTTAATTGCATTTAAAAATTCGTTCATTGTCACAAAATGGTAATCTGCGAGCATTAATTTTGGTTCTGGTGTATGTGTTTTTTCGGGAATACAAACTACCTTCATTTTTGCGGCTTTTCCAGAAATTATTCCGTTTAAGGAATCTTCTATTACCAAACAATTTTGTGGTTGTATCGATAATTTATCAGCAACGGTTAAATATACTGCAGGGTGTGGTTTTCCGTAACGTTCATCCTCTGCGGAATGCACGAAATCAAACATTGATTCAATGTTTAAAGTGTTTAACACTGCTTTTATTAAAACTGTGTATGAAGACGTTGCTAAACCAATTTTAACTCCTTTTTCTTTTAAAAAGTTTAGTGTTTCAATTACCCCTACAAGTGGCTCGCCATTCTTTTGGATAAGATCAACCATTCTGTTAATAATTAAATCTTCCACCTCCTTTTCGGAATAATTTTTCCACCCTGTATGATTAAACCAATAGCTAATCACTTCATCTATACGAAGTCCGACCGTTTTTTGAAAATCATTCCGTGTTAAAGGGCATCCAACTTTAGTAAACACTTCTTCCATTGCTATTTTCCAAAGTGGCTCAGAGTCTATTAAAACCCCGTCCATATCAAAAATAACTCCCTTATATTTAGATAAATCAATCATTATAGTATTCATATAGTTTCGCGTCCCCTAATAGCATGTGCTTTTCATCTGCCAACCAAATCGTTCCGTTTTTTAAAACAATGAGTGATTCTCGTTGTTTTAAACTCACTATATCTTTCTTATTTAGAATGGCTAGTGAATTGTTGTTGAAACTCATAGTAATAATCTTGTCATACGTTAATGCATAAAAAATGTCATTAGAAATATCAAAGGCTGTAATCCCATCAGACAGCCATCCGTTTTCACCAATGAAGACTTCTGTAACTTTTTGTGCGGTATGATTACCAGGATTTTTTGGGATTTTATATAGATATGCAGTTCCTGATGACGATCTGTTTTTTGTAAGCACCCATAAACTTCCTTTGTAAAAAGCTAGTCCTTCTGCATCGTAAAAAAGTTCATCTTTGTTTGGTGGAAAATCAATTTGATCTTCGTAGTTATAGCTAATCTTCTTTGCATCTACGATTGAGTTTGTTAACACCTCATCAATACTCACAATGTAAATTGAAAGGTCTTTTCTTTTGTTGGTATTGTTTCCAATATCTCCAATGTACAAATGTATTCCATCTGAAGCAATGTCTTCCCAATCAACATTTTGACTGTTTTTAACAAAAACCGATTTTACAACTTCCCCATTAAAATTAAGTAGATAGATAAGCGGTTCATTTCCGCCATCATTAATTGCAGCTATTAAGGTGTCTCCAATTGAGGCAATACCGGAAATTTCATTTAATTCTTTTGGTAAATTGTAGCTATGATGTGTTTGACTAAAACCATTCATTGAAATAATCAAACCGAGAAACAAACACAAACGTATCATACTATTTATAGAGACGTACTGTATTTATTCTGTTATCACTTACTTCTGTTATTTCCATGATGATTCCGTCTATTTCAACTCTAGTGCCAGCTTCTGGAATGTTTTCTAGGTGGTCCAAAATCAGACCGCCAAGTGTTTCATAATCTTCACTTTCCTGAAGATTAAGTTTGTACTCATCATTCAAATAATCAATTTCATGACGTGCAGAAAACAAATATTCTCCTTCATTTATTTCTTCTTCCAGCAAATCTTCTACATCGTGTTCATCCTCAATTTCACCAAAAATTTCCTCAATAACATCTTCGATTGTAACAGCTCCAGCAGTTCCGCCATATTCATCAACTACTACAGCAATGTTTCCTGATTTTTCAGTGAACAACTGTAGCAATTCCATTCCCGAAATTGCTTCTGGCACAAATGAAATTGGCAATAGCATTTGTTTAATCGATTCTGGTTTTTTAAACATTTCGAACGAATGAACATAACCAATAATGTTGTCAATGTTTTCTCTGTAAACCAGTATTTTTGAAAAATTGGTTTCAATAAATTTATTATGAAGTATAGAGATATCATCGTTTAATTCAACGGAGACAATGTCAATTCGTGGCACCATGCAATCTCTTGCTTTTACAGAGTTAAAATCTAGGGCGTTTTGTAATATTTGTATTTCATTTCCAAAATGCTCTTCCTCTTTCATTCTGCTATTCATGTCTTGAACATAATGTTCCAAATCAATTTTAGAAAACACTTTTTCTGTTTCAGAACCATCAACTTTTAGAAGTTTGAGAAATAAATTGCTTAAAAAGATGATAATAATTGACGGTAAATAAAGTGCCCCATAAATAATAATCATAGGGAATGAAGCTATTCTTAAAAATCCATTAGGATTTATTTGAACAAATGCCTTTGGTAAAAATTCAGCAACAATGAGGACTAAAATTGTAGAGAAAATAGTTTGTAAAAACAACACAACCCCTGTAGATACTCCCCATCCTGAAATTATTGGGTCTAGAATTTCTGCTGCAAATAATCCAAAAAATACCAAAGCAATATTGTTTCCTAGCAACAACATCGCAATGAAATTTGACTCTTTTTTGTAAAAAACGCCTGTCAATTTACTTGAAAGAGTTCCTTTCGTCTTATCTAACTCTATTTTTAAACGGTTTGATGATATATACGCAATTTCAAACCCAGAAAAAAAGGCAGAAAATATTAACGTAAGTACGATACCAATTAAAGGTGTTCCCATTTATTAAACTTGTGGTCTAAGATACAAAATGTTCTGATTTACAGAACATCATGACCTATATCCTTTCTGAAAAATGCATTTTCGAAGGATAGTTTTTCCATTGTTTTGTATGATTTTTTTAAGGCCGTTTCTACGTCTTTTCCATAAGAAGTTGTTGCTAGAACGCGACCTCCGTTAGAATAAACTACAGGCCCGTCAGCACTAGTTCCTGCATGAAAAACAATGCTTTCTGTAACCTCATTTAAACCAAAAATTTGTTTGCCTTTTTGATACGCTTCTGGATATCCTCCTGAAACCATCATAACAGTAGCGGCACTTCTATCATCAAATTGAATGTCTCTTTCAGAAAGAGTACCTGTAGCTACCCCTTCAAACAAGTCTAATAAATCCGACTTCAATCTTGGTATTACAACTTCTGTTTCCGGATCTCCCATTCTGCAATTATATTCAATTACATAAGGTTCATTCTTAACATTGATTATTCCGAAAAAGATAAACCCTTTGTATTCTATGCCATCAGCTATTAAACCTTTAACCGTTGGTATAATTACTTGATTCGTTATTTTATCTAAAAATGTAGGGTTTGCAAACGGCACAGGCGACAATGCCCCCATACCTCCTGTGTTTAATCCTTTGTCTCCCTCGCCAATTCTCTTATAATCCTTAGCTTCAGGTAATATTTTATATGATTTTCCGTCTGTAATTACAAAACAAGACAATTCAATCCCTGAAAGAAATTGTTCAATAACAACCCTCGAGCTAGCATCTCCAAATTTAGCATCTGAAAGCATCGCTTTAAGCTCATCTTTCGCTTCTTGAAGTGTGTCAAGAATTAAAACTCCCTTTCCTGCAGCTAAACCATCCGCTTTTAACACATATGGTGGTTTCATGCTAGAAAGAAACTTATACCCTTCTTCTAAAGTGTCTTTTGTGAATGTTGCATATTTTGCTGTAGGAATGTTGTGTCTTTTCATGAATTTCTTTGCGAAATCCTTACTTCCTTCTAATTGAGCAGCTTCCTTGTTTGGACCAATTACCGCAACATTTTTTAACGCATCATCCGCTAAGAAAAAATCTGCTATTCCCATAACTAATGGGTCTTCCGGGCCTACAACAACTGTTTCAATGTTCTTTTCTACGACAAATGTCTTTATTGCTTCGAAATCAGTCGGTTGAATATCGACATTAATTCCATGATTTTTTGTTCCTGCATTACCTGGAGCAATATACAGTTCTTCTAACATTGAACTGTTTGCCATTTTCCAAGCTAAAGCATGTTCTCTTCCTCCAGATCCTAATAATAAAACGCGCATAAATTTATTGACAGTTTGCAAGTATTGATTCAAACATTGCCTTACCGTCCATATTCGCTAATTCATTATCAGCAGCTCTTTCTGGGTGAGGCATCATTCCAAAAACATTTCTACCTTCATTACAAATACCTGCAATATTCAGAAGTGAACCATTCGGGTTTGTTTCTTCTGAAACTTCTCCTTCTTCATTTGCATATTTAAATAAGATTTGATTGTTTTTCACAAGCTTATTTATTGTTTCTTCTGAAGCATAATATCTTCCTTCACCATGTGCGATTGGAATTTTATAGCTTTTGTTTTGATCTAAACCTTTCGTTATTGCTGATTGTTCAGAAGCAGATTTTAAAAAGATGTTTTTGCAGATAAACTTTTGATTGTTGTTGTGCAATAATGCTCCTTCCAACAACCCAGATTCTGTTAAAATTTGAAATCCATTACAAACTCCCAAAACATATCCCCCGTTATTTGCGTGTTCGATTACTTTTTTCATAATTGCAGAATGCTTCGCAATTGCACCTGATCTTAAATAGTCTCCATAAGAAAACCCACCTGGAAGAACGATAAAGTCCGCTCCCTTTAAATCAGTGTCTTTATGCCATAATCTTTCAACTTCTTGTCCCATGATGGTTTCAAGGACATATACCATGTCTTCATCACAATTTGATCCCGGAAAAGTAACAACTCCAAACTTCATTTTATCATTTTTTGATTGCTACAAAATTACGATTATTCGTCTGCTAAAACGTGAAAGGATTGAAAAATTTACCCACAATGTAGAAAAAGAGTAAATAAAATAGGATAGATGGGATTAATGCGCTCTTCTTATTAAGAAATGCATAGGGCAAAATAAACATTACATATATGAGTAAACAACTCACCATTGCCACACTTTTAAAGACCGTTAGCTCTACCAATGCTATCACCATAAAGATAAAAGACGAAAGCATTAAAACGCGTATTAGTTTTCTTAAACGTATGGATGCATGCTGTATTTTTCTTATTAAGCCACCTAAGCTGAACAGAATTAAAAGAATTGTTAATGATACTACAATCACAAAATCAATCTTAGAAATGTAGGAAAAATTGACTGTGAAATTATCTAGCCCTATTGATAAGCCATAAAACTTCCCAAAAAGACCAGCATAAAGCATTGGTAATAAAAACCCAACAATGGCTAAAATCGACTCTTTAAATACAAAAGGTCTTATTACCCATATAACCCAAAACAAAAAGGGAAATGTGATTAATAATAATGGTGCAAACGTTGCTGCAATACCCATCATTATAGAAATATTAAAAACGGTTTTTCTCCCGTCTTCATTTTGATTTAATTTAAAAACATTGTGTAAAGCCAAAACAAGAAAAAATTGAGCTATCACATATCCATCTAAATAATAAAAGCCATGAAAAAAGCTCAACAAGATTGTATACAAAAAAGTAATGAGGTAATTGTTTTTATCTAAGAACTCATTTCTGTTAAAAATGATATTAATCAAAAGACCATTTCCCAATATTATTAATCCTGAAAAAACAGGAGACAATAAAGAATTTTGACTTAGTAATTCGCCCCATAAACCATAAGAAACATTGTCTCTTGGAATAAAATGTTCCAATTGAATGTTTAACACTATGCAGCCGACAATAAATATCGGAATGAGAATTAAAACAAATGGGCGATTGCTATAGAATAACTTTAACACGAGAACGAAGATACATTTTTTTATCTCCATTTATTGCTTCCTAAATTGTAGAATTATATATTTATCCTCTTATCACCACTGCTTTCTTAAAAAGGCACTGAAGAAAAACAAGTTACATTCAAAAGCTTATGGCAAAGACAAGATATTCAGACGACGAATTAGAAGAGTTTAAAACGTTAATTTTAGGGAAGTTAGCAGAGGCTCAAGAAGATTTGAACCTTCTTAAAGGAACATTATCACACAGTGATGATCATGGAACAAATGACACAGGTAGGTCATTTAACATGATGGAGGATGGTTCTGACACGCTTTCTAGAGAAGAAGTCGCTCAATTAGCTTCAAGACAAGAAAAGTTCATCGCAAATTTACAAAATGCTTTGGTTCGTATTGAAAACAAAACGTATGGAATTTGTCGTCAAACAGGTAACTTGATTCGTAAAGAACGCTTAAGATTAGTTCCTCATGCTACACTTAGCATTGAAGCTAAAAACGCCCAAGGATAATTACACTTTGTGAAGAAAAAAATATTAATCGTTACACTTGTTGTATTGTTTGTTTTGGCATTGGACCAAATCATTAAGCTATATATTAAATCTACTTTTTCTCCAGGTGAAGCGCACCCATTAATTGGTAATTGGTTTGTTGTTGAATACATCGAAAATCAGGGGATGGCTTTTGGAACCACTTTTGGTTCATCCATTTGGAGCAAATTAGCACTGAGTATTTTTAGAATTGTTGCCATTTTTGGGATTGTTTATTATTGGATTGGACAAGCTAAAAAAGGGGTTAAAATGGAGTTTTTAATTGCTCTAGGATTAATTTTAGCAGGGGCTACCGGAAATTTATTGGACTCCATGTTTTATGATTTCATTTTCCCTGTAGATCAATATTTAGACTGTAGATTAGATTACAACATATTGGAAGGGTCTGGTAATTTTACAGATTGTGGGTTTTTTGGAACTGTTGAAACACGCCATACGGGCTTCTTATTTGGAAACGTAGTAGATATGTTTAAGTTTCAAGCAAACTGGCCTTCTTGGGTGCCTTATTTAGGTGGTTCTGAAGTTTTTCCAGCAATTTGGAACGTTGCAGATGGCGCCATTACTGTTGGTGTGTTTATGGTGTTTATCCGTCAACGAAAATATTTTCCAAAAGACAAGAAAGAAGTTATTGAAACTAGTGAGACAGAATAATTTGTTTCTCTATAAATTACACGTTCTCTTTTAACCTAAAATCGATAAGTTATTCCACCCATCACTTGGAATGCGTGTACAGGTGCATTATACCAGCGCATGTATCGCTGAGAAGCAACATTGTTAAACTCAACAAAAGCGGAAATGCGATTATTGTAACGATACTCAACTCCAATGTTTGCATCTGCTAAAAAGCCAAGTGTTTTAACAAATTGTCCGTTTTCTAATTTTACATCTTCCCCAGCAGAATAGACCAATGCTTTTCTTCCTTCTTCAATGTTTAAATCTGCTCTAAAAATAAATTTATCAAACAAATTGTATGACCCTCGGAGAATAAATTGTAAACGAGGTAAATTCCATGCATAACTGCTATTCAATAGATTGTAAGAATAAAATTTACCCAAAGCATCAATTTTTAACTTCTCTTTCAATTGATAAGAAATCGACCCCTCAACTGTTGTTCTGTTTAGCGTATCAAAAATAACAGCATATCTGTTACCTAAAGAATACGTTGTATCAGTAATAAACAATGCTTTATTTTTCACGTTCGCAAAACTAATTCCAGCGTTAAAGCTAATTCGTTTGCTTAATGTTCCTTTAATTCCTCCATAAAAGTCAATTGGTGTGCTTTCATTTAGCATGTTAACATTGTCTAACATAAACTCATTTGTTTGCGAAAGACTTTTAAATGTTGCTTGTTGAAGACCTCCTCTTAATCCAATGTATGGAATAAAAATATCATTAAACATACTGTACTTAACCTCTACATTAGGATAAATGTGGACACTCGTTTTTGTGTGTACATCAAAAACAACATCTGCACCAAACTGAGCTTTAAAACGGTCGTCTTTTAATTGGGTAGTGATTGATGGTTTAAGATTTATTACCGTATTATTTAGCACAATTCCAGAGTCTAAATAAGCAATCGTAGAGTCTAACTCACCATATTTATATCCATTGTATTTAATGTTAAGATCTAAAGCATAAATTTCTTTATTATGCTTGTAAGTCGCCCCTGAAAGAATTGCAAAATAATTCTCTTTTGCTCTCCAGTCCTCAAAACCAGCTGTGCGTGGTTTACGTGCTAGATAGTTGTTGTAATTCAGTCCTACTGTGTAATTGATTTTTGCAGAATCTTTAACATGCGACTTAAATGAAGCCGACATACCAAAATCAGAAAACCTTTGTCTGATGCTGTCAGCTATTAACGTATCACTCGGGTATGCATAAAAATGTAGTCCCTGATTGTTGTAATTAACATCTCCTCTCAGTGTGTAACGTGATTCATTAATCCCTCCATAAATTAACCCTTTTGTTCTGTCAAAGCCTGCTGGAGCGTAGTTTTTGATGTTTCCGAAGGAACTTAAATGCTTAATATGGGCCCCATAAATGTACTTCCTTGATCTTTTTGAGTCAAAATAAACTTCTCCCAATGGCATTAATTCAGACCCTACTCCAAGTCTTACATATGTGTTGTAAATTTGGGTAAGCTTTTCTTTCGTGTTTACCGTAGCAGGATTAATTCTGTTCACTTCAGTTTCTGTATCAAGCTTTAGCACTAATAAAGGATACTCAATCATTGGTGTTGGAATTATTGTGTCAATTATTCTTGGGTTTATGGCAACACGGTATGCTTTTTCAACAGACCTATCTCCAACAGTATTAATGGTGTGGTCTACCTGTCCAAAAACAATAGATGCGCACAACACGAAACTTAGTACAATTATATTTTTCATATTAGTTGCCCTCTTTATTAATTTCAATAACTGGATTCGTTTCAATTTTTAATTCTTTTGGTTGATTTTTCAATTGCATTAATTCATCCCAAAGCTGTGTTGCTTCATCTAAAACGCCATCATCATCAATCGGATAATGGTCAATTACAGATTTTAAATTTTGCTCTGCCTGGAACAAATCATCCAATTGAATTAAAACGCGAGATCTTAATATCAATGCTTTTGCCACCCAATAATTATACGTTGGTTTCATTTTTAGGAGCGCGGCTATTTCGGCATCTGCTTCAACCAAGTTTCCTTGTTTAAATTCTAAATCAGCTAAGGAATATTTAGCTTCAGAAGCTTTTACTGTTGTGGTGTTTTTAACAATCCAAATTAATGCTGTTTTCGCAAGCGTATAATTGTTTAAATAATAATGTGACATTCCTTTAGCATAGTTTGCCTCAAGTTTAATCTCATTGTTAATTTCACTATTTGTCAACACTTTGTCGGCATAAACAACTGAGTTCGTCCAGTTTTCCAATAAGAAATGAGACCTCATTAATCCGAGTTTAGCATTAAATATAACTGCTGGTGTTGACGCCATATCTTCCAAACGTTTGTAATAAATTATTACCTCCTCGTAACGTTCCTCATTGTATAAATAATGAGAAACTCTTGCTGCCGCCAACTCAGTAAATGATGTGTTTGGCCCTTCTAACGTCTCTCTATAGATTTCAACAGCAAGAGGAACATTCTCAAGTGTGTAATGACAGTTTGCTAGATAATTTTTAACCTCGTTTTTATACCTTCCTGAAGGAAATTTTTCTAAATATTTTTCCAGTTTAGGTATTGCGTTTTCGAACCTAATTTTTTCAGTCTTGGTACTATCCATATATACCTCAATTGCCGGAAGATAATAGAGGTTTTCTTTCTCATCTGGACTAATGTTCGCACAAGCATACTGTTCAGAAAGCGCTTCCACTTTTTCTGGTTGATTCATCGCTATGTATAAATCCTTTAGTCCCTCGGCTGCTTTTTCACACACTTTAATGTCTGAGCCATGTTGCTCCAGTACATCTTTGTAGGATTCTTCGGCTTGGTTGTATTTTCCTTGTTTGAAATAAATATCCGCAATATTAATCTTAGCAGGAACTAACAAATTAGAAGAAGGATAGTCAAAAACAATTTTTTTGTAGTACGACAAAGCTTTATCGAATTGACCAACACTTTTATAACTTTCTGCTACTTCGTTGATTGATGTCAATAAATACTTAGAGTTTTTGTAATTGTTTACAATGTCCAACAAACTTGAAATTTTATCATTTAAGCGCCCCTCCATGTAACCGTAAGTTTTTCCTAAATAAAACAGTGCTTGATCCTCGTAACCAGATTTTAGCTCAATCGCATCTTTGTAAAACTTAACAGCGAGTTCGTTGTTTTTCAACACAAAGTATCCATCTGCAATTCTCATAAATGCATCGGCCTTTTTTTGCAAACTTGGAGGATTTGACTGAGTAAACAAGCGAAAAGACTCAATTGATTTTTCAAGCATATCTTCTTTTTGCGCTTTTTTATTTTGCTCTGAAAAAGAATCCGCCTTCATTAAGTAACAATATCCAATATTGTATTTTGCTTCTGTTACAATAGCATTCGTTGTTGCGGGCATAACAATAAATTGTTTATAACCACTAAGAGCTTCATCGTAATTCGCGAGTCTATAATTAGCGTCAGCTGTCCAAAATACGGCTAAAGCACTTGTGCTTAAGTCAATTGGATAAGTCCCTACTAATTTAAAAGATGATTTTGCTCCTGTAAAATCTGACTTTTGAAAACGTTCTACTCCTTGATTGAAAGCAATCATTTGGTAGGCCGCCTTAAGTCTGACGTTTTTATTTGGAAGTTTATCAAGCGAAGCTAGAGCCTTTGTATAGTTGTTGGTACTTGTATAAACATTCACTAAATACTGATAAACATCGTCTTTACGATCCGTGTTTGGGTATTGATTTAAATACATTTCAAATGCTTCAACTGCTTCGTCGTAAGGATTGATATCAAGTTTGTATGAAAGAACCGCATAATTATAAAGTGCATCTTCAGCAACCACCTTATCAAAATCCATAAAGGCAGCACCTTCAAATGCAGAGCGTGCTGAAACTTTATTATCTAATTTTAAAAGACATTCTGCAATGTGATAGTAAGAAACTTGACCTAAACTGTCTTCTACCTTTTTTACTTTGTCAAATAATGGTATTGCTTTCGTATATAATTTACTTTTATAATAGGCATAAGCCAATTGATAATTATCGTCTCTAGTTGTTTCAGCATGACGGTTATAATTTTCTAAATAAGGAACAGCTTCGTCATATCTTCCTGTTCTATAATATGCATCTCCAATCAACAAATTCATGTCGTTTTCATTTGCAAGTCCTTCTTTCGTTACAATTTTTGGTGCGTATTCTGTAACTGCATCGTAGTTGCCTTGTAAATAATAGATTTGTGCAATATAGTAAGGAGCAATTGAACCAAATTGTTCGTCATTTTCAAGCTTCAAGAACCCGTCTAACGCAAGTTGATAGGAATTGTTTTGATAGGCAATGTATGAATAGTAATAAAGCGCTGGATTAGCGTATTGAGATGTTCCATCTTTAATTTCGTGGAAGGAATTTCTTGCCTCTTCAAAGTTTTCTTCTTGAAAATTAGCATAGCCTAATTTAAAGTAAAATTCATCTCTATCATCTTCCTCTACATCTTGAATGCTTAGTTTATTGAACCACGTTAAAGATTCATCATACTTCTTTTTGTAATAAAAATACTGCCCCAATTTAAAAGAGATTCTCGTTTTATAAATACTCTCAGGATAGTTTTTGTTGAATAACAATAAGAGATCTATGGCGTCATTATTATACAACTCTAGTGCAGAAATGGCTTCATAAAACGAGGCTTTCACATAAAAAGGATCGTTTTCTTCATCGAATTCATTCATAAATAAATGAAATTCCTTTCTAGCAGCTGCGTATTGTTCTTTTTGAAACAAATCTTCGGCCTGATAAAATGTTTTATAGACACTATTATATCTATCTGAAGACTGCGCCAACAGTTGACCACATGAGAAAATGACTAGAAATAGTAAAACCTTGTTCATTCGTTGCTGCTTTAATAATCAAGTAAAAGTATGTTACTTGAGGGGGGATTTGGAGAGAGAGTTCAAAAGTTTTAAACGGTTTTTTGTTAAGATTATTTCAGGGACTAGACTAAAAAACAAGATTTGAATGATCACCTTTACGTTAAATTCAAACAAAGTGAAGAACGTAATCGAAATTCAGAACGGAGAAATTAAGCAAAGCAATAGTGTTGTTTTGAGCAATGTTAATGTAGCTATGAAGCCAAACGAATTTGTTTACCTCATCGGTAAAACAGGTTCAGGTAAAAGTAGTTTGCTAAGAACTTTGTATGGAGATTTGAGTCTTTCTGACGGTACAGGTAGTGTTGTAGATTTTGATTTAAATAAACTGAAGAGAAAAGACGTTCCAAATTTACGTCGTAAAATTGGGATTGTATTTCAAGATTTTCAATTGTTGACAGATAGAAGTGTTTTACAAAATTTAATGTTTGTAATGGGTGCTTCTGGATGGAAAGATACCGCTGAAAAAGAAAAACGCGCAAAAGATGTTTTGGCGTTAGTTGGTGTAGAAAATAAAATTAATGCAATGCCTTTTGCATTGTCAGGAGGAGAACAACAAAGAGTTTCTATAGCTAGAGCGCTTCTAAACAGACCTTCATTAATTCTTGCAGATGAGCCAACTGGAAATTTAGATCCTGAAACTTCTGAAGAAATTATGCGATTATTAATGGCTATTGCTTACGAAGAAAACACTGCTATTTTAATGGCGACACATGATATGTCGATGGTTGAAAAATATCCAGGAAGAATTTTACGTGTAGAAGAAGGAACTGTGAAAGAAATAAACACGATGAATAATTTCGATCCCTTTACCGATTTCTCATCAAAATAAGACGTTAAACTGCTTTCTTAACAAATTTGACTTCGAACAACTTTAACCAGTTTTTCCCAGTCATATAGATTTTGCCTGTTTCAGAATTGAACGCAATTCCATTCAAAACATCTTGATCAGAAAGTCTCCCTTCTATTTCAAGAGAGCTTGCGTCTATTTGTTGTTCAACCATTCCTGTAATTGGATCGATAACCACAACCATGTTTGTTGTCCAAACATTTGCGTAAATTTTTCCGTTAATAAATTCTAGCTCATTAAGAGCCGTAATAGGACCTCGATTATTATAAACTTCAATCGTTTTTATTACTCCAAAAGTTTCTGGATCTCTGAAAGAAATTCTTTCCGTTCCATCAGACATAATTAGATTTTCACCATCATTACAGATTCCCCAGCCTTCTCCTGTATAAGCAAAATCTTTTTTTGGAATTATTCTCTCATTTAAATCATACGTGATGCATTTATGATTTTGCCATGTCAATTGATAAAGAACATCATTTAAAATTGTTATTCCTTCCCCAAAATAATTGCCGTCCAATCCCATTCTTTTATTTGGATTGATTGTGCCTGTTTTTAAATCTACTTCAGCTACAAAGGATTTTCCTAATACTCCCGTTCCTTCATATAAGTTTCCATTATAAAACGCTAATCCTTGTGTAAAGCTTTCGCGATTGTGAGGGTATGAAGCAACAATTTCTGCGGTCAACAACTCTGGATTAATGTTAGAAATTACTCTTAACATTCTATTGTCAACATATGATGAACCATCTTTTAAGGTTGATAATAAATTGAATGATTTTGCACCAACTCCTTTTAACGAAGCGTTGAATTTAAACGAAACATTCTTTGTTGGGTTTTTCCAAATTTGAATTACAGAATCATCATAAACAACTTCTAATTTTTGAATATCATCTGCCAATACATCAACAAAAATTTCTACAACTTGATCATATGTCAATTGTAAATTTTGCTCAAAAGTAAATTTTGCCGGAGCATCTTCAGCTTGGACTTCAGAAGAAGGGTCTGATTTTAAAAGAGGCATTATTAAAAGAGAACCCCCAACAATAACAACTAAGGCAATGATGATGTATTTTTTCATTTATTTTAATTTTTGCTCTATTCTTCTCACATCAATTGATCCATGAGATTCAGAATAAACAATTTCACTTCCTTTTATTACAATTACTTGTGGAGATTGATGTAATACCCCTGTTAATTGTGCAATTTCATTTGAAACATCACGATGCTTTAGTAAGTCTAAATAATACAGTGTGCAAATAGTGTTTTCTGTTGTCCAATTATTTTCAAAACTTTTGATGGCCATAGAAGAAATTCCACATCGTGTACTGTGTTTGAAGATTAAAATCGGTTTTTCGTGAGCAGATTTTAACACCTCATTCAACTGATCTATTGATTCCAATTGGTTCCAAGGTGTTTTACTCGCAACCGTATTTCTGCTAAAAAGTCCCATTAAATTCCAGATGTAAATTGTTTTAAGAAACGCACGTCATTTTCCGAGTAAAGGCGTAAGTCATTAACTCTATATTTCAATTGAGCAATTCTTTCTACTCCCATTCCAAAGGCAAAACCAGAATATTCTTTGCTATCTATATTACTTGCTTCCAAAACATTTGGATCGACCATTCCACATCCCAATATTTCTAACCACCCTGTGTATTTACAAACGTTGCAACCTTTAGAGTTACATATTGTACAAGAAACATCTACTTCAGCACTTGGCTCTGTAAAAGGAAAATAAGAAGGGCGCAACCTGATTTGTGCTTTTTCACCAAACATCTCCTTCGCAAAATAAAGTAGCGTTTGTTTTAAATCGGCAAAAGAAACATCTTTATCAATATACAAACCCTCTACTTGATGAAAGAAACAATGCGCTCGAGCAGAAATTGCTTCATTACGATAAACTCTACCCGGTGAAATTGTTCTAATCGGTGGTTTTTCATTTTCCATTACTCGAACTTGAACCGAAGAGGTGTGTGTTCTTAAAGCTATTTCATCCTTAGGGTTATCTCCTTTTTGAATAAAAAAAGTATCCTGCATGTCTCTTGCTGGATGTTCTGGTGGAAAATTTAAGGCAGAAAAATTATGCCAATCGTCTTCAATTTCTGGTCCTTCAGAAACCTTAAATCCAATTCTATTAAATATTTCGATGATTTCTGTTCTAACCAAAGACAATGGGTGTCGCGAACCTATTGTTATTTTATCTTCAGGTCTACTTAAATCAATCTTGTTTTTTTCAGTTTCAGAAGTTGAAGCATTTTCTTTTGCGTAATCGTATTTTTCTTGCGCAAAATTTCTAAGACCGTTTAGTAACTGACCTGTTTCACGTTTTTGTTCATTAGGAACCGATTTTAAATCATTAAATAAATCTTTGATTTTGCTTTTCGTTCCTAAATATTGAATTCTGAAGCCTTCTAACTGCTCTGCATTCAACAACTCAACGGCTTCAATTTCTTTTTTTATTAATTCTATTTTCTCAATCATATTTAAATCTCTCTCAACGCTTTTGCTACAAAACACGTTACTATTCATACATCGCGGTGTATTTTATGCCTTATTAATTGTTTTAAGTGTAACTAAAAACATATTTTTAACGTACGAAGTTAAGCATTACACAATAAAGTTGTTTTATAATCTCTAATTTTTAGATTATATTTGACAAGCTACTATTATTAATAGAAGTAATAAAACCTATGAAACAAAATACAATGAAATATTCTTTACTTATACTAATTGCTTTGTCATTTGGTTTCTTACAGTCTTGTAAGAATAAAAAACCATCTGTGGTGAAAGTGTTTGTGCGATCTGCAAGTAATGAGTTAGTCTCAGGTGCAAAAGTGATTATTATTGGGGATATTAATTCAAACCCAGCAACAATGGAGTATGTTGATACCGTTGTTACTAACGAGTCTGGTTTTGCTTATTTCAATGTTGCCCCATATTATGATGCGGCAGGCGAAGATAATAAGGTTGCCTATTTTGATATTGTTGCCAAAACAGATGTGAAAACGGGTAATGGTGATGTAAGAAGTAGAGTTCACACAACTGCTGTTGAAACAGTGTTTTTTCCAAATTAAATTTCGAAAATTATGAAAACTAATAAATTAATACTCTTAAGTTTCTTTGCATTGTTTGCTTTTACAGCAATCGTTGGATGTAGAAAAAAGGGAGAAACTATTGCAAAAATTTACGTTAGAGATGCTGCTAACCAAGCCGTTCCTGGTGCTCAGGTCGTTTTGTATGGTCAGTCTTCAACTGGTCAGGCAAGCAGCGTTACTGTTTACGATACAACTTTGTCAAACTCTGCTGGAGAAGCAATTTTTAACTACGATGATGTTTACCAATTAGGTCAAGCGGGTGTTGCTGTTTTGAATATTGATGTAGTGAAAGACGGAAAAACAGGTCAAGGAATTATAAAAGTTGAGGAAGAAACAACTTCTGAAGAAACGGTTTATATTCAATAAGAAATACTAGAACAATATAAAGCCGGAAGAACGTTTCTTCCGGCTTTTTTTATGGTATTAACTTTCGTTTCAGTGAAACGCTAATTTAAGAATACTTTATTTCAGCTTCTTCTACAAGTGGGTGACCTGTCATTCGTAAAAACAATTGAATTAAAGCAACAACATCTTTCTCACAATACACTTTAATTCGTTCTAAATCTTTGTCTTCAAAATACACCCTCGCCACGTCTGCCCCTGATATATCGTCTTTCGGCGTTGGAATTTCAAACACGTGGCATAAAAGTGCCAAAGAAGTATATGCTTTAAAATCTCCAAACTTCCATAATTCCATTGTATCTAGGTGATTAATCTCCCATGGTTTTTTACCTGCAATATCTAATGTCATCGGTAGAGAAATTCCATTGATCAACATTCTTCTGCAGATGTATGGGAAATCAAACTCCTTTGCGTTGTGACCACATAAAATACTGTACGGTGTGTTGTAATGCTCGTCCAACAACTTTTTAAATTGCAGCAAAAGGGTCTCTTCATCATCATGGTAAAATGACTTCATTCTAATTTGACGACCTGAATGATTACTCGTTATAAAACCAACGGAGATACAGACAATTTTTCCAAATTCAGCATAAATTCCGCCACGATCATTGTATAAATCATTGAACGATTTTTCATCATTTTGCATGAATCTTGTTTTAGATTCAAACAATTCTCTTGTTTTTTCGTTTAATTTTGCGAATTCATACGTTTGTGGAACTGTTTCAATGTCAAGAAACAATACTTTTTCTAATGGAACTTTTTCAAGCATAACAGATAATGTAAATAGGTTTTTAGTGTTAAATTAATGATGTTTTATTTCCCTTTCTTATTCAAGTTAGTTAAAAATTGCAGAATCGACATAAAAAAAGCAAATTTGTATAAAAGCAATTTATGGCAGAAGAATTAGAGATCATCCAAGGCGATAAAAACGAAGTTTATTCCAGTTTAATTCCTCAAATTAAAGCTTTAATTGGTGATGAAAAAGACGTTGTGGCAAATTTAGCCAATGTGTCTGCCGCACTTAAACAAGCTTTTAATTTCTTCTGGGTTGGTTTTTATCTTGTTAAAGAAGACGAGTTGGTTTTAGGTCCGTTTCAAGGTCCAATCGCATGTACACGAATTAAAATTGGTAAAGGTGTTTGTGGTTCTTCATGGCAAGAAAAAAAAGTGTTTATTGTTGATGATGTAGACGCTTTCCCTGGTCATATTGCATGCAGCGGAGACTCTAAAAGCGAAATTGTTCTTCCATTAATAAAAAACAATGTTGTTATTGGTGTTTTAGACATTGATAGTGACGAATATGCCACTTTTGACAAAACAGATGAATTACATTTAACGCAACTTACAGAATGGCTCGTTTCTATTTTTTAATCGGTTTAATCTCTTTTCTTATTTCATCATGCGCACAAGTAGGTCAACTAACTGGAGGTGAAAGAGATGTAACAGCCCCTCAACCTTTAAATAATAAGATTGCTCCTGAGAATGAAAGTGTGAATTTTAATGCATCTAAAATTTTTATTCCTTTTAACGAGTTTATTCAGTTAAACAATCCAAGGCAAAACATTGTTCTTATTCCTCCCCATGCAAAAGTAAATGCCGCAGTAAAGGGAAAAGATTTAACGTTAAACATTGAAGGAGATTTAAAAGAAAACACTACGTATTCCATCTTTTTAAACAATGCCATTAAAGACATAACTGAAGGTAATGATTCCATCATGCAATATGTTTTTTCTACGGGACCTATCATTGATTCAAATACGTTGCATTGCACTGTAATAGATGCTTATTCTAACAAAATGTTTGGTGGTGTTTATTGTGCTCTTTTTGACGTTGACACTGATGAAATTGTAAATTTTTCAAAAACAAACTCAGCCGGAGAAGTTGTTCTAGACCATATTAAGGCTGGCACGTATGTGTTTGCAGCATTTGACGATAAAAATTTAAACTTAAAAGTTGATCCTTTTGAACCTGTTGGTTTTTATGAGAAGGGAATCTTAGAAATTAATGAAAACAATGTTGATTCGGTTCATGTTCGATTATTTTCGCCAACTCCAGATCCAAAAATTAGGACAAAAACGCTAACCAATAATAACACAATCATTATTGGTGCTACCGTTCCGTTTGTTGACGAAGAAATTATCATTAATGGCAAACCGCTTTCTTTTGAAAACTATACCAAACTAAAAGAGGATAGTTTGCTGTTGTTTGTACCACAAAATGAATCTAACACGATTGAAGTCATTATTAAATCGCAGACAGTAAATGACACCTTGCAGTTTACTCGGAAAATCGGGAAAGAAAAAATGACCGGTAAACTTTTCGATAATACCAGTCGAATTAATCCTTCAAACAAGGTTGTAATTCAATTTAATGACCTCATTAAATCGATTGACACATCAAAAATCATAGTGCTTAATGTTGCCGATTCATCACTCATTCCTGTTAAAATTACTCCGAGTAAAAACGAATTGCTTTTTGATTTTAATCGCGCAAATATTGAATCCATTGCTATTAAATTGTTGCCTGGAGCAGTAACAGGTTCGGTAATAAATTCGTTGGAAGAATATGCTATAACGATCGTTAAAGAACGAGAATTAGGAATAATCAATGTCACCTTTCCTGAGAATACCTCTGGTATGATTGTTAATTTGTTATCGAGAGGTAAGGTTATTCAATCAATTGTGCCAACGATAGGGTCTAGCAATATAAAAATAGCGGAACTTCAACCTGGAGAGTACACATTTAGCATCATCAAAGACAACAATCAAAATGGTGTTTGGGATACCGGTAATTATTCTGAATTTATACAGCCGGAAGAAGTAATCTATTATTCAACACCAACAAAAATTAGAGCTAATTGGGAGGTTGAAGTAACATTGGAATAATTAAAAAACCATGTCCAACCCATTACAGTCGGCCTTTAAAAATTACAAGATTATTCTTGCCTTATTTATTGGCTTAAGTATTTCTGGATACATGATTTATCGTGCATTTAGTGAGGTAAAAATCATTAAAGTTGAGCACAATTCAGGTAATCTTAAATGGGTAGATGGCAATCACAATAACCATGTTGATTTAAACGATCTTTCTGACTTTAAAAAAGTAAAAACAGGAAACTACCAAAAGCAAACATTAAGAACAACACTTCAAGAAGTTACATGGTCTAAAACTGCTGTTTTATGGATCTTTGTTGCCATTCTATTTACGGTTGGAAGAGATCTGTTTTACATGATTAGAATCCGCCTTTTAACAAAGAAAAAGTTGACCTGGAAATCTAGCTTTTTTGTTATTATGCTATGGGAGTTCGCATCCGCATTATCGCCGGGAGTTGTTGGCGGAGCAGCTGTTGCAATGTTTATATTAAACAGAGAAACCATACCGATGGGTAAGGCCACAGCAATTGTAATCGTCACCGCCTTTATGGATAACTTATTTTACATTGTTATGATTCCGCTTGTTTTTGTTTTTTTAAGAAACACAGAAGTATTTAACATCAATGGTGACACATCTGTTGCATTAACCCTTTGGTTTTGGGGTGGATTTACAATTATTTTATTGGTTTGTACATTTCTATACGTTTCACTCTTTTGGCGACCGAAGCTTGCCGGTGAAGTCCTGCTTCTTTTATTTAGTCTGCCATTCATCAAGCGGTGGAAGTTTGTGGCAAGAGAATGGGGAAAAGACATAGAAATTGCTGCAAAACAATTTAAAAATGAATCAAGTGGTTTTTGGTGGAAAGTATTTGGATCAACTGTGGCTAGTTGGCTTTCACGGTATTTGGTAATTAATGCATTACTTCAAGCTTTTATTAGTTTGAGCGTTATTGACCATGTTCATGTATTAGCAAAACAATTAATTCTTTGGTTGTTTATGTTGGTAAGTCCAACCCCAGGCGGCAGTGGAATTGCAGAATATGCCTTTGGTGAATTATTATCCGATTTTACTAGTTCTGCAATGTTATTGGTAGCACTAGCAATTTTGTGGCGATTAATAAGCTATTTTCCTTATTTAGTAATTGGTTCGATTTTACTTCCTGTTTGGCTCAGAAAAAATCGTTAACCTTTCTTTACCCAAAGTTGAAAAGCTGCGATTGAAAGAACGATTGCAAGCACGTAAATTAATTCGTGAAGGTGAATGAATTGTTCCAATACGAATACACTAACGGAAGAAATAATCACCAAAATAAAGGCAAAATGTCGTTGCTTCCAAAATTGAGAAAAGTTAATTGTTTTATACTTTTCAATTTGTAAAAACTCTAATTTATACTTTTGATAAGCTCCAAAAACAACCAGTGGTACAAGTAATAAACCTTGTTGAATGCCAAGTTCCTCATACGTCCAAAACAAAATTATTTCATCAATAAATACAATGTTTGATTGAATGGATGGCATGGTTAAATGAATGCCTAAGATTATCACAATTAACAATGTAAAACCTTCAACCCCATTTAAAATTCCCTTTTTAACTGGTAAAGATTGCGCCTTAATGATATGCTTCGATTTAAGGTTAGCAAAAACCTCATCCACAATTAAATCCATTAAATAAAAAAGCAGAATAAAATACAAGCTCCAATCCCACAAAAAATATCCCAATAGTGGAATTAATCCTTCAAATAAAATCTGAATGTATTTCAGTTTTTTGGGAGTCATTATCTTAATCGATCTGCCGCTTTTCGAGACAACTCAAAATCTGGATTATACTTCAATGCTTTAGAATACGAAGAAAGAGCTGTTAACTTTTCCCCTTTTGTTTCATAACACTCCCCTAAATTATGCCAAGCTTCAACATATTTAGGATTTGTAACAAGCGCACTTTTATAAAAGTAGATTGCACTGTCAATATTCTTCTCATTGTATTGAAAAATATAAGCTTGATGAAATAACCCTCTAGAAGAAAAGTATTCAGATGTGTCTTGAGCCATTTGACGATAAAGCGTTTTTGCAGATTTAAAATCATTGAATTGATTTTGAGCATATGCTAACGCATACAAGGCATCCATTTCTTTTGGTTTTAATTGCAATGCTGTTGTATAATATTGAATACAAATTTTATTGTTTTCTGCCTGATACAAAGAGCCAAGCATTACATATGCTTCGTAAAACTCTGGATCTTGTTGGACTGCGGTCTCATAAGATGATTTGGTAAGTTCAATGTTTCCAAGCCATCTATAATTTGAACCTTTTAAAACGTATGCATCTCTATATTTTGGGTCGATACGAAGCGCTTCGTTAATGTATTTAAAAGACGTCTCAAAATCCTGCTGTTGAGAATATGTTGCAGCTAACCCAATTAATGCTTTTGTGTTTTTAGGTTGTTTTCTAACAATTACCTTGTAGTGTTTTTGAGCGGCGCTAATATCATCTACAGTTCTATCAGGTTTATTATTTAAAATTTCTGCATATAACGATCTTGCCTCAAGATTCGTGCTATCTAAACGAAATGCTAATGCTCCGTCTGCTAAAGCTTTTTCGTAATTAAACTCCTTAATCATGGAATGACCATGCTTGATAAGCAATTCAACGCTGTCAGGGTAAATGTTTAATAAACTATCTAGGTTTTCAACCAGAGGTTTATTGTTAACCTCTTTCTCTTTGCAAGAAGTTGCCAAGAGAAATGTCGCACTACAAAGAATTAACACGTATTTAATCATACTACAAATTTATTCGAAAAATTGGAACATCGCCAACATAAAAATAAGCCTTTACTACTTTTTACTCGATTAGCTTATGAATTGAAATTATGCTTAACTTTGATTTATGAAAAAAGGACTAATCATCACATTATTTCTTACAGTAATAATTGCACTAAATTACGGCTATACCCAAGGGTGTTCACAATGTAAATTAGTTGCAGAACAGGGAGCAGAACTTGACGAAGCATCTTTCGGAACAAATATAAATTATGGTATTTTATATTTAATGATTCTCCCTTACCTGCTTATCATGTTTCTTTTTAGACATAAAATCATTGCTTTCTTAAAAAGAAAATTTAAAAAGGCTTAAAACCTTCTTTTTCTTGTTTTAAATAATGCATCGTGTACATTTCTGTAGGTAAGTGAGAATTCCAATGATCCTCCCTTATATGCATATCTCAATGCTGACAGTGTGATGTCATATGAAACTCCAAATTGAAAGCCTCTCCAATCAACCATAACAGAAGGAATAATGGCATCCTTTAATCGCGTGTAACATCCAAAACCAACAAAAGCATTGTGAGATAACCCAGTCATTTTAGTTCCATCTTCAAATCGATAACGAACCATCATACCTAAAAGTGTTTCATAATGTCCACCTTGTACAAATTGTACAACAGAAGCATCAATCGCAAATTTACTCCCAACGATGTCTGAAACAATTCCAAGGTTTCCTACATACTTTCTATGCAACCTTTCTCCGTTTATTCCATTGGAGAATTTTAATTCAGGAGCATTCAAATGAAACCCCGCCAATCCAAATTGGATTTTCATTTCGTTTTTTCGAGCAAAGTTGTTTTTGCTTCCATCATAAACATAATATAAGCCTGCTGAGGCATCAATGTATCTAAAGGAAGTAACAGAGTTGGCTTCCCCACTTAAAATTGTTGGATCAAGGTAAGATCCATTCCATTGGCTCATAAATGAAAGTCTTGAAATATCTGCTTTTCTCTGCCCATAACCTCCTTGGATACCGGCAGACAAACTATGCCCATAACCCATTGGTAAAATTCCACTTAACGTTAAAGAAGCCGCTTGATTTCCGTATTTAGAGTCTCCTCCTACATCGTTAAACAATTGAATTCCTGCACCTAAATGAGCTTTATTATTAATCTGGCCTTTACCAAAATTGGCATCTGCACCAATTGCGGTAGTCATAAATTGAGTGCCACCACCAAGCCATTGGTTTCTGTGGTTTACAGAAACCCGTTCCCAACCGTCAAACACTCCCGCTGCTGCTGGATTAATAAATAGCGGTGTTTGAGAAGTTTGAGCAAAATGTAAATCTTGGCCAAAAGAGACAGAACAGCATGATATTCCAATAATTGCTATAATTTTTTTCATGCCTATCTAATTAGTGTGATATTACCTGATTTTAATTCAGCATGACCATCCGTAAATACTGCTTCAACCATATAAGCATAAACCCCAGAATTACATTCTTGACCGTTAAAAGTTCCATCCCAAGTAAAGCCTTTATCCATTTTTTGGATAATTCTATTTCCCCATCTGTCAAAAACATGGAAAGTAAACGATTGAACATCTCTACCAACGATGATTGAAAAAACATCATTGTTCCCGTCTCCGTTAGGAGAGAAACCTGTAGGAACATGAATACCAACAGCACAGTCAATAGAAGAAGAATCTGGATCACAAGCATTAAAAGGATCTGAACCTTGCCCTACTTCAATGTTATCTAATAACCCATCCCCATCACAATCTGCTCCAGAAATAATAGGTAATGTTATTGAAGCAATGTTATATGAACACGGATCATTAAGATCTGTTCCACCAATCGTTTCGGCTATATCAGTAACACCATCACCATCTGTATCAATTTGACATTGAGGATCTGAATCGTCTGGGTCGCAAGGGTTAAAAGGATCCGAGCCTCCGATGTTTTCTTGTGAATCCGTGAAACCGTCTCCATCACAATCTGCTCCTGAGGTAATAGGAATAGTAATGGAAGCAATTAAATAATCACATGGGTCGTTAACATCCGTACCATCTAGGCCTTCTTGTGCATCTGAAACACCGTCCCCATCTGCATCAGGAACTTCAGAAATAAAGAATGCCGTTATATTTTCAGGTTGATTTATAAAAATTCCATTCGTATCCTCTGTAATAACATTGTTCATAGGTCCAACAGTGAATTCCCAATGACTAAACATAAATCCCGGATTAGGAAAAGCAATTGTCAATGTTTCAATGCCTCCAAAATATGTTGTTGCCCATGGGTACATTGGCGCCATAATAGAGTTTACCTTTATTGTTCCTGCGTTAGGCGGACTAACATCAAAAACAACATCGTAAGGACCTGTTAATTCGTAGCAGTCAATTAACCCTTGTTCCAAAGCTGCACATCTTGCATTAATAAAATTCTTCATTGTTTGCACATTGGCATTCCAGCCCGCAACAGAACCTCCCCACTTTGCCGTATGTCTTGTCATCTCTGGAGAAATTTCATTCAACATACTATCTAGGAGTGTGATCATATAATCACAAGAAAAATAGGTGTTCGCTAAATCTACATAACGTTGAACATAGTATTGTTCTACTTCTGGATTTTCATTTATTAATTTTTCTAAAATATCTGTGTGACCTTGACCTCCTGGATTTGGTAGGCCTTCAACATTACAAGGGTCTGCGTTAGCTGTTGGGTCAGGAATTCCTGTATAATTAACATAATGACCAAAAGTAGCATCCATGTCCCATAAAGTATACCTCCATTTGGTTTTGTCGCCTGCAGGATCCATTCCTCTCCACCAAGCAGTGTTCCAGTTTAACCAGTCTTGATTAACAACATATGAATTAAACATAAAATAATCACATAATGATTTCCATTTTAATTGAGACTGCACGTAATCAAAATTTGGTCCTGGAGCCATATTGTTAGATTGAATGTAAGTCACAAGTGCATCCCAATCATTTTGAGCGTTTGGTGCACCATATTCCTCCCAAGTACCTCCCCAAGTTTTTAAATACTGCAAATTAAATTTGTCCTGGTCATAATAGTAATCTGTATAGTCATGATCATCAGCCTTCTCTCTAATTTCATAAACGCCCCAATATTGTCCGTTCAAATAAACAACACAAGGTCTCCAAGTTCTTTCATCTAAAAGCATACCAGCCCTTTCAGACAGCGTATGAATAAATGGGTCTCTTATGTGTGCTCCTCCTGACTCAAACGGATAGTTGTCGCTTGCTCCCGGTTTAAGAATAACTCTTTGAAAGTTTTCCCGGGTTTTTTCTGGGAAAATTTTATGGTCAATGTCATCGTTGTAACCAAATTGATCCCTCATGATAAAGTCAAAACCTCTTTGGTCATAAGCCCATGAATCATTTCCATGTTTGTTAAAGTCCCCTTCTCCTTTATCAATAAAAGTCCCGTCTTCTTCAAAAAGTTCAAAAGCTCCAATTTTATTTGCCGAAGCACCCCAACCAGAGTTGCCATTCGCTACTAAGTCATAAACATCTGCTCCACAAACTGAAACAACTGGTACCGAATGTGTTTCGTTTATGAAGTATGTTCTTGTTTCGTTAAAACTTGGTTGATTTGTTCCAAATGAAGTTGCACGTAAAACTGTAGTCGCATTAATGTTTATTGGACCGGTGTATAGTGTTGACGTAGCTGTTGGTTGTGAACCGTTTGTTGTATATCTTATTGTAGCTGCTGGATTAGAACATGTTATTGTAACACTTTGAGGTCCACCATAAAAACCTGGAGCTAAACTCATTACTGGTGTTGGTTCATAAAAATTTTGCGCTCCAACATTTGCGGCGTTTGGGGTAGGAGTTGTAAACAACTTCCAGTCTGCCGCACCCGTTGTTGAACGGCCGACAGAATGATTTTGCTTTGTTAAATGAACTATTTTTATTGAATCCACAACGTTTCCTATCGGGCTTGTTAAAATAATCCACTCTCCTTGTGTTTGCTTAAGGTTAAAATTTGGGTGTAGTTCTGTACCATTTACCGTATTTCTTCCAGAACACATTACAACTTTATATCCATTAGCGGCAATGGAACCACTTGGTATTTGCCATTTTAAAAGGTTTGATGCTTTGTCTGATAAGTAATATCCTGTTAGGTCAATTGGCGCGGCTGTTGTATTATAAAATTCAATCCAATCTTCATTTTCACCATAGTTGTCTGTTAAGGTAGAAACGTTAGAGCAAGAATATTCATTGACAATTACTTGAGAAAATGCCCATGTAGAAGACATTAAAAAAGTTAAAAGTTGTAACTTTAAAAGGTTCATTTGTTGGAGATTTATAGATGCTGATAACCTAGGCTATCACCTTCATTTTTATCAATAATACAAAAATTGTTTTCATTTAGTATGTTGGAAAAGCAGTTTTTTTACTTATCATTGGTTTGCTAAATGCTTCATTAAATGAATTTAAACAACAAATAACCATATCATGAAAACAACCATTTTATTTTCAATTTCTATTTTAATAATGTTGAGTTTTACCTCTTGTAAGAAAGTTGAGGGACCTGGAGGGTCTTCATCAATTAAAGGTAAAATTCATGGGATGCGCTATGATGGTGCTGGAAACTTGTTAAATGAATATGATGTTGCTAAACACGATGTTTATCTCATATATGGCGACAACACAGAGGACACCTATTTCGATGATGATATTGAAACAAGTTATGATGGCTCTTTTGAGTTTGACTACCTAGAAGAGGGAACATACAGACTTTTTGTTTATGAAAAATGCACAACGTGCAACAGTGGAAAAGCAGTTATAATGCAAACGATTGAAATTGATAAAAAGAAATCAGCAATTGATGTAGGAACGATAAATGTTAGGGTATGAGGCTTTTAATTCTATTTTTCTTCTTTAGTTCCTTTGCTTCTTTTTCACAAGATGAATTTATGCTATGGACGAGTGCAGGTGTTGAAGGGAAGATTATTAAAAAAATGTCATGGTCAGCAGAATTAAATGGTCGTTTTGGTGATAAAACTCTTGAAACTTTTTTCCCGCAATTAGGCGTAGAATACAAAGTTAAAAAGTGGTTTCGTCCGTCAATAGAGTACCGTTTTATTGTCGATAAAAACAAGTACGGAAACTATAAAAGTTCTAATCGTATTAATTTTAATGCAAACTTTAAAAAATCGGTAGATCGTTTTGGATTGGACGCAAGAATTAGATACCAATACGGTTTTACAAGATTAGTTGCTACAGAAGAATATGATAGTGATTTTGATCAAGCAATTAGATTAAAACCTGCTGTTTCTTATGACATCAACAATAGTATTTTCACTCCAAAAATAAGCGCCGAGTTTTTCTATAACCCTATTTATGGACCAATAAGTCCTGGGTTTAATAAAATAAGGATAGCTGTTGGGTTTGGTCTAGAACTGGATGGTCCACACTCTATTTCTATGAAATATCAACTAGATAAAAAGTTTAACAATTACAGTGCTCCTTTGCGTCATGTAATTGGTTTTGAATACGGTTATAAATTATAACCTTACTTTTTAATTTCTTCAACACGAAGTCCTAGATCTAGGACTTCGTTAATTTTTGACTCCGTTATTCCTAACTCAATCGTAAATGCATATTTTCCCTTTTGAGGTAGCAGTTGAGGTTGAAAAGAGAGTTCTGTTTCAATAATTGACCCTGTTTTATTTCCAATCCATGAACCATCTTCATTAGTGATTTGAACTTTAAACGGTTCTCTTTTTATTGATCCATCAGGCATTACTGATTTCATAAATAACCAAATGCAACTGTAGTTGTAATCTGTTGTAGTTCTAATCGTTAACGTAAAGTTATATGGGTTTTCTATGTTTTTAATGTCTATAAAAAACTTAGGCTTTACATCGTCCTTCCATGTTTTATTTTCGAAAGAAAATGTTTTTTCATAGTAAGGTGTTTTTGAACAAGCACTTATTAATACACCTAAAAAGAAAATTAAAAATAATTTACTCATTATTTGTAGGGTTGTTTGGTTTGTTGTTTGGTTTATTTCTATTATTATTCCTTCTTTTATTATTCGGTTTCTTTTTAACCTCTCCTGTTCCTGCCGAGTTTTTAACAGTTTTATTTGCCTCGACTTTATTTGAGTTGTTTCCAGGGTTGTTTTGCTTATTCCCTGCAGCGCGGTTTCTGTTGTTTGGTTTTTTCTTCTTCTTTTTAAATATGTGTTCAAAACGATTCAGACTGTCTTGACCAACAACATTTGAATAATCAGGTGCTTCAACAACAACCTCTTCCATAAAATCTTTAAGGTCGTGGGGTTTTTTACCATCTTTATTCATTCGGATGATTTCTCTGACTCTATCAGGCTTCAAAGAAACCAATCCGCCACCATCTCCATCATATGCATACCACATTTCTTTTTTAAAAACGTCTGTTTTAATATGGACGGCATTTCCTTTTTCTGTTCGTAATTTTAAATCCCCTTTTGGAAAAGCTTTAAACGCATCCAAATACATGTCTAACTCAAAGTTTAAGCAACATTTAAGCTTTCCACATTGACCTGCTAATTTTTGTGGATTTAAAGATAATTGTTGATACCTCGCTGCCGAAGTAGAAACAGACCTGAAATCTGTTAGCCATGTAGAACAACAAAGTTCTCTTCCACATGAGCCAATGCCTCCTAACCTAGAAGCTTCTTGTCTTGCGCCAATTTGACGCATTTCAATTCTTATTTTAAATTCGTCAGCTAAATCTTTAATTAATTGACGGAAATCGACTCTTCCTTCAGCAGTGTAATAAAATGTTGCTTTTGTTAGATCTGCTTGATACTCTACATCTGAAATTTTCATTTGAAGTCCAAGATTGACAGCTAAAGTTCGTGATTTATACATCACTTCCTTTTCTAACCCTCTTGCTTTAATCCAGTTGTCAATATCAGCCTGAGATGCAATACCAATAATTTTTGGTGCATCCGTATTTTTAAAGTTTGGTTCTTTTTTGTTTACCTGAATTCTCGCTAGTTCTCCTACGACAGAAACAACTCCTACGTCCTTTCCTGGAGCCCCTTCCACTACAATGGCATCACCAACTTGTAGTGATAGGTTTTTCGTGTTTCTATAAAAGCTCTTTCTACTATTTTTAAAACGAACTTCTATTATATCGTATTGAGCTTGACCGCTAGGCAACATCATGTTCCCTAACCAATCATAAACCTCTAATTTATTACAACCGCCAGAACTACAGGTACCTTGATTTTTACATCCTCCGGGAGTGTCTCCACTTCCACAATTGGTACAACCCATAATTTTTTTTGTTTGGGTAAAAATACATATAAATTTTCACCCTTAAAACGGTTCAATTAAAAGTTATGTTGATCAAATTGTGAATTATGCAATGTGAATGTATCGCATCACATTAAAACAAAGATTGGTAAACAATATTTTACTGTTGGCGTTTCTTTCTATTTGATAATGCGCATCATTGAATGTCTTCATAAAATCTTCAATGTTGTTTCCTGTAATAAACTTGGCGAATTTATCTAAAAAATTATCTTCGTCAGAAGATGTTCTAGTTAAAATGTCTTGGGTGTAATTCTTTAAAATACTTTGCCTAAACATGTGTAAAGCATATTTTAAGAAAATTAATTGGCGTCCCTTACTTAGGCTCGCTGTTTCTTCTGCCCAACCAATCATTTCTAACACACTTTTTTTATAACAAACCCTCATTAGCTGGATAAACAATTCCCTATTGTAGTCTTGCTCAGTACTTGTTTTAAGTATCTCTTTTGCCTCAAGTAAGTCTCCATCTACTCTTGATGAAATACTTTCTGCCTCAGACTGATTAACGCTATGATTTTTAACTAAATGGTCGCGTAGTTCTTCCATATTAATTCTAGGAATCAATACAATTTGTGTACGAGATAATATTGTTTGTAATAATTTCTCTGACGATTCAGAAATTAAAATAAAAAGTGTTTTTTCTGGCGGCTCTTCAATTATTTTTAAGAGTTTGTTAGAACACGTAGAATTCATTTCTTCAGCCATCCAAATAATCATTATTTTGTATCCCCCTTCAAATGATTTAAGGCTTAACTTCTTGATTATTTCTTCGCTTTGATCTGTTCCTATGATTGGCTTTCTTTCTTTTTGATCTATTTTTCTTGTCCAGTCATCTAAAGAAAAGACTTCTTCTTCAATGTTTATTTCGCGCCATTCATTTAACAAACCATCACTTGTTTTACTAATTGGTAAAACGGTTGGAAACGAGAAGTGTAAGTCTGGATGTTGTAGTTTTTCAGCTTGCAAACAAGAAGGGCAAGTGCCACAACTATCTTTTTCTGTCTTATTTTGACAAAATATATATTGTGCAAAAGCAAGCGCTAAATTTAACCCGCCATAACCCTGTTTGCCCAAAAACAATTGAGCATGACTTATCTTATCATGA
>Ga0102899_1000114_pt1 | contig 35264 bp, 31 predicted proteins | sample Colrivmeta1555B3_FD_78455 | JGI IMG/M metagenome (GOLD analysis project Ga0102899, IMG submission 78455) | Estuarine microbial communities from the Columbia River estuary - metaG 1555B-3 | ecosystem: Environmental > Aquatic > Marine > Intertidal zone > Estuary | place: USA: Columbia River... | reverse complement strand
GTGCAGGAACAAATGCAGGACCAATTAATTTGGTTGATCCAACTATTCCGATAGCATCACCTACAACAACTACAGCTGATATTTGTGAAGGAGCAACTATTTTATTGGAAGGGAATAATATTGCTGGAGCAACATACTCATGGTCTGGACCAAACGGATTTAGTTCAACGAATGAGGATGAAAGTATAGCCTTAGCTGGTGTTGTTAATTCTGGGACTTATACATTTACTATTACAAATAATGGCTGTATTAGTGTGCCCGCAACGGTTGATATTAATGTAAATCCATTACCGGTAGCAACACCAACAACGAGTACACCGGCTATATGTGAAGGGTTAACAATTTTGTTAAATGGGAATACAATTTCTGGTGCTACTTATTCATGGTCAGGGCCAAATGGTTTTAGCTCTGTAAATGAAGATGTAAGTATTAACTCATCAACACCAGCCAATTCTGGAACATATTCATTAACAATTACAGAAAATGGATGTGTAAGTCTTCCTCAAACGGTTGATGTAGTTGTTTATCCAACTCCTGTTGCATCACCTACAACAAGTACGCCAGTAATTTGTGAAGGTGGTACAATTTTATTGGAAGGAAATACAATTGTAGGAGCAACATATGCATGGACGGGACCAAATGGTTTTAGCTCAATAAATGAAGATGAAAGTATAACGTCTTCAACACCGGCTAATTCTGGAACATATTCACTAACAGTTACAAATAACGGTTGTGTTAGTTCGCCTGTAACAGTAAATGTAACAGTAAACCCAACACCGATAGCTTCACCAACAACAAGTACACCTGTAATTTGTGAAGGGTCTACAATTTTATTGGAAGGAAATACAATTGTAGGTGCAACGTATGCATGGTCAGGACCGAATGGGTTTAGTTCTGTAAATGAAGATGAAAGCATTGCGTCATCAACAATAGCAAATTCTGGAACATATTCATTAACAGTAACAAATAATGGTTGCGTTAGTTTACCTGTTACAGTCAATGTAACAGTTAATCCAGTGCCTACTGCATCACCAACAACAAGTACACCTGTAATTTGTGAAGGATCAACAATTTTATTAGAAGGAAATACAATTGTAGGAGCAACTTATGCATGGACGGGGCCAAACGGTTTTAGTTCAGTAAATGAGGATGAAAGTATAGCTTCTTCAACAACTGCAAATTCTGGGACTTATTCATTAACGGTAACAAATAATGGTTGTGTTAGTTCACCTGTAACAATGAATGTGACAGTTAATCCAGCACCTACTGCTTCGCCAACAACAAGTACACCTGTAATTTGTGAAGGGTCTACAATTTTATTGGAAGGAAATACAATTGTAGGTGCAACATATGCATGGTCTGGGCCAAATGGTTTCAGTTCTGTAAATGAGGATGAAAGTATTGCTTCATCAACGACTGCAAATTCTGGAACGTATACATTAATTGTAACAGAAAATGGTTGTGTTAGTGCTCCTGCTTCAGTTTCAGTTACAGTAAATTCGTATCCAACTATACCATCTGTTAGTGGCGACAATGAAATGTGTCAGTTTGCTGCAATGGAAGACATGACAGCATCAGGTACAGGAGGTGTTTATACTTGGTATTCTGATGCAACTTTAACGAGTGTATTAGGTTCAGGGAATTCATTAACTCCAAACAATTCTGTTGGTACTACTTCATATTATGTAACCGAGACTGTAAACGGATGTGAAGGACCTGCTAATGTTATTAATATTTCGATTGTTGTTTGTGATTTACTTATTCCAACAGGTATAACACCTGATGCTTCACCAAATGAAACATGGGAATTAGTGAATTTGGATCTTGTTTATCCAAATAATATTGTAAGCATTTACAACAGATGGGGTAATTTAATATACTCCCATGAGTCAAACCCTTCAAATCCATACAGTTTAAATCCATGGGATGGGACTTATGAAGGTAAAAAATTGCCAGTAGCTTCATATTATTATATCATTAATTTGAATAATGAGGCAAAAGACGCATTAAAAGGTACAGTAACAATTATCAGAAATTAAGATGAAAAGAATTTTTCTAGGAGGACTGTTTTATTTTATAACCGGATTTATTTTCGGGCAACAGCTCCCACAATATAGTCAGTATCAAAGAAACACCTTTATGGTCAATCCTGGAGCTGCAGGAATATATGATTTTGTCGATTTAACAATTGGCGGTAGGTTTCAGTGGGCTGGATTTGAAAATGCACCAACAACTACTTATGCTTATGGTTCATCAGTCTTAAAAGCAAACAAGGTAAGATATAATCCTTCTTTAAGAACAAGTCAAGGACCAATTAGAAATCCAGAAATCAAAACTGGAAAGTTAAAGCATGCAATTGGCGGTCAGGTAGTTCTTGACCAATACGGTGCATTTAGAAAATTAAATTTTTCGGGTGTGTATGCAGTGCATGTGCCAGTCACAAAAAAGTTTAATCTTTCTTTAGGGACAAAAGTTGGATTGTCAAACAATTCATTCATTAAAGAACGAGCAACAGTTTTAACACAAATGGCAGGTTATTCAGGTCCAACGTTAGTTGACAATGAGTATGATCAATATATTTTAAATCAAGGAAACATGAATTTTCTTGATATAGGAGCAGGATTGTATTTCTATTCAAAAAATGCTTTTGTGGGTGTTTCTTCTGATCAATTGACTAGAGATATGGTTTCTTTTGGGTCTTCGTCTGCTAATTTTGATCCAAATCTACATTTTATGGTTACTGGAGGTTATAAGTTTCCAATTTCTGAGAATTTAACATTGATGCCTTCAGTCTTAGCAAAAATTATGTCACCTGCGCCAATTTCAATCGATGGAACACTTCAGTTGGAATATAAAGAATGGTTGTGGACAGGAATAAGTTATAGACATACAGATGCAGTTGTTTTAATGGTTGGTGGGAATTTTAGCGAAAGATTTAAGTTTGGCTATTCTTTTGATTTGTCTTTGTCGCAATTTAATAAATACACTGCGGGCGGACATGAGATTATTTTAGGATTAATGTTAGGTAGATAATAAAAAACAATGAAAAATAGCACTCTTATATTATTGGTTATATTAATTTCTCCAATTTTTAGCTTCGGACAATTTTGGAATTTTAGCACGCCAGAAAAGCTTTCAGGAAACATAAATACTGAAGCAGAGGAAAGTATTCCTGTCTTTTCTAAAGATAGTAGTTTATTGTTTTTTGTGAGAACTTTTGATTCATCTAATCGCGGAGACGAGAACGATCAAGACATTTGGTTTAGTGAAAGAACTTCAGAATTCACATATGATAACGCAAAAGCATTAACTGATTTGAATAATAAGTTTAATAATGCGATTGTTGGCCTTAGCACAAAAGGTGATAAAATGTATTTATTAAATTCTTATGATGGTAAAAAGGATTTAATAAAAGGAATTTCTGTTTCTGAATTCAAAAATGGAAAATGGAACGAACCGATGCCAATTGTAGTACCTGGATTAGACATTGATGGAGACTTTTACGGATTTCATGTGAGTAAGGATGAAAAAGTAATGATCATCTCCTACGAAGGCCCAAATTCTATGGGTCAAGAAGATTTGTATGTTAGTCTAAAAGAAAATGAAGGCTGGAGTGCACCTATCCATATGGGAGGCAATCTTAATTCTTCTGGATTTGAAATATCTCCTTTCTTATCTCAAAATAACGATACTCTTTTCTTCTCAAGCAATGGTTTTGGTGGAGAGGGAGATGCTGATATTTTTTACTCTGTTAAACAAACAAATTGGTCTGATTGGTCAAGACCTATTAATCTGGGTAATGTAATTAATTCGCCTAAATTTGATGCATACTTCATTCATTCTGGTAAACAAGCTTTTTGGTCAACTAACAGAGAATCCGATAAGAGCGATATTTGGATGTTGAATATCTTAACTCCACCAAGTTTAGTTGCACAATGTAATAAAACTGACATAACGCAGTTTGGAGCGAAAGATGGTGCAATTGAAGTTGTTGTAGAATCAGGTGTTTCGCCTATTTCATATAGCTGGTCTAATAACTCAACTTTGAGTAAAGTTGAAGGGTTAAGCAAAGGAGAATATAGCGTTGATTTAACGGATGGTGTAGGTCAAATGCTCACCTTGACTTGTAGTATTGAAGAGCCTAAGGCACCTGTAGTTTTATTCCAAGATTTCGAATTGTTACATAACTTCGGTTATAATAAGAATCAACTTACTACGAAGGATGGTGAGTTGAAAGCCTATGTGGATTCTATTCAAAATCAACTAAACAAAGGAAGGTTATTTGTGAAGATCGACATTCATTCTTCTGCTTCTATGGTGCCAACAAAAACGTTTAAAACAAATGAAGAGTTAGCTTCAAAAAGAGCTGAAAACATTAAACTTACATTAGAAAACCACTTTAAAGGAATTGGGTTAAGTGATAAAGTAGAGGTCAACATTGTAAAAGTTGAAGTTCAAGGGCCTCAATACGAGAATGATTCAAGCAATAGAAAGAAATACGAACCGTTTCAATTTATTAGTTTAAAAAGCCATTAGATTTAATCAAATTTTATCGCTTTTACAGGATGAATTCGAGTAATAATTATACTTGGTAATATTAGAGCTGCAAGACAAATCACAAGGGTTGCTATGTTAAGAATTAGCCATTGTGAAAAATGTAATTCAATAGGTACTTGAGATAGGTAGTAAACCTCAGGGTTTAATTTAAATATTCCAAAGTTTAACTGAAGAAAACAAAGTCCTAGTCCGATAATGTTTCCCCAAATGATTCCTTTTCCAATTAGAAAGCCTGATTGAATTAGAAAGATTTTGCGAATACTCCAATTGGAGGCTCCAATGGCTTTCATAATTCCAATAAAATTAGTTCTTATCAAAATCAGCACCAATAATGCTGATCCCATATTAATGATACCGATTAGTATCATTAAAACCAAAATTATAACAACGTTAATGTCTAAAAAGCCTAACCAAACAAATATATCTTTTTGATTTTCTTTAATGCTATTTACACTAAGTAGTTCATTGTTTTTTGTTGGTATAAATTCAACTTGCTTTTTTACTTTTGCAACAATTGCGTCTAATTGATCCCAATCATTAACCATCATTTCAAATCCACTGATGTAATTATGGCTAGATCCTTTTCCTTTAATAGATTCAAAAATAACTGTTTTTTGAGATGCTTTTAAGGAGAAGTTAGTACCATCTTCATTTAAGTATGTTCTTTCCAGCTCGCCAAATTCATTCGTATTAAAATCACAGGGACTATAAGCCGTACCTTTTATTGTTATTTTTAAATAGGAAGTATCAGGAATCGCAGTTTCTTTTATTTCAGCATTAATGTCACTCCAATAATCGGAAGCTATTAAGCGAATTAATGTGTCTTTTATTGGGCATAAAGTAAATCTCGTATAAGATTCGAAACCATTACCCCAATCACATCGATAGTTTCCATTTCCACCTGAAATATTTGCTTTAATAATTAGTTGTCCATTGTGTAAACTATCTTCTACTTCAATTGGTGCTGAAATTCCCCAATCGTTTAATTTTTGGACATATTTTAAGTCGCCAATGACCATCTTTTTATCAAATTCTTCTAGTCCTGTAGAGTAAATTCCAGAAATAATAAACTTTCGTTGCACAGGTTGGTTCCGAACAAAAAAGGCATTTACATTATCGCCAATCTTAAAATTGAGGTTATCTGCTAATTTCTTTGAAATTAAAATAGAATTTGAAACACTATCCGATTTAAAAGCCGGGACTTTACCAGCGATTAAGTGCTTTTTATAGAATTCAAAATTGTAATTTTCTTCTACACCTTTAATTATTGCTCCAAAAACATTTTGAATTGTTTCACTTGTGTCTTTCTTATTTGAAAGTTTGTATGAGATGAGTGTTTTATCTGATTGAAATAGGATGGGCATATACCCAACAGCGTTAATATCTTTCAGGTTTTTATTCTCTTTTAAGGATGTAAGAAAAGATTGATCTTTCAAAATGGGAGCACTTTCATATTGACTTGCTTCGCCACTACTCATTATAACGATGTGACTTCCAAACCCACTTACTTTTTGGCGCACTTCTTGTTGAAACCCTGTTACAACAGCCAATGTAATTAAGTTAACAACAACGGCTAGTGCAATACTAATGATAGAGATTCTAACGATAGGTTTAGAAACTTTCTTACCTTGTACTACGCTCTTAAGTGTTTTTTTTGATATGAAATATTCGAACGCCAATTTTCTAGAAAGTTTTCGACTAAAATACACAAAGCTTTTAATCCTTAAAAGTATTTTTATTTTTTTGATTTTTTCTTGTGCAAGATCTAATCAAGAAGATGCGCTGGCTTGGATGGATGTGCCAATTGTAGGTGCTTCTCAAACGGAAAATTATCTTCATTTACTTGAAGGAAAAAAAATCGGGGTTGTTACAAATCAATCAGGAAGAATTGATGAAACTCATTTAGTAGATTCATTATTGGCGTTGAATGTTAATATTGTTCGCGTGTTTTCACCAGAACATGGATTTAGAGGTGATGCTGATGCGGGTGAGCATGTGAATAATCAAGTCGATAAAAAAACCGGATTACAATTAATTTCCTTGTATGGTACTAATAAAAAACCAACGAAAAGTCAGTTGGATGGATTAGAAGTTCTTGTTTTTGATATTCAGGATGTTGGTGTTCGCTTTTACACATACATTTCAACATTGCATTATGTAATGCAAGCTTGTGCTGAAAATAATATTAAATTGATTGTTTTAGATCGACCTAATCCCAATGGGTCTTATGTTGACGGGCCTGTTTTGGATACAAATTTCACATCCTTTGTAGGGATGCACCCAGTACCTATTGTACATGGGATGACCATAGGTGAATACGCAAAAATGATCAATGGAGAAGGATGGTTAGGGAATGATTTGGTTACGGATTTAAAAATAATACCATTGGCAAACTATTCGCATGATTCCTATTATTCCCTACCGGTTCCACCTTCGCCAAACTTAAGGTCAGACCTCTCAATTCAGCTTTATCCAAGTCTATGTTTGTTTGAAGCAACTACAGTCTCTATTGGTAGGGGAACTGAGTTTCCATTTGAGATTTATGGTCATCCAGCTTTTAAGTCAGAAAGCTATTCTTTCGTTCCAAAGTCAAGCTTTGGAGCAAAAAGCCCAAAAATGGAAGGGGAAACGTGTAAGGGATACCGATTAAGTAACAATGATTTGTCATTCCCGCGAAAGTTTGAATTATCTTTTTTAATAAATGCGTGTCAGGAATTGGAAGGGCAAAAATTTATAGAAACAAGTCGCTTTTTCAATTTATTAGCAGGGAATGACGTTTTACAGCAACAATTAATTGACCATGTTAGTGAAGAGGAAATAAGAGCTTCCTGGTCAGCTGGACTTGAAGAATACAGAAAGATTCGATTGAGGTACTTATTGTATCCGTAAGAGATGAAATTGGTATCTTTGTTTAAAATTAAATTAATAGTAAAGTTATAGATGGCAAAAGTTGGGATTATCATGGGTAGTAAGTCGGATTTACCGATTATGGAAGAAGCTGCTAGTTTTTTAAAAGAATTTGGTATTGCTTATGAAATGAATATTGTTTCGGCACATAGAACACCAGATTTAATGGTAGAGTATGCACGTAACGCACATAAGAAAGGCATTAGTGTTATAATTGCTGGAGCAGGTGGAGCTGCACATTTGCCTGGAATGACAGCAGCATTAACTGCCTTGCCTGTTATTGGTGTTCCAATTAAATCTTCTAATTCGATTGATGGTTGGGATAGTATTTTATCAATCCTTCAAATGCCGAATGGAATTCCAGTAGCTACCGTAGCTTTAAATGGAGCGAAAAATGCAGGAATTTTAGCTGCTAAAATAATAGGAGCAAGCAATGATCAAATTTTGGATAAGTTATTCGCTTATATGGAAGAAATGAAAGAGGCCGTTATAAAAAGTTCAAATGATTTAAACGGAATCAACCCAAACATTGATGTCTGATATAAATGGTATTTAAAACAAAAGGGCTTTCATTTGAAAGCCCTTTTGTTTTATGATAAAATTTTGTGTTCTTCTAAATTGTCGATCCCCCAATTTTCTAATTCGGATTCAGACCATAATTCAGGGAAGAAAATTCTTCTTTGATATCTTGGATGCATGTATTTTTGCCACTCACTTCCTCCAGTTGCTTCAGCGCTCTGCTCGCCACTATTTAAATATTTTTTTGCCGCATTTAAGTGATGCATAACCCATTTCACATTAACTGTGTGGTCGTAATGACGCATCGCATTTTTTAATGTAACATTTTCTTGATCAGCAACATTTAAATTTTTGAATTTCGTCCAAAGATTTATAGTGTTATATTCTTCCATATAACTAATGAATTCCGTTTTGTATCGGTCTTCAAAATTAGTCATCAATTTGTTCTTTTTACCTGTTGCATGATCAATGCCAGCAACTTGCCAGTATAAGTTGTTGAACGCATGCTCGTATGGAGTATTGCGATCAATTGTTTTTCTAAATCTAAAGTCAATTAAGTTAATTAGCTCTGTTGAGGCAAATTCAATTTTACGATATTGAGCACTTTGAAATCCACTTGCTGGAGTTAGAGTATCTCTAAATTTCATGTATTGATCAACGTCCATTCCATCTCCCATAATCGTAAAGGAGTTAGAAAGCATATCGAAATAACGACTAATTCTATTAAGATGTTTTGTGAATTTTTCAGTCGATAAATCCTCATCGTGAGACAATTGATCCATTTCCCATAAAATCATCTTAAACAAAAGCTCATTGATTTGATGATACATAATAAAGATCATCTCATCCTTGAGGGTTGTTTTTTGTATTTGAAGTCCTAAAAGAGCATCAACTTGGATGTAATCCCAATATTTGGTTGGTTCAGAATGAAGCAATCCAGAAAGATGAATGTCAGCATTTTGGCCCATTGCCTCATACTTTTCATCAATCGCTTTGAGCAATTCTTCTCTTGTCATAATTTGAAAGTTATACTAAAAAGCAGGTCGATTTATATCGACCTGCTTTTCGTTTCTTTAAAGTGTTCCTCTATTGTCTTGCTCTCTTTCAATTGCTTCGAAAAGTGCTTTGAAATTTCCTTTCCCAAATGACTGAGCTCCTTTTCTTTGAATTATTTCAAAAAACATGGTAGGTCTATCAACAACTGGTTTTGTAAAGAGTTGCAACAAATAACCTTCATCATCTCTATCTATAAGAATTCCATGTTTTTTAAGAACTTCTACATCTTCGTCAATTTCTCCAACACGTTCCAATAAATCATCATAGTAGTTATCTGGTACATATAAAAACTCAACGCCTCTATTTCTCATTTGAGTTACAGTTTCAACGATGTCATCTGTAGCGACTGCAATATGCTGAACTCCAGACCCATTATAGAAATCTAAATACTCTTCAATTTGTGACTTTTTCTTACCTTCAGCTGGTTCGTTTATTGGAAATTTAATTCTACCATTTCCATTACTCATTACCTTACTCATAAGCGCAGTAAATTCTGTCGAAATGTCTTTATCATCAAAAGATATGATCTGAGCAAATCCCATTACTTTGCCATAGAATTCACACCATTTATTCATTTCGTCCCATCCAACATTACCAACCATGTGATCCACAAATTTTAATCCAACTGGAGTTGGGTTGTAATGAGATTCCCATTTTTTGTAACCTGGTAAAAATGTACCATTGTAGTTCTTTCTTTCAACAAAAATGTGAACTGTTTCACCGTAAGTATGAATTCCAGATCGAACAACATATCCATTCTCATCCTCTTCTCGAGTAGGTTGCATAAATGGTTTTGCTCCTCTTTTAGTCGTTTCTTCAAAAGCACTTGTAGCATCATCAACCCATAAAGCGACAACCTTAACGCCGTCACCATGTTTGTTAATGTGCTCATTGATTGGTCCGTCAGACTCTAGAGGAGTCGTTAAAACAAGTCTAATCTTATCTTGTTTAAGTACGTAGGAAACTTTGTCTTTAACACCTGTTTCTAATCCTGAATACGCTTCTGATTGAAATCCGAATGCAGTTTTATAGAAATGGGCTGATTGCTTTGCATTTCCAACATACAATTCGATGTAATCAGTACCTAAAAGTGGAAGAAAATCTTCCGCTTCTTCAAAAAGTTTTGTTAGTCCGTATTCTGTGTTTTGTAAATCTTTTAGATTTTTTATTTCTGCTGCCATAATTTTATAATATTAGGAGTTAAGCCAAGATTGGTAATAATCTTTTATCTCTAACTCAATTGCTTGTTTTGTTAATTTAAGTGGTTTGAAAGTGTCGACCATTACAGCCAACTCTTGTGTTTCTTTTTTACCTATACTTCTTTCGTATGCTCCAGGGTGTGGACCGTGTGCCAGCCCTGCCGGGTGCAATGTAATTTGACCTTTTTTAATATTGTTTCGACTCATAAAATCACCGTCTACATAATAAAGTACTTCGTCAGAATCAATATTGCTGTGATTGTAAGGTGCAGGTATTGCATCAGGATGATAATCATAAAGCCTTGGCACAAATGAGCAAATAACAAATGCACTTGTTTCAAATGTTTGATGAATCGGAGGAGGTAAATGCACTCGTCCAGTTATTGGTTCAAAGTCATGAATGGAGAATGCATAAGGATAGTTATATCCATCCCATCCAATCACATCAAATGGGTGTGATGCATAAGTGTATGAATATAGAATTCCTTGCTTTTTTGTTTTTATAACAAAATCTCCTTTTTCATCATGAGTTTCTAATTCACTTGGTGTTCTAAAATCTCTTTCGCAAAATGGAGAATGTTCTAACAGTTGTCCGAACCAATTTCGATACCTTTTAGGGGTGAAAATTGGATGTTTAGATTCTACAATAAACAATTTATTGTCTTCATTATCAAAATCAATTTGATAAATCATACCTCTTGGTATTACAAGGTAATCTCCATATTTGAAATCAATATTCCCAAGTTGTGTTCTTAGTTTTCCTGTACCGTGATGTATAAAAATAACTTCATCACAATCAGCATTTTTGTAAAAGTAGTCTCTCAAAGATTTTTTAGGAGAAGACATGATGATTTCACAATCATCATTTACTAGTAAAGGGACTCTGCTTTCCAGGAAGTCATCATTAGGAGCAACATTGTATCCCATTAAACTTCTCATTTGCAATTGTCGATCTTCAGCTATTTCAGGGCGAAGGTCTTTTGTCCCTAGGAATTCCTTAACAATTGTTGGGGGCTGCAGGTGATAAAGTAGCGCAGACATCCCGTCAAACCCTGCAGTTCCAAATAATTGTTCATGATATAATTCTCCGTTTTCTTTTCTGAAAACAGTATGTCTTTTCGGCGGAATTGAACCGAGTTTTTGATAAAAAGGCATGTATTATTTTTTTTAATTAGTAATTTATTTCACATATCAAATAGCCAATCATTCGGGCTTTCGAATAATTAAATAACAAAGATGTTTCAATAAATCACTCCACATAAAGATATAGGTTATCGAATTTAGCAAAGAAATGAATTCTAATGTAGGAAAAAAATGATAATTATCATGTTTAAATTAATGATGAATTTATTTGGAATTACTTAGGAAATTTGTTCAATTTTTTCTCTATTTGCTACTATTAATTAGAATGTTTTATGGATAAAGTAATTGTCATTGGCGCTGGAGGTCAAATAGGGAGTGAATTAGTTTTGTCATTAAGGAAACTTAAAGGGAATGATAATGTTATCGCTGCTGATGTTAAAAAAGATTGTCCAAAAGCACTAAGTGAAGGACCTTATATCCAGATGGATGTTTTAAATCGTGAATTTGTACGTGAGTATATAATTAACAATAATATAAAAGAGGTTTATCTGTTGGCAGCTTTATTAAGTGCAACAGCTGAAAAGAACCCTAAATTTGCTTGGGAATTAAATATGGAAGGTCTTTTTACCATACTTGATTTGGCAAAGGAAAAGTATGTAAACAAGATTTTTTGGCCGAGTTCTATTGCTGTTTTTGGCCCCACAACTCCAAAAGTAAATACACCTCAAAGAACAATTATGGAGCCTTCTACTGTTTATGGGGTTTCAAAACAAGCGGGAGAAAGATGGTGTGAATATTATTTCAATAAATTTGGAGTTGATGTTCGATCAATAAGATATCCTGGATTAATTTCATACACAACCTTGCCAGGTGGTGGTACAACGGATTATGCAGTCGACATTTTTTATAAAGCAAAAATGAACGAAGAATTCAATTGCTTTTTAACAGAAAACACTGCACTTCCTATGATGTACATGGAAGATGCTATCAGAGCTACAGTTGAGTTAATGGAAGCTCCTATTGAAAATGTTAAGATTAGATCAAGTTATAATTTATCTGGTTGCAGTTTTACGCCGAAGGAACTTTATATGGAGATAAAGAAGCATGTTCCTGATTTTAAAATTAAATATGAACCAGATTTCCGTCAAGCAATTGCAGACTCTTGGCCAGGGTCTATTGACGATTCAGCATCAAGAGATGATTGGGGATGGAAAGAAGAGTATGATGTTCAGAAAATGGTTCGTATTATGCTTGAAAATATTGACGTTTCATTAATTGATTAAATACGAATAAGGCATAATAGCAGATTTTTTATCGACATAAATTCGCAGTTGGACGAAAAGTGAAAAAAATGTTTTGTAAATGGGCAGGCTATTAGTATATTCGAAGATAAGTACTGTTATCTCTCCAAATTTATTAAAGTGCTAAAGATGATTGTAAGAAAATTATTGTTTTTTATTTTTATTGGGCTTATGTCGGTTTCATTTGCGAATGCAAGTGCTGATCAAGGTGGAGAAATAAATAAAAAAGACTCAGAAGGAAGAAAGCAAGGTAAATGGGTTGTTCTTGGAAAAGACAGACCATCGGCAGGTTTCCCTACGGAAGGGAAAATCGAAGAAGGACCTTATGTAGACGATCGTAAAGAAGGTACTTGGATAAAGTATCACAACGACGGGGTTACTCCAAAATTAAAAGGTGAATACCATAATAATAGACCAGCTGGAGCTTATACTAAGTTATATGCTGATGGGGTAGTTCGTGAAGTTGGTGTTTTTGAGAGAAACAAATATTCAGGAAATTTAAAGCGTTATCATGAGAATGGAAAGCTTGAATTAGATGTTAACTATAATGACGAAGGGAAAGAAGATGGTACTGTAAAGTATTATTATCCTAATGGTCAGGAAGAGTTTGTTTATGAAGCTAATAATGGTGTTCCGAAAGGAAAAGCAATACGTTATTATGAAAATGGAGATGTTAAAGAAGTTATTTATTATGCTTCTGATGGATCTGTAGAGAAAAGTGAACAAAAGGAAATGGTTAGTCCTTCCGTTAAGGTAGTTGATCCAGGAGCTTCTAAAGAGATGGCACCGAAGATTTCTTCTCCTAGAACGAAAGGGGCAACGTTTAAACCAAATGCATACAATAAAGTTTACAATCAAAATGATGAAATCTGGCAAGATGGAGACTTTAGAAATGGTAGGCTTTGGAGTGGAAAAGTATACGAGTACGACTCAGACGGTATACTACTTAAAGTTAAAGTGTTCAAAAACGGTGTATATCACTCAGACGGACAACTTTAATGTCAAACTAGAAACAAAAAGCTCCATTTATGGAGCTTTTTTTTGCTCTTTAAAATAATATGGTTTATGTATATTTGTATTACTAAACAATCAACCGAATGAAAAATGAAAAAGGCGCTAAATCAATAGTGCTTCCTGATTTCAATCTTTCACCTGCTATAGATAAAGTTGGGGTAGAAGAAAGAGTGGCTCGATTTCAAACTCGAAGTATAAAAGATGAATCAAAGCTTCAAGGATTAAAAATGATCTTAAATATGATCGACCTTACAACTTTAGAAGGAAAAGATACTCCAGGAAAAGTTCAACAAATGTGTTTTAAAGCGAAACACTTACATGATTTTTACGAAGGCCTCCCTACGGTGGCTGCAGTATGTGTTTATCCTTCAATGGTTAAGGTGGCGAAAGAAGCTGTAAAGGGATCTGGTGTGAAAGTCGCTTCTGTATCAACTGCATTTCCTTCAGGTCAGGCACCTCTCTCTGTGAAAATAGCTGATACAACTTTTGCAGTATCAGAAGGAGCTGACGAAATTGACATGGTTATTTCTAGAGGTAAATTTTTATCAGGTGAATATAATTTTGTTTTTGATGAAATTGCTGCAATCAAAGAAGCTTGTGGAAAGGCGAGATTAAAAGTGATTTTGGAAACTGGAGAATTAGTAACACTTGATAATGTAAGACGAGCAAGTGATATTGCAATGTACGCTGGAGCTGATTTCATCAAAACTTCTACTGGGAAAATTCAACCAGCAGCAACGATGCAGGTAACTTACACGATGTTAGAGGCTATTCGTGATTTCAAGCTTAAGACAGGAATTCAAGTTGGAATGAAACCAGCAGGTGGAATTTCAAATTCTAAATTGGCATTACACAACTTGGTGATGGTTAAAGAGGTTCTAGGAAATGAATGGTTAAACAACGAATGGTTTCGTTTTGGAGCTAGTAGTTTGGCGAATGATGTTCTCATGCAAATCATGAAAGCTCAAACAGGTAATTATCAATCATCAGATTATTTCTCAATAGATTAAGATGGCTAAAAAAGACACAAATAAAACAACTGATTTTGAATGGAATTATTCAGCAGCACCTGAGAGTTCAAGTCATGTTACGATAAAAAAGAAATACGATCATTATATCAATGGAAAATGGGTAAAACCAAGCTCTGGAAAGTATTTTGAAACGACTAATCCTGCAAATAATGAAGTGCTGTCTTCTGTAGCTTATGGTAGTAAAAAAGACATTGATCTTGCAGTTAAATCGGCAAGAGACGCCTATGATACTGTTTGGTCTAAAGTTGACGCTAAAGAACGCGGGAAATACATTTATCGCATCGCTCGTTTGATGCAAGAAAGAGCTAGAGAATTAGCTGTTGTAGAAACATTAGACTCGGGAAAAACAATCAGAGAATCGAGAGATATTGATATCCCTTTAGCATGTAATCATTTCTTCTACTATGCTGGATGGGCAGATAAATTAAATTATGCTTTTCCAAATAGAAAAATTGAAGCACTAGGAGTTGCAGGTCAAATTACTCCATGGAATTTCCCTTTATTAATGGCTGCATGGAAAATTGCTCCTGCGCTAGCTGCTGGAAATACTGTTGTTTTAAAACCAGCTGAAACTACACCACTTACTGCTTTGTTCTTAGCTGAAATTATCCATGAAAGTGGTTTGCCAGCGGGTGTTGTGAATATAGTGACTGGTTTTGGAGATACTGGTGCTGAAATTGTTAATCACAAAGGAATTGATAAAATTGCCTTTACGGGATCAACTGGGGTTGGCAAGATTATTCAAAAAGCAATCGCTGGAACTGGTAAAAAAGCAACTTTAGAGCTTGGAGGTAAATCTGCAAACATTATTTTGGAGGATGCACCATTAGATCAAGCTGTAGAAGGCATTGTGAATGGTATCTTTTTTAATCAAGGACATGTTTGTTGTGCTGGTTCAAGGTTGTTTGTTCAAGAAAGTGTTGCTGATAAGGTGTTAGAGAAATTGAAGCACAGAATAAACTCTTTAATCGTTGGTGATCCAATGGATAAAAACACAGATATCGGTGCTGTAAATTCAAAGGAACAGTTAACAATCATCAATAATTACATTAAAATAGGAAAAGCAGAAGGGTCTGAAATCTATCAACCATCATGTAAACTTCCAAGTAAAGGGAATTATTGCCTGCCAACGTTGTTTATAAATGTCGCTCAGTCGAGTAGACTTGTTCAAGAAGAGATTTTCGGACCTGTTTTAACAATTCAAACGTTTAGAACAGTTGATGAAGCAATTCAAAAAGCAAACAATACACCATTTGGATTGGCTGCTGGAGTATGGACAGATAAAGGCTCTCGTATCTTCAATTTGACTTCTAAGCTTAAAGCTGGAGTTGTTTGGGCGAATACATACAATAAATTTGATCCGACATCCCCTTTTGGAGGGTACAAAGAAAGTGGTTACGGAAGAGAAGGCGGACTACATGGACTAGAAGCATACGTTAAATTGAAATAATCATGTCACGATTGAAAGTTTTAAAAACATACAAAATATACATTGGAGGAAAATTTCCTAGAACTGAATCTGGAAGATTTTATACTCCGCTAAACAAGGAAGGTGAGCAAATAGGAAACATTTGTTTATCTTCTCGGAAAGATGCTAGAAACGCAATTGTTGCTGCTCGAAAAGCATTTGGAGATTGGTCAGAAAGGACTGCGTTTAATCGAAGTCAAATTCTATATCGAATTGCTGAAATGCTTGAAGGAAGAAGAGCACAGTTTGTTTCGGAAATGGAAATGCAAGGTATTTCTTCTAAAATGGCCGATGCTGAGGTTGATGCTTCAATTGATCGATTGATTTATTATGCGGGATGGTGTGATAAATACCAACAAGTTTTAGGAAGTGTTAATCCAGTTGCATCTTCGCATTTTAATTTTTCTGCTTTGGAGCCAATGGGAATTGTTGGTGTCTTGCCTGATGAAAACAGTGCTTTATTAGGATTGGTAACTGCCATAGCTCCAATTATAGCTGGTGGAAATACGGTACTTGTTGTGGTATCTGAGGAATTGCCTTTGTGTGCAATTACATTTGCAGAAGTATTGGCTACTTCAGATGTGCCTGGGGGTGTTGTAAATATCATTACAGGGAAACGTTCTGAATTAATCAAGCCAATTGTTACACACATGGATGTTAATGCGATGGTGTATTATGGTGATGATAAATCAATCGTAAAAAACTTGGAAGAAGAAGCTACACACAACCTAAAAAGAATTAGGGTTTACGAAGAAATTGATTTGTTAAAATCTGAAGGATTGCATTATATTTCTGATTGTCAAGAAGTAAAAACAACTTGGCATCCGATTGAGAATATTGGTGGAGCAAGCTCTTCGTATTAAGGATTGTTCCATTGTCCTACCTTATCACTTGTACAAATCCTGATTTAACAATAGGGAATGGAATATTACCTGCATTACTAAAGCTAGAATGCGCTGTAAATGAAACTGTGTAAAAATACGTTCCGTCAGAGATGAGTGATTGCGAAGTTTGATCTGTTCCATTCCAAATGGGAGTAATACCTTTCGGTATGTCTCCGTCAAATTGATGAATAATATTTCCCCAACGATTAAAAAACTGAATAACACATTTTACAGGGATGTTGGTATTGATGGTAAAAGCATCATTTTCACCATCGTTGTTGGGGGTGAACACATTGGGTAGTTGTACTACGAGAGAATCATACGCAATAATGGTTAGCAAAAAGGTATCTGCACAAGTTGGGTCGTATTGCCAAGCCACAAGACTAATGGTATTACTACCTGCATCGTAAAACGTAGTTTCTGTAAAAGTGCTTCCCTGAGGTTCTTGGTTAATGAACCATACATAATTACTTGCAAAAGTAGAGGTATTGTTAAACTGAACATTGAGAGGAACGCCACCCGTATTTGGGTTGGCCGTAAATTGAGCCACGGTGTTGTTTACCTCACTCACAAGTATGAGTGTATCTTTACTAGCGCAGTTATTGGTATCAATAAACTGAAAGGTATGCCCTCCAGCGCTTAAACCATTAAATGTGTTTGCATTTTGAGGAGCACCACCATCTACACTGTAATTTAAAACAGAATTAACCCCAAGTAAAGCACTTAAGGTGGCAGTACCACTGTTAATGCCACATTCTGAAGGTGTGGTGGTAACTGCGCTCCAAACAGGTTTTGGTCTCACCTTTATTTGCAAGGGTCTTACCACAGAGCAGGTATCATTGTTCCAAATGCGCACGGTATAATTCATGCTGCTGTCTGCCGAAAAAATGGGGTTGGGGCAATCTGTACAACTAAGGCCTGTGGCAGGTAACCACTCGTATTGTTGCCCACCCGTAACTTGTAAAGGCACTTGCGACCCCTCACAAACGGTTGTGTCATTGGGGGTGCTAACATTAAATGGCTCACACGTTGAGGTATAGGTTAGAAATAATTCAAAAACGGGATTGGAGGTTGTTGAAAAGCTGGATTGATACTCAAATTTCACGTCAAAATTAAAGGGGTCCGTTATGTAACTGGCAATGTTTGCCAAAGCATCTACACTGTCCATTACGGTATTAGCAACATCGTTATCCAAACCATATAATGCACTGTCTTGGTAGTAAAACGCACCACGTACCCCTGCGCAACCAGGTTCTGTCAGGTAATCTTCATCTCCGCCTACCAAACCCAATACATTGTTATTTACCGAAACGTAACTTCCGTCTTGAAACACATCGCACAAGCCCCAAGAATTAAACGCAAAGCCCACATCATTAGTCAAATTAATGGGATTTAAGTTGGTGTAGGGGTAATTGACAATGGTTTCACTGTTTTGGGTGTTTAGTGTAATGTTGGCGCATACCTGACCCAAATTGGGGTTTTCATAACTTACCCAAAGATAAAAGACAGAAAAAAGAGATTCAAGTAAAGATTGATTTTGAGGTGGTAAAATGCTGTATGATTGCTGATTTGGATCAATTTGTTGTGTAACATCAAAACAGAAAAGTTTCTCAAGGGTGAAAGGAAGAGTAGGGCCCAATGAATTGAATGACGTAAAAGCAACCTGATTATTTAACTTTATCAAAGTTCCATTAAAAATAATTTCTCTGTTATCATCAAAACTAAAATCTAATTGTGTTTGAATATTTTTACTTAAAGTACTAAAAAGATATGCTTTTCGAATAGTGCTTCCAGGTTCAATGTAAATATCAAATGTGCCAGGAGGATTTAAATTTACTGGATCAAAACCATCACCCGTTACACCTCCATTAAAAATGTCTTGATGAAAAGTAAGCTGAGTTCTACCAAATGGTACAAACGCTAACAAACACAATGCAAGAAGTGCTATTTTCAGTGGTTTCATGAACTAATTTAGGGTTAATTTTAAAAATAATGGATAAAAATTTGATTTAACCCAAACTTACCTTATCACTTGTACAAATCCTGATTTAACTGGAAAAACAGTCTTAACTAAAAATGCTTCTGATACAAATGTAGAAAGAGTGGCAATTGAAAGTCTATTTAGAGGTTTGTGTTTGGTGAAAATTAAAATAAACAATGAGTTAGTTGCTATTCAAAAATTTGAAAAGCAGTAAGTATAGGTAATAACCAAACTTAAAAAGGGGCTGAACAAATTGTTCAGCCCCTTTTTTTGTAGTTAGTAAGCCAGTATTATTCTAATGTGAATATAATCGGCAAACGACAACGTGTACGCACTTTTTTTCCCGCAACTTCACCTGCGTTCCATTTTGGCATTTTGCGAACTACACGTTTAGCTTCTCTATCTAGTTCGTCAGACACTCCTCTTTCAACTGTCAATCCTGTTACTGTGCCATCAGACTCAATAATGAAAGAAAGGTAAACTCTTCCTTGTTCATTCATTTCAATTGAGGTTTGAGGATATTGTACGTTTGAGTTGATCCATTTTTGCATTTCAGCTGCACCACCAGGGAATGTTGCTTCTACATCAGGGAAATCAATGATTTCAGCTGGAGGCAAAACTACTGGAGGTCCTGGAATAACAGGAGGAAGTGGAGGAGTTACAACTGGTTTTGGTATAATTTGAGTGTTGCTATCTATTATAATTCGTTCTTCAGGTAAGCGAACTACATCGTCTGTATTCGTTTCTGGTTTATCAACCTCTTTGTTTTCAGCTGTAAAAACAATTTCAGTCGCTCTTTGTGCTGCAACTTGACGAAAGTCTTTTTCTAGTGTCGAAGTATAAGAAAATGAAGCCAACACTAAACCTCCTACGAATAATAAAGCGATCATTAATATTGGTGTCCGTTGTTTTTCAATGTTTGCATTTCTGCTTTTTTTGATTTCCATAACTGTATGTTTTAGTTTATAGATTTCGTATTGCAAACTACGTACCAAAAAAAAAGACCATCATTTCTGATGGTCTTTTTTTAATGTATTTAGTGTAATTATTCCAAAGTAAAAATGATTGGAAGTCTACAACGAGTTCTAACGCTCTTACCTGCAGCTTCTCCCGAAGTCCATTTCGGCATTTTTCGAACAACTCTTTTTGCTTCTCTATCAAGATCAGGACTTACACCTCTTTCTACCTCTACATTTGTAATTGAACCATCTGGCTCCACAACAAAAGATAAGTATACACGACCTTGTTCGTTCATTTCGATTGCAGTCTGAGGATATTGAACGTTTGCATTAATCCATTTTTGCATTTCAGCAGCACCTCCAGGGAATGTTGCTTCAACATCAGGGAAATCAATAATTTCACCTTGAATTTTTGGTTGATCAATTGGACCTGTTTGAACCGGAGGTGGAACAGGAACAGCTGGTTCTGGTTCTTTCTCTGTATTCACCTTTTCAACAATTTCTTCTGCTGGCGGTGGTGGAGCATCCACTTGTGGTGGCGGAGGCGTTTCGTCTTTTTGCTTTTGCTGTGTTTCCACAACATATTGATTATCGGCAACTTTTGTATCGCCTTTCTTGCTATCTGTTTTCTCAACTCCTGCAGTGTATGAAAACGATGCCAATACAAGACTACCAACGAATAGCATACCTGTTAACAAAATAGGTACTCGTTGATTCTCTGTGTTCGCTGAAGCGCTTTTCTTTAATTCCATAATAATTCAATATAGATTGTAAATATATTAAATAATGTTTACAAATTATATACCAATTAATCAATATTAACAACGGTATAATAATCGAAATGTACTGAAGCCAATAATTACTCCAAACAAATCAAATACAATGTTTCTAAAATCGGGCATTTTGTAAAAGCCAAGATAGATGTAACAAGCTTCTGAAAACAGAATTAGGGAAAAACTAAACAAGAGGACAATCCAATAACAATTTCGACGAAGAACTTCATAATCCCATTGTTTTTTTAAACTTCCGATTGTAAAGTGGGTAATTCCCCAAAACAAAAAAGTGTGTATAATCGATCTAGACGGAATCCCGTAATAATTAATCCTAAAATCAATTGGAGAAATAAAGATTAAAAGCATAAAGCTCAACCAAATAATTCCAGGAAGAAATATTCTAAGTTGCACTTATCTTAACCGATTAAATCTTTGTAGGCATCAGCACTTAACAATCCTGAAACTTGATCAGAATCAGACATTTTAACTTTCACCATCCATCCATCACCATAAGGATCAGAATTTACAGATTCAGGATTTGATTCTAACGCTTCGTTAAACTCAATAATTTCTCCAGAAACAGGCATAAATAAATCAGAAACAGTTTTAACAGCTTCGATTGAACCAAATACTTCTTCTTGATCTAAAGTTTCTCCAGCAGTTTCTACTTCAACATAAACGATATCACCTAATTCACCTTGAGCAAATTCCGTAATTCCAATTGTTGCAACATCGCCATCAATAGCTACCCATTCATGGTCTTTTGTGTATTTTAAATTTGAAGGAATATTCATTTTGTCCTGTTTTATAATTTTATGGTTGCAAATTTAAACTATTTATTCACTGAAATACAAGTCTAGAAAGAAATGTTGTACGTGATACATCTGCTTTTTGATTATTTTTGTGTTGTATGATTAATCAAGAACAATTAAAAGAGCTGCAAAATCGAATATCTTCGATCGGTGAGTATTTAAAAATTGACGAGAAAAAGGTGAAATTGGCTGAGGAAGAGTTGAAAACTCAAGATCCAGATTTTTGGAATGATCCAAAAGCAGCTGAGGTTCAAATGAAGTCTAATCGTGAGTTGAAATACTGGATCGATGCTGTTACTGATCTCGAAACTTGTTTTGAAGACATAGAAGTACTTTTTGAATTCATCAAGGAAGGTGAGGGAGAAGAGTCAGAATTAGATAAGATGGTAGCAAATCTTTCTGAGAAACTAGAATCACTTGAATTGAAAAACATGCTTTCAGGTGAAGAAGATAAATTAAGTGCCGTTCTTCAAATAACTGCTGGAGCTGGAGGTACAGAAAGCTGTGATTGGGCGTCGATGCTTATGCGTATGTATACAATGTGGGGGCAGAAAAACGGTTATAAATTAACAGAATTAAATTATCAAGATGGAGACGTTGCTGGTATTAAAACAGTAACTATTGAGTTTTCTGGTGATTTTGCCTTTGGATATTTGAAGGGTGAAAATGGTGTTCATCGTTTAGTTAGAATATCTCCTTTTGATTCGAATGCCAAAAGACATACTTCTTTCGCCTCTGTTTATGTTTATCCTCTGGTAGATGATACAATCGAAATACATGTAAATCCAGCCGATATTTCCTGGGAAACATTTAGGTCTGGTGGAGCAGGAGGTCAGAACGTAAATAAAGTTGAGACTGCTGTTCGTTTGCGTCACGCTCCAACTGGTATTATTATTGAAAACTCTGAATCTAGATCTCAGCTTGGGAATAAGGAGAAAGCAATGCAATTGCTTAAATCTCAATTGTATGAATTAGAATACCGAGCTAGAATGGAAAAACGAGCAGAGATTGAGGCAGATAAAAAGAAGATAGAATGGGGCTCTCAAATACGTAATTATGTATTACACCCATATAAATTAATAAAGGATGTTAGAACTGGATGCGAAACAGGTAACGTCGATAATGTTTTAAATGGTGATTTGGATGAGTTTCTAAAATCGTATTTAATGACCTATGGAAATTAAAAAGCTATGAAATACAAAGTATACCACAATTCAAGATGTTCTAAAAGCAGATGTGCCATTGACTTTCTCAATGATAAAAAAGCCGATTTTGAATTAATTGAATACCTTAAAGATGAATTTACGGTTGAAAGTCTTACATCGGTAATTGCTCAATTAAAAATTCCTGCAGAATCCTTGGTTCGAAAAGGGGAGTCAATTTTTAAAGAAAGCTTTAAAGGCAAGGATTTATCAGAAAAAGAATGGATTGAGGCGATGGTTCAATACCCTAAGCTAATTGAGAGACCAATTGTTGTTCTTAATAATCATGCTGTGATAGCTCGACCAACAGAAAAAATTGATGATTTAAAGTAATCATTGTTAAAAAAAGCAGATTGGACCTTGTGATTCCTTAATTTAGCTTATCTTTGCCCCTCTCAAATTAAATTTTGAGTCCTTTTTTAATGAGCCTGAATAAAATTTACCTAAAGAATGAAACTAGCTTTTCGACTTATATAGAGTCTTGGGCTGGAAACAATGGTATTGATACCGATTTTTTTGACCCTAAAACGGTTAAGGATGTTGTAGATGGTCTTTTGATTATCAATGCAAATCAAGAACTTGATAAAGAATTAGATGAAATGGAAGCTTCATTCGATTTACGTCATATTCCGATTCAAAGAATTGATATTAATGGAACAATGCAGGTTGCAATTAATAGTTTGAAGCTGTGGCTTAATAATCATAAATGCCAATCAATTTCAATTATTGGTACGGATGATTTATTATCAAATGAAAACTTAGATCGTTTTTTCTTGAAATTGAACGAAACTATCGCATCAAAGTAACTGCTTCTTTCCCTTCTTCGAAGACTTTATCAACTGGCTCCCATAATTGTATTCGATTCCCTTCAGGATCTTCAATGTGTAAAAATTTCCCATAGCTATACGTTTCAATTTCATCTACGAGAATCACATTTTTCGTTTTCAATAATTTTGAGAATTCAATTAAATCATCCACTCTAAAATTGAGCATTGCTTTTTGCTCTGGCTTTCCAAAATAATCAGAATTACTTTCAAAAGGGCTTAATTGAAGGTAACCTTTTCGTGTGTTTTCTCCGCCGAATTCAAATAAAACACCGTAATCGTTTGTAGTTATTCCTAAAACTTCGGAGTACCATTTTGTCATATCTTTCGGGTTTTTGTATTTAATAAATACACCACCTAGTCCAATTATTTGCGCCATAAATTATCTTTTAATCAAATATAGTATTCTCATTCGTATTGTAGTTCCTTAATCTCGACCTCATTTCGTGTTAAATCTTCCATAGTTTCTCTTCTTCGAATTAAATGGGGTTTACCTTCCAAAACCAATACTTCTGCAGGTCTGAATCTAGAATTGTATTGGTTGCTCATTGAGAAACCATATGCTCCAGCATTATCAATTGATAAAATATCACCTTCTGTTACTGTATTTAATAAACGATCATGTCCTAAAGTATCACTTTCACATATGTTTCCAACAACTGAATATAATTTTTGTTCTCCACTCATATTTGAAATATTTTTAATGTGGTGATATGCATTGTAAAACATTGGTCTTAAAAGGTGATTTTGTCCACTGTTTACGCCGATAAAAACAGTAGAAGTAGTTTGTTTAACAACTGTTGCCGTTATTAGAAGTTTGCCGCTTTCGCTTACGATATATTTTCCAGGTTCAAACCACAATTCTAAATCACGACCGTATGTTTTGCAAAATTGTTGAAATGATTGGGAGATTTTTTTTCCGACTTCTTCAATGTTTGGTATGATGTCAGATTCTTTATACGCTACTTTAAAGCCACTTCCAAAATCTAAGAATTCTAATTGATCGAAGTGCATCGCTGCATCATATAATAACTCTGCTCCTTGTAGAAATACATCAGGGTTAATGATATCACTACCAGTATGCATATGAAGTCCGTTCACATGAATTTTGTAATGATCGATTATCCTTAAAACATGTCGTAATTGATGAATGGAGATGCCAAATTTGGAATCGATATGGCCAACTGAAATATTTGCATTTCCGCCAGCCATAATATGCGGATTAATTCTTATACAGCATTTTTTAGTTCCGCCATACAAATTCCCAAATTGCTCAAGAGAATTTAAATTATCAATATTAATAGTAACGCCAAGCTCGATTGCTTCCTGATATTCGTCAAAAGACACGCAATTGGGGGTGAACATGATTTGCTGAGGTTGAAACCCAGCTCTAATGCCTAAATGAACTTCGTTAATTGATACAGCATCCAATCCAGCACCTTTATTTTTAAGAACCCTTAAAATATTTACATTGCTCAATGCCTTTAATGCATAGTGTAATTTCACATCAAGTGGTGAAAATGCATTGTGCAGTTTGTTATACTGATTTTCAATTTTATCAGCATCATAAACATAAGTCGGTGTCCCGAATTCATTGGCAATTTCAAGTAAAAGTTCTCTTCTCATTATTTTTTTATGCAAAAATAGAAAGTTAAACAAATAACACAATGTTATTTAAATAAAATAATCGTTATAATTTTAACATTGATTGAGTCTAGTTTTTAACGGAAACAATTTTCTTAATATCTTTACGTTCTATTATCAGAATTATGAAGAAATTAATTGCGCTATTTTTTTTGCTGAATGTGTCAACTTTATTTGGCCAATATCATACAAATGCGTCTAAGTCTGAATTAGGATTGATGATCGGAGGTTCATACTACATTGGTGATATGAATCAATACATGCCATTTCGAAATACGCATTTGGCAGGTGGGATTCTATACAGGTATAACATTCACTCTCGATTAAGTTTTCGTGCTAATTTAACATATGGTGAGTTGTCTGGAGACGATTCTCAATTGGATGAAGCAATCCTTGTTGATCGTAATTTATCATTTAATAATAAAATTTGGGAGTTTGGATCTGGTGTGGAGTTTAATTACTTCCCTTTTCAAATCGGTCATAAAAGGTATAAAGGAACTGCATACTTGCTCGCAGAATTAGCTGTGTTTAGAATGAATCCTACTACCATTGATGATAATGGAAACAAAGTTGAATTAAGAGATTTAGGAACAGAGGGACAAGGTTCGCCTTTAAATTCGAAAGGGAAGTACAGTAAAATGCAATTAGCAATTCCTTTAGGTGTCGGAGCAAAATTTTCTTTAGGAAAAAGAGCTTCAATGAGTTTTGAAATTGGAATAAGAAAGACATTTACAGATTACATAGACGATATTGGATCTGGCTCTTATGTTGATCCTGTTTTATTAGCGGAGGCAAATGGACCACTTTCTGCATCGTTATCAAATAGATCGTTATCTAGTTCGAGGTATGGTAGAAGAGGTAATGCAACAACCAAAGATTGGTATGTATTCTCAGGAATGATGGTGTCATTCAGTCTTGGTAAACCAGAAAAATGTTATAGTCACTAAAAAAAAGCTCTTACAAAATGTAAGAGCTTTTTTTTTAATGTTTATGACCGTCATGTTCATTATGATCGTGGCCTTCATGTGAATCTTCTGATGGAGATTTTAAATCTAAAACTTCAATCACAAAAATCAAATCAGAGTATGGAGGTATTCCTCCTTGTCTACCTTCAGCTCCGTATGCAAGATAGTATGGCAAGTAAAAAGTTCCTTTACCACCTTTTCCTAAAAATGTTAACCCCTCTTCAAAACCAGGAACCATTCGCTGTACTTTATATTTGAAATCCATTGGGTCAGCTTCAAATGTTGAAAAGAAACTCGCACCATCAAATCTGAAATTTCCTGAACAATGTACTTTTAATTCTGAACCAGCTTCAGCTCTGCTAGCATCACCTTCTTTTTCAATTTCATAAACAAGACCAGATTCTGTTTGTTTAACATTTGGATGATCTTTCTTTACTTCTTCAAATAACATTGTTGCGAATTCTTTTTCAGTCATTGCAGAAACTTTTTCAATGTATTTTTCTTTCGCAATTGCTTGAGCTTGAATTTTCCCATAAGTATCATCAAAGACTTTTGTAGCGTTCCATTTTTTAGCCGTTTTTCCTTTTCGAATTATTTTAACAGAAGTCATTACATCATCTTGAACAATGGCATTGACGACATCTTGACCAATAATCACATTCCCGAAAACAGTGTGTTTTCCGTCTAACCAAGGTGTTGCTTTATGAGTAATAAAAAACTGGCTGCCATTTGTGTTTGGACCAGAATTTGCCATAGATAAAATTCCAGGTCCACTATGTGTTAATCCTTCAACAATTTCATCATTAAATCTGTGTTTTGGTCCTCCAGAACCTGTCCCTAAAGGATCTCCACCTTGAATCATAAAGTCACTAATTACTCGATGAAACTTAAGTCCATCGTAAAAAGGCTCATTGTATGATAGAGTATCAATTTTCAAATCACCTTCAACCAAACCAACAAAGCTAGCGACAGTCATCGGTGTTTTTTCAAATTCCAAGGCACAAATAATTATTCCTTTTGTAGTGTTAAATTCAACATACATTCCAGGTTCTAATTTTGGCTTTTTTGGTTTTTTTCCTTTCCCTTCAACACCAGCAAAAGAAGTCGCAAGTAATGCTAGAGATAAAATTGTCATTAAATATTTAGTCATAATAATATTGTTTTGATGTTAAAAATAATGTTTTAGTGGATAACAAAGACCTTGCCTTTGTTAATTCTTGTGAACTAATTTCGTTTGTCTACGCCCCAGTGCATCTTGTTACGAATGGTATCTAAGAAGTTATTTTCTTCAAATTTAATAACGTTAATCATGAAGTCAGATTTGTAAATGGTCACCTTTTCTTGTTGGCGAATAGGCAGCGAATGACCGTCAAGACTTATCAGGTATTTTCGTTCTCTTCCTTCAATACTTAATTCAATTGGCATGTGGTCTGGAACGACCATTGGTCGAACGTTAAGGTTGTGAGGCGCTATTGGAGTTAATATATGAACTTGGCATCCTGGAGTAACGATAGGTCCACCACAGCTTAAGCTATATGCCGTTGATCCAGAAGGTGTCGCTACAATTAATCCATCTGCCCAATAAGAGTTTAAATATTTACCTTCTAAAGAAGCATGAACAGTTATCATTGATGAAGTGTCTTTCTTTTGGAGGGTCATTTCATTTAATGCAATATTTTCATTGCCAAAAATATTGTCTTCTGTTTCAACTCGAATCATGGATCTTTTCTGAAAAACATACTTTTTTTGATGCACCAGATCCATTGCTTCTTCTAAATTATGTTTAGAAATATTTGCTAAAAAGCCTAATCGTCCAGTGTTAATGCCAAGTACGGGAACGTTTGAGTTTCGAATGAATTTCACGTTTTCGATAAATGTTCCATCTCCTCCAATTGAAAAGCTTAAATCTATTCCTTTTTTAAAGTCTTGATGCGAACTAAATTCATCGATTGATTCAGATATGCCCGCTTTTTTAACAAGTGCTTCTTTAAGATTGGAATGCAAAATAGGATTCCATCCAAAATCTTTTAAAATCCCAAGAAACTCATTGTAATATTCAATGTCTTGTTTGTTTACCTTTCTTCCAAAAACAGCTACATTCATCCCTTACATATTGAAATAGTTCATCATTGCTTCAAATTTCAATAGCATTTCATCTTGTAGATTGCTTTTTTGAAAAGTTGCTTTAATGACATAATCATACCGTTCAAAAGTAGCGATTATTCTATCTAATTCAATTTTATTCAATTTCAAAGTAACTTCTACATTTGTAGAGTTTGGCGCAGACATGATGTAAGAGCTTAATATTTTAGCATCGTTACTTTCTACGATTTGTGCGATTTCAGCCATGGAGTAGTCTGATTGTGCCATTTCAAGAACAAGTATTCCTCCATTTTCTTTGATGCTTCCCGTATTTGCTATTAATGTTAAAAGATGGTGAACGCTTGCACATCCTAAATACTTTTCATTCACATCTAAAACGGGAATTACGCTTAATTTGAATTCTGAAATTTTGGATAGAACTTGATAAAAGTGGTCATTTTCTAATACGTATGGACGTGGCAAGTGTTGAAATAATTCATCCAAAGTTTTATCTGTAGCCAAATGATCTAACACATCTGATTCAGATAGCATTCCTACAAAATTCCCGTCTTTTAAAACAGGTAAATGTGAAACCTTGAATTCTTCCATCCAGTTCAATGCTTTTTCACCGGTATCAGTGTGCATTAAAGGAGGAATTTCGTCATTAATTATATCTATTGCTTTCATCTCTCACGAATTTAGTATAATACTCTATAAGTTTATACTTTTGTAAACAAAAAATGTACCGTATGAATGCGAAACTAAGTGTTAATGTTAACAAAATTGCTACTCTTCGAAATGCACGTGGAGGAAAAATGCCAAATGTAGTGCAGTTTGCCATTGATTGTGAGCGATTTGGAGCTGAAGGAATAACGGTACATCCTCGACCTGATGAAAGACATATTACTAAGAAAGATGTGTATGATTTAGCGAAAGTTGTTAAAACAGAATTTAATATAGAAGGATACCCAGATGATCGCTTCATGGATTTGATAAATGAAATTCGTCCTGCACAAGCAACATTGGTTCCAGATCCACCAAATGTATTGACCTCAAATGCAGGATGGGATACGAAAAAGCATCAAATTCTTTTAACTGAATTATGTTCTAAATTGAAAGGTATGGGAGTTCGTTCTGCAATTTTTGTCGACACAAATCTTGAGAATATTGAATTTGCTGCAAAATGCGGTGTTGACCGAATAGAACTATACACTGGTCCGTTTGCGGATGAATTTGAAATAAATAAAGAAAAGGCAATTGAACCTTATGTTAAAGCGGCTGAGTTAGCAACTAAATTAGGTTTGGAAATAAACGCTGGCCATGATTTGTCGTTAGAAAATCTCACCTTTTTTAATAAAAACATTAAAGGTCTTGAAGAAGTTTCTATTGGTCACGCTTTAATTAGCGACGCACTATATTTTGGAATTGAAAATACAATTCAGATGTATAAAAAATGTTTGAAAGATTAACGTAGGACTATTCTCCCTAGTTTTTCAGAAATTGCGGATCTAATTTTTAGCAGTACTACCTGTTCTGCCAATAATTCCATTTGCACTTCATCAGGAAGTTCTGGGTCTCCAAGTTCTTTATCATTTTTTCGAATTCTATTTTCAATCTTGGACATTTTGAAATTGTAAATAGAACTCATCACTGTGGATTTAATCTTATCACTTTCGGTTGCAGTGTGAATTTTGAATTTTGTCATCCAATTTGCACTAAGCTCATGACTAGACATCTCAATTTCAGTAATAAACCTAACAATTTCTTGATCCTGAAGTCTCATAAAATAGGAAGGTTTCAAGAATACGTTTTCTGACAAGGAGTCTGAGATTATTTTATGCATTCTGTTTAAAACAGAGTCTTCAAAAACCAGTTCGTCTTCGTTAAGTTCATGGCAAATTAGTTCCGTTACACTTGTTTCAACTTGTTCCTTTTCCCCTTTTTCATTTAATTGATCAATTGTAACAGCGAGTGTTCCGTATTGAATTAAAATACGCATTAAATCGTATTCGTAAAAATCAATTGAGTCATCATTGGAAGTACTTTCCTTCTTTTCAGTTGGGGATTCTGCAACACGAGGTTCGCGAACTTCCGTAGGTCTTTTTTGTTGAGGTGTTGCGGCATTCCTTAATTTTATCAACTCACTATTAAGTACATTTTCATTCATTTCGAATCTTTCCGAAATAGATTGCATGTATACATTGCGAGTAATACTGTCGGGGATTAAGGAGACAGAATGAACAATTTCTTTAATTAACTCAGATCTTTTAATCGGATCGGATTCACCATCAGACAAAAGAATATCAGCTTTAAAAGAGATAAAATCTTGTTTGTGATCTTTAATATAGTTTTCAAGTTCAGTTGTACCAACAGATTTTGAATATGAATCAGGATCTTCACCTTCAGGGAAAAGAACAATTTTAACGTTCATTCCTTCTTGTAAAATCAAATCAATCCCTCTAAAAGAAGCTTTTATACCTGCAGCATCGCCATCGTACAGAATTGTGATGTTTTTAGTATATCTGCTAACTAATCTAATTTGTTCCTTTGTTAGAGATGTTCCGGATGATGAAACAACATTCTGAATGCCTGCTTGGTACATGCTAATGACGTCTGTATAGCCTTCGCAAAGAAAACATTCGTCGTATTTTATAATATCACCCTTGGAGAAGTAAAGTCCGTATAAAATTTGACTTTTATTATAAATAATGCTCTCAGGAGAATTGAAGTACTTAGCAATTTTTTTATCAGTACCCAGAGTTCTTCCTCCGAAACCTAGAACCCTACCAGAGACACTATGAATTGGAAACATCACCCTACCTCTAAAAAAATCAAAATGCGAATCGTCTTTTAATTTTGTTACACCAACTTTCGCTAGATAATCTAATTTGTATCCTTTTCTAATTGCAGCTTCTGTAAAATCATTGCTGTTATTTATAGAGTAACCCAATTGAAATTTCTCAATAATTTCAGGTTTAAAACCTCGTTCAATAAAATAGGAAAGGGCTATTTTTTTCCCTTCAGAGGTTTCGTGTAAATTGTGTTTGAAATGATCTCTCGCAAAATCATTAATAATATGTAACGATTCTCTTTCCGAAATAGCGGCTAATTCTTCTGGTGTAGCAGGTTTGTCTTCCGGAACTTGGATGCCGTATTTATCTGCTAACCATTTCAATGCTTCTGGGTAGGAATAATGTTCCTTCTCCATAAGAAAAGTCACAACATTTCCACCTTTTCCAGTCGAAAAGCACTTGAAGATTTGTTTCGCCGGTGAAACGACAAAAGAAGGGGTTTTTTCATCCGTAAAAGGACTTAATCCTTTAAGATTAGAGCCTGCCCTTTTTAAACTCACAAAATCACCAATAACTTCCTCAATCCGAGAAGTCTGCATGATGTCATCAATGATATGTGGAGGAATATTTGCCAATTATTTTTTTAATTCAAAAGTGTCTTCACTTGTTAATTTTCCACCGCCATCGTAAGTTTTCCAAACACCAATTTTTTGATCATTTTCATACTCACCAAAATAATGAATTGCCCCAGTTGGGTATTTAACAATACTATGACCGTGTTTTTTACCATGTTCATACATTGTCATTGATAATTCCTTGCCTGATTCGGATAAGTAGACCCATTTGCCATGGCGCCTTCCTTCTTCATCCTGGGTTCCTTTAAATTTTACGGATTTTTTTTTCGGATAATATTCAGTGTAGGTATCGCCAACAATTTCAATTAATTCCTCAGGGTTTTCAGATGTTATTTCGGAATTTTCTTTCGAATTATTTTCTGTGGTTTTATCATCTCCACATGAAACAAGTATCAAGGAACAAAATAGGAGCAATTTACTTTTCATAATTATTTCTTTCGATTTGTAGTGTATTCAACAAGACCCATAATTGATTTTTTTGCGTCAGATTCAGGAATATCTATTAATAAATCTAATGCTTTTTGTTTGTAAAAAAGCATTTGTTGATGTGCATATTCGATGCCATTATTATCGATAACCAATTGAATGGCACGTTTTACTTTTTTAGGATTTTCATTGTGATTTTTAACAATGTTAATCAATTCTTTTCGTACCTCTTTCGTTGAATTATTTAATACATAAATTAAAGGCAATGTCATTTTTCTTTCTCTGATATCTAATCCCGTAGGTTTACCTATATTACCAGGTTCTCCGTAATCAAAAATATCATCTTTTAATTGAAAAGCGATACCAATTAACTCGCCAAATTCTCTCATTTGTTGACTAATGTCTTTCCTGTCAACACTCAACGCAGCAGCCTCGCAGCATGTGGCAATAAGTGAAGCCGTTTTTTGACGAATTACTTCATAGTATACTTCCTCAGTGATGTCTAATTTTCTGGCCTTTTCAATTTGCAACAATTCCCCTTCAGACATTTCTCGTACTGCCCTTGCTACAACTTCAAGCAGGTCAAGGTTGTTTTTTTCAATAGAGAGTAAAAGGACTTTTGAGAGCATATAGTCACCGACTAAAACAGCAATTTTATTTTTCCATAAAGCATTAATTGAGAAGAAACCTCTACGCTCATTTGCATCATCCACAACGTCATCATGAACCAAGCTTGCAGTGTGTAATAACTCAACTAATGTAGCAGAGTCATAGGTTTTGTCACCTATTTTTCCGAGCATTTTAGCCGTTAGAAGAATGAATAAAGGGCGCATTTGTTTCCCTTTCCTTCGAATAATATAATGTGTTACTTTATCAAGTAATGGTACTTTGGATTGCATGCTTTTGCGAAAACGCAATTCAAATTCATCCATTTCCAGAGTAACTGGGGCCATTATTTCTTTGACATTCATCATAGATACAAATATAAGAGTAAATGACCTCGGAGGTTATGAATTAACAAAATTAGTCAAAAAAAAAGGGCGCAACGTGCGCCCTAAATCTTAGTGTTATTTCTAGTTGCCAATAAGTTGAATGAAACCATGGCCTTCTATTTTAGTCGTCCCATCAATTCCAGTGGCAACATATTTATAAAAATAGGTGCCGTCGTCAGCTTTATTACCTGAAGGAGTCGTTCCATCCCATGTAGGATTCGTACCAGAACCTTCGTAAATAGTAGTTCCCCATCTATTGATTATGACTAAATCAACATTGGAAGTACTTTGCAAGGTCAAAAAGTACGTATCATTATCCCCATCATTATTTGGAGTAAAAACATTTGGAGCTATCACAACAGGAGTTGGGTAAGTACAACTTTCATCGTCAATAGTAGCAAGAGGATTAAAGTTTAATGCAACTGGATCCATACAGCCACAAGGAGTGACGTCTATTGTTAGATATGCTGTGTCAGCACAATTGTTATTGTCTATCGCAATCAATTGCACTGTTGAGGTTGTGTTGAAGGACTGATTTTGTCCACTTAGGTCATTTGAATTAATTGTTACACCATTTCCAAAATTCCAAGTGTAATGCGTTGCATTTTGGCTGTTATTTGTAAAGCTCACTTCCACAGGAATACAACCAAAAACGTTGTTCGCAGAAAGATCAGCCATTGGAGGGTTATTCATCTCAACAAAAACACTGTCATGTTCTTCACAAACATCATCAATTACGGTAAAGTAATACCATCCGCTTGGTATATTTTGAAATACACTTGCATCATAACTTAATGCTCCTGGATTTGCATTTGGTCCCGTCCAGTTATAGTAAGGTTGTCCAACAGCGGTTTGGGTTCCGGAGACATAACCAATTGCTACACCATTTGAAGCACAAGCAGAAGCTGGAAACTGAACCGTAGAATCTATATTTAATGTTTGATTTACGATCATAATCACACTGTCAGTAGTTATGTAGCCACATCCATCTACAATGTCAACGTAGTGATGTATTATTTCTTGTTTATTCCCATTCGTAGGCAAGTTCGTTGGGTTGGTTACACTTCCTGTAGACCAATTAGTAGAAAATGGACCAGGTGCATTTGCAATGTTTAATACTTCGACAGGAATTGTTGTTGTTGGACAATAAGCATAAACCGTGTCTACTAAATTATGGGTTAGTGTATTGTCATAAATTGTAACAAAAACAGTATCAGAAGTACATTGAAGTACCCCAAGAGAGTCGTAAATCAATGCAACAAAAGAAGTGTCAGCAGTTGGTGTGAATGTAAATTGATCTTCATTACTAATTCCATTGTTCCAATTGACTATGGCAGAACCACATCCTCCGGCATTAACAAAAACGTTATCCATTCCCCAGTTGTCATAAAGGGAAGAGGTAGATTGTGCTTGATACCATCGAAACATTGTTGAATTTGTCATGGCTCCAGGAGGTAAAGGAACGGTATATGTATTCCATGTTGTATAAGGAGTAGGACCACTAGCTACTTGATTGTTTGTGTTTGGATTGGTAGGTAATTGATAACCTCCTGGGCTAAAATAAGTTATAGTCGTCCAGGTAATACCATTATCAAGACTATATTGAACTTCAATTCCTTCATCAGCCTCATCTGGTCCTTCACAAGGTGCAGATCCACTCTGTACAGCCATAACCATGTCAAAAACTAAGTTTCCACCACATGCAACATCAAAATTCGGTGTCGTTATTTGCGGTGATGTAGTTCCAGCAGTTGATGCCCAATAGTAAGGTGTTCCTGTTGGGTTTGGTCCGCATGGTGTTCCAAATGTTGAACCTCCAGAAACATTCCATCCAGCAGGTAATGTACCGGAATTAAATCCGAAATTTTGGCCGCTAGTAATGGAGGCAGTTGCAGTAATTGTAACAGGCGATCCTGGGCAAATAAGGGTGTCAGTCGGTGTGATAGATACAATGCAATCTTGAGCAAAAATTGTAAACACAGAAGCGAAAATCGACGTTATTAGTAATAAATTTTTCATCGGATTATTTTTTTATGTCAATTAACTCAATTGAAATTAGTGTTTTAATTTCTCCGAAGTTTGGATTGTTTATTAGGTAGGAAAGTTCTCCTTTTTGAAAGGTGTTGTCTCCCTCAATAGACGAATTTGGAGCGATTGT
>Ga0102899_1000092_pt1 | contig 38080 bp, 27 predicted proteins | sample Colrivmeta1555B3_FD_78455 | JGI IMG/M metagenome (GOLD analysis project Ga0102899, IMG submission 78455) | Estuarine microbial communities from the Columbia River estuary - metaG 1555B-3 | ecosystem: Environmental > Aquatic > Marine > Intertidal zone > Estuary | place: USA: Columbia River... | reverse complement strand
TGATTGAATGAAGTTGATTTGAAAATAAAAACGTTCATTTAATTTTATACCGGTACCAGCCGATAAAACGTTTGTAGAATAAAAATTCTCCATTAAATTTTTACCATACCCCACTTCAACTACTGGACGCACTTTAATTTGGCAAAAAGCGGTTTGTGCGTATAATAGAAAAACAATTAAAAGTGCTTTCATAATTTAGTGGTGTGGTTACTATATGTAAGGTAATACATTTTGACAAATAAGTAATTAAAATCAACTCCATCAATTTTTTGCCTTCTAAATAGTAATGCGCAAGATTTGACTAGATCTTTAATTACGTGATTAAAGTTGAGCGAGTACTTCTTTTAAGTTTTTATTTTCCGCTAAATTCATCTTTTTACGCACACGACTTCTTGCCTTTTTTACACTGTCTGGCGCAATGAATAAGATGGAGGCAATTTCTTTTTGAGAATACCCTAATTTCATGAGTATAAGAAGTCGAATTTCAGACTTTGTTAAATTTGGGTAGCCTTTCAAAAGTTGTTCTAAAAAAGTAGGATTTAGTTCTTTAAACTTTTGGAGGTAATCTTGCCATTCTGCTTCTGTTGAAAAAGAGTTTTGTAGAATGTTTGAAATACCAACCAAGTCTGTTTTGTTTATACCTTGTTTGTTGTTGAGTTGTTTGCTTTTTTCTTCTAGCTCTTCTGAAGCAATGTGAAGTTTTTGCTTGTTTTCAAGTAATTCAACTTCCAAATCACTTGTTTTTTGGAGTTTCTTTTTAATAAGAACCGTTATGAAGTAGGTAAATCCAATAAATTCCAAAACTGTTCCAATTTTGAAGTATGAAAAAGGATCTCCAGGCAGTAGGGTAAAATGACTGTCAATTAATCCAAGAGAAATAAAAACAAGAAAAAGGCTATAAGAAATAAGGTAATAAATGGATTCTAGTTTTCTCTTTTTATAAGCAATTCCGATAATAGTCATTGATAAAACAATCCAAACGAAACCAATAATGTTTTCAGCTTTATGCAATGTGCTAATTGAAAATTGACTAAAAACGAATTGATAAATTGTTGTTAATCCAAGCGTTAGAATTAGCATGTTAATTATAAACGTATAAAAACGAGGGTTTGTTTTTTTGGTTTCAAGAAACTTAACAGCAAACAGGGTTGCGGTTAGTATCCATATTCTAATAAAAACAAACATTAAATGATCAATACATACATTACTCAGTCCCAAACCATACAACCGTCCCTCTACAAACAAATACATCAAGCAACTTGATAAAATATAAGCCCCATAGAAATAGTAAATCGTATTTCTAACCATTTGAAAATAGATGAGGTTTATTAAAAGTAGAATTGTAATAACACCATAGAAAATGATGTCAAAAATTAAAGTTTGTTGTTTGATGGTTTGAAATTCAGCTAAACTAACAATGGTTGGAGTTGCTTGTAGAATTCTTCCATCACTCGATGTTTTGATGTAATAAGTTCCGTGCTCATTGGCGTCAAGATTTATCTGAAAATTGGGCTTAGCAAAGTTAAAACTGCGATGATCATTCATTGCTACGTCAACTTCTTTTTGAGTCTTGAGTTTGTTTTTAGATCTATCAAGTTTGTAAAATCGATAGTTCCGGTTGATGAGGTCATTACACATTACGATAAATGAATGCGCATTCTTATTAGCTGGAATGTCGATCTTAACCCAAATAGTTCCTTTGTAGAAACCAAGGTCTAAGTTTTCTTCATTTTCAAAATTTATTGATTGAAATTGACCAATCGATTTTTCAACGTTTTTAGCTGTTTGAATGGTGTACTTTCTTTCTACAGACTCCTCCTTAGAGCAAGAGGAAAATAAAATAGCAACAAGCCCCCAAAAAGAAATTAGGAGATAAAACTTGGATTTATTTTTAATGACTCTTGTAAACTTCATGGTCACAGCGATTATTCTGCTGAGGCATCAAAGATAATTTATATTTTATTTAAGAGCCTAAATCCACGAATTATACAATTGAGAAGAAAAATTCAATGAAAAACAAAAAGCGGATTGGGTAGAACCAATCCGCTTTCTGTAAATGCTTTTTTATGCAAAAAAGGAATTAGTTTTTCATGAACTTTTTAGTGATTAAACCTTTATCAGTTTCAATTTGAAGGATATAAACACCATTTGAAAGTGTAGATACATCAATCGTGTTTTTTGATGTTAATTCAGCATTGATTTTAGTTCCCAATGCATTGAAGATTTCCGCTGAAATAATCGCGTTTTTAAACTCAATCGTAAGTTGCTCTGAACTCGGGTTAGGATAGATGGTAAGACTTTGGTTTAAACTTGCCTCATCTAATCCAAGGTTATAATTACAGTCCAAGTTAAAACTTGCTCCAGCATCAATGCTAGTCCAGTTTGTTGTACTCCACGCGGCATCATCAACTTGTATACAGGTTAAATTTGGGTTTCCTGTTGCGTTAAATGTACTAACATTCACATTGTTGCCATTCGCCATATTCAAAATACTAAGGTTGTTGCTTGAACAATTTAATAATTGCAAAGACGTGTTAGCTCCTAAATCTAAAACACTTATGTTGTTTAAAGCACAATATAAATTTCCTAAGGAAGTGCAATTACTAACGTCTAGACTGTTAAGTTCATTTGCAACACAAGAAAGGTGAGCTAAACTAGTACAGTTACTTAAGTCTAAGCTTGTTATGTCATTGAAAAAACAAACAAAGTATAGTAAATTGGAGTTATTACTTACGTCTAAACTCGTTAAGTTGTTATTATCACAACTAAAGTTAGATAACAAAACATTATTACTAACGTCTAGGCTTGTTAAATTGTTATTACCACAATTAATTGCAGTTAAAGCTGTATTGTTACTTACATCCAAAGTGCTTAAATTATTGATAGCACAAGTAACACCAGTTAGCGCCGTATTATTGCTAATGTCTAAAGCACTAATATTTGTGTTTTGACAATCGATGTATGTTAACGCTGTATTAGCACTAATATCAATACTGCCAAGATTATTGTCTCTTAAATACAAACCATTTAATAAAGTAAATGCTTCGATGCCTGTTAGATCTGTAATACCTAAGTTATTCCCATAAATATCACCTGTAAAGGTGTTTGCCTCAGTTACTTGAATTTCTGAGTCTGAATTTGTATTTATTGCCGTGTTTGCAACTAAATATGCTTTAAAATTAGCATCTGGTATGTTTACATTTTGTGCATTAGCGCTAATACATAATAGTGTAAAGGCAACAAGAGATAGTAATGTTTTTTTCATGTTTAACTATTTAGGTTATTTGATTTGAGTGCCTCGAATGAATAGGAACTCATTTATTTTACAAACATAAAAAGGGATTACTCGCAATAATAATGTTTAGGGGGGACAAAACGGGGTACAATGGTTTAAATACGACCTTTTAGACCTATGAAAACTTTCTTACTATTCATTGAACGAAAGTTTAATTCAATTGTAAAATAGGATATGAAACCATTTTTTATCCTGTTGCTGCTTTTATTGTTTTCCTTCAAAACGGATGCTCAACCCGGTCAAATGTATTTTCCACCAGCGGAGTATTATTACACAATTTTAAACGAGTATGACAATGTAATAATATTTGCTGGAAACCAAAATTACAAAATAGCGATTGACAGTGTATGGTATCATCCAGATAGCATCCCAACTTATCCCGCATCAAAAAGAAGTAATAAAGAGCTTCAGGATTCTCTAAATTTTACAGGAATTGAATTAGATTTCATCCCATTAACAACATACGGTGGTCCTAATCCAAACCATTACATTCATGTAAATGACTTTTATTTAAACCTCTCTCAAGCCCCGTCAACCATAAAAGTTGTCCATAAAAATGACACAATGGTTTTGTTTCAGCAGTCTTCAAGTGCAAAAACACTAAAATTCACTTCGGGAATTCATTATTTTCCAAACTGGGCAAACCATGCACTTAAGGGCCTGCCAGAGCTTGTTGGCTCAAAGTATTTAAACATTGATCAAAACCATTTTATAATCTCAAAATCAGACTATGTATCGCTTCAAAAAGATGCAGGCCAAAGATTGAACGAACAGCGCATTGATAAGGATATAGCCACAAGGTTTGTAAAATATTTTATGGAGGTTAAATACGATTTTACCCCTTTAAAATTTATGCAGGACGCCTCTCCTTACGATGGAGGTCATTTAGAAAGTCAGTTATACCCAACCAAAGACGAAAACGTTTATATGGCAATGGTTGAGTATCGTATGCATCAAAATAATTGTACGAGTTATAAGGATTTTTTCACAAGAATTGATTTGAATAAAAAGAAAATAGAACACTGGTTTCCGATGGAAAATCCGCAAGAATTTGGATCAAGTACGCGGTTTTTTAAAGTGGACACCTTCAATCGTGTCGTCTATTTAAGAATGTTTTACCGTACAGACACCATCCGTCCAATTAAGGAATGTGCCTCGTGGGCGACTTATAAAAACGTGATGTACAAATCATTTAACGAGGGCAAAGATTGGCAAGTAGACGCAAAATATACGAAGCTGTTTGATGAACATGAGTTCTACAAATACGAGTTTTTAGATGAACACTATGCGGTAGGGTACAAATTTCAAAAGATAACACACAAAAATAAAAAGCATCAAATTGATCAAGGGGTTTATTATTTGCTCAAAGACGGAAAAATAGTTGAAACATTTTTAACCCCAGAAGACGTACATTTTAATAATAATTATGCAAATTATCACTTTAATAAAGGACTTGGGGACACCGCATTTCTTGGATCATGGGGCTACAACCAGTACAACTATAAAGCAAGTGAACCCTATCATATTTATGCCGTAAAAAAGAATTCTCAGTGGAAATTTGAGGTAGGTTCAAATGGTTTTAAACGCAGTCAATTTTACCGAGAGAAAGAAGTAAAAACGGAATTCCAAAATTTCAAGATCATTGGAGATACGCTGTTTTTTAAGAATGGTTCAAAAATGGTGATTCATGAAAAAATCATTGAAAACTCTCTTGCTAACGGATTATTTGTTTTGGAACAAGGCAGCCACATTTATTTAGTCAACACAAACAATGAACACATGTACATTTCATTTGATGGCGGCGCAACATGGTTTTTCAACCCAAGACCGATAACAGGAATTGAAAATATGATGCTATTAAAAATAGATACCAATTACATGATTACCTTTTTTAATCGAAAAGAGTTCGCGGAAGAAACGTATGAATTTCATCCCAGATAAGGATTTACTCAATAATTTTTGAGTAAATAGTCAAACGAATAAATGCCTTATTCTTTACCTTACAATCTTACACTAAACTTCAAACTTACAATCTAGTTTAACCATGGCATTTTTAAACGTTATGTTTCTGCTTTTAGTATTATTTAAAAATCATAGATGTGTTCCATTTTAATACCATTCTTTTTACAGAACCGAATAAACCCATTCAGTTGGTTGATAGGAGTGCAAATTGCCACCCTTTGAAATCCCTTATTATTAGTGAGCTTTTGAGTAAATAATGCCCGACAAGTTTTCGGGTCAAAAACTTGATTTACAGGTGCTATTATTGTGGAAAGTATGGCCGATTTATTGCCTGCGACCTCTATGATATTTACATCTTCTAAAGCTATTTCTTCAGCCGTATGCATAAATGCAGTGTAGCGTGGAATTCTAAGTACATGTCCATTATCGCCAGACGAAATCACTTCGATTGTAGGATTCTTCTTCATTAATTCTGTTAATTTGTCTGTAACAATCACGGTTTTCGTTGGGATTTCACCATACATAGACTGAGACCCGTATTTAATCATTTCAGCGTACGCTATTTTTAGCAGAAATTCAGAAGTGAGCAGGTACTTGCGCTCTAGTTTCCGTTGCATGTTCCAACCGAAAAAGGGTGTTTCAGTCCATAGGTTTTTTAATTGTTTCTTGTAATCAAAGTCATACCAAGCGGCTGTGTTTAAGAAATTAGCATATTCCGCAGTATACTTTTGAGTAAAATAATCTTCATCGGTCAAAAACGAGGACTGTGTTACTCTGCCAATAATCGTTTCGTACCACGACTTCATGTCGTATTCCAGTTCGGTACTTACCCCAATAACCCCAATCATCGTATTGTATTCATCGTTGTATGGATACTTACCTTCGAGGTGTTTATTGATTATCTTATAACTGTCCCAAAATTGATTTACCTGAGATTGATAGGAGTAGTTTGTAGATGTTGATTTTTTAAAGAATTCCGCTTGCTCCTCTGGGGAGAATACCAAGAACCATTCAGGAAAGGTTAGGTATGTTTGATCTGCAAGACGTCTATCTGCTTTTGGAGTTATAATTTCTCCTTCGGTTTCATACCATTCATTAGGTATCACTTCAGTATATTCAAACGTTGCAGGTTCTTCAATCGATGCTCTATAAGAATATAAAGCATACGCTAAAGGAATTAATAGTAAGGTTAAAATTCGAAGTCTTTTCATGGTATTTTTATTTCCTGTTGATAAAACATACGAGCGTATTGAGAGAAGGATCATTCTTTTGAAGAATTCGTTGTTTGGTGTCTTCAAGTCCTTGTTCTTCAAGATAATTAGACCATGCATCAATGGATTTAAAGCTTCGATATTCTTCTTGATTATATTTCCATGACTCTTTTAACCCTAGGTTGAATACCGTGTGTATTAAAGATGCAAATGTTATCATTTCTTCAGAGTGACAATCATGGTCTCTCATAATGAATTTACCATCGGGCTTAAGTACACGTTTGATTGAGGAGACATAAGCATCAAGCTTTTCGACCGGACAATGGTGCAATCCTATAAAACAAGTCACAACATCCAAAGAATTGGTTGGAATTTGATCCTCACGTATTGGTTCGTAATCAAGATGATAAAAAGTACCTATTTTTTTAAACCTTCCGCGTTCAAAAAGATCACCAATGCCATTGCCTGGTGCAATGTCGTTTTGCAGGTAGATAGGTCCTTTAACCGGAAGGTGTTTTCTAAGATGACTGATATATCTTCCAGTAGAACCAATTTCGAGATATCCATCGATCATTTTTGTTCCATTTAAGATATCGATTGTCTGCTTTGTCATTTCTTGTTTCTGAGTTTTTAATGCGGGAAGGGCATAAGTAAACTCAGATAAGAAAGGCTTAATGCTGGATAATTTTGACTGCACATCTTTATATATTTCCTCATCTGTTGATAGCCTAGAGCAGGCGTCTACAATTAAATGGTGAAAGCGATCTTCTGGGTATAGGTGGAAAATGACCTGTAGAAATCGGTACATATTATCACTCCACTCTGTGCTATCCATTACATTTTTAAACTCTGCATTGATGTCTGTACTCATAGAATTACTTTTATTCGGTTTGTAATAGGTGTCCCATAGTTTATTTCTAAATCTGTTTTGGGGATCAAACTGGTTTTTTAGCTTAAATAGTTCTTTGGCTTTTGGGTAAGCTCTGTGGAATTGTTCTTCGGTTGCATAAATTTGATAAGGAAGGTAGAAAGTTCCACCTGCTTTAATAGTTGCTTCATTCATTTCTCTTGTCCAGACGCCAACGCTGGCTTTAGCACTTTTACTGTTGCGTTGCTTGTAATAAACAACAAAGGCAAACATCTCTTTTGGCGCCCACGAAAGATAACTACCACTGTCTTTTTCCGCATGTCGAATTGAAATGTTAAGAATATTGACCCGATGACGATTAAATATTTCTGTCATTTGCTCGCTGAATTCTTCAAATTTTTCGACCGGAATGAAATACTCACGCAACACATAAGTGGTGTTTTTTCTTGATTTAGGTTCTAGCTCTGTAACATCATATCCTGCCTCATAGTTGCGCCAATGTATTTTTTTTCTCCAATGGACTATGGGATCAATAATTTTCTCTCGCCTCCATTTTCCTAAAGGAGTTTCAGTAAAGGCCCATAAGAAATACCGCTCTATTGGATATGCACCTTTTAGCGGCATTAGACGTGTTTTAACAGTAGGTTTTTCTTCCGTTTTAACCCACGTTGCTGCCCGAAGACCCCTGTATGATGGTGGAAACATATCCGTATTATGCATTATTACGTCTGGATTGTTTTTAACGTTTTCATCAAAATATTGAATAAACTCGTTGATCTGGAGCTTTTTTGAAACCCTTTTCATCTTCACATTATCCGCCAACTGTAAAGTAACCCTTACGATAATACCAAGGGCATTGTAACATCCGATACTTCCATAAAACAGGTCACAATTTTCACTTGGTGAACATGTTTTTATTTCTCCATTGGCAAGGAGTAAGTCAATGTTTTTTACAGAAAGGATAACAGGACCTAGGCCCATGTATCTTCCATGCGCATTCACGTTAAGTGAGCCTCCTACGGTGAAATTTGCATAAGATTGCATAATCTTAACGCTTAGATCATCGCTATCAACGTGGCGTTGAATGTCACACCATCTAATACCACTCTGGACCGTAATTTCTTTGTTTTTAGGGTCGTAATTTTCAACTTTTTTAAGACCTCTCATATCAATATGGGTTGTTGTCTCGCTTGCCGTTTGGCCCCCCATACTGAAACGCCCCCCTCCAACAGAAACAGATTCTGAGGAATTTAAAAGGTATTCTTGAAGTTCTTCAACAGAGGATGGTTTCAGAACTTTTTGTACAATGATTGGATTTATTTGGGTTACATCATCTATGATTCGCTGTTCAGTTTTGACGTGTGGAATTTCCTGAGCATCAGGGTTAACGAAGTAATCTTCTTTGTGTCCTTGAGGCAGTCCATATTTATTCCGGTCAGGACTCCCTTTTCTGAATCCCAACTGAAAAAACAACCATAAAGGACCAAGAATTGGAATTATTGTAAGAAGCAAGAGCCAACTTGTTCTGTTTCTGTCATGCAATCGTTTTGCTGCTGTACAATATAGTGCCCAATAAAGTAACGGATAGACGAATAAAGTATAGGAATAACCAATAAAGAGGTCAATTGAAGAGAAGAGGATGTAAAATGCCAGCCAGATAAAAAGTTGGGCATTCCAAAATGTCATACGATTAATTCTTCCTCTTGAGGTGAATAACAAATAACTTACAGGTAGCTTTTCTTTCATTTTCTTTTAGTTAGATAGAACCTTCGATGGCAGCAGTTATTATTTTTCCATTTTTATATTCCATATGATACCTTTCTCCATTATTTTCAAATTGTATTTCAAAAGGCTCTGGTTTAATCTTTATTTTAGTTGGAAACCAAATGTCTTTTATTTCATAATTCGGCAATAAAAACAGACCTTCTTGAGAACCATTTGTTCCAAATCGTTTTATATCTCCTTTCCAGAATTCAGTTCCAAAATTTTCAAAAAGTTCATTATTCGTTTTTTCTACATTGTTTGTAGGCATGCCGATTTCATTTAAACACAATACGTCAGAAATATTAAAATCGGAAGTAATTCCATTATCCAATTCATGTCTTACTATAAATTCGGCAATGTTTCCACTTGCATCATAAAAGTAAAATGAATCCGCGTTCCAATTTTCAAATCTTTGCGTTTTTCTCCCGTTCTCTATAACAATAATTGGAACACGTTTTTCCATCCATTCCATTGCTTGTTCTAACTTATTAGAAGGGATTAAAAAACAGTAATGATATTTATATTCTATTTCTGCTTTTTCAAAAGTTAATTCAGTCCAACCAACTTTTAGTGTAAAATAATTTGAATTGCTTTTTATTATTTCAAAACCTAAGGTTTGAGCGTAGAATGTTTTTTCTAATTCAAGTTTATGTGTGAATAATTTTAATTTTCGAATTTTCATTTATTTTCTTTCTCGTTCTGTTTTGACAGCGAACAGTGGTCCGTGGCAAAAATCACTGTAACCTTAAAGTTAATAGAATTCGTTGAAATAGAAATCACGGCGAATAACAAAAGCCCTTACATGCTTTTTCTAATTGGAAGTATTTTTACATATGATATACAACGCCAAGCCCATTCAAGGGGCCCGAATTGAAATTTAGTTAACCATAATTGGCTAATAATAATCTGAAAGCTATAAATACTTAGTACGAGGATAATACATCCAAATGCCGAAAAGTATTCATACCCATTAAATGTCCGCATAACCAGGTACCCTAAAATGCTTTGTAAGATGTAATTACTTAACGCCATTCTACCTACGAACTGAAGCTTTGATATAAGCCAACGGCCAATGCCTTTGTTCCACAAGTACCCAAGAAACCAAAGCAAAGAAAAGGAAATTAACACATCAGAAATTTGAAACAGCGTGATTAGGGTAATTGAAATTGGCGACCCATGTGGAATGTTAAATGTAGGTAAGACCCAATAGTAAACGGTAAATCTGTATATCAGAAAAACACCGAGGGAAATTAGAAGGTATGGTTTAATTCGAAGAATTCGTTCATAGAGGTTTTCCAACCACCCCGTCTTAACAATATATCCTCCAAGGAGCATCATAGAAAGAGCTATTGGCGTTATTGCAGAATAGATAAGTCCACTTGCAAAGGCATATTCTTTCAATCTTAAGACAATTCCACTGTAATAACTTCCATGGTGTTTAAGTACAAGAATTTCAGCTCTAGAAAGTTCAGCGAGTGGTGCAGAATAATCAAATGACAACCATTCCATTATCTGTTCAAAAAAGGCATTAAAGAATGGGAAAATGAAAATCATGATTGCTAAGCCTAAAAGTAGTTTCGCAGGAAGTCGAAACAAGAATAATAAAAGAACACCAAGCATTCCATAGATATGCAGAATATCTCCTGCCCACAGCAGAACAATGTGAAGAACTCCAAAGAAAAAAAGGCTACCAAATCTTCTTAAGAAAAACAAGTTACTGTAGTTGCCCTTTGCTTTAGATTGTTTTATCTGAAGCGCCACACCAATACCAAAAAGAAATGAAAAAATCGTGAAGAATTTGCTATAGAAAACATTTTCAAGAATGAAAAAGGAAATGGCTTGCAGCCATCCTGTTTGTTCTGCTTCCCACTCTGCGCGGTAAGCGAAACACACATTCATAACAAGGATATTGACCATGAAAATCCCAAGAATTGCAAATCCTCTGAAAATATCTAATTCATTAATTCTCTCGCTTTTTTTAAGTGGGTTGTCGGTCATACAATACATAGTGAAATAGTACGTAAAAATAATAAGACTACCGGGAACAGCAAGAATGAATCAATATAGATTGTTGTTATTGGAGATAAAACGAAATTTTACCTAATTAAACTTAAGAAAGTACATTTAATGTTTTCTAAGGGCCAAACTAAGATACGGATTTGTGACGAAATCCAAACATGGATTTTAACCAGTGTTAGCACCAGTATTTTTTATTTAATTAGTTCAATTATAATTCCAAATATTCCGATTATCAAACATAGCGGCGAAAATAATTTTGTGTCTAATTTTCCGAATTCCGTTTTTTTAATCTTTTTAAAAAATCCGACATATTTGAATTCGCCAATTGCTCGTAAGAGAAATATTATTGGGATAATCCAACTACCATATGCCATAATCCACCCAGGGATAATAAACTCAATAACTCCAGATTTAAGGAGATAAAAAAACCCAAACGCAGTCAATCCAATTCCAACTATCGCACTATCAATTTTTTTTGGATTCAAAACTCTTTCTCCGCTTTCCTTCGTTGGCAACGATTCCGAAAAACCAAAATTACCTCCAACAACCCAATTAAAATGAATTAGTCCAAGTCCAATTAGTAGGATGCTTAATAAAATTGATAAAATCATCGTTTTTAGTTTGTTGCTGTTAAATTATTACTGACGGGATTGGGCTAAGCACAGTTCCTTTCCGAAAGTTATCTTTCGAAGAAAAAATGCCGCATTGGACATAGGACGTGTTATAATATTATCTTGTTTGCTCATAAACAATCTCAATAATTTCTCCCGATTTTTTCATTCTAACGGTTCTAAAGTATTCTTCGGTTACAATGTTTCCTGTTAAAATATCTCCATTTGAACTGACATTTTCGAAGTAGAATTCACTTAATATTTCACCATTTTGATTCATAAGGGCAAAGTCACCGCTCTCAGTCTTCTCAAATTCTTCTTGGCTTTGAACCATAAATAGTGGTGGATTTTCGGTATTCAGCACATGTTCAACCATTCTATATGATTCGTCGCCAATTATTTCTCCATTACAATTAATAACACCTCTAAAAATATGATACTGGTCGGCGTCCATATCAAAGTCTAAATTCTCTTTGTTTGGAACAGCTCCTGAATTAATAATTGATTTTAATCTACCACGGTATTCAGGGTAGGCATCGAATATGTATAGACCAGAACCAATACTGGACAAAGAGATGAATACGAATGGAGTAATCGTGTCACCGGCGGAATTAATGAGACCTGCATCACCATTGTTGTCATATTGAATCTTAATAGAATCATTAGGGCACTGACAAAAACCTAACTTGGAGACTAGCACCAAGATAAAAAGTACGGATAAATGGTGCATTTTACTGGTAATTTTTTTGGGAATCAGATTAGGTAATTTAACTACCACTTTATAAATATAGCAATGGATTTATCTGTTGCGCTTTTTTAATGCACTATAACCTTGGTCGATGAAGTGTGCTTACCAGTTGTAAAATTCAACACGTAAAACCCTGAGGATACATTTGTAAATGTTTTATCCATTCCAGATGGAGAATCAACTTCAAAGCGTTCCACCAAACGTCCTGATTGATCGACTAACTGACCTAAACCAGAAGATTCAAGTGATACGACGAAAGTTCCAGAATTAGGATTAGGGTAAACTTTAATTTGGAAATAAGTATTCATTTCTGGTAATCCAACCCCTTGAATCTGGTAACAATCCAATGTGTCCACACAATATGTATCAGCAATGATCAAGGAATACTGATTGTTAGCAGTGGCAGTAAATGTATTCTGATTGGCGCCTGAAATCGTATCTCCTGTCGTACAATCAAGCCATTGATAAGAGGGCTGAATGTTAGCATGTACCTGATATCCTAATGAATACAAGGTGAATTGTGGACTTTCGGATATTGAAGCATTTTGAGCACAGTCAAGATTGATTCTTATCAATTTATCAAGATTTGAATTCGAGTTGTATTCGTTAATGATTCCCCCCAACAATAACTGATTATCATCAGTGTATTCGATACAATTCGTAAGAGCGTTCAATAAGGCATAGTTTGTATACATCGTGTCTAACACGCCCGTTTCATCGAATCGCACCAAATTAATTGACGAACCTCCGTATGGAAATTGATAATTTAAAAAAGATCCCACACAATAGAAGTTACCATCTGGATCTCTTGTGAAATCTGTCACGTTATACGAACTTGATCCACCGTTCAATTGAGCATTGTTAAACGAGTACATTATCGTTCCGTCAGGGTTCAATCGAATACAATTACTTGTCGTTGTGTCGTTGTATGATGTGAAAAAACCACCTGTAAAATAGCTTCCATCTTCAAGTTCCTCGATGAACTGTGCAGCATTTTCAAATCCTACACCAATATTAAAGCTTGGATCAAATGTTCCATTTGATTCCATTCTAACGATTCTAGAAGCACTTTGACCATCATAAGATGTAAATGTTCCGACGGCAAGAATTTTGTCATCGGAGGTATATTCAATTCCCCATACTCCAGAACCGCCTGACGTACTAAAATTCGAGGTGAACGAATTATCTACAGATCCATCATCATTTAATCTTGTAATTACCGTTGAATTTGGTGCTCCACCAAAGTTTGAAAAACTCCCTCCTACCAAAATCTTACCATCCGGTTGAATCTCGATTGTTTGTACATGGTAGTTGTTTGTTGCTGGGTTAAAACTTGGATCAATCAATCCATTCGAATAAAAGCGTACAATTCCACGTCTTAAAATATTCCCAGCCATGCTGCCGGTATGAACACTATCAAAATATCCAACAGCGTAAATTCTATCGAATTCATCTATGGCGAGATCGGTAACTCCAAAAGTAGAAGTACCTATGATTGTTTTTGAAAATCTTGGAGTATTGAAAGCAGCATCTACGGTCCCATCAGCATTGTAACGCTTAATGAATTCATGCTCCATAATGGGAGATATATTTGAAGACATCAGTCCTCCTGCTAGAATTTGACCATTAGATAGATGGGCCATACATGTCACGGAATACATATCTCCAAAGTCATTTGGTGCAAAAGAAAAATCTTGCGTCCCAATTTGTGAGAATCCAAAATTCGAGATTAAAATGAAGGCAAATAATAGGTGTTTCATGTGACTTAATGTTTGATACTCTTCTGTTCATCATTCGAAAAGCATAACGAATTTAAGAAAAAGAATAAAACGAAAATGGTAATAATTGGTGAAATGTAACATGGAGTCCGCTTCTTGAAGATAAACTTCGTATTCCGTTTGCAGTGTGGTTGTATCTCCTGTATGAAATTCACTCCAATATTCTTGACCACTAGACAACAGAACCTTTTTTGAACTGACACAGCTTAGTAATACAGCAGAGGAAAACATTATATAAACAATGGGCTTATTCAGACTAACGTTTCTTCAAGTATCTAATCGTCCATGTTTTACAGTTTAGTAATTCTTTCAAAAATCTACTTCTTTAACGCTAGCATCGGAAGTCAGTTTTTCTCTGGAGACACAAGGGGAATAGCATATAACGGTTGGTGTATGGTGTCGTAGCATCCCGCAGGGTGCTATGCACTATACATTTTGTTAGGCTTAGTTTCTTTTAATATTATATCTGATGGATTCGGAGAAGAATTTTTCAAAGAATCCTTTCCGTTTCAAATAAACTACAAATAACAAGAATACCAATTGAATAATCACGTTTGAATATTCGACAATCCAGTTAGAAACGCCTGAGATTTCAATATTATATATAGCGCCTAGTTTCCAATTCGTCCCAAAAAATGAAAAACCTACCCAATTAACTCCACTATGCATTCCAACACTTAACCAGATTGACCCTGAGTAATAATAGATTAAAGAATAAACATAAGAGGCAACGAAAAGACTTGTGAAATATCCTAAACTAAAGTCGTTGAGCACTAAGTGACCAAAAGCAAAAATTAATCCCATTACAGTGAAAATGACATGTGGATTCATATGATTTTTCAACTTCTCAATAGGGTATGCTCTAGTTCCAAATTCTTCAATGAAAGAATTCCAAAAAATAAAGCCAATAAGGAAATAAGCATAATAACCTAGGTAGGTTATTATGGGGATATTTGAACTTACTATGGGTGCATAGTTAACGGTTTCTGCATTAAATATTAAAACGAGATATTTTAAAGAAACCAAAATTGCCCCGATAACGAATCCAATAAATAAGTTTGTCCATATTTTTGACTTAAAACCAAGTTCACTAAACTTCTTTTGATGGATATATTTTTGAGCTAACCAAATGATCCCAATTGAACATAGTCCGAATAGGAAAAAGAAAAAGACATTCCCAAAACTAACATCAAAATTAAGGCCAGTATTCTCCCGGATATTTATTCCAAATTGCTCAGCAATTTTAATCAACGGCAACATTATTGCTACTGATAAAAAAACAATCACTATTACCGTAATCATTTTTACTGCTAGGTATCTATGATATAAATTTTTTAGTTTTTCTGTCATTTTGAGTTTAGTACGCCATTAAGCACAACGATTACGCTAAAAAGCGTTTCTTGCTTCAGCAAGATATGATTTTTTAGCGATTGTTATAAGTACTTCAATCGATTAACTCTTTCGATTCCATATTTAGGTTTAATTTCTAACAATACTCTTTCCAAATTTGGTTCTATTTCTTGAAACTCCTCACTTTCAGCCTTGGTAAAGTACATGTCATTTGCTAATTCAATAGTAATAACCTCATCTTTATTCTTAATGAACTGTACAATTAGAGTTTTGAACGTTGGGAAGCGCGAAAAAACTGCCGACTTTGGTACGTTTCTTTTGTATTCAATTCGTTGAATTTTAGAATATGGAAGTTCCAGAATTAGATTTTTCTCTAGATCAAATTGCTTCAGTGATTCTTTTCCGAAAATTACATTACCGGTCCGTTTAACCTTAAAGAGTTTATTCTTCGAATATATATCCGCGCCAAGCATTAGAAGTAATGTACCTGCAATTGTAACGCCAACTACCGGTAAACCGATAGCTTTAGATGCTAGCGGAAGTATAACGAATAACATTAATATGGTGAGCGCAATGAGACTATAGAAAATTATTTTACGCACCTTGTTTTTAACCAATGGAGAAAGAACATGGTACTTGATTGCAATTTTATCTGATGAATATTTTTCTATGAAGTTCTTCATTACTTATAACAAGCGGATATGTGTACCGGTATACATATCCCCAATATATGTTTTTTTAAAATTTATCAATTCTATTGTCAAATAAACAACATTAACCAATTTAGCTATCCGATAATTACCGTTTGTAAACGCTTAACCCAGTTGTATTGTTAACTATTTCAAAATAACTGAAAATAAAAGGATATTCCTATAGGTATTTATACCTGAATAGAGGAGGTGTTTTCTAGTTTAATCTTTAATTTTTATGCGGTATTTAGTCAATAGGCCCATTGCACTTTCTTTGCTAAAAACGGATTCGGTTAAAGTGTTTTTTTCCGGGTCTAGGGATAGGTTTACAACAGTTCTTAAATCAGCTTTTGTAAGATTTGAATTAGAAAACACAGCGCCAGTCAAATCGCATTCCATAAGTTTGGCTTTGGTTAAGTTGGTTTCTGTAAAATCTACATTTTCAAGCTTACATTGGTTAAAGAGCACCTCTTTTAAATTAAGTTGGTAAAAGGAAGAATAATTTAAAATACACTTTTCGAAGGCTAGTTCCAGTAAAAAAGGGTTGCAATTGTTGAATTCGAGACCAATCATCTTACATCCGTTAAATACTGCATTTTTAAAAGAAGTTACGTTTATTTTTGCCAGACTAAAATCACAATCAGTAAAGGAACAGTCTAAAAAAACAGTGCTTGTTAGTAGCGTTTCGTTAAACTGGCAATCACTAAATTCACAGCAATCGTATTCGTTTTTCACCAAATCTTCTTGTGTAAAATCAACCGATTTAAATTGCTCGTTATAAAACGTTTTCATTAGGCAAACAATGCTTTTACAACCTCAGCTAAAGTGCTACACTGAATAAGTTCAATGTTAAACGCTTTTTGCTCAATTCCTTTATTGTATTTAGAAATGATGATTTTTTGAAAGCCAAGCTTTTCGGCTTCATAAATTCTCTGATCTATACGGTTTACTGGTCTAACTTCGCCTGATAAACCAACCTCAGCAGAAAGAGCAATGTTCTTTTCAATGGCAATGTCTGCATTGGAAGAAAGTACCGCAGCAACCACCGCCAAATCGATGGCTGGATCGTCTACTTTAATACCCCCTGCAATGTTTAAAAAAACGTCTTTAGCACCAAGTTTAAAACCACATCTTTTCTCCATAACGGCTAAAAGCATGTTCAGTCGTTTACTATCAAAACCAGTTGAAGATCTTTGAGGTGTTCCATAAGCAGCAGTGCTAACCAAAGCTTGAACTTCAATCAGCATCGGTCGCATTCCCTCTAAAGTTGCGCCAATAGAGATTCCACTTAATGAACTGTCTGTGTTTGTAATTAAAATCTCAGAAGGATTTTCAACTTGTCGCAAACCACTCCCCACCATTTCATAGATACCAAGTTCATTGGTGCTTCCAAATCTATTTTTAATAGATCGTAGCAAACGATAAACGTGATTTCTATCGCCTTCAAACTGTAAAACAGCGTCTACCATGTGTTCCAATACTTTCGGCCCAGCTAACGATCCCTCTTTGGTGATATGACCAATAAGGATAACAGGAACGTTCGTTTGTTTTGAATAGCGAAGTAGTTGGGCGGTACATTCTCTCACTTGAGAAATACTGCCGGGCGAACTTTCGATTTGTGAAGAATACAAGGTTTGGATAGAGTCGATAACTAACATTTGTGGTTCGACTTCCTCTGCTTGTTTAAAAATGTTTTGAACGTTTGTTTCGGTTAAAATAAAGCAATTGTCATTTTGTACCCCAATTCTTTCAGAGCGCATTTTTATTTGTTGATCGCTTTCTTCCCCAGAAACATAAAGAACTTTTAATCCCTTTGTTGAAACAGCTAATTGTAAAATCAAGGTAGATTTTCCAATTCCGGGTTCACCTCCAAATAATACAAGAGACCCAGGGACTAATCCGCCACCTAAAACGCGGTTAAGTTCTCCGTCTTCCAATACAATTCGAGCGTGTTCTTTTTGCTCAATGGAAGAAAGAGATTGTGGTTTTGCAGTTTTGCCAGACTTTGAAAAAGCAACTACTTGGGGAACTTGTTTTTCTATTATTTCTTCCACAAATGTATTCCATTCACTACATGAAGGGCACTTTCCGAGCCATTTTGGGGTCTCGTGACCACAGTTTTGACAAAAAAATGCTGATTTAATCTTAGCCATAGTTGTTCAATGAACGACTAAGTTAAAGGAATCATTTCTAAAAAGTAAGGGAAACGTAAAAATTAAAGATTATCCAGCAAAGCTTCTTTTACCGAACTGGCTGCATTTACGCTTTCTTTTTTTATTGATGCGTTTGCTATGACGGGATTTCTTTTTACCTCTGTCTAGTCCAATTGAAACCTCATGTTTTGTTGCTTCTTGAAATGCACTTGTGCTAGTTTCTGCAGATGAGATAAATGAAAAAGTAATTAGTAAAAATGTCAATGTAAACTTCATAAATTGTTGAATTTCTATCTTTTAAACGGCGAATTTACTGCTTTATTGATATACAAAGCAAGTTTTTTTTTTGAGTTGTTTTAATATTCCATACGTTTGTGAGATAAATAGCATCTTTATCATGGGTTTAAAATTTCTCTTTTTTAGTCTTTTTTTTGTTCAATTTGTCTTTGCTCAAGAGTTTAACATTGACACAAAAAAAGCAACCGTTAGTTTTAATTACATTTCAGAAAAAACCAAAGGAACTCTTTCTGGCGTTGAAGCTAAAATTCGTATAAACTATTCGAATTTAAAATCCTCGACTGTATTTGGCACAGTGGATGTAGCAACATTAAGTACAGGAAATAAAATGAGGGATAAGCACCTAAAATCGAAAGATTTTTTTGATGTAGAAAACCACCCTAAAATGTCCTTTACGAGCGAATTTATAAAGAAAGAGGGCAAACTGTATCAAGCAAATGGTGTTCTTAAAATAAAGGGGATTGAGAAAAATGTGATTTTTAACTTGGAAGAGATGAAGGGGCTGCTTGTGTTTAAAACCACAATTTATGCTGCAGATTTTGATGTGGCGATTAAAAAAGAACGTGAAAAAAGTAAAGTTGAAATAACGGTTAAAATTCCAGTAAAATAATGTCGTTTATTGAGAGTTTGATTTTAGGAATCCGGCTTACATCACTATGTGAGTGGTTGGGTTTCATTACAGGTGTGCTTTACGTTGTTTTTGCAGCCAATAAATCAATGCTTTGTTGGTTGTTTGCTATTGTTTCTTCAGCAATTTATATTTACCTGTGTTTTACAGCTCAATTGTACATTGAAACAATTCTGCAAGTATTTTATCTGGCGATGGCATTTTATGGTTGGTTTTCATGGAAACAATCTAAAGAAACAACCAATGACTTGAAAAAATGGACACTTACAGAACATGCCATTAATTTATTTTTAAGCGCATTAGTCATGTTAATACTGGGTTATTTTTTCGACAAATACACAAATCAACAACAACCCTATCTAGATGCTTTTACAACGTGCTTTAGTTTAGCTGCTACGTACATGGTGACAAAGAAAATTGTAGAAAATTGGATTTATTGGATTGTAATAGACGTTGTTTCAATGTACTTATATTGGTCGCGCGACTATCAACTTTCAGCGGTGTTGTATTTTATTTTTACAATTTTAGCCGTTGTTGGGTTCATAGCATGGATGAAGCAATACAAAATGCAATCCCATGCTTAAAATTGCTATAACTGGCCCTGAGTCAAGCGGTAAAACAACGTTATCTGAGGCCTTATGCGTTTATTTCAATACGCCAGTAATTAAAGAGTATGCGCGAGAATTCATAGAAAACAGAAAGGGAAAATACGAATGTAAAGATCTAGACTTGATTGGTTTAGGTCAAAAAGAATCAATTAATTCTGTTAATAATAACCTTGTAATTTCTGATACTGATTACTATGTATTGAAGATTTGGTCAGAAGTTAAATTTGGTGCCGTTTCAAAAACTTTAAACAAGCTCGAAAAAGAAAATGTTTTCGACTTGTACATACTCTGTGCTCCAGACATACCTTGGGAAGAAGATCCTTTAAGAGAGAGTCAATTTTCTAGGGATGATTTGTTTAAGCGTTATCTGTTTGAGTTAGAAAAAGATAAGCGAAATTACATCATTGTAAGTGGTTCTAAAGAAAGTCGATTAAATTCTGCCATTTCAAAAATAAAAGAAATTATAGCCAGCTAATCAAAATAAAACAAGTAGTTTTGCGCCGTCTCTAAGGGGTGCTTACGAAAGTTTGCTGAGATTATACCCATTTTACCTGCTCAGGATAATGCCTGCGAAGGGAAGTGACCAAAGCTAATTTAATATTTATAACACGGAGAATTAGCCCCTTGTTCTTGTAATCTTTTTTATATGAAAACAAGAATTATGTCAATGATCTGTGGTTTAATGGCAACTGTTCCATTAGCCACAAACGCACAAAACACAGTAAAAGGAGTTGTAATAAATGGCCAAGAGCCCATTTACTCAGCGAAAATTCAATTGGAAAACACCTATTTGGGAACGTATTCTAATGCAAATGGAGAATTTAAATTAGAGGGGGTCTCTAATGGCGATTATCATTTAATTGTCTCTGCCGAAGGCTTTGAAGATTATTTTCTTGACCTAAATGTTCAAGGAGATCTGGTTTTAAAAGTTGAAATGATGCAAGCTCCACAAATGATTGAAGCAATGATGGTTCAAGTAATTAAAGCGGATGCTAAAACGCCAACTACTTATTCTAACCTTGATTCAAAAACAATAACTCAAAACAATTTTGGGCAAGATTTACCCTTTTTATTAGCCACAACTCCATCTACTGTTGTTACATCAGATGCTGGAGCGGGAGTTGGTTATACGGGAATTAGAATTAGAGGTGTTGATCCAACAAGAACCAATGTTACGATTAATGGAATTCCCCTAAATGATTCAGAATCACATGGGGTGTATTGGGTAAACATGCCTGATTTCGCTTCTTCAACAGACAACATTCAAGTTCAAAGAGGTGTTGGAACTTCAAGCAATGGCGCAGCTGCTTTCGGAGCAAGTATCAATTTAAAAACGGATGATGTTCAAAAAGAGCAATATGCAACTTTAGACAATAGTATTGGGTCATTCAATACGTTTAAAACATCCGTTAAAGCTGGAACAGGACTTATCAATTCTAAATTTACGGTAGACACTCGTTTGTCTAAAATTATTTCTCAAGGGTACATTGATCGTTCTTCTTCTGATTTAAAATCGTTTTACTTATCGGGTGCTTGGCTTGGTCAAAAGTCGTCTTTAAGAGCCAATATTTTTAGTGGAAAAGAAAAAACGTACCAAGCATGGTATGGCACTCCAGAGTCTGTGATTAATGGAGATAGAGCAGAAATTGAAGCATATGCTGACAGGAATTACATTTTTGGTGAAGAGCGTGAGTCTTTGTTAAATGATGGTAGAACCTACAATTATTACACATATGAAAATGAGGTAGACAACTATCAGCAAGATCATTATCAATTGCATTTTAATCACAAATTTAATCCACGATTAAAATTAAATGTCTCTGGTCATTACACGAGAGGAAGAGGATATTACGAGCAATTTAGAGCTGGTGATGACATTACAGATTATGGTTTTGCGCCTGTTGTTTTAACAAATGATACTGTTACTACATCTGATTTAATAAGAAGAAGATGGCTAGACAATCATTTTTATGGAGGGATATTTTCTTTGAATTTCACGAAGAACAACCTTAATTTGATATATGGAGGTGGTGCAAATCAATACATTGGAGACCATTTCGGTGAAGTAATTTGGGCTCAATTCGCCTCAAATAGTTCAATTCGTCAGAGGTATTATGACAATACGGGTGAGAAGTTAGAGTTTCATAATTACTTAAAAGGGACATTTAGCATTGATAAGCTTACTTTTTATGGCGATGTTCAATTTAGATACATTGAATATAAATTTTTAGGGATCGATGAGGTTAATGGAGTTATTCAAGGTGCTGAATTAACGGCTCAATACAACTTCGTAAATCCAAAGTTTGGTTTAATGTTCGATTTTAACAATAAAAACAATGCATATGCTTCTGTTGCTATGGCGAATCGAGAACCTGTTAGATCAGACTTTAGAGAAAGTACTCCAAAAAACAGACCGGCATCTGAGCAGCTAATTAATGTTGAAGCGGGTCACAGATTTAAAGGACGTAAATTATTTACAAATACAAATGTGTATTTGATGAGTTATAAAGATCAATTGGTTTTAACAGGTCAAATAAACGATGTGGGTGGCTATACCAGAACAAATGTTGACCAAAGTTATAGAGCAGGTTTGGAACTAGAAGCAGGGTATAATATTTTAAGTAACTTAAGTATTACAGGAAACATCGCTCTGAGTCAAAATAAAATTAAAGCGTTTAATGAGTTTGTAGATAATTACGATGTTGGAGGTCAAGACACGATTGCACATACAAACACAGACCTGGCATTCTCTCCAAATATCATTTCTTCTCTTGCTTTAAATTATGAGCCAGTTAAAGGGTTGAACCTTACGTTTACGTCAAAGTATGTTGGCGACCAGTTTCTTGATAACACATCAACAGAAACAAGAAAGCTTGATGCCTATTTCGTTTCACATATTCAATTAAGCTATACAATTACAGATGTCTTATTTAAAGAAATGACATTTGGAGTTAAAGTAAATAACCTGTTCAATGAGTTATATGAAAACAACGGATATACTTGGGGTTACATTTATGGAGGCGAAAGAACTGTAGAAAATTTCTACTATCCACAAGCGGGTAGAAATTTCTTAGCAAGATTAACGATAAACCTATAATCCACTAGGTCATGAATGAGGAGGGTTCGTTTTTAAAACGGACCCTTTTTTATGCCCTATAAATGCAAACTGGCATGTCCATAAATGTTAATTCGATGTCTTTTTTCATTCCGTTTTTTAATGCAACGTTTATAGAAGCTTCATTTTCAATGTGAATGATAGAAATGACTGATTTTATTTTCATTTGTTCGAATGCATAATCTTTAAAATGCATTGCCAACTCTGTTGCATACCCTTTTCCCCAGAATTGTGATAATAACGAATAGGTAATTTCATATTCTGGCTTACCATTTATTTCACGGGTGATGATTCCTCCAACACCAACAAATTGGTTTGATTCTTTTTCATAAACAGCCAATTGACCAAATTCACGCGAATTCATTCTTTCAATTTGCTTTTCTAACCAACCTTTTGCTGTTTCAATGGGTGATGTTGTTGCATTTTCTAACCCAACAAACCGAAGGGTAGGATTATCATTAAAAAAGGGCTCCCAAAGAGCACAATGATCTTTGGTGATTTTGACAAAGTTCAGTCGTTTCGTTTGTTGACTGTAATAACTGGCTTTGGGTTGTTGGTTCATTTAAAATACGCTTATCAAACGATAAATATACTGTTTTTACAATCGGCTTCAATGGCTGATACGCCAAGTAGTAGGGGTCAATTTTATAATTATTTGCTATATTTAAGCGAACCGAGAATGACGTATCGAAAATGTGACCACTTCGTTGTAAATCGTCTTTTCAATGGAATAAACTGCAAAAACGTATGTCAGGAAGTAAAAAATTTGGAGCATTTGGAGGTGTTTTTACACCTTCGATTTTAACCATTTTAGGGGTAATTATGTACATGCGACTTGGTTGGGTTGTAGGTAATGCCGGTCTAATAGGAACAATTTTAATCATTTTAATCGCCCATGTAATTTCTGTTGCTACAGGTTTAAGTGTTTCAGCAATTGCAACTGATAGAAAAGTTGGAGCTGGGGGTGTTTATTATGTTTTATCTCGGAGTCTTGGATTACCCATGGGTGGTTCAATTGGAATTACGCTTTTTATTGCAACCGCGCTTAGTATTGCTCTGTATTTGGTTGGTTTCGCCGAAAGTTTTAATGCTTATTTTGGGTTTGACACATCCATAAATGGCATTCGATTAACAGGGAGTTTGGCCTTGTTAGCATTGGTAACACTTGCACTCATATCAACTGCTATTGCTATAAAAACGCAGTTTTTAATCATGGGAGCAATCTTAATTTCATTAATTGCAGTATTTTTTGGCTCCTCGTCTTATGTGCCAGAGTCAGTTAATCTTTTCCCTACTTCTGGTTCCGTTTCAATGGTGGAGGTTTTTGCAATTTTCTTCCCTGCTGTAACTGGTTTTACGGCTGGTATTGCAATGTCAGGGGATTTAAAGAACCCTAAAAAATCAATTCCTTCAGGAACGATTGCGGCAATTGCAGTTGGTTTAGTAATCTATATTGGATTAGCAGTGTTTATGGCTTATGCGGTAGATTCAGAGACATTGAAAAGCGATTATAACATTATGATGAAAATTGCTTTGTTTGCTCCGGCAGTTGTTGCCGGTATTTGGGGAGCAACACTTTCATCAGCTTTAGGGGGTATTCTTGGTGGACCTAGAATTCTTCAAGCGATGTCAATAGACCAAATTACACCCAAAATATTTGCAAAAGGAAAAGGGAAAGACAATGAACCAATTAACGCATTACTGATTACTTTTCTAATTGCTGAAGGAGGAATTTTAATTGGAGAATTGGATGTGATTGCCGGCATTGTTTCAATGTTTTATTTGTCGGCATATGGATTCATCAACCTTGCTTTTTACCTAGAAAGCTGGGCAAGTTCAGATTTTAGTCCAACGTTTAAGGTTAAAAGATGGGTTGGGCTTTTAGGTGCAATTGCAACCTTTATTGTCATGTTTAAATTGGACATGATTTCGATGTTTGCTTCGTTTTTAATCATCGGAGTAATCTATTACTTTTTAGCCAAACGAGAGGTTAGTTTGGGCACTGGAGATATTTGGCAAAGTGTATGGTCTCGTTTAATTAAAACGGGCTTAAGAAAAATGGATTCATCCAACGACCATAACAGAAATTGGAAACCAAACATCCTACTATTTAGCGGTGGAACGAGTAATCGACCACACCTAATCGAGTTTTCAAAAACAATTAGCGGTCGCCATGGAATTGTTACCAATTTTGATTTAATTGAGAATAAGGAAGCCAATGTGCTTTTTCCAAAACACAAACAGTCGTTTTCTGATCCAATTATTGAAAAATATGGAATTTTTGGAAGGCGTCAAGAGGTTAAAAATGTTTTCAAAGGAATAGAAGCAATTTCAAGTACCTACGGATTTAATGGGGTTGAGCCGAACACCGTTTTTATGGGCTGGGCAAAAAACACCAAAGATCCTATCTGGTTCAGCCAAATGACGCAACGTTTAATCGACCTTGATTACAATGTGTTGTACTTGGATTACGATGAGAAACGAAAATTTGGTGACTATAAACGAATCGATATTTGGTGGCGCGACTTAACTTCTACAGCCGATTTATCACTTCATTTGGCTCGTTTTTTAAAAGCAAGTGAAAAATGGAATGAGGCAGATATTCGAATTATTTATGTGAATGAGTCACTTAAGGAGGGTTACGAAAGAATTATTCATGAAAAACTGGATGAATTTAGAGTTGTGGCAGATGTGCATGTAATTAACAATTCGGTACAACAAAAGCCCTATACAGACTTGGTTGAATCTTACAGCATGGAGGCAGATTTATTACTGCTTGATATTCCTAATTTTAATGAAGGAGAGGAAAAAGAGTTTGTTTCTAAAACAAATGAAATACTCTTAAAGCTATCTAGTACACTTTTGTTAAAATCTAGTACTTCTTTAGGGTCTTCTTCTGAAAAACCGAAGGTAATTGTTCAACGAAATGTTGATTTAGAGGTACAACCAGAAATAATACTGAACAAAGTTTCTGATCAGCAGGCAACAGCATTAGGAAATCAATTTCATTTGTCATTAACCGGAAACAATCATGAGTTAATCGATAAAACGATTATGTCGTGGATAAACAATTCTGAACATTTAATTCAACACTTTATTGAGTCTTGTGATTCGTCACAAAAGAAAGAAGAAGAGGAGAATGAACTGTTTGATTTTTACGCGTTTTTGGAAAAATGTCAGGTTGAAATTGAGAATTATTCGAAGAATGATTTGGCTTATCTGGAAGAACGTTTATCGTCATCGTTTAAAGGGATTGTTAGCAATGTTCCTTTGCATTATAAAGGTATTCCAACAAGCTATAAACGAAATGTTTTAGAAGAAGAATTGATTTTGAATGAGAAAGATTCTAACTCATTAAAGAAAGAGAAACAAAGACGCCTTGCCTTAAAGAAATTCAAATTAAAAGGTCAAATTCAGGTTCCTGCTGCAAAAATGGCTCGATTCCATGTGGAGCATAGTTATTTGAAAGAAATGGTTTCATTTCAAAATAAAATTGGACTGGCTGGAACAATTCTTTTAAATGCGATTAATGAAAGCATGAACGAATTGACATTGTTAGCAAGAACTACGGATGTTGACATGCAATTGGACACTGTTGAAATAAAATTGCGCTTAACAAAGTTGATGGATTTAATCAGTCGACTCGGAGTGGATTTAATTAGAGGGCACAAGGATATTGTAACCGCTACAACAAATGCGTTTCTGAATGATTTAATGACGCTTGAAATCAAGAAGAGAACACGTTATATTCAAAGTCTTTCAGCAAAAAATGTAAAAGCAGACAAACAAGATTTATTGTCGTTTTCTCAATATTGGCTTCAAAATCAAAGAGAATTTTTAAATCAATCAAGCCTTAATATTTCCTTGGCCAAATTGAAGTTTTTATTCGAAGATTTTAAAACGCAAGAGTTACATGCAATTGAAACGAATAGTCAAAAGGCTATTCAAAAGCTAATCAATAAAGCTGAAAAAACGCTTCTTTCCGGAGAGTATGATTCTACACATGAATTGGAAGACACAACGGTAGAATCGCTTAGCCACGTTGAATTATATAAAACGTTTGAGCCGATTCTTCTTAAAGAAATTCATGGACTAAAAGACCTAGTTCAAGTAATATCCTCAGACAGTATGGAGGAGTTTGAATTATTCCAAAGAGAACGAGTAGACCACATTGTCATTAATCCAAAAGAATTATGTCAACTTGTTGCAGAGTCTGATTTTTTCAATCCAATGCAGCGCTATTTCTTAGAAAGAGGAAATGTTATTGAACGTTTATTGAAAAAAGGGAAAAGTGTTTTACAGTCTTCTCAGCTTGCAATTTCAAAAGCAGATGATTCAATCGACGAAGAAACAAAAGATGTTCTTTTAAGTGCACTAAAGGAATTAAAGCATGAATTTGAACGTGATTTTGACAAATCAAAACTTCAACTGGAAGACATTGTCGGAACTGTTAATTCTAAATTGACAGTTTCTTACATCGCATCTAATTCTGAGCTAATAATAATATCCAACCAAGCAGAAAAAAGACGCAATAAGTTTTCTAAGATTTTTGAAAAACCCAAGGCTTATTTTAACGATAGATGGAATAAAATTCAATCGTATTTAAAGCTTAAGAAACAAGAAAACTCCTACAAAGAATTTATAGAAGGGGCAAAGGATATGGAAGTGAATGCGATGAATTATTCAGATTATACGTCCTATTTTAACCCAAAACTTAAAGGTCATAACCTCCCCAAGCTTTATTCACAACTTTTTGCGGGTGATCATCAAGGTAGAATTGACTTAATGACAAATAGGGATAAGGAATTGTTATTGGCTAAAGAGTTGCTAAATCGTTCTAAAATCAATGGCGGAATAATTGGTATTGTTGGACCACCGCAATCCGGAAAGTCATTTTTTGTAGAGGCTTTAGAAGAAACAATCGATAATAAAACGTATACAATTACTCCTTATGTTACCGGAAATGTTTCTGAAGCAGATTTTCTAAATAAATTACGTGTTGAAATTCCAATGCTTGGAAAAAATAAGAGTTTGACTTTCCCTCCAAACAGCACAGTTGTTCTAGAGGACATTGAAGGTTGGTTTGAACCAACAACCAATGGTTGGGCAATTATTCAAAGAGTTTGTGATATGGTTGATAATGCTGAAAATGTTCAGATCATTTTTACAACAACGGCAAGGGCATATACACAATTGCAAAAACACAAAGGGTTTAAAGGTCTGATTTCTGGGGTTGTTTTAATGTCGCCGTTTACTGCCGATCAAATTGAAAGTGTTTTACTAGATCGTCACTATTCTGGAAACATTGAACTCTATTTTGAAGATAAATTGATAGAGGATCTTAGCAGTAGGACGAAAAAACGAGTCTTCGAAAAAATAAAAGACATTACGAATGGAAACATTGGAATGGCTCTTCGTTTTTGGAGGTCTTCCATTCATTTTATTGACGATCAATACCTCCTTAAAATTCCGGAAAACTTTGCCTTTCCTAAAATTGAAAATGCATTGCAGGAGTCCTTGTTAAAACAACTTTGTATCTATCCTTACATTTCAAACGAAGGTTTGGTTCGTATTTATGGAAAAGCGGTTAACGAAGACATTTTGGAAGGAATGAAAAATCTGCAATTGGGTGGGTTTGTTGATGCCGTAGAAGGAGGATTTATATTACGTCAAAACTTGATCGGTTTTGTTGATTTTAATTTAAAAAAATAGACTAGAATGCTTCATTTGAATTTTCATGTTGTCGATATTATTGTTCTTGGTGTTTTAATGATTGTCGGGTTTTTAATCCCGTCAATTTTTAGAGTTATTTCACTTTTTCTAAGAAGTAAAACAAAAATAGCTGCGAAGAACCAAGAAGAAACGATTAAACGAATTTATTGGTTAATTGTGATTTTTGGAGGCATCTTTTTCGTTGTCAGACTTCAACCCATTGTTGGGTCTATTGTTGTTTTGCTTTCCATCGGTTTGTCTTGGTTTTACTTGGTTAATTTCGTTACTGGAATAATCATTCGTTTAAATCAAATTCCTTTGAATGGACAAGCCTTTTTTATTAATTCAAAACAATTTGAATTGGCAGAATATGGCCTGTTTCATGTCGAGTTAAAATCTGCAAACAAAGAGTATTATAAGTTTCCAAACACAAAGTTTCGAAATAAAACAATTATGCTCTCTACAAATATTAGTGGTGCAGTTCAGTTTGCTTTTAATTTTACAATTAACGCTTCAAATGAAGTAGAAACGATTAAGTCAATCAACGAAAAGGTTTTAAATCACCCGTGGATTTTATCTAAACCAAAGCATTCAATTGAAGTGTTAAAAAGAGATGAGCATGAGGTTGTTTTAGAAATAATCATTTTTGGCGATGAATTGGAGTTGTTAAAGAAAATTCCAAGTATATTGGTAGAAGGAAATAATTAATACGAACAAAATTTTGGCTGAAAATACGGCAATAGATCTTCGTGCAAACGACGCCTGGAAAAACAGGTTAAACGACCTTCAGAATTCCTACAGGGAAGGGGTTGAATTACTAGAGCTTTGTGAATCACTTAACTATTCTAAAGGCATTGCAGATAGTTGTAAACTTTTGGGATATTGCTATTGGCGTTTTTCGGATTACTCGCTTTCTCTAAGTCACTCAATTAAAGCGTTAAAAGTATACGAGGAATTAAGAGATAAAAAAGGGGAGGCAGACACGTTAAACAATATTGGAGCGGTTTACATGTTTCAAAACGATCATGAAAACCGATTAAAGGTCAATTTACGTTGCAAGGAAATAAGAAGTGAAGTAGGTGATCTTGAGGGGATTGCGCTTTCTGAAGGTAATATTGGGGAGACATACCTAGAAATGGGCGATTTTGAGAAAGCCACGGTCTGTTTTAACAATGTTTTAAATGATAAAAATTCGATACCCCAGGCAGTAGCATGGGCATATCAAAACCTTGGTGTTATTGCTGAAAAAGAGAATGATTTTGAAAGATCCTTGTTTTATTACAATAAAAGTTTGGACCTAAGTGTGGAGGTGAATTACGATGTTTTGATTTCCGAATCTCAATTGTCAATTACCAATTTGTATATAAATCAAAAGAAATACAATGAAGCAATTAGCAGTGCTGAGGTGGCTTTGGAAAAATCAAGAATCAATGGCGCAAAAGAAGGGGAGAAGAAGGCACTTTATTATTTGTCACAAGCATATGAATTGATAGGAGAGTTTAAAACATCCTTGAGATACCACAAAGACTATCATAAAATTGCACATGAAATAAGCCGAGACACAGAAATTGAGCGATTAAAAACCACACAATTAAAGGTCGCGTATGATAAAATTGATGATCAGCGAAATGAATTAATTGACAGCATTCGTTACGCAGAAAGGATCCAAAGTGCTGTTTTAACCAGAGCACAAAGTCAGGAATTGGTTTGCGATTATTTTGTTTTTTATGAGCCAAAGAATATCGTTAGTGGTGATTTTTATTGGTATTTTGAAAAAAACGATTTTTACTACATGTGTGTTGGAGATTGTACTGGACATGGTGTTCCGGGAGCATTTTTAACCATGTTAGGAACAACTTTTTTGAATGAAATCATCCTTTTGTCTGACGATTTAAAACCATCCGACATTCTTGATCAATTGAGAGATCGATTAATAAAAGCATTGTCACAAAAAGGGGCTGATAGCAATCGAGACGGGATGGATATTAGCTTGATTCGGGTAAATGTAAAAACATTCGAAGCTCAATGGGCAGGAGCCTATAACCCAATTTGGATTGTTCGAAATGAAAATGAAGTAGATTTGCAGTCAGATTTTGAGGCTAAAAAATTAATTGGAACCTCTTCAAGGTTATTTGAATTGAAAGGGGACAAACAACCGATAGCAAATTCGGAATTATTGCAACCGTTTAAAAACAATACGTTCCAATTGATTAAAGGAGATGTGTACTACTTGTTTTCAGACGGTTATGCAGATCAATTTGGTGGCGAAAAAGGAAAGAAAATGATGACGCTTAACTTCAAAAAAGAATTACTTAAAATCAACCACTTGCCTTTTTCTGATAAACAAGGAGCCATAGCCGAAAACTTTAAAAATTGGAAAGGAAACATGGAACAAACAGACGATGTTTGTGTTGTCGGTGTAATGGTTTAATAAAAAATTTCAGCAAGCATACATCGGGCACTTCCTCCCCCTATATATTCAATTGTTTGAATGGAGACAGCTAAAAGATGATTGTTGTGCTTTTTGAATGCAGCCAATTGTTCCTCTGTTAAACTATTATAGGCCTGTTCAGACATCACTAAAATGCTTTCATTTAATTTGTTTTTAACCTGAAGCATGTTGCCGGCGAAATGATTATAAACCTGATCATTCGTTAATGCAATAATTTCTTTACCCGAAGTTTTAATTTGATTCAAAACAGCTTCTCTATGTTCAGGAATAATGGTGTCTAGTCCGATGCTAATAAAAGTATCTCCAACGCACATCATTACGTTTGTATGATAAATGAGCTCATTCGATTTTCCCATTGCTTCAAATATAACAGGAGTATATTCAATGTGTTTAGCGATAGTCGTTAGCAATACTGGATTCGTTCTAGGAGATGTCGCAGCATAAACGACTTTGTTAGAATGATCGAAAATCATACTTCCCGTTCCTTCCAATATTTGAGGCGTTCCTCCCAATTCATAGGGCGAAAAATCGGTGATTTTGTAGTTGTATTTTTGGCGTAAAGAATCAATAATATCCATCCGTCTTTCCTTTCTTCGATTGGGAACAAACATCGGGTAAACAATTAAACTTCCATTTTGATGTGTTGATATCCAGTTGTTTGGGAAAATTGAATCGGGGGTGGATGATTCTTTAAAATCATCAAAAACAATAACATCTACACCTAAGTCGGTTAATGCATTTACATAATTATCAAACTCTTTTTTTGCAATTGCTTGAACGTCCTCAGAATTTTGTTTTGGTTCGTTTTGGAAAGAATTTGAAGCAGCAGTTTCAGGATTAAAACCAAAATTACTTGGTCGAATCATGAGTACTGTTGAGGTTGTTTGATTATTAATCATTTGTCTAAAGCTATTCTATAAAACATACTTAATTTAAGCAACCAACTATCCGAAAAATCATGATTTAATTGGCTTCTTTTATCGTTCAAATATACTAAGGGCAATCCAAATCCTACTTTTTCATTGTAGGCACGATAAGAACGACCTAAGGATCGACCTAGTCCGACTTGAAAGTTGATACCATTTTTAATAGCATACTGAAAGTAGCTGTATAGATCATTTGTTGATCGTGTAATGTACCTGTCGGTTTCGTTCTGAAAAGGAGTGTTGCTATTGTAGCTTCTTATTTGCCCTTTAAAATTTAAGCCAACACGCATGTTTTTTTGAAAGGAATAATTTAAATCAGCAGCCAAAGGAAGCAAAATTTTAGCTTCAATCTTATCATTCGGACTTAAGTAATAAACTCCGAACATAGGCACTACAAACGGACCGAATAATTCACTGTTTGCATAAACGCCAAATTTATAATTTAAATGACTTGAGATTGCATATTTGAGCAATGCAACAGCTCCAAATTGGGCGTCTTTTTCGTTCACGACTTTCAAATCAGACGAAAGTTTTGGCAATACCAAATAAGTGCCAGACCATTTTTCAGAATGCGTGATATTTACCCCCAATTTTAAGGTGAGACCTGTAAGTGTTTCTGTCTTTCGCAACGGATTAAAATTCCCTTGTGTACCCTCATAAGTAAGTCCAGTAAGAATGGTAAATCTTTCATTGACAACAATTGGAACAGTAACATCGGCATTTGTTTCAATTAAACGTGTCTCAATATTTAAGGTGTCAAACTGTGATAAAGTACCCGTCGCGATGTCTAATTTAATAAGGTCGAGGTATTCTTGGGCACTTAAATTAAACCCCACGAGAGTGAATAGTAGTAAAATCTGTAGTTTCACTTTTATCATACGATTAGAAAGGTAAGATAAAAAAATCAGAAAACTATTTTCGCCTTAACTTGTCTTCAATATGGAAGCTTAATTTTGGAAGCAATAGCATTTCAAAAATTAAGAGTTATAGAATTACTTCTTACAAAAAATCATCTTACCTCATTATAAACAGCATTTCCAGTTCTAATTTCTGAATGTCTAATTTCTCCCCCGCTTGTTCCTACTTGCTTCCCGACAAATAGTAATGCAAAAGAAAGAGCGAGTGTAATAATAAATCCGTGCTTGGCACACTTACTTGCTTTTACAGAAAGGTATAGCGTAATGATTGAAACCGCACCAAGAATTAATGAAAGTGAAAAGAATAACTCGGCATATTCCTCGTGAATATGAATTAAAGTTTCACTGATGCCATGCATTTCTTCAACCACTTCTTCGGCTTCTTCTCCCGTAAAGAATGCAAAGAGTGAAGTAACTGCGGAAAAGATGTTAATACCTAACGCCGTTTGTTTTATTTGGTCCTTTTTAAGGATAAATCCTGTCATAAGCACCAATGTGCCAATGATAACTCCAACAATAGGCAGGTGATTTGTGATAAGGTGTAAATGCGCACCGTTCATAATGATTTAGTTTAGAATGTTTGAAGTAAAAATACTCTCTAATTGACATTTATTAAAACAATTAGTCTTAAGGTTTCCTTAAATATTAACTCCAAACAGGTAGCCAACTAAAGCGCTGAGCCCCATTGCAATAGTTCCCCACAACGTAATTCTTACAATCGCCTTTACGACATTTGACCCTCCAGTTCTTGCAGCTAAAATTCCAAGTAGAATTAGAAAGAAGATGGCAAAACCGTAGAGGTAATACTCCAAACTGTTTACAGGTAAAAAAAGGGTTGTTAATGTTGGTAAAATACCCCCAACAACAAACGCAAGACCAGAAGCTAAAGCTGCTTGAAGTGGATTTGCTTGACTTATTTCATTAATCCCCAATTCATCTCTAACATGAGCGCCAAGGGCATCGTATTCGGTCAGTTCTTGAGCTACAAGTAACGCAGTTTCTTTTTTTAATCCTCGTTCTTCGTAAATTTCTGCCAATCGTTGTAGTTCAAGTTCGGGCATGTCTTCTAATTCCTTTTTCTCCCGCTCAATATCTGCATTTTCCACGTCCGTTTGAGAGCTTACCGAAACATATTCTCCTGCAGCCATTGATAAGGCACCTCCGACTAAACCTGCAATGCTAGCCAAAACAATAGGCTCACGTAAATCGGTTGCTGTTGCAACCCCAATAGCTAAACTAGAAATAGATAGTATTCCATCATTCGCGCCTAAAACCGCTGCACGTAACCAGTTACTTCGGTGTATGTAATGATTTGCTAAATAATTTTCTACTTCTTCTGCCATGCTATTCTTGAATTAAATTAAAGGCTCCAGTAATGAGAAATTGATCGTCTGATTTAAAATCCCTTGAATTGAGAATTTCAATGTAATTTCCGTTGATTTGACCAGGTTTTACTTCAACTCTTTCAAATGTAATTTCATTTTTAGAACGTTCTTTTTTTAGTAAAATATAGGATTTATTTTCAATAGAAACTACAGAATTTGTTGGTAAAGCAAGTGATGAGTCACTCGATGCATAGATTTCAGCTTCGACAAACATACCCGGAGTAAGTGCAATTGCATCTTCTTCATTTATAAAATGACAATGTAATTTAATGGTGCGGTTTTCAGTGTCAATAGCTTTGTTTATGAGATAAACTTTTGCCTTGTATATTGTGTTTGAATTTTGAATTCGAAAGGTAACATCTTGGTCAATGGCAACATTGGTTAAATCTTGTTCAAAGATGTTTAATTCAACATGCATATGATCGGTGTTCATAATTGTTAGAGCAATGTCTGATGGATTTAAAAACAATCCCTTTGTCGCTAAAACAGAGGTAACGAATCCAGCAATTGGTGACTTTACTGTTATGGTTGAATTCATGTTGTATTCGGTAACACTGTTTGGGTTAATGTTCATTAATTGAAGCTTCTTTTTGAGAGATTCATATTTCGCCAATGTCATTTTATACTCCGATTCAGCTTTCAGAAAGGTTTTTTGTGAGCTTACATTATTGGCAGCTAATTCCTTTTGCCTTTCGTAATCAGATTTTAAATAACTCAATTGACTTTTAGCTTCTAAAAAATCTTGTTGCACTTGGATATAATCTGGATTTTCCAAAACAAAAAGCGTTTGTCCCTTTGCAATTTTTTGTCCTTGTAACAGTGAAATGCTTTTAACGTAACCTCCAAAATAGGCACTCACAGTTGCTTTGTTTTCTGGTGGAACATCTAGCGCTCCATTTGCTTTCACAACATTGTTGAAGGACTGTTCTGTTAAAGTTCCCAATTCCATTTTTCCCAATTCAAATTGTGCGTTTGTTACAATTAGGGTAGTCGAAGTTTCTTCGATTTCCGATTCTTGATTTTCAACTGTTTCATTACCGCCACAAGCAATCAGGAATGGTAAAGTTAAAATTGGAAGAATGTATTTTAATGTCTTCATCGCTGTTTATTTTCGGATCTTAATTAAGTATGTTGTTTGCTTCAATTACTGTTAAATTGTAGAAGAAATTGTTCTGTAAGTAATTGATTTTTATTGTGTTTGCATGGTCGAGTAGTGTAATGTATTGCAAGTAATCTATCTCTCCCGATTTAAAAGATTTGTTTGCATTTAATAGTGTTTCGGTGTAAAGATTTTGGCCAAAACTTGTGTAATAATCTACTCCGCTTTTGTATGCTTTTAAATCACTATTTAACACCTCATAATTGGCTTGCAATTGTGTGGTATAATTTTGAAGTTCATTTTGTTTGATTAAAACAGCTGTTTTTGAAGCACTAATTTTTGCTTTATCTGAACCGTAAAAAAGAGGGACAGCAATTCCAGCTTGAAGGCCATAAAATCTGTTTGGAGCAGCTCCATTATTGCTCCCTTGAAAAACGCCCAGTTGCAAATCAGGTATTAAGTTTGTTTTATTCGCAGCCAATTGTTTTTCACTTAGGTTGATTGATTGGCTGAGATATTGAAGCATTGGATTATCAGTCGTATCTAAAGGCAAAAGATTCATGTTTTCGATCTGATTACTTGAAATGGTATACAGCGTATCTGATTGAATCCATTTGTTTAATGCTACAAGTGATTTTTCAAAGTTCATGCTACTCTGATACAAGGTCATCCCAACTTCTTTGGATTTAGACTGTGCTAATAACAACTCTAAATTATTGGTTTCGCCAGCATCAAATCGCCTTTGAGCGGCATCGGTAAATCGTTGATAGATACTGTCCATATAGGCATAGTTCAACATTACTTCTTTCCAATGTGATGCGGCATAATAAGCTTTTGAAATTTCTTTTTTCAGAAGCTGTTCTTCCATAAAATATTTCGATTCTGCCAATTGAGTTTCTTGCTTTAGCACCCTTTTTTGCGATGAATAAAAAGTAGGAAATTTGATTGTTTGGTTAATTCCAAAAACATTTAAAGCTTGGTTATTAGCAGCGATATTGTTTTGGTCATAACTATAATAGATCTCTGTTTTATCAATGGTATAAGCTGTTCCTTCTAACTCTTTACTCATAGCTATTTGATTTTTTGAAGACGCCAATCCTTTGTTGTTGTTTAATCCGATTGCGATTGCTTTTTCAAGCGAAACCTCAATGTTTTGAGCATTGGCAATGGAACCGAGTCCTATAAAAAACACAATAGCGGTTGTTTTGGGAATACTGATTTTTTCATGATTCACTTTTTTATTGAATAGGGCATAGAGAACCGGTAATACAACTAGTGTTAGCAAAGTAGCGGTTATTAAACCTCCTATCACAACAGTTGCTAGCGGTCTTTGAACTTCTGCCCCTGCATTTGTCGAAATCGCCATTGGTAAGAAACCTAATGCAGCAGCGGCTGCGGTCAATAAAACAGGTCTTAATCGCAATTGAGTTCCTTTGATGATTATTTTATGAATGTTCGTCATTCCTTCGTGTTTTAATTCTTTAAACTCTTCTACCAGTACAATTCCATTTAATACTGCAATTCCAAAAAGTGCAATAAAACCAACTCCAGCTGAAATGCTGAACGGCAAATCTCTCAGATATAAAAACAACACACCACCAACCGCAGATAGAGGTATTGCACTGTAAATCATTAAAGCTTCCTTAATGGATTTGAAAGCGAAATAGAGCAGGATGAAAATTAAGACCAATGCAATTGGAACAGCAATCATTAATCTACTTGTAGCGGATCTTAAGTTCTTAAATTGCCCTCCGTATTCAACTGTATACCCTTTTGGAATCGTAATTTTAGTATCTATGATGGATTGAACGTCTTTAACAACCGATTCTAAATCCCTATTTCTAACATTGATACCGATAACGATTCTTCTTTTCGTGTTGTCGCGCGAAATCTTGGCTGGACCTTTGGTATAACTGATTTTTGCAAATTCAGAAAAAGGAAGGGTGTTTCCATTTGGCAATTTTATGGATGCTGTTTCGATGTTAGCAATGTCCTTTCGGTCTTTCTCGTTATAACGGACAACCAAATCAAATTGTTTTTCACCTTCGAAAATGGTGCCCGAAGTTTTACCTGCAAATCCCATTGTTAAAACATTGTTCAAATCGGCAATGTTTACACCATATTTGGCAATTTTTTTGCGGTCATACTCAACCGTCATTTGTGGAAGTCCAGCTACCTTTTCAACAGAAATATCAGAAGCACCCTCAACATTTTGAATGGCTTTTTCAATTTTAGACGCTGTTTGGTAAAGAACATCTAAATCTTCGCCAAAAATTTTAATTGCCAAATCTGCCCTTACTCCCGTTATTAGCTCGTTAAATCGCATTTCAATGGGTTGAGTAAATTCGTAATCAATCCCAGCAATATCTGTTAAAGCTTCTTTGAGTTTATCGGTTAATTCATCTTTAGAGTTGGCAGTAACCCATTCACTTTTAGGTTTAAGCTTAACAATAACATCGCTTTCCTCCATCGACATTGGATCAGTAGGAACCT
>Ga0102899_1000080_pt1 | contig 40892 bp, 41 predicted proteins | sample Colrivmeta1555B3_FD_78455 | JGI IMG/M metagenome (GOLD analysis project Ga0102899, IMG submission 78455) | Estuarine microbial communities from the Columbia River estuary - metaG 1555B-3 | ecosystem: Environmental > Aquatic > Marine > Intertidal zone > Estuary | place: USA: Columbia River... | reverse complement strand
TTGAAGAAAAAGCGATAGCTTTTGAAGACCAAACGTTAGAGCAGGGACGAAACAAAAAATCAAGTCCTGATTGAAGCCGTTCGGCGAATCTCCATCATGGGTTCAACGATTGAAAGGGGGAAACGAGTTTCCTAACGCTAGCACGCTTTCAAGTTGAACTACCATTCCTTCGATTCTTCCTCCTCACTTCAGCAATCAGGACGGGGAATCTCACTTCGATACCGATTTTAAACAACCTACCAAAAACTAAAAACGACCTTGAAAAACACCAACACTATTGAATTACTAATTTTTGGACCAAAAAGGAATCTTGGTTAGCAATTACTACGGAGTAAACACCTTTCGCTAAATCAGTTAAAACATAAGAGTCTTGACCCTTTAGCAGTTTGCATTTTTTACCTTGCGCATCTAAAATTGTAATTAAATAAGCGTTTTCAACTCCTGTAATTGTAACAGATTCATGTGCAGGGTTTGGGTAGATAAGAACGTTTGATTTTGAAAGTTGCATTGTATTCAATCCTTCAACATAACGCTGGCCATTTGAAATGAATGTGTTTGTCAAACCTGCTTGATTCGTTGCACGAATTGAAACATGATAAACTTGATCAAAAATGGGATTTGAAATTAATTCAGACAAAGCACTATTTGTTCCTGATAGTGTCCAATCAATCACATTGTTTAAGTTAGGCAATGTCCCAACAGCATATTCGAAATCTAAAATACCAGAGTGTATGTCTTCAATGTCCCAATTTGCCAAAATTGTTGAAGTAAAGAATGTATCAATGTCATTGCCTACTCCGTCGTTCAAAAAGTTTGCTGTTGGAGGAGTGAGATCAACTAAAAAGTAAGAGGAATCAATGGAAGAAACTAAATTGATTTCATCAAGGACAATGCTTTTCACAAAGCCTGTTTCACTAGCGCTAACACTTTCTTTAGAAAAAATGCCACTTGAACTAACAGTTATTGTTGTAGATGTATTTCTTGGTTTAAATAAATAGAAATTATCAAAAGAGGCATCACAACCACCTGTTCTAAAAGAAACAGAATTACCTGTTGTGTGCGGGGTGTTATCAATCCATGAAATAAGGAGGTTGTCATCAATGAAACAATCAATTTTACCAGAAGCCTTATTAAACAGAACCTTAGCGTTGTATTTTACATTTGGGAGTAGATCAATGTTAGCTTCTGCTACCACGCTAAAAACATCGTTATCAACTTTATATAACTGTATTTTGTTATCCGTTTCACGTAAAAATAAGAAGTAAGAATTACCTCTATTTGGCAATGTAGCATCGTCACAAAAGAAATGCATTCCTGCTCTTTGGTTGGTTTCAGCGCTTAAAATAGTTTGGTCCCAATTGTAAAGCAATGTGTCTGAAGCATTTTGATCTACACTAAAATAAGCATTCGAATTTTGTTCCGTAACACCATAAAATTGAATGACTCCAGCGCTAGTTGTATAAGTTCCAACTTGAGAAATCCAATTGTTAATGCTGTTTTCAAATTGTTCGTGAGCAAATCCTAACGTTGGGTCTGCTGACCATTCACCTGTATTGTTTTCTTCACCTGCCAAATAGAAGCGTTGTGCAACGCCACTGATGTTGTCTGTATCGGTATAATCAATTGAAAAATCTGTTGTATGCCAAATATTCGCATTGTTTATAGTAGTTACCGGAGGTAATACATCGTCAGGTATTGAATTGTAGTTGGCGGCCCATCCAGAAGAAGTAGTAGCGCAATCACTTCGAAATTCAAAAAGTAAAGCGCCTGTTGATGACGTTATTGATCCAGGTGAGTTAGTCCCTGTGTATACTCCAATTAATGGTGCGTCTATGTTGTTTCCATCATAAACAAATAATTTGTCATAGTTTGTTTCTAAATTAAATGCTGTAAAATCCATGGTAATTGAACTTGAATTTAATGGTTCAAAAAGCCAAAGGTTTCGTTCATCATCGTTGTAATCTAAAGAAGCACCACCTGTGTCATAAAATGATCCTGAAGTAGAAGTAATCGTATTAATTGATGGCATGTTGTTTATTAATCGGTAGTATTTTTCCCAGTCCCAATTGATTCCTGGGTCAGTGTGTGTTTGATTAGGGTAATGTTGATGGCCTTTTATTTTTGTACAGCCTCCTAATACATTCGTTCCAGTAGAAGATGCGCCATAATATGTTCTCAATGCTGGTATACCGTATCCGCTATTAATAATGTCTCGACTTAAATCTGCAGAATTAGTGTACATGGCTTGCGTATACCAAACGGGGTTGTCTACATATCCTTCGTGCTCGTAACCAATGGTGTATGGATTTTCAGAACCAACATGCCAACCTTTATCCGCTTCTAATACCATTTGAGTAATTTGCCCATCAGAAGAGCGTACAACGTAATGAAACGAAACCGATGAGGCACAGTTTTGAGACCATGAGATTGCTCCCGCATATGTTCCTTGAATCGTGTGAATTGTGATTGCAGAAATAGGTGTTCCAGAACGTGAACTAAAGTTACAAGTTGGAGCAGGATTCCAAATGGCTGGGGTGTATTCTGTAGATTTATTGGTGTTTACTACATAGTTTTGACCGTTTCCTAGTACACCTTGTGCAGAAATAGTAATTCGTTCTGATGACAAAACCGCATTGTTTGCCGCACCGTAAATGCTTGTTAAATTAAAATGATAAGGAGTGAAACCATACGTATTTGCATGATCGATGTCGTTTAGAAAAGTGAAGATACTATGAGATTGAAGGTCTAAAGCAAGTTTATTAACCATTCCAGAATCCGGTATTTCACTCAATTTTGCTAAAACAGACCTTATTTTTGCTCCTGTAATCGTTTGCGAAGATTGTAATAAATGTTCTTCGGCCATTAATTGGTCAAAAGCAGATGCGTATGCTAAAATTTGAAGGTTTGGATCGGATTTTTGCGCACTAATCGAAACCCCAGATAATTGGGCTATGATAGCACCATTTTCGATGAAATAATTTTGACCATTGTCATGAAGTCCCATAATTCCATATGGTTTGGGAATTCCAGAACAACCTTGTTCGTTATTGGATAAGTGTTGCATTCTCGTATTCGTCCATGCAACTGCTTCTAAAAGTCCAGCAGGTACGTTTGAATAGTTTGAATAACTGGTTTGAAAGTTTACTTGTGAATAAACATTCATCCCAAATAGTATGATCAGAATAGTAAGTGTAGTACGCATATTTGTCGATTTTTTCAAATCAAAAATAAACCAAAAACGACTAGAAATCAAGAATTTAAAGTGATTTACTACAATAAATCTTGGCAGCGTTTAATTAAACGATTTACCGGCGTTTACTTTTTCTTTTTTCAGCCAACCAATTTGGTACTTTATTCGATTCTACTTTATTTCCAATCAAGGCGTCTGCCATTTCTGGTTTGTTTGCTCTCGCTAAACTCTTACGAATGAAATCATGGTTTTCTCTTTTGTACCAAAAGAAAAATCTTCTTTGATTCAGTTTATCTTCTTTCTTCTTAACCGTATTTATTGGTTTTAAAGTATAAGGATGTACGCCACTATAATAAATAACAGTAGCAACAGTCATTGGTGTTGGTGTGAAATCTTGAACTTGTTCCAACTGAAATCCCATTTCTTTGGTTTCTAAAGCTAAATTGGCCATGTCTTCGTTTTCACAACCAGGGTGAGAAGAAATAAAGTAAGGAATCAATTGTTGGTTTATGCCGTGTTTCGCCGAAATTTTATCGTACTTCTCCTTAAATTTATGGAAGTATTTAAACGATGGTTTCCGCATGACTCTTAGGGTAGCATCGGAGGTGTGCTCTGGTGCAACTTTTAATCGTCCGCTCACATGGCGTAGTATAACTTGTTCAATGTATTCATCGTGATTTCCATCATCGTTGTTTTTGTTGAAGTCGTCTACCAATAAATCATAGCGTATACCAGAACCGATAAAGGCTTTTTTAACACCGTCATTCGCATCAACTTTTTTGTACAATTCTGTCATCGGCTTATGTGATGTGTCAAGATTGTTACAAATTACGGGGTGAATACAGCTAGGACTTGAACATCTAGCACAGATATCCTCGTCTTTTCCTTTCATCTTATACATGTTGGCAGAAGGTCCGCCTAAGTCAGAAATATATCCTTTAAATTCAGGATGATTCACAACTTCTTCAACTTCATTTAAAATCGATTTTTCACTTCGTGAAGCAATAAATTTACCTTGATGTGCAGAAATGGTACAAAAACTACATCCTCCAAAGCATCCTCTGTGCATGTTCACTGAGAATTTAATCATGTCATAAGCTGGAATGGCTCCACGCTTTTTATATTTCGGATGAGGTAAACGTGTGTAAGGTAAATCAAATGAACGGTCAATTTCAGCCTCGGTCATTGTTTTGTAAGGTGGATTAATAACCAATCGTTTGTTGCCAATGTCTTGTGTTATTCTTCGTGCATCCCATTTGTTCGATTCAACTTCAACAATTTTGAAGTTAGCAGCATACTTAATCTTGTCTTTTAAGCATTCTTCATGACTAGCAAGTGCAATAGATTCCCAATGTTTGTTTTTCGGTAATTCTTCTTCAATGTCTTGTAAAAAACCGATTTGTTTAATGGTTGTTAAATTTGAAAAAGGAACTCCTTTTTTTAACAATTTAAGCATATCTCTCAATGGTTGGTCACCCATTCCATACACTAAAATATCAGCTTTCGAATCAGCTAAAATAGACGGCATTAGTTTGTCAGACCAATAATCATAATGTGTTACTCTACGCAAGGATGCTTCAATTCCACCGATTAGAACAGGGACTTCTGGAAACAAATCTTTTAATATTTTAGAGTACTCAATTGAAGCGTAATCTGGTCTAAAACCTGCTTCTCCACCTGGCGTATATGCATCAGTAGATCTAAGTCTTTTGTTTGCTGTGTAATGATTTACCATTGAGTCCATACAGCCTCCGGTAACTCCAAAGAAATATTTAGGTTTCCCAAATTTTTTAAAGTCTCTTAAATCATCTTTCCAGTTTGGTTGAGCAATAATAGCAACGCTAAAACCTTCATCTTCAATAATTCGTCCAATTACAGCTGTTCCAAATGCGGGATGATCCACATAAGCATCCCCCGAGACGATAATGACATCGACTTGGTCAATTCCTCTTTTATCAAGTTCCTTTTTTGTTAAAGGAAGCCAATCACTTATCGGTCGTTCTTCATGCATATAACTGCAAAACTACATTAAAAAAAAATGCCTAAGAAATTAAAACGCAACGACCTATTTAATATCTTTAAGGGATTGTTCTTATATTACCGTCAAATGAAAAATAAATTCGTCTTTTTTGGATTGTTGTTAATTGCTTTTACGTCATGTGGAGATGGTTTAAGGCAGAAGAAAAAGGCTAATATCATGGAAGAAGAGCCCATCTTATTTAACATGAGTCAGATGTTTACGGATAATGAGTTAAATGTTTCATTTCCAATTTGGTTTAATGATACCATAATTAAAAAACATCGCATTAAGTCTATAAAGCGCTATATATACTCTGGAATCGATAAAGAAAATAAAGAAGGGACCTTGAAAGAACTCAAAACATACAATTTTGATGATAAAGGCGAAATATTAAGTGTTGAGATAAATCAGTATTATGAAAATATGCTTGTGGCTGAATTGTCATTCAATTATTTAGGCATCAAAGATGAATATGGTTTTGCTAACGTGGTTCCTGAAAAGGTTGAAAATTCAAATGGTCAAGATGATAATAATCATTATGCGATTTATGAGAAAAACCTATACGGAAATAAATTCTTAGTCTATGTAAATAGTGAAGATGGAACCTATTTGTTTTATATGTTGAATAAAAAGGATTGGGGCGGGGTTACCATTGATGTTGATTTAAATCCTACACCGAATGATATTATTGTGCTTGGTTCTCCTAAAACTCCAACTAAAAAATACCAAGTACGAAATACCGTTAATGAGTTTAATATTAGAGAAGCTACATACAATAAAAAAGGTGTTATTTCTAAAATGGAATTTGAAAAGTATCCTTTTTCCTTTCATAGAACTTTTAGTTATGATAAAAAAGGAAAGAATATTGGTTTTGTAGATTCTACGTATAGTGGATCACAGTTCTTAACCAAACGTGTTTCAACGTTTAAATTTGAAAATTCCGACATGCCGAAAGAAATTCTTCACGAACATTTTGCTGAAGACGAGGTAAAAGGAAATATCGAAAAAGAATTTTTCAAATTTGAGTTTTTTGAAAATTAAACGGAAAAGAATAAATCCATTTGAGAATTTATATGGATTTCATTAAAGATCTTCGTTAAATAGTCCAATGGAACATTAACTTTGTTACAGAAATTAAAGAAATATGAAAATTAGTAATTCAAATTCACTCTCTCAGGCATCCTATAAAGTTGTAATAGTTGAGGGTGAAGAGTCTATTGAAGGCGTTTCAGCAGATGTAGTGCGTGAATTTATTAACGGAAAGGAAGATTTTGTCCAGCTTTCTAATTTAAGCGCTTCTACCTTCCTTGTTAAAAATAACGTTCAAAGCGAGACGAACAGAAAGTCTGGAGCTAAAGTACGTGCACTTTTGCCAAAAAAGGTCAGTGAAATTGCATTTATTGGAAATGAAATCGCTACTTATGACTTTCTTGAAGGGTTTTTATTAGCAAGTTATCAATTCAATAAGTATTTCAAGGATTCTACAGAAAAGGAGTATCGTTTAATTTCTGTTTTAGTTTCAGAAAGTTTCCCGAAAGACAAAGTTGCAGAATTAGAAAATATCCAAAAGGCAGTTTTTTGGGCAAGAAATATGGTAAATGAGCCTGTTTCATTTTTAACGGCAGAACAGTTAGCTGAAGAAATTAAATTATTGGGCAATGATGCTAGTTTAAAGATTCAAACGCTTGAAAAAACGCAAATTGAATCATTGAAAATGGGAGGTCTTTTGGCTGTTAATAAAGGCTCAATTGATCCACCTACTTTTTCTATCATTGAATATAAGTCTGCTGCTGCAAAGAATAACAAACCAATCGTACTTGTTGGTAAGGGTGTGGTATACGATACAGGAGGTTTAAGTCTTAAGCCTACGCCAAACTCTATGGATATTATGAAAAGTGATATGGGAGGGGCAGCTTGCGTTGTTGGTGCAATTTATTTGGCTGCATTGCAAAATTTACCCCTTCATATAATTGCACTTGTTCCAGCAACCGACAATCGACCTGGACTAAACGCTTATGCTCCTGGTGATGTCGTTAAAATGTTCGACGGTACAACGGTGGAGGTTCTAAATACAGATGCTGAAGGCAGAATGATTCTTGCGGATGCCCTTGCATACTCAAAAAAATACGATCCTGAACTAGTAATTGACGCGGCAACGTTAACTGGAGCCGCAGCTAGAGCGATAGGTTCTCATGGTTCAATTATTATGGGTAATGCAGATGATAAATATTTTGAGCAACTTGATAGGGCAGGATTAAATACTTTTGAACGCGTAGTAAGATTTCCATTCTGGGATGAATATTATGAGGAAATGAAGTCGCCAATTGCTGATTTGAAAAATATTGGGGGACCTTCTGCAGGGATGATTACAGCAGGGAAGTTTTTAGAACATTTCGTTAAATCACCTTATATCCATATGGATATTGCAGGTCCAGCATGGTTAGATAAAAATGATTCATACAGAACAAGAGGAGGTTCAGGGGTAGGAGTTAGATTATTATATGACTTCTTAAAAAATTATAATTAATGGAAAAACAAAAAGAACAAGCTTCTAGTAGACCACCAGTTCGCCTTGGAATTTCGATAGGAGATATTAATGGTATTGGTCCGGAAGTGATAATAAAAGCATTGAATGATAGTCGAATCTTAATTGATTGTACTCCTATAATTTATGGGTCTTCAAAGGTTTTTGCTCACTACAAGAAGGACATGGATCTGCAAGATTTTAATTACCAATCTGTTAAGAGCGCAGAAGAAGCAAGATCTAAAAAAGTATCTGTTGTAAATATATGGAATGATGAAATCATTTTTAAAACTGGTGAAGCAACAGAAAATGGAGGGAAATATGCACTTGAGTCGCTTGAAAAAGCAGCACAAGATTTGGCAGAAGGAAAAATTGATGTCCTAGTTACCGCGCCTATATCAAAAGACGCAATGTCAAAAGCTGGATTTAAATTTCCTGGTCATACTGAGTTTTTAGCTGATATGGCAGGACAAGAAGAGGCCTTAATGTTAATGGTGTCTCCTTCATTGAGGGTAGGGTTGGTGACTTGCCACATCTCCTTAAAGGATGTAACAGCTGCTGTCACAATAGATAAGGTAAAAAGTAAGCTTGATGCATTTAACACGAGTTTAAAAAAGGATTTTGGAATTAGAAAGCCAAAGATTGCTGTCTTAGGTTTAAATCCGCATGCAGGTGAGAATGGCAAAATGGGTGCAGAAGAAAAGGAAGTAATCGCTCCAGCCATTGCTCAAGCAAACCAAGCAGGTATAATGACATTCGGTCCGTATCCAGCAGATGGATTCTTTGGCTCGTCTGCACGCAATCAATTTGACGGGGTACTTGCAATGTATCACGATCAAGGTTTGGCTGCGTTTAAGGCGCTTTCTTTTGATGAAGGAGTTAATTTCACAGCGGGTCTACCAATTGTTAGAACTAGTCCTGATCATGGGACTGCTTTTGATATTGCAGGGAAAAATTTAGCATCAGGTGACTCAATGAGAAATGCCATATACTTAGCAATTGATGTTTTTAGAAACCATCAATTTGAAAAAGAAATAAATGAAAATCCACTTGTTATTAAGCCAGTGGAAGAACGTCCAAAAGGAAAAAAAAGACTAGATAATTAAGGTATTCGTTAAATTATTTCGAAGATATTAACATTCTTCGGTTAAAATAGTTAACTTTGCCGACCAATTTTGTGGGAAGCAGTTATGTCAAAACGAGAATTCATAATACCATTTGTAGGTTTAAAAGTGGGAATTCATGAGTTTGAATTTGATATAAATGATTCGTTCTTTGAAAATATTGAATACTCTATCGTACACGGTGGGAATGTGAAAGTCAGATTGTTACTTGAAAAAAAAGAAACAATGTTGATTGGGAACTATTTCATTGAAGGTACGGTAAAAAAACCATGCGATCGTTGTAATGATGAGGTGAACGTTGAGGTTGAAGGTGAATACAGGTTGATTTATAAATTTGACACTGAACCTTCAGAAGACGAAACACTTGTTACTGTTTATCCTGAAGAATTTGAGATAAACATTGAAAGTGCAATCTATGAGTTCATTGCGATTTCAATGCCTGGAAGGTCCATTCATCCTAAAGGAGAATGCGATGAAGAAATGGTAAAGGTGTTAAGAGAGTATACAGTAAATTCAATTGATGACAATGACGAATTTGACAATGACGAGTTTGACGAAGACGAGTTTGAAGAGGAAGAAGATTTTGATGAAGACTACGAGGATGATGAAGACGATGACAATGACGGATTCATTGATCCAAGATGGGAAGCATTAAATAAATTAAAATAAAAGAGATTAAATAAATAAATAAAAATGGCACATCCTAAACGAAAAATTTCCAGAACTAGACGTGATAAAAGAAGAACTCACGTTAAGGGTGAAGCGAAAAACATCGCTACATGTCCAACAACAGGACAACCGCATTTATTTCACCATGCTCACTGGCATGAAGGAAAATTATACTACAAAGGAAGAGTAGTAGCTGAGAAAGAAGTAGCAGTTTAATTCCGTACTTTAATTCTTCTTCATGAAGATAGGTATAGATGTACTAGGTGGTGATTTTGCTCCTCATGCAAATATTGAGGGTGCAGTGTTGGCACGTAAGGAACTTTCTAAGGACATTACAATTGTTCTTATAGGCGACCAAGAGCAAATCTTGAGTGGCCTTTCTTTGTTGAATGAAGATTCAGCAGATTATGAAATTGTTCATGCGCCTGATGTTATTACAATGCACGATCATCCAACTAGAGCTATTCCTCAAAAACCAAACAGCTCTATAGCTGTAGGTTTTGATTTGCTCGCAGCAAAGAAAATTGATGCTTTTGCAAGTACCGGTAATACTGGTGCAATGCTTGTTGGTGCAATGTTTAAAATTAATAGTGTGTCGGGTGTAATTCGACCTTGTATTACTTCTACTTTGCCTTCAATTGATGGTTCTAAATCTATTTTATTAGATGTTGGTTCTAATGCAGATTGTAAACCGGATGTACTGCATCAGTTTGCAGTTTTAGGGTCGATTTACGCTAACAATGTATTTAACGTGTCAAACCCAAAGGTTGCATTGCTAAATATTGGGGAAGAGGAATCTAAAGGAAATCTTTTGACTCAATCTACACATAAACTTTTGGCAAGTTCAGATGATATTAATTTTATTGGCAATGTAGAAGGAAGAGATCTTTTTACAGGTAAGGCTGATGTTATTGTTTGCGATGGATTTACCGGCAACATTGTGCTGAAAGAGGCAGAGGGGATGTATACTTTAATGAAAAAGCGCGGAATTAACGATGAATTTTTCGATCGATTTAATTATGAAAATTATGGTGGAACTCCAATTCTTGGGGTGAAAGGTAATGTGATAATTGGTCACGGAATTTCAAATGATATCGCAGTGAAAAACATGTTGCTACACGCTTATGAGGTAGCTAAATCTGGTTTGTCAGATAAAATAAATAAGGCATTTAATTAATTATGGGTAAAATAACAGCAGCAATCACAGGTGTTCAAGGTTATCTTCCGGATAATATCGTAACGAATGATGATTTATCAAAATTCGTTGATACTTCGGATGAATGGATAACATCTAGAACCGGGATTAAAGAAAGAAGAATTCAAAAAGAAGGGGCTTCTTCTGATATGTGTGCTGAGGCCATCAAAGGTTTGTTAGAGAAAACAAATACCAACCCTGACGATATTGAGTTAGTAATTGTTGCAACAGTAACACCAGATTATCCTTTCCCAAGTACATCAAATGTAGCTTGTGATAAAGTAGGATTGAAAAATGCTTGGGGTTATGATTTAATTGCAGCTTGTTCAGGGTTTATCTACGGTTTGTCTACTGGTGCTCAGTTCATTGAAACAGGTCGTTACAAAAAAGTAATTGTTGTAGGAGTTGATAAAATGTCTTCAATTATTGATTACCAAGATCGCACAACATGCGTTATTTTTGGTGATGGTTGTGGTGCTGTTTTGTTAGAACCAAACGATGAAGGTTTAGGAGTTCAAGATTTCATTCTAAAAGCGGATGGATCTGGTCGTCAATACCTACTTCAGCCTGCTGGTGGTTCTTTGAACCCAGCGTCAGCGGAAACTGTTGAACGAAGAGATCATTATGTAAAGCAAGAAGGTAAGCAAGTTTTTAAATTTGCGGTAACCAACATGGCTGATGTTTCTGCAGAGATTATGGAGAAAAATAATCTTACGAGTGAAGATGTTGATTGGTTGGTGCCTCACCAGGCTAATCTTAGGATTATCGATGCGACAGCAAACCGTATGGGATTACCAAAAGAAAAGGTAATGATTAACATTCAAAAATATGGGAATACTACTGCCGGTACGTTGCCATTATGTTTGTGGGATTATGAAAAACAACTAAAAAAAGGCGATAATATTATTTTATCAGCTTTTGGTGGTGGTTTTACATGGGGAGCAGTATATTTGAAGTGGGCATATAATTCTTAAATAGAAAGTTTAAACTAATATTATAAATTGATCATATGAATATTAAAGAAATTCAAGACTTAATTAAATTTGTTGCGAAATCAGGTGTAACAGAGGTTGAAATCGAACAAAAAGATTTTAAAATCACAATTAAAGCGGAAGATAATAGTCCAAGAGAAGAGAGACAAATTATTGTTCAAGCAGCAGCACCTCAACAAGCTATTGCTCCAGTTTCTACTCCAGCTCCAGTGGCGGCGCCAGCAGCTCCAGTGGCGGCAGCACCAGCACCAGCTCAAGACAATTACATTACTATCAAATCACCTATGATTGGAACTTTCTACCGTTCTTCTGGGCCAGACAAAGATGCTTTTGTAAATGTTGGTGATTCAATTGGCAAAGGTGATACGGTTTGTATCATCGAAGCAATGAAATTATTTAATGAGATTGAAGCGGAAATCACAGGTAAAATTGTGAAGGTATTAGTTGATGACGCTACACCTGTAGAGTATGATCAACCATTATTCTTGGTAGATCCATCTTAATTCAATTCATTTTGTTAGTGCTAAGTAAGGTTCTAATAATCGAAACATAAAAAATTTAGGCATGTTCAAAAAAATATTGATTGCCAATAGAGGGGAAATTGCACTACGTATCATTCGTACGTGTAAGGAAATGGGTATTAAAACAGTAGCTGTTTATTCAACTGCTGACAAGGATAGTTTGCCAGTTAGGTTCGCAGATGAAGCAGTTTGCATCGGACCAGCAGTTAGCTCTCAATCATACCTGTCTATCCCTAATATTATAGCGGCAGCAGAAATTACAAATGCAGATGCAATTCATCCAGGTTATGGATTTTTATCTGAAAATGAAAAATTTTCTCGTGTTTGTCAGGAACACAACATCAAGTTTATCGGTGCAACACCTGAACAAATTGCTGGAATGGGAGACAAAGCAAGTGCAAAAGCTACAATGATTGCTGCTGGAGTACCTTGTATTCCTGGTTCTGTTGGACTTTTAAAAGATCTAGCAGACGCAAAGTCAACCGCAAAAAAGATTAAATATCCAATCATTCTTAAAGCAACAGCCGGTGGTGGTGGTAAAGGAATGAGAGTTGTTTGGAAGGAAGAAGACATGGAAGCTGCTTGGGATGGTACAAGAGCTGAATCTGCAGCTGCTTTCGGTAACAATGGGTTATATATGGAGAAATTCATTGAAGAGCCAAGACACATTGAAATCCAAATTGCTGGAGATCAATACGGTGGAGCTTGCCATTTGTCGGAAAGAGATTGTTCCATTCAAAGAAGACATCAAAAACTAGTTGAGGAAACTCCTTCTCCATTCATGACTGATGAATTAAGAGAAAGAATGGGTGAGGCCGCAATTAAAGCGACTAAAGCTGTTAACTATGAAGGTGTAGGTACTGTAGAATTCCTTGTTGATAAACATAGAGATTTCTATTTCATGGAAATGAATACTAGAATTCAAGTAGAACATACAATTACTGAAGAAGTAATAAACTATGACTTGATAAAGGAGCAAATTAAATTGGCAGCAGGAGAAAAAATTTCAGGTGTAAATCATTACCCGAAGTTACATGCGATTCAATGTAGAATTAATGCAGAAGATCCTTCGGCTAATTTTAGACCGTCTCCAGGATTGATAACAAGTTATCATTCTCCGGGTGGTCATGGTATTAGAATTGATACGCATGTTTATGCTGGTTATACAATTCCATCTAATTATGATTCCATGATTTCAAAATTAATTGTTGTAGCTCAAACAAGAGAAGAAGCAATTAAGAAAATGAAAAGAGCTTTGGGAGAATATATCATTGAAGGAGTTAAAACAACAATTCCTTTCCACTTAAAACTTATGGATAACGAAAAGTTTAAGGAGGGTGATTTTACGACCAGTTTTATGGAAACATTTGAATACTAAAATAAAAAAGGGGCTTTTTAAAAGCCCCTTTTTTTGTCATTATATCCCAAACTATTTTTTTGAAAAGGAATTCGATTCTTCCAATTGACTAAAAAACTCGGTAGCTGTATTTTTTAATGATCTAAAGTTCAAACCTAATTCTTTTATAGCTTTTGAATTGTTAGCTTTCCATGGGTATCCGATATTATTGGATACTTCTTGGCGCGTCATGCCAATGGTAGGTGCAATTAACCAAATTAACCATTTAGGCATTTTTCTAGTTGAAATTGGATAATTTGGAAATTTTTCTTTTATAAATCCTGCAATTTCACTAAAGCTAGTATTGGCTGCAGAAATTATATACCTGCCTGATGCTTCTGGTTTAATTCCAGCCTTGTAATGTGCCTCAGCCAAATCACGAACATCAATACAGCCTATGTTAAATACGGGCGCTCCAAATTTAAAGTCACCATTTCCAATTTGTTTCATAATGGAGTATGACTCAGATGTAGCATGTGGATTAATGCCGGGTCCCATAACCAAAGAGGGATTGATTGTTACTAATTCCCAACGATTTTGTTGTTCTGCAATTTCCCACGCTAATTTTTCTGCAACTGTTTTAGAATAGGAATATGGTTGATGAGTTAGCGATGATGTCGTGTTCCACGATTCTTCTGTTAGCTCTTGATTTGGCATTTTTAAGGTGTCAATTGCATCTCCATATATTGCCGCGCAACTGCTTGTAAGAACAACTCTTTGTACTGTTTCTGTTTTATTGACACTTGTTAAAACGTTCAATGTTCCTTTTTTGGCAGGATCAACTAGATCTGTCTGAGCGTCTTTTACAGATCTCGTAAATGGTGACGCAGTATGAAATACGAGTTGACAATTTTTCATTGCTTCGTCATAGGAACCTTCCTCTAATAAGTTTGATTTAAAGTAAACAATTGAGCCTGGAAGTTTATCAGCTAAAGAATCAAGGTATTTGGTCTTTTCTTTGTCGTCTGGATTACGCACAGCTGCATTTACTGTGAATCCTTCAGAAAGTAGTTTCTCAACTAATCTTCCTGCCACATATCCTGTAGCACCTGTAACTAATACAGGTTTTGATTTATCTATTTCTTGCATGTTAAATTATATTTATTGAGTATTATTTCTATTAATTCATTGTTCGGACTTTTTTTAAGTAATCTTTCTGTTGCAAGTCCATCTATCCAAACTTCGATTATTCGAGTTTCTAATTCTGGGTGTTCAAATCCTAGTTCTCGGAAGGCCCAAACGAGTTTGATTTTTAGTGATTCAAATGCATCGTTATTGTAAAATCCTCTTTGCCATTTTAAAGCATACATTAGTCGCCAAAAATTTTCTTCGTTTGAATCGATGTTTTTTGAAAGCGACAAGCTTTGTGTAATAACTTCTTTCGGGGATGTTAGGGAACAAATTTTCTCGAAATAGGAGCTTGCCTTATTGGTTCCGTATGAAACAATAGCATTCAACAGCCCTTCCTTATTCGTGAAGTGACGAAATATTAGACCTTCCGAAACACCAGCTTGTTCCGCTATTCTCTTAGTACTTGTCGCGTCAAAGCCATTAGTAGCAAAGAGTTCTAATGCATGTTCAAGAATTAAGTTTTGTTTATTAGTCATAATAAGTGAGTAATCACTTACAAATATAGTTAAACTTTTTAATCTTGCAATACCAGATTGAAATCTCTCATTAACATTTTACTTTGTAAAACTCTTTCATTTTTTAAAACTTAAAAATCAAGTTTATATGTACATTTGGTTAATGAAAAAAAGAGCCGACAATCTGAGTAAAAAAGGAGTAACAACAAGTTACATCTCAACTATCATTGGTATAAGTCTTGTTTTATTCATGATTGGTCTTGTACTTGGAGGTTTCTTTGGATTGGAAAACATTCAAAGACAGGCGAAAGAAAATTTACAAGCAGATATTTTTTTTAAACCAGATGTGAATGATGCCGACATTAAACAAACTGAACAGGAGTTAAAATCATGGACGGAGTTTAGTGAAGTTGTTTATGTTTCACAAGATCGTGCTCTTGAAGAGTTTGTTGGCCTAGGGGAAAAGGATGAAATCTTGCAAATTTTGGATGGAGATAATCCAATTCCAACGAATATAAGTTATAAGCCAAAAGAAAAATATGCTACGTTATCTGGCATGAAGGACTTAAAAAATAGAATTTTAGAGGCATATCCGAATGTTATCGAAAGTGTTTCATATCAAGAGGATAGTGTAAAATCTGTTAATCTTGGATTTAAACAATTTGTATTTCTTTTTGGGGCTGTTGCACTTTTATTGATAGTTATTGCTGTGGCAATGATTAACAATACAATTCGTTTGGCGCTATACTCGAAACGGTTTTCAATAAAAACAATGCAATTGGTAGGGGCAACATCTGGCTACATTAGAAAGCCATTTTTGATTCAAGCAATCGGCATTGGAATTGTAAGTGCAATAATCGGATTGGCAATATTACTTGGATTGTTTTATGCTTTAAACAATGTGCTCGATTCAATTGAAATAACTTATGACATTAGAAGTTTCCTTATGTTGCTAGGTTCTTTAGTAGTTATTGGAATTGTAATAACGTTGATTTCAACTTGGTTTGCTCTTAACAAATATTTGCGAATGAAATTGGATGATTTATATTAAATTTGTGTCATGGAGGAAAAGAAAAAAGTACAGTTTGCATTTCCACAAGAGAATTATAAAATTCTTTTAATCGGATTAGCGGTTAATATTTTAGGTTTTATCTTAATGATTGGCGGAGCGACACAAGATCCAGCTAAATTTGATGCTGATGCACTTTTTAGCCCAGTAAGAATTACGCTTGCTCCGATTTTGGTAGTTATTGGATATGTAATTATCATGTATTCTATCATGAAAAAGCCAAAAGGAACAAAAAACTCATAAATGAATTTTATTGAATCACTAATCCTTGGAATTATTCAAGGGTTAACAGAATTCTTGCCTGTAAGTAGCAGCGGTCATTTAGAATTGGCAAAAGCTATTCAAGGAGGTGAGCTATCTGGAGAGTCAAGCATGATGATGACAGTCATTTTGCATTTTGCTACGGCACTTAGTACGGTAGTTGTTTTTCGAAAAGACATTCTTGAAATTATAAAAGGATTGACTTCTTTCAAACTTAACGACGAATTTAAATTTGCGCTAAAAATAGTCTTATCAATGATTCCCGCAGCAATAGTGGGCGTTATGTATGATGATATTATTGAAACTTTTTTTGAAGGTCAAATTTTACTTGTCGGATCAATGTTAATCGTTACAGGATTATTATTGTTTTTGGCCGATCGCGCTAAGAAAACAGATCAAAAGGTTAGTTTTTCAAATGCGCTCGTGATTGGAATTGCACAAGCAATCGCAATTTTACCAGGAATTAGTCGTTCAGGAGCTACGATTGGAACATCCGTTTTATTAGGTGTTGATAGAGAAAAGGCAGCTCGATTTTCTTTTTTAATGGTTGTCCCTTTGATCTTTGGAAAAATGGCAAAAGATATATTGTCTCCTGAGTTTATGAATACTTTTTCAAATCAAACGGGTAATATTTCAATATCGTCATATGGTATAGGGTTTATAGCCGCTTTTTTTACAGGGATTTTAGCTTGTACTTGGATGATTTCTTTAGTCAAAAAAAGTAAGTTAAGTTATTTCAGTTACTACTGTTTTATTATCGGTGGTGGAGCAATAATATGGAGCTTTGTTTAATATGAGTATCAAGGAATTCGCTGAAGGGAGCACCATTATTGTAGATAAACCTTTGAATTGGACTTCGTTTGATGTCGTCAATAAAATCAGGTGGAATTTAAAACAAAAACTCGGTGTAAAGAAAATAAAAGTTGGGCATGCTGGAACGCTTGACCCACTTGCTACTGGAGTACTTGTGTTATGCGTAGGGAAGCATACAAAACTCATCAATGAGTTGATGGTCGGTGTTAAAACATATACCGGAACTATTCTATTAGGAAAAACTACGCCATCATATGATTTAGAGTCTGAGTTTGACCAAGAATTTGATGTGTCAACAATTTCACCTGAAGAAATAGAGATAGTTAGACAAAGTTTTATTGGGGAGCAAGACCAAGTCCCACCAATTTTTTCAGCGAAACAAGTTGATGGAAAACGTGCTTATGATTTAGCGAGAGCCGGACAGGAAGTTGTTTTAAAAGCAAATAAAATTAAAATTGATTCATTTACGCTAAATTTAGAAAGGTTTCCAGAAATCGATTTCGAAGTTACCTGCAGTAAAGGAACGTACATTCGATCAATTGCCCATGATTTTGGCGTTAAATTAAACAATGGAGGCACCTTGATTGCTTTAAGAAGAACCAAATCAGGAGACCAAACAATAGAAGAAAGTAAGTCCGTGGAGGAGTGGATTGATTTTATTACAAATGCAACCTTATAAATCAAGGTTAATTTTATTACCTTTGCATCCCTTATTTATTTGTTAATTCAAAAGATTATGTCAGAAAAAACAATTAGTGTAATGAATAAAATGAAGTTGTCACAGTTCAACTTCGACTTACCTGAAGAGTTAATTGCGGAATATCCTAGTGAAAATCGTGATGAAGCTCGCTTAATGGTTGTTCATAGAGATACTGGTAAAATTGAGCATAAATTATTTAAAGACTTAATTGACTATGTTGATGAAGGTGATGTTATGATTACCAATAACACGAAAGTTTTTCCAGCAAGGATGTATGGTAATAAGGAGAAAACTGGAGCTAAAATCGAAGTTTTCTTATTAAGAGAATTAAACAGAGAGAGCTTATTGTGGGATGTGTTGGTTGATCCAGCTAGAAAAATTCGAATCGGAAATAAATTATACTTTGGTGAAGATGACAGTTTGGTTGCTGAGGTAATTGACAATACAACTTCAAGAGGTAGAACGTTACGTTTCTTGTTTGATGGACCTTATGAAGAGTTTAAGAAAATCATTACTGATTTAGGAGAAACACCACTTCCAAAATACATAAAAAGAGATGTTGAAGCATCAGATGAGGATAGATACCAAACAATTTATGCAAAAGAAGAGGGAGCTGTTGCTGCACCTACAGCAGGATTGCACTTTTCTCGCCAACTGCTTAAAAGATTGGAGTTGAAAGGAGTTGACTTCGCAGAAGTAACTTTGCATATTGGATTAGGTACTTTTAGAGCTGTTGAGGTTGAGGATTTAACCAAACATAAAATGGATAGTGAGCAAGCAATCATCACACAAAAATGTGCAGATAAAGTAAATGCCGCTAAAGCCAATAAGAAAAAAGTTTTTGCTGTTGGAACAACTTCGATGAGGTCAATCGAAAGTTCTGTTTCTACAGAAGGTACATTGAAACCATACGATGGATGGACAAACAAGTTTATTTTCCCTCCTTATGATTTCAGTATTGCTGATGCACTAATTACAAACTTCCATACACCACTTTCAACATTGTTGATGATGATTGCAGCTTTTGGTGGGTATGAACTAATGATGGAGGCATATCAAGAAGCTATAAAAGAGAAATATAAGTTTTACTCTTATGGAGACGCAATGTTGATCTTGTAAAATATTTTAAATAAAATTTAAAACGCTCTTGAACCCAAGAGCGTTTTTTTTGTTTTAATTTTTAAGTTGTATTTCTATTCTAAAAGCGGTAAAATTTGACTACTTTTGGGGCGAAAAATAATCAATGATAAAGGAAGAGGTAATTTCAAAAAAGGAAAGTAAATTTAAGTCGTATCTTTCATTTACAAAATTTAGACTTTCCGCCTTAGTAGTGGTTTCTGCCCTCTCAGGTTATCTCTTTGTTGGTGGTGATAATTCACTTGATATTTTTTACCTGCTAGTTGGAGGAGTACTTGTAACAGCAGCATCAAATGGTTCGAACCAAATCATAGAAAGAGAATTAGATATTTTAATGAAGCGTACTGCAGGAAGACCTTTGCCACAAGGGAATATGTCTGTTAACGAGGCTTTGATTCTGGTAGTTTTTTGTTTGATTACAGGAACAGTTTTGTTGTTTCAAATCAATTTGTATTCAGCTATTCTTGGTCTTGTAGCATTTGTTTCGTACGTTTTTATGTACACTCCGATGAAAAGGATTTCTCCTTGGGCTGTTTTTATTGGTGCATTTCCTGGAGCTATTCCCCCTATGCTTGGAGCAATTGCAGGAACAGGTGAATTTGGACTAATACCAGGTGTTCTTTTCTTCGTGCAATTTACGTGGCAATTCCCACATTTTTGGGCTATTGCATGGGTGGCTTACGATGATTATAAAGCTGGAGGATTCAGTTTGTTGCCATCTAGTTCAGGTAAAACAAAAAGCTCTGCATTTCAGATAGTTGTTTATTCTTTAGCATTAATTCCTTTTAGTTTGTTGCCTTGGTTAATGGGTTGGACAGGTATCTGGTCGTTTGTTATCGCTTCTGTTTTAGGGGCGTGGTTCTTTTACTACTCATATAAATTATACTTGAGTTGTTCAGAAAAGGACGCAAAAATTCTAATGTTTGCATCTTTTTTCTATTTACCAATTATACAATTCGTCTATGTTTTTGACCGCATAGAGAACGCAATTCCATATTAAAATAAAATTCATGAGAAAGGATATCCATTTCGATAATAAAGAACAAGTAGACAAAGCAAAAAAGAATTTAGTCTATGTAGGAATTTTAAGTATAGTAATGCTATTTGCAGGATTTACATCTGCATATATCGTTTCTATGGGTGATTCTTTCTGGTTAAAATTTCCTTTACCTAGTTCTTTCTGGATTAGTACAGGCGTAATCGCTGCTTCAAGTGTAGCTATACAACTAGCTCTTAATTTCGCTAGAAAAGGAAATCTTAAAGGGCTGAAAGTTGCCATTTTATCTACTTTATTACTTGGAATTGCATTCGTTTATTTTCAATTCCGAGGTTATGGACAATTAATTGATAATGGTGTTCATGCAACGGGAAGTTACATCGTTGTTTCTGATGGGAAGTATGGTGATTATTATGAAGTTAAAATGGATGGCAAATTCATTGATGTTGATGGGAATGATTTTTTAATCGCAGGAAAAAAAATGACCGAAAATCAATTGAAAGAATATCAGAATTTCATGGGTCAGTTCATAAAAGTTGATACCCTTTCAAATTTTAAAGTTTCAAATTACGATAGATTTCAAATTTATTTTGAAAACGAACCTCTGTGGTTGGATAAAACTCAACTTAAAAAATCAGACAGTACTGATTTGTTGTATTTGGATAGAGTTAGACTTAAAGATCTAGCCATAAATGTGAAAGACGGTCGTGGTGACTTTTTTGTTAAAGGACAAATAGGGAAGGATTTTCACATTTACTATAAAGGAGAAGAATTAGACTACAAGGATAAAGAATTGAGAGCAAAAGGGATGAAACTTTCAAGTTACTTGCAATTAAAAGCTCTGGAGTCTGCCGATACAGCATCATCCTATTTATATATAATTACATTTTTACATTTGCTACATATAGCTGTAGCTTTAATTTATATGACTAAACTTGTAATTAGCTCATTTTCAGGGAAGATAGGCAAAGATAATACGATTAGTTTGAACATGGGAGCAGTTTTCTGGCACTTTTTGGGATTATTATGGATATATTTATTACTATTTTTACTTTTTATTCATTAAACTTGCAATTAAAATATTTTAGTCATGTCAGGACACGCTACTAAACAAATAGATAATAAGACGTTGTGGGGAGGGAAAATATCACCTTTCAGTACAAGTTATGGAAAACTAATGATGTGGTTTTTCCTTGTTTCAGATGCTTTAACATTTGGTGGGTTATTAATCGCATACGGATTTACAAGACACGCCTCTACGGATGGTGCTTGGCCAATAGGTGAAGAAACATTTAATTCATTACCAGGGTTAGGTCATGGTTATCCATTGATTTATGTTGCACTTATGACATTTATCCTTATTGTTTCTTCTGTTACAATGGTATTGGCAGTTGAGGCAGGACACAGAATGGATAAAAAAGGTGTTACTAGATGGTTGCTTGCTACTATTATTGGAGGTGCATTTTTCGTAGGTTCTCAAGCGTGGGAGTGGTCTCACTTTATTCATGGTTCTGAATTTGGAAAAGTTGAATTAGCAGATGGTTCTCAAGCTGTAGTTCATGCAAAAGGTTTTGGTGAGTTAGAAAACTTCACTGTTATTGAAGCAGGAAGACATCACAAAAAAGGAGATAAAATCACGGAAGATTTAATGCATGAATACCAACATGCAGCAGCAGCTGGACATATTCATGATGGTGTTATTACACTGCATGATGGTTCAAAAGCAAAAATTGCAAAGCGTGCAAATGAACATATGGAATTAAGAATAAAATCTGACGGAGCTAAATATAAAATTGGCGATGTTATTCCTCATGCTCAAGCAATTAATATGTATGAAGAAGTAATTAATTCAGGTGAAGCTGGAAGAGTTATTTATGGTGCAAATCTTCAACAAAATGAATATGGACCTCAACAATATGGGCAGTTCTTTTTCTTTATTACTGGATTTCACGGTTTCCACGTATTCTCTGGTGTAATTATCAATATCCTAATTTTATTTGGTGTTATTGGTGGTGTTTATCACAAAAGAGGTCATTATGAAATGGTTGAAAAAACTGGATTGTATTGGCACTTTGTCGATTTAGTGTGGGTGTTTGTATTTACATTCTTCTATTTAGTATAATTATAAAAAACGTTCAGATATGTTAAGAGACGATATTATAGAATATTCTTTAGATGCTCATCATAGTGAAGAGCATGGTAAAGTGTTGAGAAAAAAGATTTGGGTTGTAACAGGTTTACTTACTCTAATTACAGCTGTTGAGGTTTTCTTAGGAGCAATGATTAAACAAGGATCTGATTTCTGGCCATTTGTAAAATGGGGATTTGTTATCATGACAATTGTTAAGGCATATTATATCGTAATGAGCTTTATGCACTTAGGTGATGAAAGAAAAGGTTTGAGAGCTGTAATTCTTGTTCCTTACTTCATCTTTATTTTCTATTTAATATTTATCCTTCTTTGGGAAGGTACAGCTGTTAGTGAAGCGCTTATTACGCACAGTGTAAATTAGAACAATGGCTAAAAAAAATACAGCCGGACGAATAAAAGTATTACTCGCATTTTTACTTTTATTTGGTCCGGCTTTAATTTTGATATTTATTTCCACTCGTGGGTGTGAACATAAATTTAAAGTTTTAGAAGATTATGGTAAAGCCGTAAACTATAGCTTTACTGATGCTGATGGAAGTAAAAGATCTTACAAAGATTTTAAAGACAAAGTTGTTTTGGTAAATACACTTCAGGCCACTTGTCCTAACGAGTGCGCGGTTTCTTTTTGGCACATGGATCAATTGATATACCAAAAAATCAGAAAAAATAAAAAGGAAGTTGGTTCTGTTCGTATTATTTCCTTTGTAACTGATGGTAATGGTGAACCCGTTGATGATCTTGAAAGTGTTAGAACGATGCTTGAAGATCAAGTGGAAGGATACGATCCTGAAATTTGGATTTTGGCATCAGGTGATTCACGAGAAATGTATAATTTTGAAAACAACAATAAATCGTTACTTCAAAAAGGCGAAGAATATTTTGGAGGTGAGGCATATCAAGAGTTATTGCTACTACTAGATAGAAAAAATCACCTTCGCATGGTTCACTCTGGAAAATCAGAAGGAATGATTCGACGTATGATGGATCATATCGGTCTTCTTCAAAAACAATACGATAAAGCAACGCATAAAAAGAAATAGGTTTGAAGTTTTTTGGATTAATTATTTTTTTCGCGGTTTTAAATTCTTGTTCTCATTCGGATAAAGTAGAAAGAGTTTTGCCAATAGTTGGTGATCGTGATATTGAATACAAAATAGTGAATGGTAAGGAAGTTGCTGATACAATTTATCATCATGTTCCTGAATTTAATTACATCAATCAAGATTCTGTTTGGGTAAGTTCTAAATCATTGAAAGGTAAAGTCTGGGTAACAGACTTCTTTTTTACAAAATGTCCTACCATTTGTCCTCCAATGACTTCACAAATGAAAAGATTAAATGAAAATTTAAACGATCTTGCTTCTGAAATACAGTTTTTAAGTTTTTCAATCGATCCAGATAGAGATTCTCCTTCAGTATTGAGAGACTATATTAAATCATACACAATAAAAGCGAAGAATTGGTATTTTTTAACGGGTGATGAAGATGCAACTCATTTATTAGCAAAAGAATTTTTCAATGGAGCCGAGCGCAATGAGGATGTTGATGGCGGATTTGGACATACTTCTTATTTTGCAATCGTTGATCATTCTGGATTGGTGCGTGGTATTTATGATGGTACTAAGTCTGAAGCAGTTGATAAATTAGAAATGGATTTACGAAAATTATTAGAATTCGAATATGGAATTAAATAACCCAAATCAAATCAAGAAAGCCAAAGTTTTAATTTACGCACTTTCGGTAGTTATCCCTTTAGTTGTTGCCGTATTATTTAAAGTTAAAATTGAGGGAGTTGATTTTTCTTTTCTGCCAAAAATTTATGCAACAATAAATGGAATAACTGCGGTTGTTTTGGTTTTGGCACTTATTGCGATTAAACAAAAGAATAAAAATTTACATCAACGATTGATACAGTTTAGTCTTGTTCTATCATTGCTTTTTTTAGGTTGTTATGTGGCTTATCACATGACTTCAGACTCTACAGAGTATTTAGGATCTTTTAAAGGTGTTTATTATCCTTTATTGATATCTCACATACTTTTAAGTGTTGCGGTAATTCCAATTGTATTGTTTACCTATTTGTTTGCATGGCAAGGAGATTATGAGAAACATAAGAAATGGACGAGGTTTGCATGGCCAATATGGTTTTACGTTGCAGTTAGTGGTGTTGTAGTTTATTGGATGATTTCTCCATACTACGGAAAATAGACGGTTACTTAAATAAAGAAATATCGAAGTCTATTAACTCAAAAGGGAGTAATAGTCCTTCTTGTCCTGGTATACCATGAATTCCAGCAATTCCAGCAATTCCATTTAATGCTTCAATTTGACCTGCTAGAGGCTCTCCTGCTTTACCTGCAGCACCAGCCGTTCCTGATGTCCCCGCTAAACCTGCATGTGTAACAACTGAAATTGAGTTTTTTAAACTAGATGCAGAACTGTGAATTATAACTTTAATAGTCGCGCCGTTTCCACCGTTTCCACCGTTTCCGCCATTCCCTCCATTTCCGCCATCACCCGGATCGATTGATTTTTCGTCTTTTAATTTTCCGTCTTTTCCGTCTCCGCCATCACCACCGTCACCGCCTTTCCCTCCATTTCCGCCGCTACCGTTAATAGTGATGTTAGAATTCAAGCTTTTGTAATTGTATTTTTCTCCTGTAGTTGTAGTTACTTGGCAATAGGTAGCTTCTTGTTCTTGCCAAATTCGGACTTCAATATTTTCTGCGTCAGAACCATTTGTGCCATCTGTTCCACTTTCACCATGTTTCCCGTCTTTTAATAAAATACGACCTGACCGATCTTTTTTGTCAATTCCATCTACGCCGTGCACACCGTCCATTGCAATAATTAAATCTCCTAAAAGGTTTAATTCTATTTTTTGATTTTGAATAAACTCATCTTCTTTGTCTTTGTATGCTACAGAAATATTGAGCGAATTATCCTCAAAATCCAAAGGTTTTTTAGAAATAAATAATTGGCCTTTCGATTCATTCCAAACAACATCACTTGATGAAAGAAGGAAGTTTTTGTCTTTAGACACATCGAATTCTGTACCGTCAATTAATTGCGCTGTAAACTTCCCATTTATAGTGTTACCATAGTTATTTCTCTCTATTTGGTTGTAGTCAAAGTAAAGAGATTTTATTTGTGAGACTTCCAATTTCTTATTAGAACCACAACTATATAATAATGAACAAGTTAATATTGTTAGAAGTAAGATTTTCATACCAGATGTGTTTTACACTAATGTAATAATTTCGTCCCAAACTTGTGCTGCTGATTTATCCCAAGAAAACAATTTTGACCTCTCAAGACCTTTTATGGATAGGTTTTGTCTTAGTGATGAGTTGGTGGAAATCTCTTGTAATTGATTTGCTATCTCATCAATTTTAAATGGATTGCAATAAATTGCAGCATCACCAGCTATTTCTGGTAATGACGTTTTGTCTCCTGCTAAAATTGGGGTACCACACTTCATTGCTTCCACTAAGGGGATTCCAAAACCTTCAAAATAGGGAATATACGTTAAAGCTAGAGCGGAGGCCATTAAAAGTGAAAGTTTGTCCAGTGACAAATGACCTGTAAAAATAATTTGTTGTTGAATTTCCTCTTTTACTTTAATGTTTGTTTTTGAATTACTCCAAAGTTCTGTCCCAACAATAATTAGTTGTGTTTTATTGTCAGGATTTGCAATTTTCATTTGTTCGAATGCCAAAATAAGACGTTTAACATTTTTTCGTGGATGCAATGCTCCTACAAAAAGAAAAAATGGTTGACCATTAGCATATTCATTTTGAATGGATTTCTTTTCGTCAGCTGAAATTGGCTTAAATACATCTGAAGCTCCATTCCAAATGCTTGATATTTTTAAAGGATCAATATCATAGGTTTTTATGATATCCTCCTTTGAATAGTCAGAAACAGTGATGATTTTAGATGCTTTTTCTGCGAATTTTGGAAAAAAACGGCGATAATAAGATCGCATTAACCACTTTAAATCTTGCGGATTGTGCTCAAAATTTAAATCATGCATTACTGCAATTTGCGGAATATTTGAACTTAGGGAAAGATAACCATCAGGCGAAAAGAACAAATCTGCCTTGTGTTTTTTTAATGCCTTTTTAACTCCGAACTCAAACCAAAGGTAAAATAGAAAAGGATGTCTGGCAGGAGGATTTATAACTACAGGTTCAACATTTTTAGCGAAAACAAATTTTTCATCAAATGGTCGATCAAATAAAAAGATGAAGTCATGTTCTGGATGATTTTCAACCAATCGCTTGGCTATTTCATAGGTGTACCAGCCAAAACCTTCCATTTTCGATGAAAGTAAGAAACGTGTATTTATTGCTATTCTCACTAATACTGAAGGATATAGTTTGTCAGTTTTTCTTGTTTAATTGTAGTTTCTGTTCCGTGACCACAATAGACAATTGTATCTTCTGGCAAATTAAACATTGTATTAAAGATACTATCTTTTAAAACTTCAAGATCTCCACCTGGTAAATCTACTCTTCCAAAACTTCCAGCAAATAATACATCACCATTAATAACGAAGCTATTTTCCTTATTGTAATAAACGACATGCCCAACGCAATGCCCTGGAGTAAAAAGAACTTCCAAAGAAATATCTCCAAAAGTTAATATTTCACCACCTTTCAATAATTTGTTTGGTGTTTTAGGAGGAATGTAGCTTGGGAAGCCATATACATGTGCATACGATTGAACTGCTTCAAGGGTGTTTATGTCTTTTTCATGGATGTAAAAATCCACTCCGTATTTATTTAAAATAAAATTACAACCTAATACATGATCAATATGAGCATGAGTAAGCAACAGAGCTTTGGGTGTAAGATTCATTTTTTGAATAAATCCAACCAAGGCTTCCTCCTCACTTTTTTCAATGCAACCTGGGTCAATGATTACACAACTAGTGCCATCATGAACGATGTAAGTATTTTCTTGAAAACCGTTAAAGGTGAATTTTTGAATTGAAATAGACATGTATATTCTTTTAAAATGTAAAAATAGAACGATTTTTACAAATCCTTTGAATAAGGCATCATTTTTGCTCAAGTCTTTCATTATATTTGCAAATAAAAAAAGTTATGAAGTATATATTCGTTTTAATTGTTGGATTAGTGATGGTTAGTTGTGGAACTAAAGTTCCTTATACGAATGAAATTAGAGATGAGTTTGGCTTAGATTCAGAACAAAAAATGAGACAAGTTCAGTTTTTCACTTCTGCAACTATAATTTTAGAAGCTAACAAGTCCAAAGGAAGTCAAGGAACTAACAATGATGGAGCGTTAGTAACTAACTCTAGCAAAGAACAGGAAAGAATAATAATTCCAATCGGAACAAAATGTGTTTTTGAAGAGTTTGGAGCAGATGGAATAGTGACTGTTCGATTTGAAGTTGGGGTTGGAAAAACAATTTCATTTAAAATGAGAGAAGGTCAAACTTCTGGTAAATATTATTTCGTAGCAGAATGGGCAGGTAAAGAAGGTGGTCGTGTAAATTATGGTAACCAAGAATACATGGCAACAACTTCATCTGGTACAGCATACATGCAAGTGATATTGAAGAAACTACAAAAAACGAAACGTAAAGATCGAGTTGTTAAAGGAATGAAAATTTAATTATTGATCGAAAATAATTTAGAAGGGTTGTCAATTGGCAACCCTTTTTTTAGAATTAAAAATTATATTAGCCCTTTGATTTAAATCAATAAATGGAACTAAAGAATAGAGAGTTGAGTTGGTTGTCATTCAATGATAGAGTCTTGCAAGAGGCCTTGGATGATACCGTGCCTTTGATTGAAAGAATGCGATTTCTGGGTATTTATTCGAATAACCTGGATGAGTTTTTCCGAGTTCGTGTTGCTTTTATAGGGCGAATGATTTCTTTGGGTAAAACTGAAGTCTTAGGGTTTGATGGTTCTCCTTCCGATTTATTTGAGGAAATAAGGAATGTTGTTATGCATCAACAGAAAAAATTGCAAGTTGCTTACAATAAAATATTAAAAGAATTAGAACATGAGGGAATCTATCATGTGAATGAAAAAGGTCTTACTTCGAAACAAGAATTTGATGTAAAAAAGTATTTTAATTTAAAGTTGAAGCACGCAATTGTACCAATAATTTTAAATGCAGATACTCCATTCCCAAGATTAAAAGACTCTGGAATCTATTTGGCTGTAAAAATGGAATGGTCAAAGAAAAAGAAAAAGCGATTTGCTTTGATTGAAATTCCATCTCAATTCCCTCGGTTTCATCGTATTTCAGAAAATGATTCAGATTTCATAATCCTTTTAGATGATGTTATTCGTCTTAATTTGAATGCAATTTTTTCAATTTTTAAATACGATATTATTGAAGCATATACTTTTAAGTTTACTCGAGATGCTGAGCTTGATTTGGATGATGATATCTCGGAATCTTTCATGGAAAAGATTGAAAAAAGTGTCAAAAAAAGAAAAATTGGTGAACCAGTTCGTTTTGTATATGATGAACAAATGCCGGCAGATTTATTGAAATTATTACTTGATTCTTTGCGTTTAGAGCTTGGAGTAAACTCAATACCAGGAGGGAAATATCATAATTTTAAAGATTTTATATCTTTTCCGAACTTTGGAAGAAGCTCTTTTTCATTTTCAAAACGAAACCCAGGTTCTCATCCACAGTTAGAAGGTCATCGAAGTGTTTTAAAATCTGTTATAAAAAAGGACGTTTTACTACATTTTCCATATCAGAGGTTTGACTATATCGTTGATTTATTGCGAGAAGCAGCAATTGACCCTAAAGTTACGACGATTCGAATAAATGTATATAGAGTTGCTGCCCATTCTCAGATAATGAATGCATTAATGAATGCTGTTAGTAATGGCAAAGATGTATTGGTTGCGATTGAACTACAAGCTAGGTTCGATGAAGAGCATAATTTATACTGGGCAAATAAATTGAAGGAGGCTGGGGCGAAAGTTACTTTTGGAGTAGAAACGCTTAAAGTTCACTCTAAATTAATTCAAATCAGACGAATTGGTGCCAAAAAAGACGCATTGATTACATATGTTGGTACAGGGAATTTTCACGAGAAAACAGCTTTATTATATGAAGACATCGGACTTCTTACTTCAAACCCTGAAATTGGACAAGAGGTAAATAGAGTGTTCGATTTATTAGATGGTAATTACTCAGGTGAACCATTTAATACCTTAATCGTTTCGCCTTTTAATGTGAGAGAAAGATTGATTGAACTTATTAATAACGAAATTGCATTTGCTAAGTCAGGTCGAAGGGCTCAAATTCGCATCAAATTGAATAATCTTGTTGATTCTGAAATGATAGGCCATCTTTATAGAGCGAGTCAAGAAGGAGTAAAAATACACTTGCTTATTCGTGGAATTTGTTCTTTAATTCCTGGGAAAAAAGGGCTTTCTGAAAACATTTCAGTTCGAAGTGTGGTTGGTCGTTATTTGGAGCATTCTCGGTTCATGATTTTTCACAATAATGGTCAAAAGAAGTATTTTATTACGAGTGCAGACTGGATGGAACGAAATCTTGATAAAAGGGTCGAAGTTGGTTGCCCTGTATTAAAAAGACATACGCAAAGAAGATTGGATGAGATTTTTGATACTTACTGGAAAGGAAATGTGAAGTCTCGAATTATTGATGAAAATCAATTAAACTTATATCATAGAGATAAAAAACCAACGTTTAATGCTCAGGATGAATTATTTCGGTATTATAAAAAGATTTCGGATGAAATTACGGCAACTCAATAGTTAATTTGTTGATTTCTTTAATCTTTTTAATGTCTTTCACATTCTCAATTTTTGAAATACGCCATTTTATTGCAATCGAAATACCAATAAAAAGCAGAATGTAAATGATAACACGAATAAGGTAAGAGCTTGACGCTTTTGGCTTCACATATTGTTGAAAATTTATTTTACGCTTCTTTTCCATGTTTAAAATTAGTTCAATTCTCTTATCTTTGAACAATGACAGACAAGAAATTTATTTTAGTAACAGGAGGCGCCGGTTATATAGGCTCTCATACTGTTGTTGAGTTACATCGTAATGGGTTTGTTCCCGTCATAGTGGATGATTTCAGAAATTCTTCACGTAAAGTGTTAAAAGGTATAGAAAACTTGATTGGTGTTAAGCCAATTATTTTTGATGTTGATGTTTGTGACAAAGAAGCTCTTAACGAGGTTTTTAAACAGTATTACTTCGAAGGAGTAATTCATTTTGCCGCAAATAAAGCGGTTGGAGAATCGGTTTCGAATCCTTTAAAATACTACAGAAACAATGTAATTGGTCTCGTTAATTGTTTAGAGTTGATGCAGATGCATTCCGTAAATTGTTTTCTATTTTCTTCCTCATGTACAGTCTACGGTCAGCCTGAGAATGATATAATGGTATCAGAAAACTCCCCTTTCATTAAAGCTAACTCTCCTTATGGAGCAACAAAGCAAATCGGTGAAAGAATCATTGAAGATGTTTATTTGAGCACTAAAAAATCCCGTTTTTTAAACTTGAGATATTTTAACCCAATAGGGAGTCATTCTTCATGCGAAATAGGTGAGTTTCCAATAGGTACACCAGATAATTTGATTCCTTTTGTAACTCAAACGGCAATAGGCAAAAGAGATTCTTTAACTGTCTTTGGGAATGATTATAACACACCAGATGGGACATGTATTCGAGATTACATTCACGTTGTAGATCTTGCAAATGCGCATGTAAAAGGTTTGGTTTGGTTACTTCAACAAACAGACGGAGCACATGAGTCTGTGAATATTGGAACAGGTAAAGGGACAAGTGTTAAGGAAATCATCGATATCTTTGAAAAAGAATCCGGACTTTCTCTTAACTGGAGATACGGTGAAAGACGCCCTGGAGATGTAGAACAAATTTTTGCAAATAACCAAAAGGCAAATTTATTATTGAATTGGAAACCAGAATTGTCAATAAATCAAGCTATTAGTGATGCTTGGAATTGGGAAAAAAAATTAAAAAGTGAGGAATAAAATTATCATAGTTATTTGTTGTCTATCTAGCTTATCATTAAAAGCACAGTATGATGGAAAGGATGAAAATATTGCTTCAAGATTTCGTCCTGGGTTTATGTGGTTTTATACGGGGGTTAGACCTGCTAAGGTTGAAAAGCCAAGGAAATACGATCGTTTAATTTTTGATGTTACTTATAACGACTGGAATGGCGACAGAAATTTGTTTCAAAATACGGGTCTTTCAATAGGATTAAATACCAACCTTATGTTTGATGTTCCAATTACTTTAGGTAACACTATTGCTTTAGGAATTGGTGTTTCTCATCAGTATATATCAATCAGTCACGGTAATCACCTTGTTAAAAATGAAACTGATAGAACGACCACTTATAGTGAAAAGACAGATTTAGATGCGTTTAAAAAGAGTCAGTTATCTGGAAATAATTTTGCTATTCCGATTGAACTGAGATTTAGAAAGGAAAGTTGGAGACACCTTAAATTTCATGTAGGAGGGAAAATTGGTTATCAAGCAAATCTATACAATAAGTATGTTGTCGGTTCTGGAAACAGTAAAGATGTGGTTAAAAATTACGGATTCTTTGATCAGAATGAATTGACTTATTCGGCTCATGTTAGGGTTGGATTAAGAAATTGGGCCCTTTTTGGGAGTTATAATTTTAATCCACTTTTTTCCAACGTAAACAGTACACAATTAAACTTGGTTCAATTGGGTTTAAGCATTTCTTTATACTAATGTTCATAGATACTCATACTCATTTATATTCAGATTCATTTAGCGAGGATCGAACAGAAACAATCAATAGAGCAATAAATGCAGGTATTGAAAGATTGTTGTTGCCAAACATTGATATTCATTCAATAAATGGAATGCATGCCTTGACGGATGAATTTCCAAATAACTGTTTTGCAATGATGGGCCTACATCCAGGTAATGTAAAGGAAGATTGGAAAGATCAATTGAAGGTGATGAAGAATCATTTGGATACAAGAAAATACATTGCTATCGGAGAAATAGGGATGGATCTTTATTGGGATAAAACATTCATCGAGGAGCAAAAGGAAGCTTTTAGAATTCAAGTTGGATGGGCAAAAGAATACGATTTGCCAATTGTTATTCATGCAAGAGATGCTTTTGATGAGATTTTTGAAATTCTAGATGAATTGAACGATGAAAAGTTGACAGGTGTATTCCATTGTTTTACTGGAGACGCTAGTCAAGCCGAAAAAGTTATTTCGTACAACGGTTTTAAAATGGGGATTGGGGGCGTGTTGACTTATAAAAAGGCAGGACTTGATGAAACACTAAAAGGGGTGCCATTAGAATATTTGATTTTGGAAACAGACGCACCTTATTTACCACCAACGCCGCATCGTGGTAAGAGAAATGAAAGTTCTTATTTATTGCACATTGCAGAAAAATTGACTGATGTTTATGGAGTTTCAATGACTGAAATTGAAAATGTCACAACAAAGAATGCCGTTCAATTATTCGGAAGTAAAATCAGCTAGAAATGAGTAGAAGAAAAATTCTAATTATATATACTGGAGGTACTATTGGTATGATAAAAAATCCGATTACGGATGATTTGTCAAATGTCGATTTTAAGCTAATCATGGAGCATGTTCCGGAAATTAATCGTTTAAATGTAGACGTAGATAGCATCAGTTTTGATGATCCAATTGATTCTTCAGAAATTAAAATTTCTGATTGGATTGATTTGGCTAAAATCATTGAAGATAATTATTCAAGCTATGATGGATTTGTTGTTCTTCACGGCACAGATACGATGGCATATAGTGCTTCTGCTTTGAGTTTCATGTTTTCTGGACTTAAAAAGCCAGTAATATTTACAGGGTCTCAATTACCTATTGGTGTCGTTAGGACTGATGGGAAAGACAATCTCTTGTCTGCTATTGAAGTAGCTTCTTCCGTAAAGTCGGATGGCACACCAATGATTCAAGAAGTTGTTGTTTATTTTGATACGGCAATTTTCAGAGGAAATCGATCCACAAAAGTTTCAGCGTCTTTATTTGAAGCATTTAAATCACCAAACTATCCTCGATTAGGTCAAGCAACGGTAGAAATAGAATACCAACAAGATAGATTTTACAAGTCGGAGGATGTGTCGTTCTCCGTGAATTACGATTTGAATAACCGAATTGTATTGGTTAAGTTGTTCCCAGGAATTAAAATTGACTTGTACAGAGACATTTTCTCTAAGAAGAATGTCGATGGTATTGTTTTAGAATCTTTTGGATCTGGAAACACACCAAGTATTCCTTTATTGGAAGAATTAATAGCGAAATTTATAGCTGATGGAGGTGTTGTGGTAAACATTACTCAGTGCAGCACTGGAAAGGTGGTTCACGGTTTGTATGAAACCAGTTCCATATTTGCAAAATTAGGAGTTGTTTCGGGGCATGATTTAACAACTGAGTCGGCAATTACAAAATTGATGGTTAATCTCGTTGACGGCAATCCAGAAGAAACGAAGCGAAAAATGTCTGAAAATTTACGTGGAGAATTATCGATTTAATCTTTGCTTCAGAAATTAATTCTGTTTCATTATAAAATCACTATTTTTGTCGGCGTTAACACAAAACGGAGAGGTGGCAGAGTGGCTGAACGCGCACGCTTGGAAAGCGTGTTTACGGAAACGTAACGGGGGTTCGAATCCCCCTCTCTCCGCACAAAATGCTCAATCTTTCGATTGAGCATTTTTTCGTTAGAGAGAGTTGGATGAGAGCCCTCGGGTTCGTGCCGAAGGGAGTTCACGACCGAAGACCATGTAGCGCAGCGGAACTAATCCCCCTCTCTCCAAGCCGATCCGACATAGGAGGATCAAGACACTGGAGGGGAAGTCCAGCATTTAGAGAAATAGTTTCGATTGAGCATTTTTATTTAAGAGATGGCACAAAAAAAATTAAAATTCCATTGATTAAATTAACTCATGATATTTCTTCCTAGGGTATTGTCATTTTCACTCAACAACACCTACAGTTTAATCAATTAGATAAAAAAAACACCGCTGTTTGTTCATTAATTACTACTTTTTCAGTCATATTTTAATAAGATATTTGCAGAACATTTAAATCTATAGGTGTTGTGAAATAAATTTTATTATTTTTGGCTTTAATTAAAACTTAGAAATCGATTAAATTAATCTTTGAGAACATGAAAAAAATTATTAGTTCTTTGGCTATTGCAGCAGTAATGACGTTTGGTTTTTCAAACATTTCATTTGCACAAGACGCGGCTGGTGCTGAAGTTGAACAAGTAGAATCTGTAGAGGATGAGAGCCCAGCTTTAGAAGCAGCAACAGAAGGGAAGTCTGAAGAAGTTGTTAAGGAAGAGGCTCCTGAGTTAGACTTCGTACAAACTTTAAAACAAAAGTATATTGAAGGTGATCCATTTTGGATGACTCCAGTATTGATTTGTTTAATTATTGGTCTTGCTCTTGCAATTGAGCGTATCGTTTACTTAAACTTATCTACAATTAACTCTAAAAAATTCTTAGACGAAGTTGAAACAGCATTGAAAAATGGTGGTGTTGAAGCTGCTAAAGACGTTTGTAGAAATACAAGAGGTCCAATTGCATCTATCTTTTACCAAGGTTTAGATCGTTCTGAAGAAGGAATTGAAATGGTTGAAAAATCTGTAGTTTCTTACGGTGGTGTTCAAATGGGTCTATTAGAAAAAGGATTATCATGGTTGTCATTATTTATCGCTCTTGCACCAATGCTTGGTTTCTTGGGAACGGTAATCGGGATGATTTTCGCCTTCGATAAAATTGTAACTGATGGTCAAGTATCTCCAACTACGGTTGCAGGTGGTATTAAAGTATCGCTTTTAACAACAGTATTTGGTCTTATTGCAGCAATTATTCTTCAAATATTTTACAATTACATCGTTTCTAAAATCGATGGATTAGTAAATGAAATGGAAGATGCATCTATCTCTTTAGTTGATATGATGTTAAAGCACAAGGTTACAAAAGCGTAATCTTTAATAAGAAAATTTAAACCTCAATTACAATACAGGTATGGATACTAAAAAACTCAATATGTTCATGAACATTTTAAAGTTCGGACTTGTTGCTGTTGGTGTAATCGCATGTATGTTAGTTATTGGTGGTCCTAATATGGAAAGCACAGTAGAAGACCAGGAGTCTTTTAGAGAAGGTGCTAGTCTTGGAATGGCCATTAATTATACAATGCTGATTATCATCGCAAGTGTAGCAATAGTTCTACTTTTCTTCATGATACAGTTAATAACGAATACTAAAAAAACAGCACTTTCTATTATTGGAGTTATTGTTGCTTTAGTAGTGTATTTAATCTTTTGGGCAATGGGTACGTCAGATACAAATGACTCTCTTGCTTTATTAGAATCAGTACAAGTAGAACAAGGTACTATCGCAACAACTACAGCTGGAATTTATACAGCAATCGTTGGTGTTGCTGTTGGTGCATTAGTTTGGATTTTAAGCCCTTTGATGGGTCGATTAAGAAAATAAAAAGAATATGGCAAAGCGAGAAATACCCGAAATTAATGCTGGATCGATGGCTGATATCGCTTTCCTTCTGTTGATTTTCTTCCTCGTTACAACAACAATGGATAAGGATACTGCTTACGTAAGAAGTATTCCTAAAAAAGTCGAGTTAAATGGACCGCCGCCTCCTCCAATTGAAAAAAGAAATATTTGCGCTATTCAAGCAAATAGTAAAAATCAATTGATGGTTAGAGGTGAGTTAATGACTAATCCTGATGACATTTCTGAGCGTGTGATAGAATTCTATCAAACGAATGAAAAGTCTAATGATGTAACGAACAATTTCCCGATGTACTCCAGAATTTCAATGAAAGAAATTGAAAAATTTATTTTGGAGGCTGAAAAAGCTGCTGAGGCAGTAGAAAATACAGAGGGTGCTTCACAGGAGATAATTGACTTCAAATGGAAGCAATACGAAGAATGGGGTAATAAAAAGAAAGCGTTAGAACTTCTAGGTAAAAATGAATTACCTGAAATTCACCCGCAAGCTCACGTTCGTATTGAGGTTCAGAAAGAAACTGCTTATGAATTGTTCGCAAAGATTCAATCCGAAATTGAAGAAGCTATCTATTTCTTAAGAGATGGTGCTTCTAAAGAAGTGTTTGGTGAATCTTACGGTACTATTTTAAAGCGTTATGAGTCGAATGAAGGGGATAAAAGTAAACAAGCTCAGGCACGTGTGGATAAAGAAAAAATTGATTTGTTAAAAATCATGTATCCAGATAACTTCATCGAGGTTACGCCTAAGAGATAATTTTATACCTAGAGAAATAACAACAAATTGGTAAAGCGAAATGTCAAAATTTAAAAAGGAAAATAAAAAAGGAGCACCGGCGGTAAATACTTCATCTCTTCCAGATATTGTATTTATGTTATTGTTCTTTTTTATGGTCGCTACAACAAGTAAAGAAGCAGATCCTTCTGTAAAGATTACGCAACCTATTGGAACTCGTGCAAAGGACATGACTCCTTATAAACAACGTTCTGAAATTGATTTCGCTTATTTAGGTCAGCCCTTAAATAAAGCACGTTTGGCAGATTTCAATATGGGATTCGCTATCTTTTTAGACAACGTAGCTCAACCTGATCCAGGAGAATTGTACAATACAAATGCAATTGCAAATTGGAAAAAGGACAAATTCAATTCAAAGCCATCTTCAATGGTTAAACCAATTGAATCTGTTATTACTTGTATTAAAGCAGATAAAGATGCTCCAACTGGAATCATCTTTGATATTAGAAAAGAATTACAAGAAATTGATGCCTTAACAATCGCCTATGCGGTGACTGACAAAACAGGTATTTAATTTAATCAAAGTTTTATTAGTCCCGTTGATCGAAAGTCAACGGGATTTTTTTTACACATTATTATGGAAAATTTTGAAGTTATAAATCCCACTAGAATTGTTTTTGGTGCGAATCAACTAAGTCGTTTACCAGAATTATTGAAAGAGAACAATTGTAAAAAATTGTTGTTGGTTTATGGTGGTGGAAGTATTAAAACGAATGGTTTATACGACAACATAAAAAATGTTTTAACTGGTTTTAATGTTATTGAATTCGGAGGCGTGGAAGCCAATCCTGAATACCTTACTTTAATGAAGGCCGTAAACGTTGGTAGATCTGAAAATGTAGATTTTATTTTAGCAATTGGAGGTGGATCTGTAATCGATGGTGTAAAGTTTATTTCAGGTGCAATACCTTTCGAGGGTGATCCATGGAGAGTGCTTTTACGCGAACCAGGACATGTTTTCACGAAGGCGATTCCATTTGGAACAGTTCTAACAATTCCTGCAACAGGATCGGAAGCAAATTCTGGAGCTGTAATAAGTCGATCTGAATTAAAGGAAAAGAGAACCATGGGTGGACCGTTATTTTTTCCTGTATTTTCTTTTTGTGATCCAACAGTGATGAAATCTCTACCAAAACGACAATTAGTCAATGGTATTGTTGACGCTTTTATGCATACGCTTGAGCAATACATTACTTTTCCATCTGATAATCTTTTACAAGAGAGAGAGGCTGAAGGCATTTTGAGCACACTGATCGAAATAAAGGATGTTGTGAATAACCCAGACGATTATAAACTTGCTTCTAATTTAATGTGGTGTGCGAATCATGCACTTAACGGAAATTTACGTTGTGGAGTTGCAACAGACTGGACAACGCACATGATAGGGCATGAATTAACAGCTTTGTATGGTATTGATCACGCTAGAACTCTGGCAATCATTGCTCCTAGATTGTACGAACATTGTATAGAAGATAAAAAGGAAAAGTTAATTCAGTATGGAATTCGTGTGTGGAATTTAAGTGGAGATAACGAAAGCATTGCAAAGGAAGCGATTAAAAAAACGGAATTATTTTTTCAAGAATTAGGTATAAAAACTCGAATTTCTGAATATACAGATGATACTCAAGAACTCCCTTCATTAATCAAAGAGCGTTTTATCGAAAGATCATGGAATGGTTTAGGAGAACGTCAAAATATCACTCCAGTAGATGTTGAAATAATTGTAAAGTCTGCAATATAATGGGATTATCGTCTCTTTTTCGATTCAGAAAAGTTGCCAATGAAGCAATCTTGGAATTGTTAGAGTCTGTTACTTTGGGGACAAATGGTGCGCATTACAAACACCAAGACACTTCGAAAAGAATTGGATTAATTGACAATCCTCTTTTCTTAACCATCGAGCGGAATGAAAAAGTAATCGCCAATGTGACTTTTTGTGTTCGAAATCAAGATTGGTATGTTCGCTATTTCGCATTCAACACAGGATTACAATCTTCCGGAAAGAAAAAATCCAATGGATCTAGTTTAATTAAAAATGAATTAAACGGTTTTTTTCAATCTACTTTATTAGATGGCTTTGAAGGAGAAAAAGTGAATTCATTTTATGCTTATATCGACCCAAACAACGAAAAGAGTTTGTGGATGAGTGAAAATTTTGGATTTCAATATTATCGCACCATTGCTACTCAATCGTTTTCAAGAATTTCACCAAAAGTGAAGCGCGGAGTCCGGTTGATTGATTTCAATAATGACTTTAAATCGAAAATAAGATCAGAATTTGAGTCATTGCCGTATTATTTTGAAAATAGGAATGAAAAATTTTACGGGTTGTACGATAATAATGGGAACTTAAGGGCATATGCTAGAATCGATCAAGTAAACTGGAAAATTGAACGATTACCAGGGAGACTTGGAGGCTTTTTGACCAAAATGATTCCATTTATTCCCGGGGTTAATCGCATTATCCGACCTAAAAACCATCAATTTATCGTTGTCGATAATGTTTGGGTAGAAAAACATGATGTTGGAGTGTTTAGTGATTTATTAGAAGGGATTTTAGCAATTGAAAATAAAAACTTAATTCTTTGGTGGGTCGACAGTGAAAACAAACAATACAGGCAATTAAAGGGAAAGGTTAAGTGGGGTCTCTTGCACAATTTAATAGGTGTAACGAATGCAAATCTTATGAGGCTAACTCTAAGTGGGAGGAAAGATCTTGATGCTGCAGAAACATATGTCGCAGCTGAGGATTTTGTATAAATGATTTTAAACTTAAATTTGTACTGATAATTTATGTCATGAAATATTTAATTGTTGGATTAGGTAATCCGGGTAGCAAATACGAAAATACACGTCACAATATTGGTTTCAAGGTTGTTGACGAATTTGTTAAGGAACAAAATGAGTCTTTTGAAGTAGAGAAGCATGCTGAGGTTGCATACACAAAACTTAAAGGAAGAAGTATTGTTGTTATCAAGCCTACAACTTTTATGAATCTATCTGGTAAAGCAGTAAATTATTGGATGCAACAGGAAAAAATCGCAAAAGAAAATGTGCTTGTAATTACGGATGATATCGCACTGCCATTTGGGAAATTGAGACTGAAAGGGAAAGGTTCGGATGGCGGTCATAACGGATTAAAAGATATTCAGGCCGTGCTTAATACAAATCAATATGCACGATTAAGGTTTGGGGTAGGAAATGATTTTTATCCTGGACAACAAGCTGATTATGTTTTGGGTGAATGGGGTAAGAACGATGCACTTGATTTACCTGAAAGAATTACTACATCCCTTGAGTTTATTAAAGGGTTTTGTACAGTTGGACTTCAATTAACCATGACTAATTGGAACAATAAATAGGCGATTATAGGAAGCTATATTAAATGAAAATCAGCGGATTAGTGTTTGTTTAAAAAAGCGAACTGACCTATTTTTTCTAAATCTTTCTCTTATTTCACATTTATTTAAATCCTTTCCGTTAAAAACAATGCCTTTCAGGCTAAATCTTATTATTTTTGAAAGTTCAATAAATACAAAAATGAAAAGAATTAAAATTGTTGATTTATTAAAAAACGGAGAAATTGGTTCTTCCGTTGTTGTCAAAGGTTGGGTAAGAGCATTTAGAAGTAATCGATTTATTCAAATCAATGACGGTTCAACGATCAAGAATATACAAGCTGTAGTTGATTTTGAAAACTTTGATGAGGCAATTTTAAAGCGTATCGGTACAAGTGTTGCAATTGGTGTTACCGGAACAATTGTAGAATCACAAGGTGCTGGTCAAGCGTTTGAAATTCAAGTGGAAAACATCGAAATTATTGGAGATGCAAATCCAGACGAAGTTCAAAAAACAGTCATGCAACCAAAAAAGCATAGTCTCGAATTTTTAAGAGAACAAGCTCACTTAAGATTTAGAACAAATACGTTTGGTGCTGTTTTTAGAATCAGACATGCAGTATCTTTTGCAATTCACCAATTTTTTAACGACAAGGGTTTCTTTTACCTTCATTCTCCAATAATTACGGGTTCAGATGCTGAAGGAGCAGGTGAAATGTTTCGTGTAACCAATTTAGATCCAATCAATCCTCCTTTGAATGACGATGGAACGGTTGATTATTCTGAAGACTTTTTTGGAAAAGCTGTTAACCTAACTGTT
>Ga0102899_1000077_pt1 | contig 41532 bp, 39 predicted proteins | sample Colrivmeta1555B3_FD_78455 | JGI IMG/M metagenome (GOLD analysis project Ga0102899, IMG submission 78455) | Estuarine microbial communities from the Columbia River estuary - metaG 1555B-3 | ecosystem: Environmental > Aquatic > Marine > Intertidal zone > Estuary | place: USA: Columbia River... | reverse complement strand
TCGAAAGATGATTGCCCTGATGTATTTGGATTAACAGCATTTAATGGATGCCCTGATACGGATGGAGATGGAATTAAAGATGAAGATGACGCATGTCCAAATGATCCAGGTCCACTTGTAAACAATGGGTGTCCTGACACGGATAATGATGGGTTGTTCGACTTTATAGATAAATGTCCAACAGAAGCAGGTCCTAAAGAGAATAATGGCTGTCCATGGCCAGACACAGACGGTGATGGGTTACTAGATAAAGATGACTTGTGCCCTAATATTGCTGGACCAACTGCCAATCAAGGTTGTCCATACCAAGACACAGATAATGATGGAGTTCTTGATAAAGATGACAAATGTCCTAACACCCCTGGTCCTGTTGCAAATCAAGGCTGCCCAGAAATTGAAAAAGAAGTAGAAGAGATTCTTAAAACTGCTTTTGAAAACCTTGAATTTGAAACTGGTAAAGACATCATTAAACAAGTTTCCATACCTTCTTTAACTGAATTGGCTGAAGTATTGGTTAAGAAAAGTGATTGGAGATTACAAATAGCCGGTCACACGGATAACGTTGGTAACGACCAAAATAACATGGTTTTATCTAAGAAAAGATCTGAGGCTGTACGTAACTTCATGGTTAGTCAAGGTATTGATTCAGAAAGATTAAGTGTTCTTTACTTTGGAGAGACACAACCAATAGGGGACAATAACACACCTGAAGGTCGTCAAAAAAATAGAAGAGTTGAAATGACAATCATTTTTAAATAACAACCTAAAGGTCGGTCTCTTGATCGACCTTTTTTTTAAAACCATTCGATTATGAAATTTTTTAAAAAAATAATTATTGTAATTATTTCGTTAATTACACTTGTTCTAATAACAGCATTATTTATTAATGGTGAATATCATGTTGAAAGAGAAATTTCGATTAATCAGCCAAATGACATTGTTTTCCAATACATTAAACTCCTTAAAAATCAAGATGAATATTCAGTCTGGAAAAAAATGGATCCTAATATGAAAAAAACATTTAAAGGAGAAGATGGTACTGTTGGCTTAATCTCAGCATGGAGTAGTAAAAATGAAAAAGTTGGAACAGGAGAACAAGAAATAACAGCTATTATAGAAAATGTACGAGTCGATTCAAAATTACGTTTTAAAGAGCCTTTTGAAGCTGAGGATAATGCATACATGGCAACGAAACCAACAAGCTCAAAGCAAACCAAAGTAACCTGGGGGTTTAACGGGAAGATGGATTACCCAATGAATCTCATGATGTTGTTTATGGACATGGATGAAATGCTAGGTCCTGATCTAAATAATGGATTGAAAAATTTAAAGAAAATACTAGAGTCAAATTAATTAGAATTTTAAAGTGCATAAACTATCTAAAAAACAGCGTTATTTTTTAAGTGTACTTTCGGGTATTTTAATGACAATTTCCTTCCCCTACTCGGGAAGCTTGACAATAGTTGGGTTTATTGCGTGGATTCCGATTCTGTTAGTTGAAGCATCAATTTCCAAAGAAAATTATCGATCTAGAAAAGTTTTCACGCATTCATTTATTACATTTTTAACCTACAATTTAGGAACTACTTGGTGGGTGATTTATGCAAGTGGAGCTGGAGGCTGTATGGCATTTATTGCTAATTCCCTTCTAATGGCTTTTGTGTTTTATCTTTTTCATCTCACCAAAAAACATGTTGGAGCCAAGGAAGGTTACATTGCACTTTTAGTCTATTGGATAAGTTTTGAATACTTCCATTATAACTGGGAATCTTCATGGCCTTGGTTAACTTATGGAAACATATTTAGTATTCACCCATCATGGGTCCAATGGTATTCATATTCAGGAGCACTTGGTGGTACATTATGGGTTTTAATAATCAATCTACTAATCTTCCGAGCATATCAAAATGTTTTACTTAAAGGAGAAGCATGGAAGATACAAACTCCTTTTTTCTATTTAGCTGGATTATTTTTCATTGTCCCAATGATTATATCAATCAGCATGTACTTTTCATACACAGAGAAGAAAGACCCTGTAAATGTAATTGTAGCACAACCAAACATTGACCCATACAATGAAAAATTTAATGTTGATTTATTCGAGCAACTCGATGTATTATTTAACTCAGGAAAGTATAAAAAAGAATTAAAACCTGACCTTTTCATTGCTCCTGAAACAGCTATTGCCTACTCCTTTTACGAAAACCAACTTCAACAAATAGGGCTGTCAAATTATTTTTCTAAACGACAAGAAACACTAGGAGGTTGCCCGATTTTAATTGGTGCATCCACCATTAAAATCTATGACAAAAAAGAATCCCCAGCCTCAACTAAATTAGAAGATGGACCTGGATTCATTGAATATTATAATACTTCACTATTATTTAATAACAAAACAGATTACTCTTTTGTCCATAAATCCAAATTAGTTCCGGGTGTTGAAAAAATACCATTTACTTCCTACTTCAGTTTTCTTGAGAACCTATCAATTGACTTAGGTGGTACAACAGGAACATTAGGCATAGAAAAAGAGCCTCAAATTTTAACAACTGAAAAATTTAAATTCGCCCCTGTTATTTGTTATGAATCAATTTTTGGTGAATTTGTTAGTCAACAATGTAAAAAAGGAGCTGAACTAATATGTATTATCACCAATGATGGATGGTGGCGAGACACACCAGGCTATAAACAACATAATAGCTTTGCATCTTTAAGAGCAATTGAAAACAGACGCTCTGTAGTTAGATCTGCCAACACAGGTACAAGTTCGATTATAAATCAACGCGGAGAAATTACACATAAAACAGATTGGTGGGTTCCTGCAACCATACAAGCTGATGTAAACCTTAATAAAGAACTTACTTTTTACTCCATATACGGAGATTTTATGGGTAGAAGTCTTTCGTTTGTTGGTGTTTTATTACTTCTTTTCACGTTTGTCAAATATTTTAAAAAATTAGTAAACAGATGAGTGAGCACAAAATCAACCCCACTGAACTAGTCAATGAGCACAGCGATTACTTATTGAATTTTGCAATGAGTAAATTAAGTGATTTAGACCTTGCTAAAGACCTAGTCCAAGACACATTTATTTCTGCATTAACAAAACTAGATAGTTTCGAGAAAAGGGCTGCCGTTCGGACCTGGCTTACAAGTATTTTGAATAATAAAATTATCGATCATTGGAGAAAAGCAGAAACAAGATATACAGATCCAGCCTCTCATTTTTTCGATTTTAATGATCCTCATAAACATTGGATTATAGAGAATAACATCAATCAAAGTATGGAATCAATTGAAAATCATATAATTCAAGAAGATAACATAAGTGAATTACATGATTGCATTAAAACACTTCCATCAAAATGGAGCGGCATACTATCATCAAAATACCTGCAGGATAAAAAGAGTGAAGAAATATGTAAGGAATTTGATGTAACTACTTCTAACCTATGGGTTATCATTCACCGTGCAAAATTACTGATGCGCGAATGTCTTCAATCAAAATAGCAAAAAATGAAAACGTGTTTAGAAATAACTGAAGAAATAGAAAAAGGTAAAGTCGTGCAAAATTCGGTTAAAGAAAAAATCGCAATAAGACTACATCTAATTCTGTGTAAAAAATGTAACCAATATTCGAAAGACAGTTTAATTTTAGATCGAATACTAAAAAGACCTAGGCCAAATTCGCAATACAATTATACACAAGAAGAAAAAGATGATTTATGCGTAAAGGTCAATGCTAAAATTTAAGACGGCCGAATTTTTCATTTCTTCCATAAATTGTATAAATCAACAATTCAGATTTATTATAATTTACATCAAAAAGTTTAGGCATAGCTAATGCTTTAATTGCAGTTCTATCGAAAAATGGAGATCTAATTTGCTCCCCAGACGTCAAGTCTAATTCTACCAAGGCTACAACATTTTTCTTTTTTGAATAATTTGCCACTTGCAACCGATCTTCGTTAAGAAATTTCCCATCTTCATCGTAATTATTAATATTATCATTAAAAATGAAGTATAACTTATTATCTGACACAAAAGAAGAGTAACTACTAAAAGGGCCGCCATCATTTGTTGAGACTTGATATTTTCTGATTTTTTCCAACCAATCAAACTCACCATTTACACCAATTTTGTAGGCTATTATGTTATTATAATAATAGTAATATGTATAGTTTGATTGACCTGTTCTAGAATCAAGTGTAGAAACTACACGAACATAATATTGCTCTAACGTACCAATTATACTACCATCAGATTGAATCACCGCCTCTTTCATATGGTAATTATATAGCTGTGGATCCCATTTACCTCTCTCCTCTCTTCGTTCTGCCTTTTCCTTCAACTTGTCAGTCCAGCCATCATAAATAAATTCTTTTCCAAATTCCTTGAATCCATCAGCTAATTTCACTCCAGAATTCAAATCTATTTTTTGATAAAAAACACCTTTAACACCATTTTCATCAGGTTCTCCATAAATTCCGGTAACAGTAAAAATGTTTTTTGAATCTGAAGTCATCGCCATTGCATGAACGCTTTTATCTTGAACATCTAATTCAAAATCTTGCAATCCATCCTTTGCAATATGGTAAATATGTAAGGCCTTAAAATTGACATTATTTTTAAATAGCTTTTTATCATCGCTGTCTTTATATTCTGTTAAAGCAAGAAAATAATCACCGCTATTCGAAATATGATGTGAATGTATTTCTGCATATTTTCTATCAAAAGGCAACGGATACTCTCCATCATTCATCAAATTCAAGTCAGTAGAAAAGGTTTTAAAACCATACCTATCTCTATCATCGCCTTTCCCGGGAATTTCCCAAACTACTCCGAAAAATTTACCGTTCTGAGATTTTTTAATTTCAAACCAGCTTTTTGAAATCCCCTTTTCTAAATCATATGATGCTAAGTGAACAATGTCACCTTCTTCATTTAACTGTTCATCAAAAACCTGCATGTAAAAATGATTTTGACCATCTTTTTTATCAGATAAAAAAACAGCGAACTTATCACCAATCATTCTTGCACCTTCGAAAGTAGCCATACTATTATCCGCTACTAGTCGAATTGAATTTGATGCTGTCAACTTTAAATCTTCGTGACGAGAAACTTGATAATGACCAAGAAGTCTTCCTCCACTCCACCTTAAAGCATGAAAATCATCATTTTCACCAGGCAATAAATAGATTAACCTCCCCTTACTTTTATCCATTTCACCCCAGTCAATTGTAAACTTTTGACCGAATAAGACCGTTCCATAAGAACAAACTAAAAGAATTAGAAGGTATGATTTCATATATTTTACTTTGACACCAACTGAATTCCGGTGTAATTCTGAGGTGTAATTTGTTTCAATTCTTCTTTTAAGATATCATTTATTTCTAAAGTATCTACAAAAGCATGAACAGTTTCTTTAGTGACAGCTTCATTTTTTCGGGTCAATCCTTTTAATGCTTCGTAAGGCTTAGGAAAGCCTTCTCTTCTAAGTACTGTCTGAATTGCCTCAGCAACAACAGCCCAGTTTTTCTCAAGATCAGCTTCAAAAGCAGTCTCATTAAGCAATAATTTCTCTAAACCATTCAACGTCGATTTAAAAGCGATAAATGTATGAGCAAAAGGCATTCCGATAGTCCTTAAAACAGTTGAATCTGTTAAATCCCTTTGCAATCTTGAAACTGGCAATTTGGCCGCCAAGTGCTCAAATAAGGCGTTAGCTACACCAATATTTCCTTCAGAATTTTCAAAATCAATCGGATTTACTTTATGAGGCATTGCAGAAGAACCAACTTCACCCTCTTTTAATTTTTGTTTAAAATATTCCATCGAAATGTACGTCCACATATCTCTGTCTAAATCAAGAACAATCGTATTTATTCGTTTTAAAACATCGAAAAGAGCTGCCAAATTATCGTAATGTTCAATTTGAGTTGTTGTTTGACTTCGTTTTAATTTCAGAACATTATTCACAAAATTATTAGCAAATGCAACCCAATCATTTTCTGGATATGCAACATGATGTGCATTGAAATTACCAGTTGCTCCACCAAATTTTGCCGAATAATTAATCGCTAATAATTGATCTCTTTGAATCGATAAACGCTCTACAAATACTTGAATTTCTTTACCCAGTCTTGTTGGAGATGCTGGCTGTCCGTGTGTTTTTGCCAACATTGAAATATCCATCCATGCAATACTTTGCATTCTTAACTTTTCGATAAGTCCGTCCAATAATGGCAAATATTCATTTGTCACTGCTTCTTTTAAAGACAATGGAACAGAAGTATTATTTATGTCTTGGGAAGTCAATCCAAAATGTATGAACTCTAAATACTTATCAAGACCTAAAGCTGTCATTTGATCTTTAACAAAATACTCAACAGCTTTCACATCGTGATTTGTCGTTTTTTCTATGTTCTTAATCCAAAGTGCATTTTCTTCTGAAAAGTTTTCACAAATTGCGCGTAAATTTGAATATTTTTCTTTTGGAAAGTCAGACAAAGCTGGAATCCCAGTTTCGACCATCGCAATGAAGTACTCAACCTCGACGATTACTCTATATTTAATTAAGCCAAACTCAGAAAAATAAGTTTGAAGTTCTTTTGTTTTACTATTGTACCTTCCGTCAATTGGAGAAATTGCTGTTAAACTGCTAAAATTCATTTCGCTGTGATAAATGATTAATGAAATTGAAAAGGCAAAGATACAAAAGCCTTCTTAAAGAGTTTATTAGATCCTAGAAATCTTTCCAATTAATAATATTAGAAAAAAGGAATTAATACATTGAAAAATTCTCATTCTAAAATTAGACAAAACAATAGGGCCCTTTAAATTCCTTTAACTACATTTGAATATGCGTTTTTTTAAAAACCTATTATTTGGCTATCGTGCTTACTATAAGGCGTTGAGATTTATCATTGTAAATCGTTTTTATTGGTATTTAATTATACCAGCAATCTTGATGTTAATCATTTACAAAATTGGGGCCTCAATAAAAACTCATTATGTTGCTCCTGATGCTGAAAACATGAATGAAATTGTGTGGTATCTATTATACTTGATGCTTGAAATTTCTGTTGCATTGTTACTAATGAAATTCGCCAAATATTTGGTTGTGGTAATGCTTTCGCCACTTCTTTCTCAGTTAAGTGTAAAAACAGAACGGATATTGACTGGAAAAACATATCCATTTAATTTTCAACAACTAATGCATGACATTAGAAGGGCAATGAAAATTGTTGTTCGGAATTTAATGTGGGAATACTTTTTCTTTTTAATCATTTTACTCGTATCATTATTAGGGTGGGAAGACCCAAAATCATCACCTGTTTTCTACCTCACTTTTTTGATAGGTTTTTTCTATTATGGATTTGCCTTTTTGGATTACATCAATGAACGAAGAAGATTAGACATGGATCAAAGTATCACTTTTGTTAGGGATCATAGAGGATTAGCAATAGCAATTGGGTCAATATACTCTTTATTGATATTGGTACCAGTTGATTTAGGAGCTTTATTTGATTGGTCAAAATTTGGGGAAGATCCATTAAATTCTTTGGGTAGATTTACCTTCCATTTTATTTTATGGGTTTGTGCTTCTGCTGCTCCCATTTTAGCAATTGTCGCATCTACAATTGCCATGGATGACTTAGTAGACTTAAAGTCAAATCAATACTCACAAAACGTGGATAACTAAATCTTTACTTTTACAAAAAAAAAGAATATTTTTGAACTTCTGTTTTTAGGTGTTTACCTAGCAACATTTTACATTCAATAAAAAACATATATGTCAAGTATTAAAGTTGTATTATCAGTCCTAGCAATTACCTTTTATGCAAACCTATTAAGTGCAAAGGATACTATCTTGCCTCCAGACTCTACCACATCGATTGTTGATAAAACAGCATCTACATATATGATAGAAGAAGGGAAAACACTTTATAATGACGGAAAGATTAAAGATGCTTTAATTAAATTTAGACAAGCTACTGTAAAAGACCCTAATAGTTGGAAAGCGGCATACTGGGTTGGGAAATGTCATTATCAGCTAGACAATTTTGGATATGCTTTAAAATATGCCAATACTGCTATTTCACTTGGAGATGATAAAGTTGCTGACGAAATTTATTTCCTATTAGGAACTACATATCACCGTCTTGGCAATCTTGACTCAGCACTTATTAACTATTCTAAATCTTTAGAATTATTAAGTAAACCTAGAGCTAAAGTCCTTTTAGTAGATAATTATATTGCGGAATGTAAGTTCGCAGATTCGATTATTAAATCAGGAAAAGTTCATGAAAGAAAATTATTGGACGGAGACGTTAACTCTGGTTATGATGACTACGGAGTTGTTCTAAGCAATGATGGTATGACGATGTATTTCACCTCACGAAGATCGAACACAACCGGTGGAGGAATGAACCCTGACGACCAACGTTATTTTGAAGATGCATATGTTTCTAAATACAATAAGGAAGAAGGGAAATGGGAAGATGCTACAAATGAACTTGGTCGTTTAAACTCTGAAGGATTTGATGCTTTAAACTTTCTTTCTCCAGATGGACTAACTGCTGTAATGACATTGAACTCTACATATTCTGAGGCTAAATCAACTACTAAAGGTTCAGATTTATGTGAATTAAAATTAAGCAATAAAGACACATGGAACTCACCTAAAATCATTAAAAACAAATCAATAAACACAAGTTATTTCGAAGGATCAGCATCATTAACTGCAGATGGAAACACAATGTATTTTGTATCTGACAGAAAGGGTGAAAAAAGCTCTACAGATATTTATGTAGTTGAAAAAGATGGAAAAAAATGGGGCGAGGCAAAACCTCTCCCTATGAATGTTAACACAACAGGTAGAGAAACTACTCCATTTATCACCCAAGACGGTCGATTCTTGTTTTTTAGTTCAGACGGCCATATTGGAATGGGTGGTTTAGATATTTATGTATCTGAAAACTTAGGTGATTCATGGGGTGACCCAATAAACTTAGGTTATGGCATAAACACAGTGAATAACGACTCTCATTTTGTTTATAGTAAAGAACTAAATAAAGGATTTGTTTCTGGATATGAAATCATTGGAAACAAGGCAAGTATTGACATTTACGAAGTCGATCTAAGCAACTTTTCTCTACCATTAAAATAGCTCAAAACGAGGTTAACAACCTTTGATCTAAATGTTATATTTTATTGAATTAAGTTATCGAGGCACCCATTTTTTTGGATGGCAAAGACAACCTGAACAAATTTCTGTTCAGGAAGTTATTGAAGATTGTCTATCTAAAACTAACGGAAATCGACCAATAACGATCTATGGTTGTGGCAGAACAGATACTGGAGTTCATGCGAAACATTTTGTTGCACACGTAGAAATGCAAGAAATCAAAAATCTTGACAAATACGTTTACAAGTTGAATCGGATGCTACCAGCTGACATTTCCATTCATCGACTCTATGAAGTTGAACCGAATCAACATGCTCGATTCAGCGCAAAAAGTAGAACATACCGCTATTACGTCCATTCAATTAAAGATCCATTTAAAGAAGATCTAAGTTGGAAGCTAAAGAAGGAACTAAATTTCGCAGCTATGAATGAGGCTGCAAAACACCTCATCGGGACGAAAGATTTTACATCACTATCTAAACTGCATACATCCGCAAAAACAAATATCTGCACAATTACAAAAGCAGAATGGATTCCATTTTCGGAGACCGAAGCTTATTTTGAAATCTCCGCTGACCGTTTTTTAAGAAACATGGTTCGCGCCACTGTTGGCACATTAATGGAAGTAGGTTTGGACCGTATTAAACCAGATGAAATCCTTGGTATTTTAGCCAAGAAAGATCGCCAAGAAGCATCAACTTCTGTGCCTGCCCATGGTTTGTATTTATGGGAAATTGAATATTAATTTTGGGTTCTCATCCAGTTTTCTCGCATCAATTTATAACGACGATCAGTACAATTATCGATCTCGTTGAAAAATTCAAATTCAATCTCAAAAAACTTCTCAAGTATTTTCACAGATCGATGATTCCGGGTGTTAACATCTGCCGCAACTAGAGGCGTTTTCAATTCTTCAAAAGCGTAATCGATCAATCCTTTTGCTATTTCAGTCCCATATCCCACTCCCCAATACCGTTCTCTTAAGCGGTATCCTATCTCATCTTCATTTTTATTGTTCTTCAATAAAGCAGCAATACCTATTAATTCATTTTTTTCTTGAACACAAATCGCCCATACTATTACTTGACTGTCTTTTGAACGATTAAAATGCTTTAGAAAGTTTGCATCACTTGTTTGCCTATCCATTACAGGTCTAGGTATGGGATCCATCACATTTGGGTTACTCATCATGTCAAAAAAGGCATCCTGGTCTCCTTCTTCCAAATCCCGTACAAATAACCGCTGAGTTTTAAAAATCATTGTTTTATCACTTATGGAAGTACCCCTTTAAAGTTAAGCCTATTCCAAAAATTGTTAAAACTTTATTGATTAGAATCTTCATTTTTTTTAAGTACCATTTTCCCGCAATTTGCTGCCTTAAATTTTCATCACTCGAAACATTTGGAGCAAAGTTTTCACTCGTTGTTTTTGTTGATGCCTTTAAACGGGTAATGCTAATTCCAGTAGTTAATACTTTATCCCTTTTAAACCCTTGATTTTTCAAAAGATTTTTCAAGGTACTTCTAGTATAGTATGTTAAATGTTCAGGATATTCAATTATGTTGTAATCTGCTTTCAAATAATATCTAAGGTAGCAATTGAAGTTTGGAGTAGTGAGATAAAATAAACCTCCTTTTCTTAGAAAATTATAAATATGACTCGTTTCTTCTTGTGGATTATTAATGTGTTCGATCACCTCAAACGACGTGATCACATCAAATTCTTCACTCGAAAAAGTATCAGGATTCAATTTTCCATGCCTCATTTCAAGACCGTTAGATTCACATATTTTTATGGCCTCTTCAGAATATTCTGTTCCATAAACATCCCATCCTCTTTTTTTTGCAGCTTCTAGAAACCAACCTCTTCCGCAACCTACATCCAAAATTTTATTTGTCTTACGATAAGGTTCAAATTCATCCAATAGCGCATTGTAACTTTGAACAGTAATTGGGGATAAATATCCCTCCGAAGAATAAGAGTAATTTGAATAATGCTTATTTAGCACCTCTAAAGATGGAATATTTTCCATAAACACTAATCCACAGGACTTGCATTTAACAAGTTCGTGGGCATCAAAATACGCTTGCATATTCTTTAACTTATCTGAATTACAAACTAAACACTGCTTATGCTTTTCCATGTTTTTTTTTATTTCTTCGTGTGTGTGATTTTTATTCAGCAAGCAAACTCTATAAACCTATTCAACAATCAAAATATAATTGTTCTTCTTACCCTTTCCAAGTAATACATACTTGTTATTAATCAAAACCTCTGGTGTTACAATAAAATCTTCTGTAACCTTATCTTTATTAACGGAAATAGCATTTCCTTTCAACTCTCTTCTTGCCTCTCCGTTGGAAGCTAAAAACCCTGTTTTTGCAGATAAAGCATCAATTATTCCAAGTCCTTCTCCTTCAATATCTGATCTAGAAACAGTTGCTTGTGGCACACCATCAAAAACGGCAAAAAAGTCTCGCTCTGACAACCCTTTCAAGTCTTCAGAAGTAGATTTTCCAAATAAAATGTTTGATGCTTTAATTGCTATTTCTAAAGCATCTACACCATGAACTCTCGTTGTAATATCTTCAGCCAAAGCTTTTTGCAACACTCTTAAATGAGGAGCTTCTAAATGTTGAGCAATTATAGCTTCAATTTCAGATTGAGTTAACAAAGTGAATATTTTGATGTAATTCTGTGCATCTTCATCAGAAGCATTCAACCAATATTGATAGAATTGATATGGCGAAGTCTTTTCAGCATCTAACCAAACATTTCCTCCTTCGGTTTTACCAAATTTGGTCCCATCTGCTTTTTTAATAAGTGGTGTTGTAACAGCATAGGCTTCTCCTCCACCCTTTCTTCGGATTAACTCTGTACCAGTAACTATATTTCCCCATTGATCAGAACCACCTAATTGCACAATGCAATTTTTATGTTGATTTAAATAATAAAAATCATACCCTTGAACCAATTGGTAAGAAAACTCTGTGAATGACATCCCTGTTTCAAGTCGGGATTTAACAGAGTCTTTTGCCATCATGTAATTAACAGAAATGTGTTTACCAACGTCGCGGATAAAATCTAAAAATGATAGGTTTTTAAACCAATCGTAATTGTTCACCATTTCCGCAGAATTCTCCCCACAATCAAAATCTAAAAACTGTTCCAATTGCTTACGAACGCAAGCCACGTTATGATCTAATGTTTCTGAATCCAATAAATTTCTTTCTTGAGATTTACCAGAAGGATCACCCACCATCCCTGTTGCTCCTCCAACCAAAGCAAAAGGCTTGTGACCTGCTCTTTGGAAATGAACTAAAGTCATTATTTGAACAAGGCTACCAATATGCAATGAATCTGCTGTTGGATCAAAACCAATATAACCAGCCGAAACTTTCTTGTTAAGTGCTTCTTCAGTACCTGGCATGATATCATGTATCATACCTCTCCATGTCAATTCTTCTATAAAATTCTTTGGCATTTTTATTTATTCGTCAGTGTTTTAAATACTTCTTCTAATGTTTTTTCTTCTTTGCGCAAAGTCATAATCAATAATCCTTTGTCTTGCGCATATTGCGCAACAACTTTTCGTAGTTCAATATCTTGCTTTGCTTCAATTAACCAGCCATCAATAACTTTCTCCACTTTATTAACACCTGTAATTTTTTGAAGTTCTTTTCTAGAAATCTCACCATCAAACTCAACATATACTGTCTGGTGTTTTGAATCAAACTGTAGATCTCCCGCTTTATCATCAGCTACAATTTCACCTTTATTGATAATAATAACTCGATCACATATTGCCTCTACCTCTTGCATGATGTGCGTCGAAAGCATTACCGTTTTCTCTTTACCAATTGACTTAATTAAATCTCTAATTTCAGCTAATTGGTTAGGGTCTAACCCTGATGTTGGTTCATCTAAAATTAAAACCTCTGGGTCATGAATTATCGCTTGTGCTAGTCCAACCCTTTGACGATAACCTTTCGAAAGTGCGCCAATCTTTTTATTTTGTTCTACCTCAAGGCCAACCTTTTTGATCATCTCTTGAACACGATCTTTTAAGTTTGGCACTTTATAAATTTTCCCAACAAATGTCAAGTATTCCTTCACATACATATCAAGATACAACGGATTATGCTCTGGCAAATATCCGATTACCTGACGCGTATCTAGGCTGTCAACCGAAACGTTCTTCCCACACACTTTCACTTCTCCTTGAGAAGCCGAAATATATCCTGTTATTACTTTCATAGTAGTAGATTTCCCAGCACCATTCGGGCCTAAGAAACCAACAACTTCACCGCTATTAACTTTGAAAGAAATATCTTTCACTGCAGCTTGATCGCCGTAATATTTGAACAGATTTTTAACTTCTATCGACATCTCGTATAATTTAGTCAACGAATTTAATGATATTTAAGTGAAACGCAGTTGAGAAATAGAAATTGTTCATCTATTGAACCAGAAATTGGTTTGACCCATTCTAAAATCAAAAAAGGAACTGAAAACAAATTCAATTCCTTTTTATAATTTCTTTTGATGGTTTTTATTCCTTAATAATCTTACTTCGAATTGACCCTCCTTCTGTATTAACAGAAATAAAGTATACGCCATTTTCAAAATCAGTCAATGTAGAAGTTGCACTATTTGTTGTCTGAACAAGTTTACCCATCGCATTGTAGATATCAATGCTATTTATTTTTTCATTTGATGAAATCGTGAAAACATCCTTTGTTGGATTTGGGAAAACTACCAATTCGTTCATTACATTCTCATCAACACCATTTGAGCAATTCAATGAGAAGGTTGCCGTTCCATCAACATTAAGCCAATTTGTCGTACTATAATTTACATCATCCACTTCAATGCAAGTTAAGTTAGGATTGTTATCTGTCTTAAAATAGTTTGTCCCCATATTAGCATTGTTACCATTTGCAATATTTACACTAACCAATTGATTGTTGGACGCAATAAATTCTTTAAAATACTGCATCCCACTAAAATCAAAAGAAGTGAAATTATTTGAAGCACAAAGAAGATTTTCAAGGTTTAAATTTGTACTTAGATCAATGGTCGACAAATCATTATCCGTAATATATAAATAAGTCAGATTTGTACAATTTTGAACATTGAGACTTGTTAATACCGAATTTTGAAGTGAAAGCGTATACAACATCGGTAAATCCGAGAAGTCAGCTGTAGTTAAACTATTATTTGTAGCATAAAAAGTAAGTAAATTATTGTTCGTTCCTTTGGTGAAAGTTGCAATTGAATTATCCTGTACATTAACTGTTTCTATTAACGAGTTATTAGAAAGATCAAGTGCAGTCAATAAATTGTTTTCAGCGTTTAAAGTCTCTAGATTAGTGTTATTATTTAGATTTAAATTAACAAGTTGGTTCCCACTACAAATTAAATCTACCAGTGCAATGTTCGTTGTTAAATCTAAAGATGTAAGTTGGTTGTCATTACAATACAAGCGAGTTAATAAAACATTGCTTGAGACATCCAGCGACCCTAGTGGATTTGTACCACAGCTTAAAGTAGTTAAAGCAACATTATTACTCAAATCTAAACTTGTCAATTGATTTATTGCAACATCTAAAGTTGTAAGCGAAGTAAACTCTTCAATCCCCGTTAAATCTGTAATAGATTGACTTGAACAATAAATTTGACCTGCATAAGCATTTGCTTCAGTTATCTGAATTTCAGTATCAGAATTGGTGTTGATCTGTGTATTCGCAACCAAATACGCCTTAAAATTGGCATCTGGAATATTTACATTTTGAGCATTACCACTAAATGACAAAATTAAAATTGGGAAGAATAAAAGTCTTTTCATTTTCTGTTTTTTTACTGCAAAAAAATGAAATTCATGTGAAGGGAATTATCAAAATTTAACCAAAACACCTATTTACTTTACAAAAGACCAAATTTGAAACAATCTTGATATACAAAAGATACTTATCTTTGAGTCAATGTTATTAAAAGGGAAAGTTTTAAAATCTACAGGAACATGGTACAATGTTCTATTATCTGATAATTCTGTTGTAAAATGTAGAATTAGGGGAAAGTTTCGATTGGATAATTTAAAAACTACCAATCCAATCGCCGTTGGTGATAATGTCACTCTTAATGACACTATTGATGAAGAAGGAAATCGAATCATTATTGATTTCGATCATCGTGAAAATTACATTGTAAGAAAATCAACCAATTTAAGTAAGCAAAAGCAGATTTTAGCCGCTAACATTGATAGAGCTTATCTTATGGTTACAATTCATTCACCAGTAACACATTTAGCTTTTATTGATCGTTTTTTAGTTTCAGCGGAATCTTTTCGAATCCCTACAACAATCCTTTTTAACAAAATAGATACTTGCTCAGACGAAGACTTAATTTACATCGATGCGCTTTCTTACATCTATGAAAAATTAGGGTATCCGTGTTTTAAAATCTCAGCCACCAATACGGATGACATTTTATTCCTAAAATCAGAAATCAATAATCAGCAAGTGATGATTTCGGGTCATTCTGGAGTTGGTAAAAGCACTCTTGTTAATTCATTAGACAGTCAGTTAGATTTAAAAACTGGTGCTATTTCAGATGCTCATAAGCAAGGAAAACATACAACAACTTTTGCGGAAATGCATCCATTAAAATCCGGAGGATTTATTATTGACACTCCAGGAATTAGAGCTTTCGGAATTGTAGACTTGGATAAATCTGTTATCTCCCATTATTTCCCTGAAATGCGTGATCGAATGGCAGATTGTAAATTCAATAATTGCCAGCACATAAACGAACCCAAATGTGCGGTTAAAAATGCACTAGAAAATGGTGAAATTGAAGAAAGTCGCTACCATACCTACATCCAGTTAATGACTGAAGATGAAAACGATATTCATCGAAAAAACGACTTTGCATGAGAACCCTGATTCAACGTGTTGCAAGTGGATCAGTTAAAATTTCAAATGAAATTGTAGGTAAAATTGATAATGGATTAGTTGTTCTAGTTGGTATTGAATCAGACGACAATCAAACTGACATTGACTGGATCGTTCAAAAATTAATCGGACTCAGAATATTCAATGACCTAGAAGGGAAGATGAATTTAAGTATTGGAGATGTTTCCGGCGAACTACTTGTTGTTAGTCAATTCACTTTGCACGCATCAACAAAAAAAGGGAATCGACCTAGTTTTATTAAGGCTGCGCGACCAGAAACAGCAATACCATTGTACGAAACTTTTATAAGTGAATTAAGAAATAAAAATTTTACTGTTGCAACAGGTAGATTTGGTGCAGACATGGAAGTTACAATCGTAAACGATGGACCAGTAACAATTTGGTTAGACTCAAAAAACAAGGAATAATGGAAATAAAAGAAGCTCAAAAAATTGTTGACGATTGGATCAAAACTGTTGGCGTTCGTTATTTTGACGAATTAACCAATACAGCCATGCTGATGGAAGAAGTTGGTGAAGTTGCGAGAATAATGGCGAGAAGGTATGGTGAACAGAGTGAAAAAGAAAGTGACAAAAGCAAAGATTTAGGAGAAGAATTAGCCGACGTTTTATTTGTTCTTATTTGTCTTGCTAATCAAACTGGGATTGACCTAGAAGATGCAATGATAAAAAACCTCAAGTATAAAACGGAGAGAGATGCAACACGCCATTTAAATAATCCTAAACTGAAATAAGGGAAACAATTTTCTTGTCTATTGGAAAGGTTAAATCATTCACTTTCAAATCCTTTAAATCGACCCACCTAAATTTTTCATTGTTTCCTAATGGCTTCTCGATGTCTGAAATTTGAATTTCATTCGCATTTAAAACCCTAAAATAAAAACTCAAAATCTGATCAGACGGGTTAAAAGCTGAAACTTGAAAGAAATCGTTCACATAGATTAAATCTCCAATGACAGCATCAAAATGAAGTTCTTCTTTCAACTCTCTAATTAGCGTTTCTTTTGGTCCTTCTCCCCATTCAAGGCCACCACCCGGAAATTTTGTAAACGAAAAACCACCCCTTACCTCATCAGAAAGCAAGACTTGGTTGAGAGAATTAATCGCAACCCCATACACACGAATGTTAAAACTCTTCAAAGATTACTTGTCAAGAATTGCCTTAATGTTTGGCTTAAAATAAAGATCTGACTTAAGTACTTTACCATCTTCACGGTAAATTGGTTTTCCATCTTTATCTAATTTAGACATGTTAGAACGCTGAATCTCTTCAAAAACTTCGGCAATTTTATGCTGAAGACCATGCTTTAAAATTGTTCCACACAAAATGTAAAGTTGATCCCCTAGAGCATCGGCGATTTCTACAAGATCTCCATTTTCCGCTGCTTCTAAATACTCCTCATTTTCTTCACGCATTAATTTGTAACGCAAAGATATATCTGCTGCAGATAGCTTCGCTGTAGGCTGATGATTATTCTCAATGCCAAACGCATTATGAAAAGTTTCTACTGCTGAAATTGTTTCTTCTAATGTCATATCAAAATTTTGAACTACAAATTTTAAAAACTCAACGCTTAGATTCAAATTAAGTTTTAAGACTTTATTAACGATTAAAATAGGAGATTATCAATAATGTTTGTAGGAATCTAATTCATGGAAGAAATGTTTTCAATTAATCTTCGCTCATGTCTAATGAATAGCGTAAATTTGTCACGCGTAAAAAAACTAGAAGTTCTGAAGCATTTTTTAAAGAAATATTTAAAGTTTTATAAAGTAAGAAAACGTTTTCTACCTGCTGTAAAAATCGAGCAGAAAGAGCTTGTGGATTATTATCAAGAAAAACAACTCGAAAAAAACCTCCCTTCTATTGAAGAAACAGGATTTAAACTTTTCAGTCAGTTTGAAGAAGATGGAATTTTATTATACCTCTTCGCTTTACTTGGAATGACGCATAAAACATTTATTGAATTTGGTGGTGATGATGGGATAAATAGTAATTCTGCCAATTTATTTTTCAATCACGGATTTAATGGTCTGTTCATTGATGGAAACGAAAAAGCACTTTCTAGAGGAAGGTATTTTTTTCAAAGGCACCGCAATGAAAACAACGAGCAGCCTACTTTTAAACAAGCATTTATTACGGCAGAAAACATAAACGAGTTATTTCTTGAAGAAAACATAAAAGGAGAAATTGGATTACTTTCAATTGATATTGACGGAAATGATTATTGGGTTTGGAAAGCAATAGAATGTGTTTCTCCGCAGGTTGTTATTATTGAAACCCACAATGAATTTGGATTAAATGACATTATTGTTCCATACGACCCTAATTACTTTTACCCTGGAAAACATCCAACTTATCACGGCGCATCCCCTATTGCGATGACCAAATTGGCAACAAAAAAAGGATATCGTTTGGTTGCTGCAAATGAATTAGGATTCAACTTTATTTATCTTCGAAATGATCTATTAATTGATGAAGTGTCAGAAGTTTCTGTAGAATCTTTATTGAATCACCCCTCAAATATTGAAGCAAGACAGCGTTTTGAAGAAATAAAAGATTGGGAATTTATTTCTGAGTAAGCATTTCTAAATCATTCCAAAAATCAGGGTAACTCTTAGATACCGATTCAGCACCCTCAATTTGACAATTTCCTTCGATTAATGTAGAAGCAATAGCTAAACTCATCGCCATTCTATGGTCATTATGTGCGCTAAAGAGAGCTTCCTTCGGATGGTCACATGGAGTAATCATTAAAGCATCGTTTTTAACGACCACTTTTGCTCCAATTTTTGAGATTTCCTTTTCAATTGCCATTGCCCTATTCGATTCTTTGTTGAATAATCGATGAACGCCTGAAATTGATGATGTACCAGGAGTGAACGCTGCTAGGACAGCTAAAATCGGAAATAAATCGGGACAATGAGTCGCATCAAAATGAAATGCCTCTCTGTTTTCGCCATCGATTTCAATCGTATTATTCTCAGTCAACCATTTAATATTCGCACGACTAAAAACTTCCAAAATAGCCTTGTCAGCCTGAAGACTTTCCATATTCAGACCTTTAATTTTTAAATCATGTCCCAATGCTGCCGCTACCAGCCAAAAACTTCCAGAACTCCAGTCTGATTCAACCGTGTAATTTTGACTTTCGTATACTTGATTGCCTTTAATTTTAATATTAGCAAATGTTCCTCCATCAACTTGAACATTAAAATTTGACATTGTCTTCAAAGTCATCTCCACGTATGGAATACTTTTTAAATTATTAATTTGTAGTGTAGAATCTTGCCCCAATAAAGGTAATGTCATTAATAAACCAGAGACGTATTGAGACGATTCACTTCCGTCAACTTGGTAATTACCGGGTTTTAATTTACCTCTCAACTCCAAAGGTAATTTCCCATTGTTTGACGAAACCCTTACTCCCATTTGAGGCAAATGCATTTCAAAAAAATGCTGATCTCTTGTTAAGATTGAACCATTTCCCATTAGAATAAATTTTTCGCCAATCATAGCACAAACTGCTGTAATCAACCTTAATCCTAGTCCTGATTCGCCTACTGATAAATGGGTATTTTGAATCGCCCTATCAATCGGTTTTATTTCAAATTCTCCTTTAGATTTTTCGAAATAATCGCCTCCCAATGAACGAATATTTTCAAGCATTGCTTTTTCATCATCGCTTATACCCAGCCCTTGAATAACACACCCATTTTTAGTTAAGGCTGCAGCTAAAACAGCACGTTGACCGTCACTTTTTGAAGCCGGAATTACGAGTTCACCATTTAAAACCCTTTTTGAAATTATCTTACTCATTTTTCAGGATTCATAATTCTTGTTTGATGTCTAATCGATTCCTGATGAATAGCATCCATCATTTTTCGAACAAAATCCTCCGATAAATTGTAATCGTTCCTGTTTTTTATTCTTTCAGCAATTAGTTTTGACCAATGATCTTGTTGCAAGATGGTAATATTATTTTTTCGTTTCAAAACTCCAACCTCTTCGCTCAATTTCATTCTTTTAGCAAAAAGTTCATACAATTGATCATCAATAGCCCCAACTTCTACACGAATTTCCTGGATTAAATCAGCAACATCGGGAGCTAAAGATTGACTTCTTAAAACCAATCTATCTAAAATAGATTTCAAACCATCTGCTGTAACTTGCTGAGCGGCATCAGACCATGCTTCATCAGGATTTGGGTGAGTTTCGATCATCAATCCTTCAAAATTTAGATCAAGTGCCTTTTGGCTAACCTCTAGCAATAAATCTCTCTTACCTGCAATATGACTCGGATCACAAATAATCGCGATATCAGGTCGGTGTTCCTTTAATCCAATTGGAATTTCCCAACTTGGAACATTTCTATATTTAGGATGATTGTAGACTGAAAAACCACGATGAATTGCAACTAAATCCTTAATCCCTAATGCTTCAAATCGTTCAAATGCACCTAACCACAATTGCAAATCAGGATTAACTGGATTTTTGATCATTACAGAAACATCACTCCCAGCTATCGCCTCAGCAATTTCTTGTACAGCAAAAGGATTAACAGTAGTTCTAGCGCCAATCCAAAGAACATCAACTCCAGCTTTCAATGCAGCTTCAACATGCTGTTTATTCGCTACTTCAGTACATGTTGGCAAGCCGGTTAATTTACCAGCTTCAATTAACCAAGGCAAAGCTTCCTCACCAAGACCTTCAAAACTATTTGGTCTTGTTCTCGGTTTCCAGATACCTGCCCTCAGCATACTAACGTTACCGTTTACTGCAATTGATTTACAAACATCAATTACTTGTTCTCTTGTTTCTGCACTGCAGGGCCCTGCAATAACAAAAGGACGCTTTCCATTTTTAATTTGTTCAGATAAATTCATTCTGAGTATTTTAATAAAAGTAATGAATATGAATAAAAAAGACCCGTTTCGAGCTTCGAAACGGGTCTAAATATTTTCAATAACCAGTTCTCCACTCATCAAATGATGTGTGACCAAGACCAGAAATTATTTTGAGTTAAATTCATATGTTGCTACAAAGTGAAAAAAAATAATCCAATAAACCGTTGTTTTTTTAAAAAAAAATATTCAACCTTTGTAAACGAATGAAAAACAATACACAAAATATGAATTGGTGGCGCACTGCAAAATGTTGGTGTGCATGGTGCTAATTTTTATTTTTTTCTAAATATTTTTTTAAGCTAGTCACACATGACTAGCTTTTTTTTGTTCAATTTTTCGCTTTAAGCACAATAACAACTTTATGAATCTTTATACCAAAACGACACCGTTTAATGCGGATACGTACACACCTGTTCAACTTTATCTTTCGATAAGAAACAACTATCGAAAAACTTGCCTACTTGAAAGCAATGATTATCATTCTAGATCAGAAAGCAAGTCCTTTATTGGTTTTAATCCCATCCTTGAATTATTACAATTTGACCAGACCTTAACAATTAAAACAGAAAAAGGCACTTCAAAACAAAAACTTCAAAACAACATTTCTAATGCTTCACAAATTCAAGAAATACTTCGTGAATATGTATTTGAAAGTGAAAAATTTAATGGTTTTTTCGGAAGAGTTAGTTTCGAATACAATTTAAAAGATGAAACGCATATCTCAAAAAGCAATCCTGGATTGAACATCCCAGACTTACACCTTTTTATTTTCAAATACATTATTGTAATCGACCATTTTACAAATGAAGGGTTTATCATAGAGAATTCTTTTAATCCAACATTTTCTGAAGTTAACATTCAATCATTTTGCAAATCAAACTCCATAATAGATCTTCCTTTTGAACTTTTAGGAAAAGAAAGAGCTTTAAAAACAGATGATGAATTTTTATTGGATGTAGAAAAAGGAATTCATCATTGTAAGCAAGGGGATGTTTTTCAACTAGTACTTTCCAATAGATTTGAACAAGATTTTTTTGGTGATGATTTTCAAGTATATCGACAGTTAAGGCAATTAAACCCATCTCCATATCTTTTTTATTTTGAATTTGAAGATTACAGGCTATTTGGATCTTCACCAGAAGCTCAATTAATAATTAAAAATAAACAGGCAGAAATTCACCCAATTGCTGGGACAATTCCAAAAACTGGAATTCAATTTACAGATGAAACCCAGCTTGAATTTTTACTCAATGATGAGAAAGAAAATGCAGAACACACCATGTTGGTTGATCTTGCAAGAAATGATTTAAGTCGTGATTGTTCAAATGTCAAAGTGACGTCATACAAAGAAGTTCAACATTTTAGTCACGTAACACACTTGGTGTCAAAAGTCACTGGAAAATTAAAACAATCCAAAAACTTCGAAGTCTTCTGTCATTCTTTACCAGCAGGTACTTTATCTGGGACACCGAAATCCAAAGCAATGGAATTAATTCATCAATTTGAGACACGTTCAAGAGACTTCTATGGAGGATCCATCGGAATATTTACTCCATCTGGAGACATAAATACAGCAATTGTAATCCGAAGTGTATTGTCTAAAAATAACACCTTGTACTATCAAGCAGGTGCAGGAGTAGTTCTCGATTCAATTCCAGAAAGAGAAGTGCTTGAAATTCATCACAAATTAAGAGCTATAAGATTCGCTATTAATAAAACTGTTCAAACCAAACCAATTACGTCATGCTAATTACAATTATAGATAACTACGATTCCTTCGTTTTTAACCTAGTTCGGTATCTTGAAGAAACCGAAAACAATGAAATAATTGTCATGAAAAATGATGCTGTCGACTGGGAAATACTTGACAAATCAGATGGAATACTTTTATCGCCAGGACCAGGTCTACCAAATGAAGCTGGCAACTTGATGCAAGTAATAAGCCGATATCACGACACAAAAAACATATTAGGAGTTTGCCTAGGCCATCAAGCCCTTGCTGAGTTTTATGGACTTAAATTAAAACAAACAGAAACACTTTTTCATGGAAAATCTTCTCAAGCATTTTTAACCATTTATCACCCATTCTTTAAGTCAATTCCTAAAGAATTTTCAGTAGGAAGATATCATAGCTGGACTGTTTCAGAGGTTAATTCCTGCATTGAAACGTTAGCACAAACTGATGAGAATGAAATTATGGCCATAGCACATAAAAAGGATAAAATCATTGGCGTTCAATTTCATCCAGAATCAATACTAACACCATCGGGAAGACAAATGATTAACAATTGGGTTCAATTAATTAAAAAATAAGAAATGAAAAATATTTTAGAACAATTAATAAATGGAGAATCCTTAAGTCAATTGCAAGCTTTTGATTTGATACAAGAAATAGCTGCTTCAAAGTTCAACAGTGAAATATTGAGTGGAATTCTAGTTGCTCTTCAAATGAAAGGCATGTCTTTAAGTGAATTATCAGGATTTAGAGAATCCTTACTAGAAAAAGCGGTTCCTTTAAATTTAAATTCAGAAAACGCCATTGATCTTTGCGGCACAGGAGGTGATGGTAAAAATAGCTTTAATATATCTACCACATCAGCTTTTGTTCTTGCGGCGATGGGAAGAAAGGTCATAAAACACGGGAATTACGGCGTTAGTTCTCCAACAGGCTCATCAAATGTATTAGAAGCTCTTGGTATTTCATTTGAAACTTCAGAAAGCAAATTGAATCATCAATTAGAGATGTCCAACATCTGCTTTATACATGCCCCTCTTTTTCATCCAACTTTATACAAAGCATCTACAACTCGCAAAAACCTTGGCATTAGAACAATCTTTAATTGTCTTGGGCCGTTGGTTAATCCAGCACAACCGAGTTATCAATTAACAGGAACATACTCTTTGGAACTCGCAAAAATGTATCAGTTTCAATTGAAAGAAATACGAAAAAACTACACTGTTGTTTATGGTCTTGATGGATTTGATGAAATAACATTGACCAACGACACTCGATTACTCGGAAAGTATTCAGATGAAATTATTAATGCTGAAAAATTGAACACAGAAAAAATAATACCAGCATCATTGCAATCAGGTAATTCTCATTTAGAAAACGCCAAGTTGATTGAAAAAATACTGAAAGGAGAAGGCTCTGAATCACAAAACAAAGTCGTAGCTATAAATGTTGCAAAAGCAAATCAGCTATACAATCCACAACAAAACATCCAAGAACTTTACAATGAATCGCTCGAATTCATCGCTAGCGGAGGCGCTAAAAAACAACTTAAACTTAGTATATGAAAACAATATTAGACACAATAATAGATCAGAAGAGAAAAGAAGTTCAAATCTTAAAAGCAAAATTTAAGTATACAGATTTTGAGCAAACTGCGTTTTTTAACCGTGAATGCATTTCATTTTCAAATTCAATTCGTAAAAGTGAATTTGCGTTAATCACAGAAATTAAACGGAAATCTCCAAGTGCTGGAATTATAAACGATCAATTAGACCCGAAAACGTTAGGTTTGGCTTATTATGAAAGTGGTGCAACCGCAATTTCATGCTTGACAGACAATTTTTTCTTTGGTGGTTTAAATTCAGATTTAGAAACATTAAGGGAATCTGTACCCATCCCAATTCTTAGGAAAGATTTTATCATTGATGAATTTCAAATTTTTGAAGCAAAAGCAATTGGTGCTGATGCCATTTTATTAATCGCTGAAGCACTGACAAAAGAAGAAGCCCTTCATTTAACAATTATTGCTCAAAGTTTAGGGTTAGAAGTATTAATGGAATGCCATGACCGTAAAAACAGTGAGAAATTAAATGACTTAATTGATGTTATTGGCGTTAACAATCGCAATCTTCACTTGCAAAAAACAACGTTAGAAACATCTTATGAACTTATTGATTATCTACCAAAAAGTAAACTAAAAATCAGTGAATCTGGCATAAAAACATACGATGAAATAAGAAAACTCTCATCGTTAGGATACCATGGTGCTCTCATAGGAGAGAGCATTTTATCAAACAGCAATCCAGGAGATTTCATTCATTCACTTAAACTTAAAAAGAACAATTATGTTTATTAAAGTTTGTGGAATGTTAGATGAAAAACAAATTAGTGAATTGAGTCCGTTCATTGATGCTACTGGATTTATTTTTCATGCAAAGTCAGACAGATTTTGTACAAAGAAGGTTTCATCAAATGGTTTATTACGCGTGGGTGTGTTTGTAAATAACACGAATAAAGAAATTAAAGAGACAATCGAAGAACACAATTTAACCATGATTCAACTTCATGGAGATGAATCAATAGAGTTCTGCAAAGCCATTTCTGAAATTCCAGTAATAAAAGCTTTTGGCATAGATGAAAATTTCAATTTCAATTCAATAAAAGAATATGAAAGTCATGTAGATTATTTTTTATTCGATACAAAAACAATTCATTACGGCGGAAGTGGTAAATCATTTAACTGGGAGATTTTGAAAAACTATAAAGGAGAAACACCTTTCATTTTAAGTGGAGGAATCAAACCTTCATCCATCGAAGATATTAAACACTTTAATCATCCACATTTTTTCGGAATTGATTTAAACAGTGGATTTGAAATTAGCCCCGGAAACAAAAACACATCGTTACTAAAACAATTTATTTATGAATTCAACAACATATAACTTCTCACCAACACCTGATTCTCTAGGTTTTTATGGCGAATTTGGAGGTGCATTTGTACCTGAATTATTACACCCTAATATTGAAGAACTTCAAAATGCTTTTGATTCAATCAAATCAGATAAAAATTTCGAAGAAGAATTTATTCAATTACTGAAAGACTATGTCGGCAGGCCAACTCCTCTCTATTTTTCAGAGAAATTAAGTAAAAAGCATCGAGCATCAATTTATTTAAAACGAGAAGATTTAAATCATACGGGCGCCCATAAAATCAACAATGCAATTGGTCAAATATTACTAGCAAAAAAAATGGGCAAAACACATGTTATTGCCGAAACGGGAGCCGGACAGCATGGCGTCGCAACTGCAACAGCTTGTGCATTAATGGGGCTAAAATGCACCGTATTCATGGGAGAAATTGATATTGAAAGACAAGCTCCAAATGTTCAGCGAATGGAATATTTGGGCGCTGAAATTATTCCTGCAAAAAGCGGAAGTAAAACATTAAAAGACGCAACAAATGAAGCTATTCGTTATTGGATCAACAATCCAGAAACCTACTATTTAATTGGTAGCGTAGTCGGACCTCATCCATACCCACAAATAGTTGCTTATTTTCAATCGATTATTTCTGAAGAAATAAAACTTCAGCTGAAAGAAAAAACAGAATTTGAAGAACCGACAATGATAATTGCATGTGTTGGAGGAGGTAGCAATGCTGCAGGTGCATTTTATCATTTTTATAACTCACAAACAAGATTAATTGCAGTAGAAGCTTCAGGCCTAGGTATAAATTCTGGTTATTCCGCGGCTACCTCAGTACTAGGATCTCTTGGGGTAATTCACGGTAGTATGACTTTGGTTATGCAAGATGAAAATGGACAAATAACTGAACCCCATTCCATATCCGCAGGTTTAGATTACCCTGGTATAGGCCCCATACATGCGCATGCTATAAAAACGAGAAGAACTGAAGTTATTACCATTACAGATTCAGAAGCGATTATTGCTGCAAAAGAATTAACGCGTACAGAAGGAATTCTACCTGCATTAGAAAGCGCACACGCACTTGCTGCTCTTGATAAAATTGAATTTAAAACTTCCGATATCATTGTTGTTAATCTATCAGGAAGAGGAGACAAAGATTTACAAACATACAATCATTAAAAACCATGAATCCATTTAAAAAAAGTCACAAACAGCTAAGTATCTTTATTACTGCAGGGTACCCAACGAAAACAAGCTTAATAAATCAATTGGAATTATTGGAAAAATCCAACGTGGATTTCGTTGAAATTGGAATTCCGTTTTCTGATCCATTAGCTGATGGAGAAACGATTCAGAAATCAAGCTCCATAGCACTCAAAAATGAAATGACCATCGACCTGATTTTTGATCAAATAAGCCAAGCTGAGTTCAATAAACCGATTGCAATAATGGGCTATTTTAATCCAATTTTAAAATACGGATTTGTTCCATTCTTAAAAAGATGTAAAGAGAATCGTGTTTCTGCTTTAATCATTCCAGACTTATCCATTGAAATTTATGAGCGAGATTATGAAAAGTATTTCGATGAATTCGAAATATCACCGGTATTTCTAATAACAAATAGAACCAAAGACGAAAGAATTATTCGGATGTCTAAAAAATCTGAAAACAGTTTTATTTATTTGGTTCCTCAAAATGCGACTACTGGTGTTGCAAATGAATTAAGCATTGACCAATCCGAAATCATTCGAATAAAAAACCTTGTTGGAAACACCCCAATGATGATTGGATTTGGAATAAATGATAAAAATGATCTTGGTAAAGCTCAATTAAATAGTAACGGAGGCATAATTGGCTCAGCCTTTATCAGAGCAATTGAAAATGATCAAGTCAATTTATTTTTAGAGAAATTAACTAATTAGGCTTCTTAACTCCTGCAATAAAATCTTTTAAGTAAAATGGCTCCCAATAGGCAACGTCAACAAAATCCTCTTTTAAAAACATTTCATAAGACAAAGCGGCTTGCCCTACAGCAGAATTATAAAAACTTGTATCGATTACTTTATCCTGACCAGTCCAAATTGGTTCTAACTTAGCTGACCCATCTCCAAAATAAACGAAGGGTCTATATTCATTATACGTGTTTTCATCAATAATATCTGCTGAAATTTCTTTCAAACTTGTTTTATCGGCATTTACAATCAAATTGTACACTTCCATTCTACGAGCATCGATCACAGCACATAAATTTTTATTTGGATGTTTCTCAGCAGCAATTTCAATGATACATCTTAATGAATCGATTGCGATTAATGGAATTTTCAATGCATAACAAATACCCTTAGCGGTTGACGCTCCAATTCTTAATCCAGTATAACTTCCGGGACCTGAAGCAAGGGAAACAGCACTCAATTTATTCATAGTTATACCTGCAGCGACAATAACTTCTTGAATAAACAATGTTAAATTTTCACCATGAGAATACTTGTCGTCTTTACTCTCTTTGAATGCAAGCGTTTTTCCATTTTCTGAAATAGCAACAGAACAAACTTTTGTAGATGTATCGAGGTGTAAGATATAGCTCATTAAATGTCTTTTTCAATATTTACAGGATTATTCCATTGCTTTGGCTTGACACAATAATCGTGTTTTAACCCAAGTAATTGTCCAATTGTTTTATACCCAAAAAATCCCTTTTTCCATGTATAAGCAAGGTCAAGAGGCATGGAACGAAGAATACCATTATTCCAATATTCGATGAAAACTTCATAGTAATTCTCGAAACCCGTAAATTCCATATATACCTTAACTGGAACAACTTCTTCAGGCTCCATCATAGAACAACAACCACAAAACAAAGTAATTGATTTCAATTTTTGAATTCGTTCAACAGCAATTTCAGCATCCTGCTTACTTAAATAAGCTAATTGATCTGCCTTTACATTTGCGACCAACATTATTAAGAAAATGGTTAGATATATTTTTCTCATGATCCTACTTCAAGTTTAAAACCAATTCCATGAATATTTGAAATTTGAATCCGTTCATCTTTACTGAAATATTTCCTCAATTTTGTGATAAAAACATCCAAACTTCTTCCAACAAAATAATCGTCTTGTCCCCATACAGCGTTTAAAACAACCTCTCTTGCTACCACTTGATTTTTAAACTTGCACAATATCTTTAATATCTGAGCCTCTTTCTTTGTCAAAACTTTCTGGAAATCAGCATGTTTTAATTCAAAATTTATGGTATCAAAAACATAGTTACCTAATATGAATTTTGAAGTATCTTCAGCTTCAGTTTGAATGTTAACTCGACGAAGCATCGCTGCAACTCTAAGTTGCAATTCTTCAGCATTGAATGGTTTTGTAAGATAATCATCCCCGCCAGATTTGAAACCTGCAACCTTATCCTCATCACTTGATTTAGCTGACAAAAATAAAATTGGAATATTAGCATCTAATCCTCGAACTTCCTTTGCGAGGGTGAAACCATCTTTTTTCGGCATCATCACGTCAAAAATACACATGTGGAATTTACCTTCATTGAATCGATGAAACCCTTCAGCACCGTCAGAACATAAGGTTACTTTATATCCATCAGATTTAAGCTGGTCGGAAATAATAAATCCCAAGCTTGTATCATCCTCTACGAGTAAAATATTTATATCCATGGTGGCTAAGTTATTAAGAAAGTTCGAAATTTAACGGTGTTTAGAAAATACTATTCAAAAAAAATGCCACGATAAAAATCGTGGCATTAAACTTAGATCCATTCAATTAGAAATGAATATCAAATTGCAAACGATACATTAATTTATTGTTTGTTGAATTATCAGTCGTTGTATAACTTACATCTGACTGAACCTTTAAAGAATGACCTACAATGTATTTAGACACACCAAAAGTATATTGTTGAAAAGCACTCTTCCCTGTAACTTTCGTTGGATTTACTTCCGTATATCTACCTGAAACTTCCCAATTACTTTTAAATAAATACCCTGCTTGTAAATTAAGAGAATTACCAGTAAAAACAGTTGCAGTTGTAGTTGATAAATCATCGTTAACAATTGTTTGAACCGTTTGGTCAGATGAACGATCAGCATACTCTCCCATTATAGAAACCCCCTTATATTTAAACATCATATCAACAAAAACCGTTGCAATATTAGAATAAAAATAACCGTCAAAATTGCCATCTTTATCTGTATCATAAGTCATATAACTTCCTTGATTACTTCGATCCTTTACTGCTCTATCGTTGTAATCGTAAGTAGCTCCAATAGCTAATTTAGGTTTTGCTTCTCTTTTTAAGTCTGAACCAAAATAATCTCCTTTACTCGAAAAATCTCCCAAAGGCAAAAGCTCTAATCTACCTGTATACTGAAGTCCACCTATATTATCTTGTACAACATTTCTACCTTCACCTTGAGACATCGCAACAATTTCTTTAACTACAAATTGATTTCCTATTTGGAATTTGTGACGTAATTGCAATCCTATATCACGATCAATATTAAAGTTGCTATTCAATTGAGATCGATCAACCATTTGCATATTCGCAGATGAAATAACACGTTCTCTATTTCCAGGTAATTTTGTTTGCCCAGCCCACAACTCGAAATTTTGATAGAAATTCCATTTTAAGACCGCATCAAGGATCATATTAGGAGCAACATTTGTTCTATCACTTGCTTTTCCAATATCACGGTTAGACAATCCAATTTCCAATTTATATTTCAATTTTGGAGAAAATGCAAATCCATCAAACTTTAACCTAGAACGGCGAATTAAAAATTCGTTTGTACTAGATCCAACACCAGTGTTATCATTAATAGTTGTTTCTCCAGAATACAAAGATTGAAATCTTAAACCAAACTTCATACTCCAAGTGCTGTCCTCAGAAACAGCATTAATAATTCCTTTTCCGAAAGTAGTATTTAACTGCCCGTGTGAACTATAACTTAACAAGACAATACTTAATAAACCTAATACTAAACCGTTTTTCATCCTTTTACTTTTTATGAATTTGTTTCGGCAAAGATGCAGTGAATTAATATTAAATTAAAATTAAAACCTCAGAGTTAACACAAGGTTAACACAAAGAGAAATTGATAACATTACCTTAATATTGAAAATTGAGATCCGTCCTTTTGTTAACGTATATTTGCCTCTGATTTAAATAAAACCAGAACGAAATGTTTAAAAAAATTCAACTCCTAATTTGCTTTCAAGTGCTTATTTCAACAGCATTGTTTGCAGAAACCAAAATCGATTCAACAGTAACTCAAGAAATTGAGTACACGAGTGAATTGTTTCAAAATGTTATCGCCAAAGCAGGTGAAGAAAGTGCAACTCTTACATGGAGTCTAGACCATGAAATGTATGAGAAATTAAAAGCAGATGGAAAAAAGTTGATTATCACTTACAATACCAAGCTTGGTGACAAACGTCACAAAGAAGGAATGGAAAATAGTGATTGGATGTACACAAAGCCATTTGATCTTAAAGAAACTAAATTTGAAATATCTGACCTTATAGGAAACGAAGATTATCTATTTAAAATCGGATTTGCTAAAGAAGGGAAAGTTACTGAAAACAAGTCTGATAAGGATAAAATGGTTTGGTCTGATAAAGCGAAGGTGAAAACTGATCGTTCTTGGGGAATAGCGAAACTTTTGATACTTATTGGTGCATTAGGATTCTTCATTTATGGGATGAAAATAATGAGTGAAGGAATTCAACAAGCAGCAGGTAGTAAATTACGTCAAATGCTTGGATCTATCACTTCGAATAGAGTTAAAGGTGTATTAACTGGTTTTGGTATTACATCAATTGTTCAATCTTCTTCAGTTACTACTGTAATGACAGTAAGTTTTGTAAATGCAGGGCTTATGACATTGAGACAATCTGCAGGAGTTATGATGGGTGCAAATATCGGTACAACAATTACCGCTTGGATCGTTCTTATTTTAGGATTTAAAGTAAGCATCTCAAGTTATGCGTTTATGATTATTGCATTAGCTACTCCACTTTTATTTATCTCAAAAGGGAAAGCAAGAGCATGGGCGAGTGCAATTTTCGGATTCTGTATTTTATTTATTGGATTAGATGTATTAAAGGATTCTGTTCCAACATTGAATGAAGGGTCGAGTATCGTTCAATTTTTTATCGACTTTAAAAATGTATGGTATGGTCCAATCATGTTTGTATTTCTTGGAGCTCTTGTAACTATTGTTATTCAGTCATCTTCAGCTGCTATGGCATTAACATTGGCATTAGTCGCTGCTGGAACAATTCCTTTCGAAGTAGCTTGTGCAATGGTACTTGGTGAAAATATCGGTACTACAATTACAGCCGAATTAGCTTCACTTATTGCAAATGTTCACGCTAAGAGATCTGCAAGAATACACTCTATGTTTAATATTATTGGTGTTGGATGGATGCTATTAATATTCCCATTCTTTTTAAAACTTGTAGGTTATATCACAGCGGGCACAGCTTTTGACCCTGCAAATACGGACATGGCGAACTCTGCAATCGCTTTATTCCACACATTATTTAATTTGGCAAACGTTATATTATTGATTTGGTTTGTACCACAATTGGTTAACCTTGCAATCAAGTCTGTTCCTTCGAGAGGGGATATTGATGAAGAGTTCAAATTAGACTTCATATCAGGTCCACTTGGTTCAACTGGTGAAATGTGTGTTCTTGAAGCAAAGAAAGAAGTTGCCAAATTTGGTAAAATCACTTCTAAAATGAATAAATTCATTCGTACTTACTTAAACTCGTCTGAACGTAAGCAAAAGAACAAGATGCTTACTAAGTTAGAAAAGTATGAAGAAATTACAGATAGAGTTGAGATTGAAATTACTGAATACTTAGGGAAAGCTGCGCAATTAGAAATGAGTGCTGAAGCTTCTGTAAGAATGAGAGGTATGTTAAACATCTCTACTGATTTAGAAAGAATTGGTGATATTTTCTATCAAATGAGTAAAGGTCTTGAACGTAAAAATGACAATAAGATTTACTTCACTCCTGAGCAAAGAAACGGATTAAACACTATGCTAGATTTAATTGATGAAGCATTCGAGATAATGAATCATAACTTAAATTCAGAATATGGCACAATCTCAATGGACAAAGCTGTTCAAAAAGAAAGAGAAATCAATCAGTTCAGAGATGATTTAAGAGAAGATCATTTAACTCACCTTGAAGAAGGGAAAAACATGGACAACGCTTTAATATTTAGTGATATGTTCTCTTCACTTGAGAAAGTAGGAGATCACATTATTAATGTTTCTGAACATGTAGCAAATCACAACAGACATTAATAATAAGAAATTAGTGTACTAAAAAAAGGAACTTCGGTTCCTTTTTTTTTTTCAAAAAAAACAATCAAATCTTAATGAAAAAAGAACGAGAGTTCCGAACTGGCGTTCAAAACTCTCGTTACACTAATCAACCTAACCTACTACTACATAACAAAGATATATTAAGTATTTACTTTTACAACACCATTCCAAATATTCTTTTAAACCGCTATTATTTTAGCATCCTAATATTAAAATAGCAGAAACTTGTTCTGAAAAATGATTCATCTACGAAAAACTACTGATTATCTACAAAATCATTGGTAAAACGATTTAGTATAAGTTAATAATAGCTAAAACTCAAGTATTAAGATTCCAATATTATGCTTAAATTTCGACAGAATTAAAAATTCAAATAATTAATATTACCCATGCAATCAATATTAATAATAGACGACGAGGATGATATCCGAGAGATTCTTTCTTACAACTTAAAAAAAGAAGGTTTTAAAGTACATGCTGCAGAAAATGGCATCGAAGGTTTAAAAAAGGCCAAGAAATTTCTTCCGGACTTAATCCTTTTAGATGTTATGATGCCTGAAATGGATGGAATTGAAGTTTGTGAGCAACTTGTGGCATATAATTTTAATAAAAAACCAATAATTTGCTTTTTGACTGCGAGAAGTGAAGACTATAGTCAAATAGCTGGCCTAGATGCTGGAGCTGATGATTATGTAACCAAGCCAATAAAACCAAAAGTATTAGTAAGTAAAATTAATGCTCTATTGCGCAGATCATCAGATGCAACATCACTAAACCAAGGAGAAAACACAGTACTAAAAATTGACCGAGAGCGATATGTTATCGTTTTAAATGATCAAGAAATTCAATTGCCAAGAAAGGAATTTGAATTACTTTATTTACTGCATAGTGAGCCAGGTAAAGTTTTTGAAAGAGATATAATTCTGAACAGTGTCTGGGGAACAGAGATTATTGTCGGAGACAGAACAATTGATGTTCATATTAGGAAACTCAGAGAGAAAATTGGCAATGAAATGATTAAAACCGTTAAAGGTATTGGCTATAAATTTGTTGAATAAAAAAAATCCTGCTTTTCAGCAGGATTTTTTTTTATACCAAATATTTTATTTGTTTTTCTTGCCTTCTATCGTATATGAAATTGAGCCTGAAATTGACATCCCTTGGTTAAAATAATCATACAGCTGACTATCTGCATTGTATGACTCATAAAACTTCTGACGAACACTCATTAGTAAATTACTACCTCTAAGACTTGCATTCCAATTTCTTTCTGCACCTAAAGTTTTAGAGACTTTTAAATTTAAACTATGAAATGGTTGTTCGTAAACATCAGGTAAACTTCCAACACCAATTACTGCCAATTTTTTACCTTGAACATTGTAATTAAGGTTAACAGATAATCCTAATGAATCATTTTTAAATGATACAAAACCATTTATAATGTATGGAGACTGACCATACATTGGGCGATAATCATTTATCACTTCTCCTTCTCGTTTGTTTGTTTCACGAATTTCTTTTTCAGTTTGAGTAATACCTCCAGTGGTAATCAAAACTTCATTCATATTAATACGTGAAATAACATACGTAAAATTAGCCCCCACAGAGAAGTTTAGATGCTCTTGGCCACTTTTATTAAAACCAATCGACTTTCTTATTTCGAATTCTGCACCATAAATATCAGCAGTACCTGAGTTAATTGGCTGTGTTTCGTTAGGAGCGGTGTTGTATGCAATCAATTCAATCGGATCAATAAATCGTTTGTAAAAAGCACTTGCTGAAATCAATTCGGTTCTTCCAAAAAAGTATTCCCATCTTAAATCTGCATTATAAATAGTTGATTGTTTTAAATCAATATTACCATTAAACGTTCTACCTTGAATAGGGTCATAGATTTGTGCAATCGACTTCTCTTTAAATGAAGGTCTTGCAACCGTTGTAGCATACGCTGCTCTAACATTTGTATAACGAGCTAAATGATTTGAGTCAGCTGCTTTTTCAATTTTATAAACCATGTTTAGAGAAGGCAATACACTTAATTGATTTAGCACCGATTCATTCGAATACACAATAGACCCTGTATTGTTTTGACCTGTGTACCAATTTTGAGCATGCTCGGCTCTAACGCCATAAGTTGCTGAAATATGCTCTGAAAAAGTAGCCTCATTCATTACATAAACGCCAATAATATTCTGTTGTGCATCATAGGTGTTCGCAGGTTCTCTATTCCCTCTAGCAAAAGTACCAGTATCTGATTCTGCTGTCCAAATATTTTCATCTTGAAAATACCAATTAGGGTCTCCACTCAAGCTTGTTGGATTTTCAATGTCAAAAATATAATCTAACACTTCAAAACTTCTACTTTTAAATGTATTTGAAAAGCCAATTGAAAACTCTCTTTCTCTTTGAGCAAATGCACTAAACTTATCGCTTGATGTATTCTTTATCAAATTAGTGTACGAGTACTTTTTACTTAAATCTAACCTACCACCCAAATTATATTCATTTAGAGATCTCCAAATTCTTCTTATTTCTGAGCCTACTGCCGGTGAATAATAAAACTCATCATTTCCAAGACTATCTTTGCGAACCTCTAATGCTGTTGATCTAATATCCGGGTCTTTAATGCGTGAATAAGTAGGACTTAATTTCCAGTCTAATTTCCATTTACCCAACGTATCCAACAAGTGTCTCCCTGAAAGATTTGCGTTAGATACCGAACGTTGAGAATATTGTAAACTTTGTTTGTACATGGTAGAAGGGTTCTGCTCATAATTAACATCCGTTAATTGTGCTGCAGAGGATTTACCATTTTGTGTATGAAACAATGCTAATGATATTTTTGAACGTTTAATTTTAAAAGATTGCCCTATCAATGAAGTCCAAATGATGTCATTTTCAGTTTGAGTACCTGTTGATTGACGCCATTTATCAAGCGAATTAATTGGTGCTCCATTATCATCAAAAACTTTTCTGTATTCACTGTAAGTGACATCTTTGTAGAGGTTAAATGTATTTCTATAATTTGCGACAATATTATATCCATATACTCCTTTCGAATCTTTAAGCTTAATCTTATCCCCAAATGAAATCGAATAATTTTGGTTTAAAAAATTATTCATTTCTTCCGTGGCCATCGTTTGACCAAATTGTTTGGTTCTTTTCTCTAAGACGGGGTCTCCTAAAACTGGATTAGGCAACTTATCTGTAGCCCTTATTGGCAAAGCTCTTGTGCCATCATCAAATGCTAAAAAATCCAATTTACCACCCTTATAACCAAAATAATCTTTATTAAATGTTACTGCAGTATTATAACCTAAACCCGCACTAACATATAGAGTTCTGTCGCTCGGGAAATCCTTTGTCGTAATATCAACCAAACCACCTGTAAAATCGCCCGATAAGTTTGGAGTAAATGTTTTGTAAACAGTAATATTATCAATAACTGTTGCGGGAAAAATATCCATTTGAACAGAGTTTCTATCAGGATCAAGACCTGGAATATCCATACCATTTAAAATCGTTTTTGTATAACGATCTCCCAAACCTCTAACATACACGCTTTTACCATCTTCAATAGATAAACCTGGTGCCATTTGAACGGCTTCCACAGCGGTTGTTACTCCACGCTCTTTCATTTGTTCAGTCGTTACCCCTTCTGTAGCACCTTTCTCATCGCGTCTTCTGGCATCATCTGCCTCAACCGTTTTTGCTCCTTCTGTTTTATTAGCTATTACTTTCATTTCGCCAATTTCAACAACCTTTTGATCTTTGCTCAATTCGACATTAATAATTGAAATAACTTCACCTTTTACGATCACATCCTTCTCTTGATCAAGATATCCCTCTCCGGACATTGAAAAAACTAATTTATACGTGCCAGGTTCAATTTTAATATTGAATTTTCCATCAAAATCAGTATTTGCACCAACGTTTAATCCCTGAATTTTAACTTTAGCAAATGGTATTGCTGTTTTGCTGTTTTTATCAGTAACTACTCCAGAAATCCCTTGTCCGAATGAGCTCCCGTAAATCACGAATGAAATAACTACAAAAAGAAATTTATTTAATGACATTTAAATATAAAATTTGGTTCAACTAAAGAAATGCCTATCCATAAATGGAAATAGGCATTTCAATTAAAATATTTGATTTAACTATAATTTTCCATTAACACCAATCCAAGTCCAGGTTGCAAATCCATCAGAGTTGAATCCAGTTGATGTTGTAGAATTCATAACATTTTCTGCTGCAGTTTGATCTGCAGGAAAAACGCTACAAGTATTCGGTTGAGCTGCACCATCATCAGAAGCAGTATAAACTGAAACAGTTGCGAATTCTGAATTAATAAACTTAAGCGTTGGTGATGTTTGTGTTAAATAAGTAAACGCATCCGTTTTTGGATCTGCACATGCATTTTGATACGAAGCTCTAATTTTTGATGTTCCTAATTTTACATTAGTTACAGTCCCTTGTGCTTTTGATTTAAAATCTCCATTACCATTTGTTGTTCCATTTACCAAGTTAAACAGACCAGAAGTATATGTTGTCCCTTCAGGCCCATCAATCTCCAAAGACTCATCAGAATTTGAACCATTGATTACAACAAAGTTGGTTATTGTTCCAGCATAATTCATGTCGATATCCAATCCATCATCCCCTTGAAAACCAATTAATACATTCGTTACATTAACTGTACCTCCGAAAAATTCAATTCCATCATCAAGATTTGCTACAACTTCAATATTTGATATAATTGTACCAGAACCAACACCACCTAATGTCAATCCATTGATCTCATTCCCTGCACCGATTAAAGCTCCACCATGTCTGATAGAAACATAAGATAAAGTTCCTGAATTATCTGCAGTATTACTTCCGCCAAACGCACCATAAGAGTCTGATGCAGGAATTCCTTCAATTTGTGATAAAACATCTCCGTCAGCAGCTGAAATTGGAGCATAACCTAACATTATTATACCACCCCATAAACCTTGATTGTTTTCATCTAAATTAGTACCTGTTAATTGTCCAACGGCAATATTATCTAAAACTGACGTGAAAATTATAGGTTGAGAAGCTGTACCTACAGCATTAATTTTTGCTCCTTGAGCTATAACCAATGCAGAAGCTAAAGTTCCTGTCCCTTCAGCACCTTTAATAATTGTCCCTGGCTCAATAGTAAGAGTAACACCACTATTTACAATCACCTTTCCTGAAAGAATATAAATTTTATCCGATGTCCATGTTTCGTTTGATACTATGTTACCCGACTTATTTATTGTACCATCATTTGATGTAGTTTCTTCAAATGTACAAGAACCATCATCTTTCGTGTACTTCTTATTATAGTTAAGCGCACTTGGATCCGTACAACCCTTTTTGTTACACGATACAATTCCCATAGTTAGAGAACCAATAATAATGATTAAACTCAATTTCATCTTTTCTAATTTCATCTTTTATTTTTTTTATCTGATGCAAATATCAAGACTCTTCAACGAAATCATTTTTCCTTATTATTAAGAATCCGTCATATCTATATTAACTCAATATTAACTCATCCCAATTTGTCATCCTCATTATGGGTTGTACTCTTGAAACTCTTAACAATTCAATAATATTAGGTGTCAAGAATTAACATATCCTTAAGTATTACTTAAAGCAATTTCGACCATATAACGCTAGATTTGAATAAAAAAAAGAATGAACTTCAATCCGACAAATTTCACGATACTTTTAGTAGATGATGAGCCAGATATTATAGAATTATTGACTTACAATCTTAAAAAAGAAGGATATAAAGTAGCATCTGCTCATAGTGGAATTGAAGCAATTGAAAAAGCAAAATTATTAGAACCAGCATTGATAATAATGGATGTTATGATGCCAGAAATGGATGGAATTGAGGCTTGCCAATTTATTAAAACGGAATTAAATTTAAAAAATACAATGATTTCGTTCTTAACATCAAGAACAGAAGACTATTCTCAAATAGCAGGATTCCAGGCTGGTGGAGATGACTACATATCCAAACCAATCCGTCCAAGATTATTAATCTCAAAGATTGAAGCATTGTTAAAAAGACATCCATTAATTAATAGTGAAACGACAAATTCCAAATTGGTTATTAACAGAGAAAGATTTTTAGTGCACTTAAACGGAATTGAGCTAAATCTGCCTAAAAAAGAGTTTGAATTACTTGAGTTTTTAGCTAATTCGCCAGGAAAAGTGTTTAGTCGAGACAAAATCCTATCTACGATTTGGGGAGACGACAGTATTGTTGGAGAAAGAACGGTTGATGTACATATCAGAAAACTAAGAGAAAAGATTGGGAATGATTATATTCGTACAATAAAAGGAGTAGGATATAAATTTGACGATTTTTGAAAAACATAAAACCGATATATATCATTCTAATAGGTAGTATCTTTGTTACTCTTATTACTTATATTGGGATTCTACTTTCCAAAAGACTAAGTCTTTTTGGTCAATATGAAGCAATTGGATTAGGAATTTTATCTGGAATATCTGCATCAATAATTTTTTACTTATTAATAAAGCTGTTTATTACAGAGAAACTTAAGGTACTATACAACATCAGCCTCGGTAAGCTTCATAAACAATCAAAGCAATCAAGTTTTAAGATTAATTCCAATCCTATTAAGGAAGCTGAAATTGCTACTCAAAAATGGTCAGAAGGAAAAAATCTAGAAATATCTAAACTTAAAAAACAAGAAGAATTTAGACGAGAATTCCTTGGGAATATTGCCCACGAATTAAAAACTCCCGTTTTTAGTATTCAAGGATACATTCTAACATTGCTTGATGGAGGTCTAGAAGATAAAGATGTAAATCGTTTGTTCTTAGAAAGAGCTTCTAAAGCTACTGAAAGAATGACCCTTTTGTTAAATGATTTAGACCATATAACTCAATTAGAGGTAAATCAAATGAAACTTAACAAATCGGAATTTGACATTGTTTCATTAATTGAAGATGTATTTGAAGAACTTGAAATAAAAGCGAATAAAAAAGAAATTAAACTTAGTCTTGTTAAGGAATATGGTATTATTCGTGTATTTGCTGATAGAGTAAAAATTAGTCAAGTTTTAACAAACCTAATATCTAATTCCATTTCATACGGAAATGAAAAAGGCCGGACAGAAATCTCCATTCAGAAAAATGGTAATAAGATTTCTATCAACGTTCAAGATAACGGTCCAGGTATTGCAATTGAAGAACTACCGAGACTATTTGAACGATTTTATCGCGTAGAGAAAAGTAGAAACAGAAATCAAGGTGGTTCAGGCTTGGGTTTAGCGATCGTTAAACATATTATTGAGGCTCATGAACAAACCATTTCAGTTGTTAGCACAATTAATAAAGGAAGTACGTTTACTTTTAGTTTAGACAGATCAAAAGCAATTAAACGTAAACAAGCCATATAAATTTATTCTATATACAGAATTAAATCCTGAATTGGCACAACCACTATTCATATAACAAGCTCGTAGCTTTTATAACAACACAATCATAAACCAAAACGGTTTATTATAGTATTAGTGATCAGGTCATTTCTGTTAACCACAGTAATTTAATTACTTAAGGTTGATTCCTATTAATTCAATGCATTTTTTATCTAATAGATATAATAAGCTGATTTAATGAACTATTTAATATTCAGATAGCTATTCCGACAACCATTGTTAGTCAAGTACTTCATAATCTCAATGATACTAATACAACCTAGAAAAAGCGAAGCTAACCTAATGGTATCAAACCATTTTTTTTTTATTTGTAGACTCTGAAGCTTTTATCTTATTTCATGATTTAAATAGAAGATAATGAGTGTGTCTTAAACGAATATGCTTACCCTAAGAAAGTATTCACTCAAAAAATAAAGGCATAAAAAAACCCTGATTACAATGTAATCAGGGTTTCTAAAAGCGGCGTCGACTTACTCTCCCACCCTCAAAAAGGCAGTACCATCAGCGCAAGCAGGCTTAACTTCTCTGTTCGGAATGGGAAGAGGTGGACCATGCTGCAATAAACACCTAAAACTTTAAATATTTTAGTTGAATTGAAATATCGGATGATTGAAGTAGATAATAGAAAAAGAATAGAGAACTATAAGTCTACGGGTTATTAGTACTACTCAGCTTTGACATTACTGTCTTTACACTTGTAGCCTATCAACGTGGTAGTCTTCCACGGCCCTTAAAAGAAATCTCATCTTGAGGTGAGTTTCGTGCTTAGATGCTTTCAGCACTTATCTCATCCGAACGTAGCTACCCTGCGATGCAGCTGGCGCCACAACAGGTACACTAGAGGTTCGTCCACCCCGGTCCTCTCGTACTAGAGGCAGGTCCTCTCAAATTTCTAACGCCCACAACAGATAGGGACCGAACTGTCTCACGACGTTCTGAACCCAGCTCGCG